>Ga0160437_1000844_pt1 | contig 14909 bp, 11 predicted proteins | sample HID1975I_E0MG_FD_108227 | JGI IMG/M metagenome (GOLD analysis project Ga0160437, IMG submission 108227) | Enriched soil microbial communities from UW Madison campus, WI, USA - HID1975I_E0 MG | ecosystem: Environmental > Terrestrial > Soil > Unclassified | place: USA: Madison, Wisconsin... | reverse complement strand
GCTCGGGATGACATGGCTTTCCCTGGCAGATGGCTTTCCCTGGCAGATGGCTTTCCCTGGCAGATGGCTTTCCCTGGCAGATGGCTTTCCCTGGCAGATGGCTTTCCCTGGCAGATGGCTTTCCCTGGCAGATGGCTTTCCCTGGCAAAGGGCTTTCCCTGGAAAAGGGCCCATGGGGTTTGCTCTTGACTCGTCGACCAACCTACGCCGCACTCAAAAGCTCGCGGCTGAAGCCGTTCCCACAAGACCGGTTACCAGCGCGGCGAGCGGGTGATCGGCGGCGCTTCGTGCTGGCGGTCGTAGGTGCGCAGCTCTTCGCGCAGGTGGGCGATTCGCTGGCGGCCCAGGGCGTTGCGCGACTCGTCCAGCACCACGCCGTCGAGCAGTTCGGCCATGCGACGGGCGGTCGGCTCCATGGCTTCCCAGGCGTCGAGCGCGTTGATCGGCGCCGGCAGGGTCAGGAAGAACGCGATGGCCGGGGTTTCCAGCGACTGGATCTCGGCCATGTCGAAACTGCCGGGCTTCATGATGTTGGCAACGCTGAAGATCGGGCCGCGCTCTGGGTGGCCTTCGACCAGGCGGTGGAACACGTTCATGTGGCCATAGGTCAGGCCGGTCTTCTCGGCGGCGACCACGATGTCCGGGCCGCGCAGCGCGCTGCCGGCCTTGGCGGCGATGTACAGGGTCACGATCTTGTCGAAGTCGTCGTTCTGGCGCCGGCCGACCTCGCTGGCCGCCATCGCCGCGGTGCTGCCGACGGCGCGGTCGAGCAGCTCCATTTCCGCCTGCACGACGTTCTCGCCGCTGCCGTCCTCCGGCGCCTGCGCCAGTTCGCTCTCGATCTGCGCGCCCAGCGTGGGTTCGGCGCGCGCGCCCTTGCCTTCCGGCCGCAGGCGGCGGCCCTGCCCCGGCTTGCGCGGGCGGCCGAAGAAATAGATGGCGGCAATCAGGACCACGCCTGCGACGAGGATCCCGAGGCGCAGCAGCCAGGCGTCTGACATCGTGCGGTTCTCCTATCGGTGGCTCAGGCCGCGCCGGCCAGGCGCGCGGCTTCGGCAAGGTCGACGGACACCAGGCGGCTCACGCCCGGCTCGCGCATGGTAACGCCGGACAGCTGCTGCGCGGCCTCCATCGTCGCCTTGTTGTGGCTGACGAACAGGAACTGAACGTGCTCGCTCATCTCCGAGACCATCGCGGTGAAACGGCCGACGTTGGCTTCGTCGAGCGGGGCATCGACCTCGTCGAGCAGGCAGAACGGCGCCGGGTTGAGCTGGAAGATCGCGAACACCAGCGCCACCGCCGTCATCGCCTTCTCGCCGCCCGACAGCAGGGTGATGCTGGACACCCGCTTGCCCGGCGGGCGCGCCATGATCGCCACGCCGGTGTCGAGCAGGTCCTCGCCGGTGAGCTCCAGATATGCGTGGCCACCGCCGAACAGCCGCGGATACAGCTCCTGCACGCCGGAATTGACCCGGTCGAAGGTGTCCTTGAAGCGGCCGCGGGTCTCGCGGTCGATCTTGCGGATCGCGTCTTCCAGCGTTTCCAGCGCGGTGGTGAGGTCGGCGTCCTGCGCGTCGAGGTATTCCTTGCGCTGCGCGGCCTCGGCGTGCTCGGCGATCGCGGCCAGGTTGACCGGCTCCAGCCGGCGCAGCTTTGCATCGAAATCGGTGACCATCTTCTCCCACGCGGACACTTCGGCGTCCCCGGCGAGCCCGTTGATCACGTCCTCGAGCACGAACCCGGCCTCGGCCACCGCAGCCGACAGCTGCTCTGCGTGGATCACCAGCGCCTGCTGGTCGAGCTTGCGCTGGGAGATCGCCTCGCGCTGGGCGAGTGACTGCTCGTCGCGCTGGTGGCGGATCTGTTCGAACTCGCGCAACTCGTTGTCGATGCCTTCCAGTGCCGCGCGTGCGGTGGCCAGTGCGTTCTCGGCGACCACGCGCTGCTCCAGCGCGGCCTGTCGCTGCTGCTCCAGTTCGGCGGCCGGGTCGGCGTCGCCGGACGACAGTTGCGTGGACAGCTCGCCCAGGCGGCTGTCGAGCTGGCCGCGCTGGCTGCCCATGCGTTCGAGCGACTGCATCAGCGCCGAGGCCTGGGTGCGCTGGGATTCGAGCGTCAGCGCCAGCGCGTGCGCGGTTTCGCGCGATTCGCGGGCCGCCGTGCGGGCGGCGTCGCGGGCCTCGACCAGGCTGCGGCGCTCGGCTTCGAGCGATTGCCGGGTGTTCTCCAGCTCGGCCATGCGCGACACGGCGTCCTCGAGCCTGGTGCGCGCCTCGCTGGACTGCTCGCGGCTGCTGCCGAGGGTTTCGGCCAGCTGTTCGAGTTCGGCGTCGATCCGGGCGATGCGGTTGCGCGCCGATTCCAGCCGTCCCTGCTGGCTCTGCAGCTGACCGGCCAGTTCGGACACGCTGCGGTGGGCCATGTACAGCCCGCGCTGTGCGTCCTCGCGCTGCTGCTCGGCGGCGAGCAGGCGGTCGCGCCAGGCGGCGATGCCGCGCTCGAGCTCGTGCTCGCGTTCCTGCAGCGTCTCGATCTCGACCCGCAGCGACTGGATCTCGCGTTCGCGCAGCAGCGCGCCCTGCTTGGCCGCGCCCGAGCGCAGCACCCGCACCCAGCCGGCGCCGAGGCGCTCGCCGTGGCGGGTGATGACCGAATCGCCCTCGCCCAGCCGCGCCTGCAGCGCACGTGCCTCGTCGAGGGTTTCAGCCACGTGCAGCCGGCCCAGCAGGCGACGGATCGCCAGCGGTCCCTGCACCTTGGCCGCGAGCGAGGTGGCGGCGAACTCGGCGCTGCCCCCGCTTTCATCGGCATGCGCGGATGACACGAGGGCAAGACGGCCCTCGCCGAGGTCGCCCAGCGCCTCGACCAGCGCCTCCGGGCTGTCGACCAGCACGCCCTCGATCAGCTGCCCGAGCGCGCCTTCGACGGCATTTTCCCAACCGGCTTCGACCTCCAGCCGCTCGCCCACGCGCGCGGCCGAATCCAGCCCGCGCTGGCGCAGCCATTCCACCGCCGCGCCCTGCTCCTGGCCGAGCGCGGCGTGCTGCAGGGTTTCCAGCGACGACAGCCGGCCGCGCTTTTCCTGCGCCTGCTTGCGCACTTCCGCCAGTTCGGTCTGCGCGGTGCGCTGCTGGTCCTGCAGTTCGGTGACGGCCTGCTTGCGCTGCTCGAGCTGCTCGTTGAGGGTGTCGAGCGAGGCCTTCTGTTCCTCGTGCCGCCCCTCGATGCCGGCGAAGGCCTCGGCCAGCGCGTCCAGGTCGAGCGCGCCGCGCTCGGTGGACAGCTGTTCGCGGCGGCGGTCGGCGTCGAAGGCCTGGCGGTCGAGGTAGTCGACGCGGGTGCGCTCGACGTCGCCGGCGCGTGCGGCCTCGGCCTGCTCGCGGGCGTGCGCATCCTGGCGCTGCTGCCAGTCGGCGAGCGCGGCCTCGGCGTCGCGCAGGGCGTCCTGGCGGACGCTGTCCTCCTCGCGCAGCTGTTCGAGCCGCGGCTCGGCGTCGAGGATCGCTTCCTGCAGCACCTGCAGGCGCGACTCGTCGCTCTGGATGTGTTCGCCGATCTCGGCCAGCGCGGCCTGCGCTTCGTCGCGCGCGCGCTGCAGGCGCTGGGCCATCTCGCGCTGGTGCGCGATCTGCTGCTCGATGCGGGCCAGGTTGCCGCCCACCTCGTAGCCCGCGGCCTGCGCCTTGTTCAGCGCTTCCATCGCCTCCTCGCGGCGCACGCGGCCGGTCTCGATCCGGGCCTCGGCCTCGCGCTGTTCGGCGATCAGCTGCTGCAGGCGGGTTTCCTCCTGCGACAGGCCCTCGCGCAGCGCGGCGAGCTGCTGGTCCAGGCCGCGGTATTCGAGCGCCTTCCATTCGGCGTCGCGGATCTTCCGCTCGGCCTGGATCTGGGTGTACTGCTCGGCCTGCTTCGCCTGCCGCGCCAGGTGCTGCAGCTGCTTGCCGACCTCGTCGCGCAGGTCGGTCAGGCGGTCGAGGTTCTCGCGGGTGTGGCGGATGCGGGTCTCGGTTTCCTTGCGCCGCTCCTTGTACTTGGAGATGCCGGCGGCCTCCTCCAGGTACACGCGCAGCTCCTCGGGCCGCGCCTCGATGATCTGGCTGATCATGCCCTGCTCGATGATCGAGTAGCTGCGCGGCCCCAGGCCGGTGCCCAGGAACAGGTCGGTGATGTCGCGGCGGCGGCACTTGGCGCCGTTGAGGTAGTAGCTGCTCTGGCCGTCGCGCGAGACCAGGCGCTTGACCGAGATCTCGTTGAACGCCGCGTACTCGCCGCTGATGGTGTGGTCTGAGTTGTCGAAGATCAGCTCGACCGTGGCCTGCGACACCGGCTTGCGCGCCGACGAGCCAGAGAAGATCACGTCGGTCAGCGAATCGCCGCGCAGGCGGCTGGCCGAACTCTCGCCCATCACCCAGCGCACCGCGTCGATGATGTTCGACTTGCCACAGCCGTTGGGACCGACCACGCCGGTCATGTTGGTCGGCAGGTGCAGCGTGGTGGGATCGACGAAGGACTTGAAACCGGAGAGCTTGATCGTGGACAGGCGCATGCGGCGGTCGGAATGCCTCGGCGCGGCCCCGCGGTCGGGACGGCGTTGGTGATGGAGAGCCGGGATTCGATTCCCGCGTCAAGTCATTGATTCGACGTGACGGGGAGCCGAAAGATGAAGTCGACACACGAGTATAGCGGCCGCAGGCCGCTTGCAAACGGCGCCGGCCGCTGCAGTGGCGCCGGCAACGCCGGGTGGCAGTCGGCGCCCGCTCCCGCCGTTGTTCGACCTGTCCGGCGCAGGTTGCGCCGGAGAGCCGGGCCGCGGCCCGAAGGCTGCCCGCATCGCGGGCCATGGACACAGGGAGACCGGGAATGGCGGCACGTCATCTGATGAAAATCGTCGCAGCGATGGCAGCGCTGCTGGTCGTGGCGGTCGCGCTGGCCACCTGCCGCGGCGCGCCCGAACCGGACGGGCCGCCGGTTGCGCCCGCCGCTTCGACCGGCGCCGGCGACGATGCCGGTGCCGGCGCGCCAGCGAGGCCGGGGGAAGCGGTCGAACTCACCCCGGCCCTGCTGGAAGCCTATGCGAAGGGCCTGCGCAGGGAGGTCGAGGTCATCCGCCGTCCGGGCCGCGGTACGCACTACGGCGTGACGGTCTCGAAGTACGGCGAAGAGGGGCCGGAGGTGATCAGGGCCGCGGGCCTGTCCCACGAGGACTACCGGGCAGTGCAGGACGTGGTCGACCGCGTGTTCACGACGCTCAACTTCCAGGGAAAGATCGGCCCTGCCCGCAGCATCGACCTCGAGAAGGCCGATCCCGTGTGGCGGGAGCGGCTGGCGGGCGACCCGTTCGACGAACTGTCGCCGGCGTCGGCGAAGGCACTGCGCGACCACATGGACATCCTGGTGCCGCCGTGGAGCGAGATCGTCGAGATGACGGCGTTGAACGATTAGCCATCGCCATTGCCATCCCGTCGCTTTCACCTTTGCCCTTTGCCGGCAGGAGCGGCTTCAGCCGCGAGATTTTCGGCCCCGCGGAGATCCAAAGCTCGCAGCTGAAACCGCTTCTATCAGGTTCAATGGCTTTTCTTGAATCAATGATTTGCAATCTATTTCAATAAGATAAAACATATATTTAATGATATAGATTATCTCTGGACGACATACACGCAGACGAACGGTCGCACCTGATCGAACGATCGTGCTATTTTCAGATCCATGTCCAGCCTGACCGCCACCCCCAAGGGCGTCGCCACCCGCGACAGCATCATTGACCGGGCCTATGCGATCGCCTGCGCCAACGGGCTGGAAGGCCTGTCGATCGCGCCGCTGGCCGAAGCGGTCGGCATGTCCAAGAGCGGCGTGTTCGCGCACTTCGGTTCGCGCGAGGGGCTGCAGCTGGCCGTGCTGGATGGCGCGGCGGAGCGGTTCGGCAATGCAGTGCTGGTCCCTGCCCTGTCGCGGCCGCGCGGCCTGCCGCGGCTGCGGGCGATCATGCACAACTGGTTCGAATGGGTGCGCAGCACCAGCGGCGGCTGCGTGCTGCTGGGCGCGGCGACCGAGTACGACGACCGCGACGGCCCGCTGCACGACCGCGTGCTGCACAACGACCGCCGCTGGCGCGATGTGCTGCACCGGACCATCGAACAGTCCGTCGAAGCCGGGCACCTCGCCCCCGGCGACGCCGACCAGCGCGTCTTCGAGCTGTACGCGATCGCCCTGGCGGTGCACCACGACGCCGGGTTCTACGGCTTCGAGACCGCGCGTGCGCACGGCGAAACAGCGGTCGACCGCTGGGCCGGCCTGCACGCGCCCACCCACACCTCCCCCTGACTCGACCAGGTACTCCCCCATGTCCACGGCATCGCCTTCGATTAGCACGATCGTTCGATTCAATCCGAAACTCGCCCTGCTCCGCACCGGCTTCCGCGTCGGCGCGTGGCTGCAGCCGCGGCGCACGCTGGAGCGCGCCGGCAACCTCTTCAGCACCCCGCTGCCCAGCACCCGCAGCCGGGCGCTGCGCGCCTCCAGCGGCGGCGCTGTGGAGGAGGCGCTCGACGTCGGCGGACGCCGAATCCACACCTACACCTGGGGCGATCCCGCCTCGCAGCCCTGGGTGCTGCTGGCCCACGGTTGGTCCAGCCACGGCACACGCTTCCTGCCCTGGATCGCGCCGCTGCGCGAGGCCGGTTACGCGGTGGTCGCCTTCGACCAGCCCGCGCACGGGCGCAGCGAGGGGCGACGCAGCAACCTGCCGGAGTTCGTGGACACGCTGGCGGCGGTCGCCGGGCGGCACGGCCCGGCCGCGGCGGTGCTGGGGCATTCGCTGGGTGGCGCGGCGGTGACGATCGCGATGGCGCGCGGGCTGCACGCCAACCGCGCGGTGCTGATCGCACCGGCTGCGGACCCCGTCGCCGCGGCGCAGCGGTTCGCGCGCGTGATCGGCCTGCCGATGCGGCTGTGCCGGCGGATGGTGGCGATGTTCGAGGCGATGGTTGGCGCGTCGTTCGACGAATTCCAGGCCCAGCGCAACGCGCCGCGGATCGGCTGCCCGGCGCTGGTCGTGCACGACCTGTGCGACCGCGAGGTGCCGTGGGAGGAAGGCGAGCGCTACGCGCGGTTCTGGCACGGGTCGCGGCTGCTGAGCACGCACGGCCTGGGCCACAACCGGATCGTGGACGACCCGGCCGTGATCAGCGCGGTGCTGGGCTTCCTGCGCGGCGAGGCGGTGGGCCAGCGCGTCGTCTCCACCACCGCCCTGCCCTACGGCATCGCCTGAACCGCGCGGCGGCACGCTTTGCGGGCGGGCGCCGCGAGCGACTATCCTGCCCGCCCCCGTCGTGGCGATGCCGTGGCGCCCTCCAGACCACACGCGGCCGGACGCACGCCGCTGACGCATCGCATCGATGACGACCGAAACCGAAACCACGCCGCACGCCGCCCCGGATCCCCTTGCCAGCCAGCCGCACGCCATCGTCGAACGCGACGGCGTGCGCTACACCCTGCTCGGCACCGCCCACGTCTCGCACGACAGCCTCGGCGCGGTGCGCGCGGCGATCGACGGCGGCGCCTACGACGCGGTGTCGGTGGAACTCGACGCGCAGCGCATGCAGGCACTCAGCGATCCCGACGCGCTGGCGAAACTCGACCTGGTCAAGGTGCTTCGCGAGGGCAAGGCGGCGCTGTTCGCGGCCAACCTGGGCCTGGCCGCCTACCAGCGCCGGCTGGCCGAGCAGCTCGGCATCGAGCCGGGCGCGGAGCTCAAGGCCGCGGCCGTCGAGGGCAAGGCGCGCGGCCTGCCCGTGCACCTGGTCGACCGCGAGGTCGGCACCACCTTCAAGCGCATCTCGGCGCGGCTGGGCTTCTTTGGGCGCATCCGCCTGCTCAGCGGCCTGCTGGCCGGGCTGCTGGTCGACGACGAGGTCGGCGAGGACGAAATCGAGAAGCTCAAGCAGGGCGACATGCTCGAAGCCAGCTTCGGCGAATTCGCCAGGCAGAGCCCGGCCCTGTACGAAACCCTGATCGACGAGCGCGACCGCTACATGGCCGCGCGCCTGCGCGCGACCAGCGGCGAATCGCGCAACGTGCTGGCGGTGGTCGGCGCCGGCCACCTGCAGGGGCTGGCCCGCTACCTGCGCGAGGAAACCCGCGACCCCGACACGATCTGCGAGGAACTCGACGCCGTCCGCAAGAAAAAGAAGGTGCCGTGGTTCACCCTGGCGATCACCGCGCTGGTGCTGGGCGGCATCGCCTGGGGCTTCTGGCGCGGTGGCTTCGAGCTGGGCGCGGACCTGCTCCAGCAGTGGGTGCTGTACACCGCGGGACTGGCGGCGCTGGGCTGCGCGATCGCCGGCGGCCACCCGCTGAGCATCCTGGCAGGCGCCATCGCGGCGCCACTCAAGCCGTTCCGGCCCGGGATTCCCTCGGGCATGTTCAGCGCGCTGGTCGAGCTGCGCATCCGCAAGCCGGCCTACGGCGACTTCCTCGCCCTGCGCGACGACGCGCAGACCGTGCGCGGCTGGTACCGCAACCGGGTCACGCGGGTGGTGCTCAACTTCATCCTCACCAACCTGGGCACCGGCATCGGCGTGTGGCTGGCGGGGCTGCGCATCGTCGGCAAGCTGATCGGCTGAGCGCCCCGGCAGGACGCATGCGCCTGTGGTCGCTCCATCCCGGTTACCTCGATCGCCAGGGCCTGCTGGCGGCCTGGCGCGAGGTGCTGCTGGCGCGCGCGGTGCTGCGCGGCCAAACGCGCGGCTATACCCGGCATCCGCAGCTGGAACGCTTTCACGCACATCCGGCGCCGCGGCTGGCCATCAGCGCCTACCTGGCCGGCCTGCATGCCGAGGCCACTGCGCGCGGCTATGCATTCGACCGCGGCAAGATCGGGCCGCTGCGACCGGTGCCGCCGATCGCGGTGGCCGACGGCCAGCTCATGCGCGAATGGGCGCACCTGCTGGCGAAGCTTTCCGTGCGTGACCCGCAGCGGCACGACCGGCTGCAGTCGCTGCAGCGGCCGCGCTGCCATCCGTTGTTCCGCCGCGTCCCCGGCCCGGTGGCATCGTGGGAGCGCGCACCGGACCCACCCGCGGGCTGACGCACTCATTCGCCCGGATCGAGCAGGCGCGAACCACGCCCCTCCCTGGCTGCCACGTCGCCGGGATTGCGCAGCGGACACTCCTTCAGCGACAGGCAGCCGCAGCCGATGCAGCCATCGAGCTGGTCGCGCAGGCGCAGGAGGTGTTCGATGCGGTCGTCCAGCTCGGCGCGCCACGCGGCGGAGAAACGGCGCCAGTCGGCGGCGGTGGGCGTGCGGTTGTCGGGCAGCGAGTCGAGCGCCTCGCGGATCGTCGCCAGCGGCAGGCCCAGCCGCTGCGCCGCCTTGATGACCGCGACCCTGCGCAGCACGTCGCGCGGGTAACGACGCTGGTTGCCCGCGGTACGCAGGCTGTGGATCAGCCCCTTCGATTCGTAGAAGTGCAGCGCCGATACCGCCACGCCGCTGCGCGCGGACAGTTCGCCCACGCCGAGTTCCGCGTGCAGCGCGGGCTTCGTTGCCTTGCCAGCCATGGATGCCTTGACCTCAAGTAATGTTGAGGTTTTACCCTGCATGCCGACTTCATGCAACGAGTGACGACACATGCGCGACTTCCCTCCCCTGCGCCTGGCCGTGGTCTGCGGCAGCACGCGCGAAGGCCGCTTCTGCGACACGGTCACCGAATGGACGCTGTCGCGGATCGAGCAGGCCGGTGGCTTCGGCATCGACGTGGTCGACCCGCGAAGGCTGGACGAGGCCGGTGGCCCCGAGGAACTGGCCGCACGGCTGCAGCGCGCCGATGCCTTCATCGTGGTCACGCCCGAATACAATCACGGCTACCCGGCCCCGCTGAAGGCGCTGATCGACGCCGTCGGCCAGCCCTGGCAGGCCAAGCCGGTGGCGTTCGTCAGCTACGGCGGCATCTCCGGCGGCCTGCGCGCGGTGGAACAGCTGCGGCAGGTCTTCGCCGAGCTGCACGCGAGCACCCTGCGGGACTGCGTGAGCTTCGCCGACTCGGCCCGGCGCTTCGACGCCGGCGGCACCTTGCTCGACCCCGGGGCGGCGGAAGAAGCCATGCGCGTCCTGCTCGCGCGACTGCGCTGGTGGGCGCGTGCACTGCGTGCCGCCCGCACGGAAACCCCCTACGCGGAGGCCGCATGAAACGCAGCACGCACAAGACCGTAACCGGCGATGCCCATCCGCGCGTCCACATCGCGGACGGCCTTCCGCATGTCGAAGCAGCAGACGGCCCGGTCATGGTGATCGACACCTATCTGCCCCGACCCGGCCTGCGCGGCGCATTCCTCGCCGAGCTGGCCGAAGAGATCCACCGCACCGGCCATAACGGCGTGGGCGGCGACAGCCTCGTCTACCGGTCGCTCGACGGCGAGGCGGTGGTGGTGGTCACCGAATTCCGCTCGCGCGCGGAGAAGAGGCGCTGGCGCGGCAGCGAAGCCTACTGCGCGCAATCGCAGCGCCTGCGTCCGCTGCTCGAGCACGCATTGACGCGGACCTGCGAGCCGGTGGCTGCGAATGATGCGCCCGATTCAACGCTGATGCGGCCGGATCGACACGCAGGATTCGCACGGGAATCCTGCTGACCCCGGGATTGCGCCCCGCCTCTCCAGGCGTTGCTGTTGCCGTTGTTTTTGCTCTTGGACTTCGAGGCCCTTCCGAAGCGGCGGAGCCGGCGGATCAGACCCGACGGCGTCGCACCGGAATGTGCGCAGTTTCTTTGCGCCAGGTTTCTTTGCACAGGCAGGGAAAGGTGGCTCGCGCGCTCAGCGCGCGAAACGCCATTGAACTGGATCTTGATCTCCGCGGAACCCCCAAGGGCAGCTCGCTGCGCTCGCCCCCTCATCCGCCTTCGGCACCTTCTCCCGCTTGCGGGAGAAGGGCCCGGTTTGTCTGGCGCTAGCCTTCCGTCAACACCGCCGCCGGCACGTCGGCAACTCCCCTCGCCCGCCGCACCAGCCGCGCTGTCCCGCGGCGCAGGTCGTCGAGCATCGCGTAGATCGTCGGCAGGAACAGCAGGCTGACCACGGTCGAGAACGCCAGCCCGCCGGCGATCGCGCGCGCCATCGGGTAGTACGGCGGCATGCCGTCGGCGGTGTCGGTCTGCAGCGCGATCGGGATCATCGCCAGGATCGCCGTGCCCATCGTCATCATGATCGGGCGCAGGCGCTCGCGGCTGCCCTCCACCAGCGCCTCCATGCGGTCCATGCCGCGCCGGCGCAGGTTGTTGATGTGCTCGATCATCACGATGCCGTTGTTCACCACCACGCCCATCAGCACCAGGATGCCGATCACCGCCATGATGTTCATCTCGGTGCCGGTGATCCAGAACAGCCAGTACACGCCGAAGATCGAGAACAGCACGCACGACATGATCGCCGCCGGGAACAGCAGCGACTCGAACACCGCGGCCATGATCACCAGCATCAGCACCAGCGCGATGGCGATCGCACGCACCATCTGGTCCATGCCGTCGAAGTTGATGTTGAAGCTGCCGCTGTCGAAGGTGTAGCTGTAGCCGGGCGGGAACTCCATGCCGTCGAGCGTCGCCTCGATCGACTTGCGCGCCTGGTCCATGGCCACATCCTTGGCCAGTCCGGCCTCCACGCGCAGCATGGTCTGCCGGTTCAGGCGCTGGATCGACGTGGCCGATGGATTGAAGCTGACCTCCACCAGCGCGCCCAGCGGCACCTCGGTGCCGTCCGGCGCACGGACCATGAAGCCGGACAGGTCCTCGAAGCCGTAGTCCTCGGAGCCCGCGAAGCGGACGTTGACCGGGATTTCCAGCTCGTCGCGATGGAAGTCGCGCAGCGACGAGCCGCGCAGCGCCATGCCGACGAACTGCGCCACCTGCTGCGCGTTGAAGCCGTACGCGGCCGCGCGCTCGCGGTCCACGCGCACCGACAGCTCGGTGTTGGCGTCGCCGGTGTCCACGCGCACGTCGCGCAGGTTGGGGTTGCGCGCCAGCATCGGCACGATGTCGTCGGACAGTTCCTTCAGCACCTCCGACGAGTCGCCGACCAGGCTGAACTTGATGCCCTGGTCCTGGTTGTCCGCGCTGCCAGGCCAGCCGATGCCGGTCTTGGCCCGCGCCGACGGCGGCAGGCCCGCGCGCACCTTTTCCTCGATCTGCTTGCTCAGGTCGCGGTCGTCGATGTCCAGGAACAGGCGCGTCATCGCCCAGCCCTGCTCGGAGTAGCGGCTGTAGACGCGCTCGACGTGGAACTCGTCGCGGTGGGCGTTGACGAACGCCTCCACCTTCGCCACCTCGTTGCCCATCTCCTCCTTGGAGTAGGCGCCGCGCCACTGGTAGAAGATGTTGATCTCGCTCGGGTCGCCGTTGTCGCTGCTGCCCTGGGTGTGCGTCATCGGCCACATGCTGGCCAGCGAGATGGCGAGGATGCCGGCCACGCTCCAGCCGCGGTGCTGCAGGGTCCAGCGCAGCGCACGCGCATAACGGTCCTGCAGCCGGCTGATGAACGACGACTTCAGCGCCGGCGGTGTCTTCATCCGCGCCGACAGCATCGGGATCAGGCTGACGGCCACCAGCCACGAGGCCAGCAGCGACACCGAAATCGTCACCGCCAGCTGCGACAGGTAGACGGTGATGATGTTCTTCTCGCCGAAGATCATCGGCAGGAACACCACGCAGTGGCACAGCGTGCCGGCCGACAGCGCGATGGCCACGTGGCGGGTGCCGACAATCGACGCCAGCGACGGCCGGCCGGGATATTTCTCGCGTTCCTGGTAGATGCTCTCGACCACGACCACGGCGTTGTCCACGAGCATGCCGACCGCCAGCAGCAAGCCCATCATCGAAATGATGTTCAGGGTCAGCCCGGCGAAGTACATGAAGCCCAGGGTCATGATGAAGCAGATCGGGATCGCCAGGCTCACCATCAGCGTCGACGGCCAGTGGCGCAGGAAGCCGTACAGCACGACCACCGACAGCAGCAGGCCGATCGCGCCGGCCTCGGCCAGCGCCGACAGCGAACTGGTCACGGCCTGGCCCTGGTCGTCGGTGACCTCGAAGCCGATGCCGCGCATCGACGGGTCCTGCTCCAGCACCTTGATCTCCGCGCGCACCGCGCGCGACAGGTCGACCAGGTTGGCCGAGCGCTCCCGGTAGATGTCCACGCCGACGCTGGGCCGGCCGTCCATCTGCCGCACGTAGCTCATGCGCTGCGGCTGCAGGCTGACGTCGGCGATGTCCGACAGGCGTGTGCCGGTGCCGTTCACCGGCAGGTCGCGCAGGGCCTGCAGCTGCTGCAGTTCGCCTTTCGGCTGCACCCGCAGGCGCCGCCCGGCCTCGGTGATCTGTCCCGCGGAGACCGAGAAGTTGGCCGCCTGCAGGCGCTGCACCAGGTCGTTGAGCACGACGCCGTGCGCGCTGAGGCGGTCCTTGTCCAGCGCCACCAGCACTTCCTGCTTCGCCACGCCCTCCACTTCGACGCGGGCCACGCCGGGCAGGCGCTCCAGCCGCTGCTTGAGGCTGCGCTCGATCAGGTCCGCGCGCGCGGTCAGGTCCTCCTTGCTGCTCAGGCGCAGGCTGATCGCCTCGCGGTCGCTGGTGCTCCAGCGCTGCACGTAATAGCGCCGGAAATCGTCGGGCAGCTGGTCCCGGATCGCGTCGATGCGCTCGCGCGCCTCGGATGCGGCGATGGCGATGTCCTGGTTCCAGTCGCTGAATTCGACCTGGATCGACGCGCCCTCGGCGTTGGCGCGCGAGTTCATCGAGCGGATGCCGGGCATCGTCGCCAGCGCCTCTTCCACCGGCCGCAGCAGGTTGCGCTCGACTTCCTCCGGCGTCGATCCCGCGTACGGCAGCGAGACGAAGAAGAACGGGATGGTCGCTTCCGGCTCGGCCTCCAGCGGCAGCCGGAAGGCGGCGATCAGGCCGATCGCCACCATCGACACGAACAGCATGATGGTGGTGACCGGACGGTGGATCGACAGCTCGGTGATGTTCATCGCGCGGGCTCTCCCGCCCCGCCGCCGTCGTCAAGCGCGTCCTGCTCGTGCGCCAGCACCTGCGCGACCTGCTCGGCGTCGCGGCGGGCGCGGCGGCCGCGCTCGACGTACGAGGCGTCGGGCGTGCGATCCAGCAGGTCGTAGACCACCGGGATCACCAGCAGCGTCAGCAGCGTGGAGACCAGCAAGCCACCGATCACCGTGATCGCCATCGGCGAACGCACCTCCGCACCCTCGCCGAAGGCCAGCGCCAGCGGCAGGAAGCCGAACACCGCGCACAGCGTGGTCATCATGATCGGCCGCAGGCGCGAGCGCGCGCCTTCCACCAGCGCCTCGCGCTTGGCCACGCCCTGTTCGCGCAGCTGGTTGACCTTGTCGATCAGGATGATCGCGTTCTTCACCACCAGGCCGACCAGCAGGATCAGGCCGATGAATACCACCACCGACACCGGCGAGCGCGTCAGCAGCAGCGACGCCACCGCGCCCACCAGCGCCAGCGGGATGGTGAACAGGATCACGAACGGATGCAGCAGCGATTCGAACTGCGAGGCCATCACCAGATAGACCAGGAACACCGCCAGGCCGAACGCGAACAGCAGCGAGCGGATCGATTCGCCCAGCTCCTGGCCCTGGCCGCCGATGTGCATGCCCACGTCCGCGCCCAGCGGGTTCTTCGCCACCATGTCCTGCACCTCGGTGATCGCGGTGCCCAGGTCGATGTCGCGCAGGTTGGCCGACACGATCGCCACGCGGCGCTGGTCGGAACGGTGGATCTCGCTCGGGCCGCTGGTCGCGACGACGTCGGCCACCGAATCGAGCCGCACCGGCGTCGCGCTGCCCGGATTGACGATCAGGTTGCGGATGCGGTCGACCGAATCGCGTTCGTTCTCCTGCGCGC
>Ga0160437_1000840_pt1 | contig 14932 bp, 13 predicted proteins | sample HID1975I_E0MG_FD_108227 | JGI IMG/M metagenome (GOLD analysis project Ga0160437, IMG submission 108227) | Enriched soil microbial communities from UW Madison campus, WI, USA - HID1975I_E0 MG | ecosystem: Environmental > Terrestrial > Soil > Unclassified | place: USA: Madison, Wisconsin... | reverse complement strand
TGGCGCGACAGCGGGAACATGTCCGGGTACAGGCGCGCGCCCAGGTAGGCGGCCGCGTCGATGTTCTTGGCGGTGGCGTGCGCTTCGGCCTTCTTCAGCACGTCGGACAAGGCGGACAGCATCTGCTTGATGACGGGAACGGAGGCGTCGTACAGGGGGTGGGTCATGGGGATGGTCTCGCTTGAATAGAGGAAGGCGGGCGCGGCAGGGAGGCCGCGCGGCTGGGGCAAGACTACCAGCAATTGGCTACCCTCGTGCTGATGCCCGGCTTGTACTTTTAATGTATCTGAATTGCGCAAAACCACGGGTTTTCACGGGGTATATCGACGCCTTTTCCCTGCGTTATAACGCCGTATGTATTTTTAATGTATTTATGATGATGAAAATTGCGCTGATTGGTTGTGGGGAAGTGGGCAGTTGCTATGCCGAGGCCTGGCTTGCGGGCGGACATCGGATCGTGGGCATCTGCGAAGTGCGGCAAGACGCCCAGATGCAGGCGCGCGCGCAGTCGTTCGGCAGCGCGCTGTACGCGGAACCGGGCGCTTGGCTGCAAGAGGCGGACATGGTGGTCTCGGCCGTGTTCGGGCACGCCGCGCTTGCGGTCGCACGGCAGGCCTTGCCGCATCTGCGCCCGGACGCGGCCTATGCCGACTTCACCACCGCCAGCGCGGCGGACATGCGCGCGGCGGCCGACGTTGCCGCGTCGGCGGGTATTCCATTTACCGACGTCGCCATCATGGGCGCCATCGCGCTGCTGGGCGCGCGCACGCCCTTGCTCTGCGCCGGAACGGGCGCGGACGCGGTCGTGGCGTTCACCGCCGGATGCGGCGCGCCGGCCCAGGCCATCGCCGGGCAGGCGGGCGACGCGGTTCGCCTGAAGCTGTTGCGCAGCATCATGACCAAGGGCATGGAAAGCCTGGCCGTCGAATGCATGGTGGCCGCTGAAAGCATGGGCCTGCGGGCTTCCTTGTACGAGGTGTTGTCCGACATGGACCGCACGCCGCTCACCACCTTTGTTGATTCCTTCGTGCGTTCGCACGTGCTGCACGCGCCGCGCCGCCTGGCCGAGGTGCGCGAGGCCCGTGAACAACTGGTGGAAGCCGGCTTGCAGCCCTTGGTGCTGGATGGCGTGGAACGCCTCTTCGCGCGCACCACCCAGGGCATCGAAGCGGCGCGCGAGGCCGGTTCATTCAACGTGCCGGATTCCGTCGAAGCGCGCCTGGCCTGGCTGACGCCGCTGGCGCGGACGTCCTGACTGGGGCTGTAGCCCCATCTGCCCCGGGCTTCGGACCCGCGCTGTAGCCCCAGGCCTATAACCCGCGCCGCCCACGCGGCGCGATCGACCCAAGATTCAAGGACCGGCCCCAAAGAGGGCCGCCCGAACATCCCATACAAAATAGTGAGGAAGACAATGACGTCCCTGAAAAAACTGCTGGTGGCCACCACGCTGCTCGTCTCGTCGGCCGCGGCCGGCGCGGCCGACATGGGCTCGGCCCCGATCACGCTGATCTCCCCCTTCCCGCCGGGTGGCGGCACCGACACGCTGACCCGCATGATCGGCACGGCCATCGCGCAGGACACCGGCTGGAACATCGTGGTGGAAAACAAGCCGGGCGCGGGCGGCAACCTGGCGCTGGACGCCACCGCGCGCGCCAAGCCGGACGGCCACACGCTGGTCATGGCGCAGACGGACAACGTCGTGCTGAACCCGTGGCTCTACAACAAGCTCAGCTACGACACCTTCAAGGACTTCAAGCCGGTGGGTCTGGTGGCCTCGTCGCCCAGCGTGTTCGTGGTGGTGCCTGATTCGCCCTACAAGACGCTGGATGACGTGGTGAAGGCCGCCAAGGCGCGCCCCGGCCAGGTGTCGCTGGGCATTCCCGGCATCGGCGGTAGCGGCGATTTGATCGGCCATCTGTGGCGCAAGGCGGCCGGCATGGAACTGATGCACGTGCCGTATCGCGGCTGGTCGCAAGCGTTTCCCGATCTGGCCAGCGGCCGCATCGACCTCTACACGGGTTCCGTTGCATCGTTGTTGCCGCAGATTCGTGGCGGCAAGGTGCGCGCGCTGGCCGTGGTGGCGGACGCGCGTTCGCCCGCCTTGCCCGATGTGCCCACCTTTGCTGAAAGCGGCTTCAAGTCCATCAACCAGACCATCTGGTGGGGGCTGATGGCGCCGGGCAAGACGCCTGACGACGTGGTGGCCACGCTGAACAAGGCGCTGAACGAATCGCAGGCCAAGCCGGAACTGGTGAAGAAGCTGGAAGACGCCGGCTACAGCGTCATGGCCGGCACGCCCGCCGACCTGGCCAAGCGCCATCGCGCCGACCACGACGTGTTCGGCAAGGTCGTGCAGGAAGCCGGCATTCCGAAGCAATGACCCCCCACATCGACAGCAACAGGAGCACCCCATGATCGGCTTTGACATCCACCCGCGCGCGCGTGCGGTCAGCAGCGAAGTTGTTGAAAAATTCCGCCCCATTCCGGTCGCCAACATCAGCGATTGCATGTGGCGCATCACGGCGGGTGGCGCGCGCCTGCGCCCCATGCACGACGGCAGTTTGCTGGCCGGCCCCGCGCTGACGGTGCGCACGCGCCCCGGCGACAACCTGTTGGTACACAAGGCGCTGGAACTGGCCCAGCCGGGCGACGTGGTGGTGGTGGATGCGGGCGGTGACCTCACCAACGCCATCATCGGTGAAATCATGACGACCTACGCGCAAACGCGCGGCCTGGCCGGCATTGTGATCAACGGCGCCATCCGCGATTGCGGCGCCATTCGCCGGGGTTCGTTGCCGGTATACGCGGCGGGCATTACGCACCGCGGCCCCTACAAGGACGGCCCGGGCGAGATCAATACGGTGATTGCGCTGGACGGCATGACGATCACGCCGGGCGACCTGATCCTGGGCGATGAAGACGGCCTCTTGTGCGTGCCGTTTGAACAGGTGGACGCGATCTACGCGGCCGCCACGGCCAAGCAGGAAGTGGAAGCGCGGATGATGGCGGAGATTGCCGCCGGCACGCTGGACACGTCGTGGATCGACGCGCGGATGAAGGCGCAGGGCTGGAAGCCGTAAGCGTTAAACGATTAGCGCCAAGCAATTAGCGGGCGAGGGTCAGGGCGGGTTCGGCTCTGGCTTTCAGCCCCGGAGTTCGACCCCGCCGTAGTCCCGCTTTAGTCCGCTTCAGTCCCGCTTCAGCCCCAGCCTGCGCAGCAGCCGGTCCATCACCGTGGCGCCGTAGGCCCACGACAGCACCGCCAGCACCAGCATTGCCACCGTGAAGTAGGCGCGCGCGGCCAGCGGCACCGGGTTGTGTTCGGCAATGCTGCGCAGCGGTTCAATCCCCGTGAAATCGCTGGCGGCCAGCGCGCTGAACAGCAGCGCCAGCACCGGCCCCGTGAAGCGCGGGGGCTCGCCGCGCGTGGCTGTGTCGCCTTGGGCCGCCCACTGCGCCAGCCGGAACAACTGCACCACGATGGTCACAAGCGGAATGGCCACGGCAAGCAGCAGCACGAACAGGGCAACGAGAATCTGGGGTGAATACATAGAGGACTTCAGGAAAGGAGTCGCGCAAGGCTATTGCCGCAATGCGTGCAATACGAATACGCATACGTGAACGAATACGAAGACGTGAACTACGAGAAATACGTGGACACCACTAAGCGTCCGCCGGCGGCTTGCGCTGGCTGCGAAACAGCAGGTGCGTGGCCGTCAGGTGAAACCGCATGGCAATCTCGGCGCAAGCCGCGTCCCGCGCGCGCAAGGCCGCGATGATCTGCCGATGGTGTTCCACGCTGCGCAGCATATCGTCCTGCGTGTAGAAGTAGAACGAGCCGATGATGATCGGCATGTCCAGCAGGTTCTCCACCATGTTGCGCACCCGCGCGGACTGCGCCGCGTCCAGCAGGGCGTGGTGGAAAAGGTTGTTGCAGTGCTGCACGCGCGCCACCTTGTCGGCGTCGTCCGACAGCACCGCGTCCAGCATGCGCTGGTTGATCTGTTCAAGCTGGTCGATCTGTTCGGGCGTGGCGCGTTCGGCGGCGCTGCGCGCGGCGTAGGGCTCCAGCAGCAAGCGCAGTTCGAACGCTTCGTTGATGTCGCGATCCACCCACCCCAATACCTCGGCGCCGCGTCGGCCTTCGCGCTTGACCAGGCCATCGGCAACCAGCCGCTCGATGGCGCTGCGCACCGGCGTGCGGCTGACGGCAAGCTCGGCCGCAATGTGTTCTTCACGCAGCCGTTCGCCGGGCAGGAACACGCCCGACATCAGCCGGCGGCGAAGTTCCGCATAGACAAGATCGCGGGCGCTGGTCATGGTGGCGCGGGTTTCCTGGGGGGCGGCAAAGAGTTCCAGACTATACCCGAAGGGGCGCGTGAATCTCGGCGAAATGAATGGTGATTCCGACGCCGCGTCCATCCAGTCCCGGCCCCCATTCCACCCGTGCGCCATGGCACGCCGCAATCTGCGCCACCAGCGACAACCCGATGCCGCTGCCGCGCTCGGTGGCGCCGGGCATCCGGTAGAAACGGTCGAACACGCGCTCGCGTTCGGTGACGGCAATGCCGGGTCCGTTGTCCGCCACGGTCAGGTGGGCGCCGCCTTGCGGCAGGGGGCCGCAGCCGACCTTCACGCAGCCGCCTTCGGGCGTGTAGCGCAAGGCGTTGTCCAGCAGGTTGCGCACCAGCACCCCCAGCGCGTCGACATTGCCCAAGAGGGTGGTGGCGTGGGTATCCAGGATGATGCGTTGCTGCTTGGTGGTGGCCAGCACTTCGCTGTCGCGCGCAATCATTTCCACCAGGTGATCCAGCGGCACGGGCTCGATCTCGCCTTCGCCCTGCGCTTGCATGCGCGCCTGTTCCAGCAACTGTTCAGCCAGCCGCGACGTGCGCAACGCCACGTTGCGCAGTTGTTCCACCGCCTGACCGCGCGCCTGCTCGCTGTCGCTGCGCAAGGCCAGGTCCGCATAGGCGCTTAGCGCCGCCAGCGGCGTGCGCAGTTCGTGCGCGGCGTCGGCCAGAAAGCGTCGTTCTCGGTCCAGCGAGGCCGACAGGCGTTCCAGCAAGCCGTTGATGGCGCCGACGAACGGCCGCAGTTCGCCCGGCATGCCCGAGGTAGGCACCGGGGTCAGGTCCATGCCGGTGCGGTTCACGATGGCGTCGCGCGCGCGGTCCACGGGGCGGAAGGCGCGGCGTATCACCAACCACGTCAGGCCCGTCAGCGTGAGGAAAAGCGCGCTGAAGAACCACAGCCCGTTCCACATGCGCGTCACGGTGTCGTCCTGCACTTGATCGATCGACTTGGCGAACTTCACCTGCACCAGCCCGTCCGCGTCCGACAAGGCATAGACGCGCCAGGATTCGCCGCGCACCGTGACGTCCTGGAAACTGTCTTGAAAGCTCGGAACCATGGGGGCATCGGGCGCGGTCGGCGAGCGCACGATAAGCCGCTTGTCGGCCAAGGACCAGACCTGGAAGTTCGAGGTTTCCCCGTCGAAGCGGGACGACGCCGGCAACTCAAAACGGTCTTCTTCGTGCAAGGGCTCGGCTTGCAGCAGGCTGGTCGGCAAGGACAGCAGCACCTTTTGCGCGCCGTAGCGCACGCTTTGGTCCAGCATGCCGGTTTCGGCGCGCGTCTGCTGCACATAGACCAGCAAGACCGCAATCAACCACGTGGCCAGCACCGCCAGCAGCAGGGTTATGGCAAGCCTTCTACGCAGCGTCGTCATGGCGTGGCGCCCGCCACCATGCGGTAGCCCAGGCCGTGCTGCGTTTCGATCAGCCCGTCGCCCAGCTTGCGCCGCAGCTGATGGATGTACACCGCCACGGTGTTGCTTTCGATGGTGCCGCTGCTGCCATAGACCGCCACTTCCAATTGGTCGCGGCTGACGGTGTGGCCCATGCGCTGCATCAGCGCCAGCAGCGTGTGATATTCATGCGCGCTCAGGCTGACTTCCTGGCCGCCTCGCTTGACGATGCGCCCCGCGGGTTCCAGCACCACGTCGCGGCAACGCAGCGCCGACACCACGCTATTGCTGCTGCGTCGAAGCACGGCGCGCAGGCGGGCCAGCAATTCGTCCAGTTGAAAGGGCTTGACCAGGTAATCGTCGGCGCCCGCGTCCAGCCCCTGGATGCGTTCGCTCAGGCGGTCGCGCGCGGTGATGATCAATACGGGGGTGGTGTCGAAACGGCCGCGCAGCGTCTTCAGCAACGTGAGCCCGCTGCCGGCGGGCAAGCCCAGGTCCAGCAGCACGGCGTGGTAGCCGTGGTCCACCAGCGCCAGTTGCGCCTCGGGCAAGGTACGAGCCCAGTCCACGTCGGCCCCGTCTTCGGCCAGGCCCGCACGCAAGGCATCGCCAAGCATGGGATCGTCTTCGACAAGCAGGATACGCACGCACACTCCAGAGCGCCGCCAGGCACGGCGCGGCGGGGTCTTAAAGAAATATTAAAAGTTGATCAGGACAATGCAGGCCAATCCCGGGGCGCTAGCCCACGGCCACTGTCATGAACGAAAGGAAGCCCTGATGCGGATGGGTATAGTAGCAAGAGGCCTGATGGCCGGCGCGGTGCTCGGCGGCGCCGGCGCGGCGCAGGCGCAAGCCACGAACGGCATAGGATTAGGGGTCGGAGCCATTCCGGTCTATGAAGGGTCCAGCGAGTATCGCGCGCTGCCCGTGCCGCTCATCAACTACCACTCCGGCAATTTTTTCATCACGCCCCGCATGGGCCTGCCCGCCATGGGCTTGAAGACGTCGTTGGCGCCCGACCTGGACGCGGGCGTGTTCGTGGGCTTGAGCCTGGGGCGCAAGGCTGATGACGCCGACCGCACCAAGGGCCTGGACGACATCAAGTTCCACGGCGCCTACGGGGCCTATGTGGAATGGCGGCCGGGCCGCTATTCGCTGGGCGCGGGCTACAAGCAGGCGGCGCGCAGCGGCTATGGCGGCACGATGGAACTACGCGCGTCCTACGCGGCGCTCAAGACCGAACAGCATACGGTGCAGGTCGGCGTCAGCACGGAATGGGCCAACCATGACGCCATGCAGACCTGGTTTGGCGTGACGTCGTCGCAAGCCGCGCGCAGCCGCGAAGGCCTGTCGACGTACTCGCCGTCGTCCGGCTTCAAGTCGGCGGCGCTCTACACCACCTGGTCCTATCGCATCAACCCAAGCTGGAGCACGGTGTCCACCATCGGCGTCAACACGCTGCTGGGCGACGCGCGCGACAGCCCGCTGACCGAGCGCAAGACCAACGTATTCGGCTCGGTGGGGGTGATGTACCGCTTCTAAGGGAAACCGTCGGGCAAACAGCGGGACGCGCGGCGATACATCGTTCAACGGCGCGTTAAATCATTCAAGAAGGCGTAGGGGAGGCCGGATACAATTTCGGCGGTCTTCCCTCGCCTTCTTGAGCCTTCCCATGCCCGACTTTCCGCCTGAATCCCAAGCCGTCCACAGCCCCACGACGCGCCACGCCATCTTCATCGTCGCCACGATCAACCCCGGCGCCGACGCCGCCGCCACCGTGCGGGCCTGGTGCGAAGACGTGGCGGCCCGTGTGCGTACCGTCAACACGCGCTCGCCCTTGGAAAACCTGTCCTGTGTGTGCGCGTTCGGCTCGAACGCCTGGGACGTCTTGTTCGGGCAGCCACGCCCCGCCAACCTGCACCCGTTCCGTGTCTTCGGCGACGGCGAGCGCGTGGCCGTGTCCACGCCGGGCGACATCCTGCTGCACATCCGCGCCGACGCCATGGACCTGTGCTTTGAAGTCGCGACCTTGTTGATGGACGGCCTGGGCGACGCGGTGACGGTGGTGGATGAAGTGCATGGTTTCCGCTACTTCGACCGCCGCGCCATCATCGGCTTTGTCGACGGCACCGAAAACCCCGAAGGGCGCGAAGCCGTGCATTTCACCGTCATCGGCGATGAAGACGCCGAGTTCGCGGGCGGCAGCTACGTGCTGGTCCAGAAGTACCTGCACGACATGGCCGCTTGGAATGCACTGACCGTGGAAAGCCAGGAAGGCGTCATCGGGCGGCACAAGCTGTCCAACGTGGAACTGGACGACGACATCAAGCCGGCGTCGTCCCACAGCGCCTTGACCACGCTGGAAGAGAACGGCCAGGAAATCAAGATCCTGCGCGACAACATGCCATTCGGCCGGGCGGGCATGGGCGAATTCGGCACGTATTTCATCGGCTACGCGCGTTCGCCCGCACCGATCGAGCAGATGCTGGAAAACATGTTCGTGGGCCGTCCGGCGGGCAACTACGACCGCTTGCTGGACTACAGCCGCGCGGTGACGGGCGGGCTGTTCTTCGTGCCGTCGGCGGATCTGCTGGAGGAACTGGCGTCGCGGCCCGCCGTGGCGGTCGTGGCGCAGGAGGACGCGGCGCCGGCGACGGCGGACGTGCCGGCTCAACAATAAGCGCCTCCCGCCATCTACGACTAAAGACCGATGCGCCGCCCACGGCCCGCTGCTACTGTCCGGCCGGAGCAGATCGGCGTTCGCCGGACACGGCGTTTTCCGTTTGCATCCTGGGCGGCGGGCGCCGTGCGGACGCTGCTGCTCGGCCGATGCTGACGCGGTTTTCTTCGTCAGCAAGCAGCAGGAGAATCGCATGAAACAAACCAAGCACACGGGTCAATCCGGCCAGGCGCGGGACGTTCAAGTCCAGCCCTTGACCGAACAAGAGATCCAGCAAGTCAGTGGTGGTCATGGTCCGAACCGCTTTCTGATGGTATCGGTGCCTCAGCGCAGTACCGGCGCGCCGGGCTCCCAAAGCTTCGCGTCGGGCAAGAGCTTCGGCCTCCGCTGATGCCGATTTGCGCGGCGATGCCATCGCCGCGCATTTCCCCTTGGTCATGAATTCCCTGCCGCTCTTTCGCAAGCAGGCGCTGGCCGCGCAACGCGCCGCGCCCCTGGGTGACATCGTCCTGATCCGGCCGGTGTCGTTCGCCATGGTTACGGCCGCGCTGGGCGGCTTCGTGCTGCTGGTGTGCCTGTTCCTGGCATTTGGCACCTACACCAAGCGCGCCACCGTCAGCGGCCAGTTGGCGCCCGACACGGGGTTGTTGAAGCTCTACGTGCCGCAGCCCGGCGTGGTGCTGGAACGGCGGGTGCAGGAAGGCCAGCAGGTGAAGGCGGGCGACGTGCTGTATGTGGTGTCGGGCGACCAGCAAAGCGCGGTGGGCGACACGCAGGAAGTCATCAGCGGGCAGATCCGGCAGCGGCAGGACAGCCTGCGCCTGGCGCGCCAGAAGACGCTGCTGCTGCAACAGGGCGAACAGGATCTGCTCACGGCGGGCGTGGCCGGCCTGCGTGCGCAGTTGGCGGCCATCGATAGCCAGATCAGCGGCCAGCGCAGCCGCATCAAGCTGGCCGAAGACAGCGCCCAGCGGTATCGCAACCTGATGGAGAAGGGCTATTTGTCGCCCGAGGAATCCGACCTGAAGCGGGCCGAACTGCTCGAACAGCGCAATCAGTTGCAGGCCCTGCTGCGCGACCGCATCGGCCTGGCGATGGAGCTGTCCACGCGCCAGGCCGCGCTGGCCGACCTGGCCTTGCGCCAACAGAACCAACTGGCGCAGTTGGATCGTGACCTGGCGGGCGTGGCGGTGGATCTGACGCAAAGCGAAGCCCGCCGCCGCATCGTGGTCACGGCGCCGCAAGCGGGGGTGCTGACGGCGGTGACGGCCGACGTGGGGCAGGCGGTAGAGCCGCGCCGGCCGCTGGCCACCATCGTGCCGGACGGCGCGAAACTGTTGGTGGAACTGCTTGCGCCCAGCCGCTCGGTCGGCTTTGTGGCGCCGGGCGACGCGGTGCGGATTCGCTTTGCCGCCTATCCCTACCAAACCTATGGCCAGCAAGCAGGCGTGGTGCAAAGCGTGACGCAGAGCGCCTTGCCGGAATGGCAATTGAATGACGGGGCGGCGGTGGGGTCAGAGCTTGGTCCGGCGGGTGGTCCGGCCGCCGGCGCGCAGCAGGAAGCGATGTACCGCATCACCGTGTCGCTGGATACACCGGCCTACGGGCCGCAAGGCCAGGTGTTGACGCTGCGGCCCGGCATGCGCCTGGAAGCCGACCTGCTTCAGCAGACGCGGCGGCTGTATCAATGGGCGTTTGATCCCGCCTACCGCTTGTCGGGGAAACTGTGACGATGCTTGAACGCCTGACGCTGGGCGTCAAACGCCGCGTGCCTCGCATCCTGCAAACCGAGGCGGCCGAGTGTGGCCTGGCCTGCGTGGGCATGATCGCGGGCTTCCATGGGCATCACCAAAGCCTGGCCAGCCTGCGCGGGCGGTTCCCGGTATCGCTGAAAGGCGCAACGCTTGCCACGCTGATCCAGGTGGCCAGCCAACTGGGCCTGGCGTCGCGGCCCGTCAAAGCGGAGCTGGGAGCCTTGGGCAAGCTGGCGCTGCCCTGCATCCTGCATTGGGACTTCAACCACTTTGTGGTGCTGACCGCCATCAATGGACGCTGGGCGACGGTGATTGATCCCGCCCACGGCACCCGCAAGATCGCCGTCAGCGAGCTATCGGCGTCGTACACCGGCGTGGCGCTGGAACTCTGGCCCACGCCGGATTTCCAGACGGCCAACAATGCCCGCCCCGTGCGTCTGCGCGAACTGACCGGACGCATATCCGGCTTGGGCACGGCGTTCTCGCAAGTGTTGCTGCTGGCGCTGGCCCTGGAGGTGCTGACAGTCGTGCAGCCCTTCTTCCTGCAATGGGTGGTGGACCATGTGCTGAACACCGGCGACCGCGACCTGCTCACCACGCTGGCGCTGGCGTTCGGCCTGATGATGGTGATGCTGCAACTGACGTCGGTGGCGCGTAGCTGGATGCTGTTGTACCTGGGCACGACGCTGAACCTGCAATGGCGCACCAACGTCTTCACGCATCTGCTGCGCCTGCCGGTGGCCTACTTTGAAAGGCGGCACCTGGGCGACGTCGTGTCGCGCTTTGGCGCGATTGACGCCATCCAGCGCACCGTCACCACCTCGTTCATGGAAGCGCTGCTGGATGGCGTGGTCATGCTGATCACCCTGGTGCTGATGTTCCTCTACAGCCCGCCGCTGGCATGGATTGCGCTGGGTGCGATGGCGCTGTACGGGCTGGCGCGCTGGGCGGGCTATGCGTCGCTGCGCTACGCCACCGAAGAACACATCATTCACGCCGCCAAAGAGCAGACGCACTTTCTGGAGACGGTGCGCGGCGTCAAGGCCATCAAGCTGTTCCAGCATCAGGACGACCGCCGCTCGCGGTGGCTGGCGCTGTTGGTCAACGAAATCAATGCCGATTTGCGCGTGCAGAAATGGACGCTGTTTTTTCGCACGTTCAACGGCTTGCTGTTCGGCGTGTCGTCCATTGCCGTCCTGTGGCTGGGTGCGCGCCTGGTGCTGGACGGGCAGTTCACGGTGGGTGCGTTGCTGGCGTTCATTGTCTACAAGACCTTGTTCGACAGGCGCGTGGCGGCGCTGCTGGACAAGCTGGTGGACGTGAAGATGCTGCGGCTGCAAGGCGAACGGCTGGCCGACATTGTGCGTGAAGCGCCGGAGCCGGCGGATGCGTTGTTGGCTGAACCGTCGGCCGATTCGTCGGCCGATTCGTCAACCGATACGTCAAGCGAAGAGGGCGCCGTCAGACGCGCGCCCGTGATCGAAGTACGCAACCTGCGCTTTCGCTACAGCCCGCAAGAACCCTATGTGCTGGACGGCCTCAGCCTGAGGATTGAATCGGGCGAATCGGTCGCCATTACCGGGCCGTCCGGTGGCGGCAAGACGACGCTGATCAACATCCTGCTGGGCATCCTGACGCCTACCGATGGTGAAGTGCTGGTGGACGGCGTGCCGGTGCGCGGCGTGGGCGCGGCGTCCTTGCGCAGACTGGCCGGCACGGTGTTGCAGGACGACGTGCTGTTTGCCGGTTCCATCGCCGACAACATCAGTTTTTTCGACCCGCGCTTCGATGCCGAGCGCGCGCATCGCTGCGCTCGTATCGCCGCCATCCATGACGACATCATCGCCATGCCGATGGGCTACAACACGCTGGTGGGCGACATGGGCACGGTCTTGTCGGGTGGCCAGAAGCAGCGCGTACTGCTGGCGCGCGCGTTGTACAAGCAGCCGCTGCTGCTGTTCCTGGACGAGGCCACCAGCCATCTGGACATCGCGCGCGAGCGCGTCGTCAACACCGCGATCTCGCGCTTGAGCATGACGCGGGTGATCGTGGCGCACCGGCCCGACACCATCGCCGCGGCGGGGCGAGAAATCATGCTGGTGGATGGCAAGATCGCTGCTGACAGCGGCAGGGTGGGCTTGGCGTCGGAGCTTGTTCCGGACGCTGTGATGGCGCCTGCGGCTGACCCTGCATCGGCCCCTACGCCCGCCCCGACGTCGGCCGGCCGAACACGCCGCCGCGCCGAGCCACTAGCGTCGCCTGTGTGCGATTAAGCACGCCCAGTGCGGTCAGCAGCACGGCCGTCATTCGATGTCTCCGGGAAGGGGCTGGGCGTGGGTGGCGTGCAGCAGGCCGCCCACGCGCTCGCGCAGCGCTTGCACCGACACCGGCTTGTGCAGCAAGGGGATGCCGCGCTCGGCGGCTTCGGCCAGGCGGGCGGGGTCTGTGTCGCCGCTGACCAGCAGGGCGGGCAGGTCGGGGTCGTTGTATTCCTCGCGCAGCCGCTCAATCACGTGGATGCCGGTTTCGTGGTCGCGCAAACGGTAGTCGCTGACGATGAGCGCAGGGCGCTCGGCCAGCGGCAGCACGCGCTCAAACAGCGCGCTGCCGCTGGTGGCACCGATGACGCGGCAGCCCCAGCTTTCGAACAGCATGGTCAGCCCGGCCAGGTTTTGCGTATCGTCATCCACCAACAGCGCCAACTGCCCATGCAGGCTGGCGTCACCGCCCGCCGCGCGCGTATCGGACGGCGCGGCGCTGGTCGGTGACAAGCCCGCCTGGGCGGGGTCGGCAATGGGCGTCGTCAGCATGAACGTGGTGCCGCGCCCCGCCTGCGAACGCAGCGCCAGCGGATGGCCCAGCAACTTCGCGGTGCGGCGCACGATGGCCAGGCCCAGGCCCAGGCCTTTGCTGCGGTCGCGCTCCGGGTTGGCCAGTTGATGGAATTCCCAGAACACGCGCTCTTGTTCCACCGCCGGAATGCCCACGCCGTTGTCCCGCACCTCAATGCGCAATTGCCCGGCCACGCGGCGGCACCCGATCAGCACGCGGCCGCCCGTGGCATGCGTGATGGCGTTGCTGATCAGGTTGCGCAGAATGCGTTCCAGCAGCACCGGGTCGGACCAGATGCAGGCCGAGCAGGGCCGCACGCGCAGCGACATGCCTTTTTCACGGGCTTGCGGCGCGTATTCGTTGCGTAGCTGGTCCAGCAGCGGGTTCAGCGCAAAGCCTTGCCAGCGCGGTTCGATCACGCCGGCGTCCAGCCGCGACAGGTTCAGCAAGGCATCAAACAGATGGCCCATGGCCCCCATGGCGCTGGCAATGTTATCCACCAGGTAGTGACCATGGCGTGACAGCGGTTCGTTCGCCAACAGGCCCAGGAACAGATTGACGGCGTGGACGGGCTGGCGCAGGTCGTGGCTGGCGGCGGCCAGGAAGCGAGATTTTTCCAGGTCGCTGCGTTCGGCGGCGGCCTTTTCCTGGCGCACCTGTTCCAGCAGCGCCAGGTTTTCGTACCCCAGCCGCAAGGCGTCCAGGTGCGTGCGGTTCATGCGGTGGATGAAGGCTAGCGTGGCCACCAGATACGCCAGCCCGCCCGTCACCAAGGCCAGGTGGATGGCCGAGGGCTGCGCCGCCAGCGCGATGAACATGGGTGCAAACGCCGGCACTTCAAACGCATACATCACCGGCAGCAGCATGTAGTTGGAATAGATGGCGCCCGTGCCCAGGCCAAACAGGATGACGATGAAGAAAAGCTGATATTCCAGCGGAACGAAGAAGGTCCAGTAGGCAAAGGGCAGTCCCCACAGGATGCCCGACGCGAGGTTGCCGATCAGCATGCGCCGCACCCAGCGGTCCGCCGCCATGGGGTCCGCGCGGTGGCGGTCGTAGGCGATCATCGCGGCCAGGCGCAGCGCGCCGACGGCCAGCGTGGCGCCTATCCACCACAGCACTTCGTGCAGGGGCAGCACGTTGTGTAGCGCGTACGCGGAAAAGCAGGCCGAGATCAGCGAGCCCGCCAGCGCAAACGGAAAGCTGCGGCGCAAGGCGTCGATCTGCACCTGCTGGATGCGGGCGCCGTAGGAAGGGGCGGACGGGACAGCGGAAGGAGACGGGCCGATGGTTGGCTGCACGGGTCTGAGGGCTTCACGCGAAAAGGGTAGGCGTCGATCCGAGGCACGGCGAGCCCGAGCGCGCCGGGCGTGGCGCGATGGCGGATTTTAGACCGATTGCGCCACGCCTGGCTAAAGGTTCGGTTGCCTCCTGCCGTAAGTCCATCGTGGCCGCCGCTTTCCCGCTTTCCCGCTTTCTCCGTATTCACCGGCGCGCCGCATCCCCGTGCCGTCCGGCATGGGGCCTGGCAGTCAGAAGGCAAGAATGAAAATCACCTCGTTGCGCAACCGCATTTTATTGATCACCTGCTTTACCGTCGTCGGCGCCCTGGTGCTGTCGGGCGTCACCACCTACCAGATCGTGCGCAGCAACATGATGGCGACTATCTCGGGCAACCTGGACGCCATCGCGGCCGGTAACGCCAGCGCCATCGAGCGCTGGTCGCACGACAAGGCCCAGGCCGTGACCGCCACCGCCGCCGTCGTCGAAAAAGGTGACCCGCGCGGCCTGACCAAACTGATGGGCGAGACCAACGGCTTTCCCATTTCGACCATCGGCTGGTCGGACAAGACCTTTTTTTCAACCACGCAAACCGCGGCGGATTACGACCCCACCGCGCGGCCCTGGTACAAGAGC
>Ga0160437_1000835_pt1 | contig 15033 bp, 11 predicted proteins | sample HID1975I_E0MG_FD_108227 | JGI IMG/M metagenome (GOLD analysis project Ga0160437, IMG submission 108227) | Enriched soil microbial communities from UW Madison campus, WI, USA - HID1975I_E0 MG | ecosystem: Environmental > Terrestrial > Soil > Unclassified | place: USA: Madison, Wisconsin... | reverse complement strand
TTGAAGGTAGCGCTGGCGATCATCATCGTCGAGAAAGCACGGCAACCGATTGTTGCCCCGTTGCACGACGTGCTGGGGAATTCCGGCCAGATCGAAGCGAGGAAGGCGTGCCATGCGCGAAATCTTGGCAGCCAGCCCAGCACTCCGGCCATCGGTGCAAGCCGCGCATTCGCATCAGCCCGACGCCCGTCTTGGTGTCAGGAATTGCCCCTGACACCTTTTCCTTGGTGTCAGGAATTGTCCCTGACACCTTTTCTGCCCGACGTGCTGTCCTTCGAGGACAGCGGCCGCGAACGCCTGATCGAAGTCAAGACCACGACATTCGGCCAACTCACGCCGTTCTATGTCAGCCGGAACGAGTTGGCGCGCTCCAAGGCCGACGCGGAAATCTATCGCCTATACCGCGTGTTCGACTTCCGCGACCGACCGCGGCTGTTCGACCTGCCGGGCGCGATCAGTGTGTCCTGTGATCTTGAAGCGGCGTCCTATCTGGCGCGGGTGGCTGGCTAGGCTTGGCAGCGGGGGATAATTCCCTCCGTCCCCTTTAGTTCCGTTCTTCAGTGCTTCAACGCCTAGGGTCAATAATGATCCGTGCCGGCGATCCATAGAGCACCAGAACATGCGAGCCCACGGACAGGATCGTTTCAGCCCCCTGCACGACGGTCATCAGGTTTCCATTACTGGTTTCCACGACATACTCCATACCCTCGGTATGCGACGCCGATCGCTCGATCGCAGCACCTACAATGGAACCAACAACCGCACCCCCTACCGCACCAAGCGCATTGGCGCGGCTACCGCCACCAACTGAAGATCCACCAACAGCACCAGCCAAGCCGCCCGCTGCTGCACCGCCCCCCGTGGTGCCGTCAATCGACACTGACCTGGCACTTACGACCACTGCTGCAATCGACCGATTTACCAACCCGACTGAACCGATCGAATAACTATCAGGACGCACGTTCGGTGCGCAGGCCGCCAAGGTTGCAATCACGGCCGCGAGAGCCAAAGTCCTGCATGCCATTACGGCGTATCCGCAGCAGGAAACATCGGACGCGAAACATCGACTGTCTGCAGCGCCTGCAAAAATTGCGCGATGTTGCCCTGAACCGAGCGATTCAGCGATTCACGGGCGCGGATCACGCCGGCAAACGCATAGTTGAATGGCACTTCGCCAGCAGACGAGAACTCCTGCGTATAGATGATCGAGCCGTCCGAACGATCAATGATTTCGTAACGCGCAATGGTATTAGTCGTCATCGATGCCCCGAATGCCGGCACATCGATTGCAAGGACTTTCACCGACAAACTCACCTTACGGTCGGCATCGTCACGGAAGATTGCCATGCGATTGATCGCCTCGGTAAGTGCGTTCTCCCACATTTGCGGAACCTCATGCTGTGCGGCAGCAGGCATGTCACCCTTGCGCTCGTCCGGCCGGGCGAGCGTTACGGTCATCGAGCGCAGTTCGGCGTCAATCTTCGTCGTGCTTACGCCGACATTGGGTACCGAGAAATTGAGCGGCGGGTTCGTCGCGCACCCGCTGAGCGCCAGCATTGCCAGCAAAACTAGAATCTTCTTCATGACACCCCCTGTGGATGGTCAAACATGCGCCAATCGTGCCGATACACGCTAAAAGACGGGTGTCTCACAACACGCGACGAGGTCATAGCGACACGGCACAGCTTGGAACCGTGTAGCGCAGACTACGCCCTCCGAACCATCAAGATATGGAGACCAAGATAAATTCCTAGGTCAACGAGTTACGGAGGGGCGTCAACCGAGAAGCGCGCGCACAGAACGGGGGCAGAGTAGCTTCATCAGATTCAAACGCAATCAAATCGGAACGGATACGATTATTAATTTCCTCCGTCCCGTTTATTACCGTTTATTAGGAACGCTCACTCGCTCGCAAGCGGAATCACGCTCTCGATCTCGCAGCCAAGCCCGAACGCGCCAGTGCGCGGACCGCCCATGCGGGCGAAGCCTGCCGAGTCGTCAACCAGCACGACCTTGTCACCCGGATAGCCGCACACGGCGGCGCCCCCGCTCCTGGACACCAGCCGGATCGAACGGGCATTGGCCAGGTCCGAGCACTTGTTGACCGTCTGCACGCGGTAATAGCGATGCCCCGAGTGGCGTCGTGGCGACACCTCGACCACAAGCCCTTCGCTGTCCTCGCGCCAGCCACGCAGGAAACGGGCGTCGACGCAGTAATCGGTCGTGCCGCGGATATCGCGCCAGTGATGCTCCCGAACCTCGACCCGGTCCAGCGTCACAGCCGCCCGTGTGTTTGGGCTGCGCTTTCGTAACGCCTCGGCCAGCTCCGATGCCGACAGGGGCTGCATCCGGATCACCGGGCAGGTATCGCCGCCGCCACGGACGAAAACATGTCCGCCCGGGCAGGCCCAGCCTCCCGGCGCCAGCGTTTCCAGAGCTACGTCTTCGGCAAAGACGGGACAAGCGGGGTCGAGCTCCAGATACACCCCATCCTTCCCACTCTTCCGTACAAGGAATTCCCTCTCACCGGTGCGCCACCCTCCGGATACGTCCTGCAGGTCAATGCAACCGGGCGCAGGCGGCTCGCGTGCCGCCGATGGCTGCAGCCATGGCAACAACCCGGCACATACGGCGGCGGCAATCCATCGATTCAAGCTCGTCCCGCCAAGTTGCGCCCCTATCGTGCCAAACCATGCTCCGGATTGTCCGCGAATCAAAGTGGGCGGAGGAAATTATTAATTGCCTCCGTCCCTGAGGTCCGCGTGGCCCCTTTGCATCACCGCTCGACTGCGCTCTCGCAGCGCCAGGCGTTCGGGCGACAAGGCGCCGCTCTTGTAGGCCAACTCGACCATTTCCTCGAAGAAGTCGACCTTCGCGGCCGTGCTGAGCCCCGCCCATGCGCGAAGGTGCTCGCGCTCGGTGTCCTCAAAGGTGCAGCTTGGCGGAGCGTCAGGAGTGGTCATCACGGATGTGCCGCAGCTTGTCGATGTCATCCAAGTCACCAGGGCGGCCACTTCCGAGCTTCATCCGGATCAGGTGGTCGATGCTGGCGACAGGGACCTGGACGCCGTCCAGATCTTTTAGCACGGCATCCCTCAAGAGGTCCTCAAAAGCAATGGGTTCGCTGATGAAGATATCTACGGATCGCAGCGGGTTGGCCGGGTCCCACAGCGGTAAAGACCAGCATGTTCCCACTCTTCAGCCAGTCCGCGCGCTTATCGGGATCGGCAAAGTCGTCCAGCGGGACCGCAACGTCGGCTGCAATCCGATGGACGCCAGGGACCAGGTAACGGGGCCAGGTTAACTTTCCCACCACGCCAGCGGGTAACAGCGCCGAATTCCATCTCGCCGCCCTTCTTCACAGCCGATAGTCGCACCAGATCTTCGACTCCGGCGCCGGCCACTCCGGGCACAGCGCTTCGACAGCTTCCATCAAGTCGAGCCATGCCTCGATCGGATCGCCGTCTGGGATCGCCGTATATGGCACACCACCCTCGGCCACCAGCACCGGGGCGGTGGAGGTGTCAGGCCGACGCATCATCTTGCTTGCCGAGGATTTCATCCAGCAACGCCCCGCGCTCGAAGATCGCAAAGTAATGCCGCACCCGCTCCATGTCGAGGGTGTCTGCATTGTTGCGCAGCAACGTCCGGATATCGTCCAGGTCACGCGCTCTCGACGGGTCATTGACCAGCGCCTGCAGCTTGAAGGCGATCAGGCCTTCCGCGCCTACCACCCGCAGCCGGCCCATGCCGGTCTGCCGCGTTTCCGCCTCGGCGAGCAGGCGCCTGGCCTCCGCCCGGTGCGCGTAGAGCACATCGAAGCCCTCGGCACCGCGCAGGTAATTGGCCGCATCCGCGCTGCGGTGGATGCAGGTGTAACCCAGTCCGATCAGGAGCGTGTGCAGTCGTTCCGCATCGTCGGCATCAACGAGGAAATCGACGTCGCGGGTCGCGCGGACGACGTTGTGCGCGGCCAGGGCGAGACCGCCGATCAGGGCAGGCTCCCTGGCCAGCTGCGGGAACAGCGCCAGGGCTTCGCGGATCTGGTCGGCCAGTCGGGGCATGATTCGATTGCGCCAGAGTCAAAGTCACTGGATCCCCGCCTTCGCGGGGATGACGGCAGAGTGATTACATGTTGCGGCGGTACTCGCCACCCACGTCGTAGAGGGCATGGCTGATCTGCCCCAGGCTATGCGTCTTCACCGCCTCCATCAGCGCCGCGAACACGTTCTTCCGCTCCCGCGCCGTGTTCTGCAGGTAAGCCAGCCCGTGGCCGTCGTGTGTCTCTGCGGCCGCTTCGGCATCGCCGTCGATGACGTGGTGGTGGTCGGTCTCGCCCTTCGGGGCCAGCCGGTTGCGTGAGGCCTGCCAGCCGCGCACGTTCTCGATCTGCTGGCCCTTCTCTTCTTCCGTCGAGCGGATCAGTTCGATCTCGGTGGCGACTTCGCCGGCGTGCTCCTTGGGCAGGAAGGTGTTGACGCCCACCAGCGGCAACGACCCATCGTGCTTCTTGTGCTCGTAGTACAGGCTCTCTTCCTGGATCTTGCCGCGCTGGTACATGGTGTCCATGGCGCCGAGGACGCCACCGCGGTCGCTGATGGCTTCGAACTCCTTGTAGACGGCTTCCTCGACGATGTCGGTGAGGTACTCGACGGCGAAGCTGCCCTGCCAGGGGTTCTCGTTGAAGTTCAGCCCCAGCTCCTTGTTGATGATCATCTGGATGGCGACGGCACGGCGCACGCTTTCTTCGGTGGGCGTGGTGATGGCTTCGTCGTAGGCGTTGGTGTGCAGGCTGTTGCAGTTGTCGAACAGGGCGTACAGGGCCTGCAGGGTGGTGCGGATGTCGTTGAACTGGATCTCCTGCGCGTGCAGGGAGCGGCCGCTGGTCTGGATGTGGTACTTCATCATCTGGCTGCGCTCGTTGGCGCCGTAGCGCTCGCGCATCGCTCTTGCCCAGATGCGGCGGGCGACGCGGCCGATGACGGTGTACTCGGGGTCCATGCCGTTGGAGAAAAAGAACGACAGGTTGGGCGCGAAGTCGTCGATCTTCATGCCGCGGGCGAGGTAGTACTCGACGATGGTGAAGCCGTTGCTCAGGGTGAAAGCGAGTTGGCTGATCGGGTTCGCGCCGGCTTCGGCGATGTGGTAGCCGGAGATCGACACGGAGTAGAAGTTGCGCACCCCAAAGTCGACGAAGTACTGCTGGATGTCGCCCATCATCCGCAGCGCGAACTCGGTGCTGAAGATGCAGGTGTTCTGGGCCTGGTCCTCCTTGAGGATGTCGGCCTGCACGGTGCCGCGCACGGTTTTTAGGGTCTGCGCCTTGATCCGGGCGTAGGTGTCGGGGTCGACCAGCTGGTCGCCGGTGATGCCGAGCAGGCCCAGGCCCAGGCCGTCGTTGGTGGGCGGCAGGTCGCCGTGGTACTGCGGGCGCTGGCGGCCTTCGAAGAATTTCGCGATCTTCTTTTCCGCCTCGGCCCAGCGCTGCGGGTCTTCCTTGAGGTACTTCTCCACCTGCTGGTCGACGGCGGTGTTCATGAACATCGCCAGGATCATCGGCGCGGGGCCGTTGATGGTCATCGACACGCTGGTGGTGGGCGCGCACAGGTCGAAGCCGGAGTACAGCTTCTTCATGTCGTCGAGCGTGGGGATGTTGACGCCGGAGTTGCCGATCTTGCCGTAGATGTCCGGGCGCGGCGCGGGGTCTTCGCCGTACAGGGTGACGGAGTCGAAGGCGGTGGACAGGCGCGCGGCCGGCTGGCCGACGGACAGGTAGTGGAAGCGGCGGTTGGTGCGCTCGGGCGTGCCTTCGCCGGCGAACATGCGGATCGGGTCTTCGCCGGTGCGGCGGTAGGGGTAGACGCCGCCGGTGTAGGGGTAGCTGCCGGGGAGGTTTTCCTTGCCGAGGAAGGTGAGCAGCTCGCCCCAGGACTTGTAGGTGGGGGCGGCGATCTTGGGGACCTTCTGGTGGCTGAGCGATTCGCGGTAGTTGTCGACGCGGATCTCTTTGCCGCGGACTTCGTAGGCGGTGGTGTCGTCGGTGATGGATTTGAGGCGCTGCGGCCAGTCGCGCAGGAGCTTGAGGGAGTCGCTGGTGAGGGACTGGAGGGCGTCGTTGTAGCGTTGGCGGAGGGTCAGGAGCGAGCGGTCGGGGGCTGGCGCTTCTGCATTTGTAGGAGCGGCTTCAGCCGCGAGCTTTTGATCCTGCTTGCCTTCCGACGAAGGGCTCGCGGCTGAAGCCGCTCCTACAGGGTTCGTGGCTGCGGTGAGGTCGTCGGCGTGGTAGAGGTCGAGTTGCCTGGGGAGCCTGGGGTCTTCGAGCTCCTGCAGGGCCTGCCAGCAGGCCTGGGCGCGGTCGGCGGCTTCGGCCTGTTTTTCGATGGCGGCGTTAATGGCGCGGCCCTGCTCGGCGATTTCGGCGAGGTAGCGGATGCGGGCGCCGGGGATGAGGACGGTGGCGCGGGGTTCCTTGAGGGTGACGTCGAGTTTGGGGGTCCAGTCGATGGCCCCTCCTGCCCTTGTAGGAGCGGCTTCAGCCGCGAGCTTTTTGTCTTTGTCGGTGCCCGTGGAAGAGCTCGCGGCTGAAGCCGCTCCTACAGGGGCATCCGGTACGGGGGCATTTGGGCCGAGGTGGAGCTTTTCGCGCAGCAGGCGGCACAGGTTGACGAACATCCAGCTGATGCCGGGGTCGTTGAACTGGCTGGCGATGGTCGGGTAGACGGGGACGTCTTCGTCCTTGACCTGGAAGGCGACGCGGTTGCGCTTCCACTGCTTGCGGATGTCGCGCAGGGCGTCTTCGGCGCCGCGCTTGTCGTACTTGTTGAGCACGATGAGCTCGGCGAAGTCGATCATGTCGATCTTCTCGAGCTGGCTGGCGGCGCCGTAGTCGCTGGTCATCACGTACATCGGGAAGTCGACGAGGTCGACGATCTCCGAGTCGGACTGGCCGATGCCGGCGGTCTCGACGATCACCAGGTCGAAACCCAGCGACTTGAGGAAGGCGATGCCGTCCTTGAGCACGAGGTTGGTGGCGGCGTGCTGGCGGCGGGTGGCCATCGAGCGCATGTAGACGCGGTGGCTGCGCAGGGAGTTCATGCGGATGCGGTCGCCGAGCAACGCGCCTCCGGTGCGGCGGCGGGTGGGGTCGACCGAGATCACGGCGATGCGCATCTGCGGGAAGCTGGCGAGGAAGCGGTTGAGCAGTTCGTCGGTGACCGAGGACTTGCCGGCGCCGCCGGTGCCGGTGATGCCGACGACCGGCGTGGAAACCCGGGAATCGGGAATCGGGAATCGGGAATCGGAAGAGCCAGCCGCCCATTGCTTGCGGAGCGTGTCAAGTTCGGATTCGCTGAAGATGCCGTCTTCGATGGCCGAGAGCACGCGCCCGATTGCGATCTCGTCGTCGATCGCGGGCTTGCCGGCTTCTACCGACTCCCGATTCCCGGGTCCCGATTCCCGGCTGCGCGTCACGCGCGCGATCACGTCCTCGATCATCTCCACCAGCCCCAGCTTCATGCCGTCGTTGGGGTGGTAGATGCGCTCGACGCCGTAGGCTTCGAGCTCGCGGATTTCCTCGGGAGTGATGGTGCCGCCGCCGCCGCCGACCACGCGGATGTGGCTGGCGTCGTGTTCGCGGAGCATGTCGACCATGTACTTCATGTACTCGACGTGGCCGCCCTGGTAGCTGGACAGGGCGATGGCGTCGGCGTCTTCCTGCAGGGCGGCGCGGACCACGTCCTCGACCGAGCGGTTGTGGCCCAGGTGGATCACTTCCGCGCCCTGCGACTGGATCAGGCGCCGCATGATGTTGATGGCCGCGTCGTGGCCGTCGAACAGGCTGGCGGCGGTGACGAAGCGCAGCGGCGTGGTGTCCGGCTGGGCGGCGGGATGGGTGCCTTCGAGGGTGCTGGCGGCTGGCGTGCTCATGGCGCGCTCCAACTGAAGATATGGATGCGGCCGATTGTACCGTGGGGCCTTTCCGGTCCCTCCGTGCCCCTCCCGCCCCTCCCCGCCCCTCCCCGCCCGTGTAGGAGCGGCGGAAGCCGCGAGCTTTTGCCGTTGCCCTCCCCCTGCGACGGCAGGGGGAGGTTGGGAGGATGTGCTCACGGTTTGGGCTGATCCCGAAGACGCCCATCGCCAGCCTTCGCAGGGGACGGGGCAAAAGCTCGCGGCTTCCGCCGCTCCTACAAACGCGGGGCTTTAGCTGTTTCCCTCCCGTGCTACGGCAGGGGATGGAGCAAGAGCTCGCGGCTGAAGCCGCTCCTACAGGAGCATGGGTCAGGACTCGAGGGCGCGGCAGAGGGCTTCGCGGCGGGCGCGCATGCCGGCGTCGGAGTGGTGGAGGTCGAATTCCACCGGCTGGCTGCTGCGTTTGCCGAGGATGCGGGCGATGGTGGCTTCGAGGGTGGCGCGGTCGTCGTCGAAGCCGCCGTGGGCGGTGGCGTTGGCGCCGTCGGGTGAACCCGGCGGCCGGCCGGCGGCGGGCGATTGCACCCAGTCCAGGCGGCCGGTCTTGAGCAGTTTGTGCACGCGTTCGTAGCCGTAGGCCTGGTCGGCAACGGCCTTGGCCTCGATGAAGCGGGCCATGCCGGCGATCGGGGTGCCCTGCGACAGGCGCCGGTCGATCCAGCTGCGCGCCTGCTTTTCGAACGCGTGCGCGACCAGGTACAGCAGCGACTTGTGGTACACGCCGGCGCAGCTGTCGTCCTGTTCGGCCTTGTCGGTCAGGGTGAACAGGCAGGCGCGGTCGACCAGGCCGGCCTCAAGCGCGGGTACGTAGCTCATCAGGAACATGTCCATGGTGATCGCCGGCGCCCACAGGTTGACGCTGGCGACCTTGCGGCCCATGCCGAGCATGCCGTTGGCGGGGCCGCCGGTGATCTGCCCCTTCGCGGTCAGCAGCTGCAGCAGCGGCGCGAGCAGGATGGAGCCGGCGCTGTGGGCGGCCAGGTGCAGTTCGACCGCGCTGTCCTGCCCGGCCCATTCGTCGAGCAGGCGCGCGACCTGCGCCGCGCCGCCGCTTTCGACCAGGCGCCCGTCTGTGCTGCGCGCGACGGCGGTGGTGGACAGCAGCGCGTTCTCCTTCATCTCGTCCCACATGGCCTTGCCGCCGATGACGCGGGCGAGCGGTTCGAGGGTGTCGTCGAGGCGGTCGAGCAGCAGGTCCTTGGCCTTCTCGATCAGGCCTTCGCTGCGTGGGCGCGCGGCGTCCTTGAGGATGTTGCCCAGCGTGGTCCAGAAGTCGGTCTTCCAGACGAAGCACAGCGGATAGATCTCCTGCGCGAGCAGCGCCTCGCGGTAGTCGGCGACGCGCTGGATCGCGCTTTCCTCGGGCACCAGCCCGCCGTGGGCGTAGAGCAGCACGCGCTTTTTCTTCCAGCCCCGGGTGGCTTCGCGCATGTCGTCGCGCACCAGTTCGCGCACCTGCTGCGCGCTGGTGCCGAAGCGGCCGCTGGCGCGCAGGCGGCCGTCGTTGCCGAGGCTGACGATGTGCGGGCGCAGGTCGGCCTGCGAGTAGCCCACCGACTGGCGGCCGATCGACGAATTGCTCACCGCCGCCGACTGCGCGCGCTGCAGGTGCACGGGCACGGCCAGGCGCGCGACCCAGACGTCGGTGCCGCGTTCGAGCCATTCGTCGTAGCTGACGTGGGCGAAGCCCTTGCGGCCCCACGCGTCGCCCCAGGAGTTCTGCACCCAGAAGCCGTCGCCATCGTAGGCGACGATGGCGAAGGCGTGGTAGCCCATCACCGGCTGCTGCGTCCACGCGATCTGGCCGCTGGACGGCGGTTCGATCCAGCCGGCGTGCACGCCGCCGGAGGCGTACAGCACGCCGACTTCGGCAAACGCCGCGTGCATGGCCACCAGGTCCTTGTGGTTGACGCGGTAGTAGGCGCCAAGCGGGTTGCGCAGCGCGTCGCGGGCGCGGGCGTCGGTGTAGCAGCCGGCGGCTTCGCCCTGCGCGTCGGGCCAGGCCTGCGCGGAGCACACGCCGTGGCGGTGCCAGCCCTTCATCGCGCCGCGGCAGCTGGAGCCGGAATAGCTTTCGCCCTCCCATTCGTCGTAGCGGCGCGCCATCTCGTAGAACATGCGCGTGCTGACCCGCGTGTCGTCGGCGCCGGAGCCGCGCGTGCGCAGCAGGGTGTGGGCCACGGTGGCCAGGCCGAAGGCGGTGCAGGCGCCTTCGTCGCCCTGGTCGAGGACGGGCACACCGAGTTCGAGGTAGCGCTCCAGCGGCACGTGCGTGGGCACGTCGACCAGGGTCGGTTCGAACATGCGGTCGCGGAAGTCGGCGGTGTCCGGACGCGCGTCGAGCAGACGCGGGCTGTCGGCCCAGGGGCCGGGCCCGGCGTGGGGCGTGCGCCTGCGCGAACCCTTGCGTGCGCTGCGCGTCGTCGTTTTCGTGGCCATCGGTGTTCCTCCATGCAGTGGAAACGCTGCGACCGCGCGGCCGGGGCCAGCATGCGGCGCCACCACCCGAGCATGCCCCGTGGCGGTCGCGAAAACAGCGACCGCCGCGGCAAAGCGGCTTGCCGCCCGGCCGGGGCGCCCGGATACTCGCCAGATCCCGCACCTGACCCTTGCGCGCGCACCGCGCCCCGGAGACTCCTGCATGTCACGAATCCAGCGCATCTTCGCCTGGGGACTGTTCACCCTCGTGCTGATGCTGCTCAGCGGCTGGCTGCTGGCCGACCACCTGACGCCGCGCGCGGTGGGCACGCCCTCGCACGCACTGCCGGTGCAGGCCGCGCAGACCGCGCTGGACCGCGAGATTGCGCCGCTGGTCGAAAAGCACGGCGGCAAGACCGGGATCATCCTCGTCCCGGACGGCCTGGACGCCTTCGCCGCGCGCGCGCTGTCGGCGCGCAAGGCCGGGCGCAGCCTCGACCTGCAGTACTACATCTGGCACAACGACCCCACCGGCCGGCTGCTCGCGCACGAGGCCTGGCAGGCGGCCGAACACGGGGTGCGCGTGCGGATCCTGCTCGACGACATGAACACCCAGGGCGACGACACCGACCTGCTCGCCTTCGACGCCCACCCCAATATCGAGATCCGCATCTACAACCCGTTCCGCAACCGCAACGGGCCGATGCGCGTGTTCGAGCTGGTGCAGCGCTTCTTCAGCGTCAACCACCGCATGCACAACAAGGCGTGGATCGCCGACGGCCGCGTCGCCGTGCTGGGCGGGCGCAACATCGGCCAGGAGTATTTCGACGCGTCCACCGACACCAACTTCCGCGACCTGGATGCGGTGCTGTTCGGGCCGAAGGTCGAACAGGCCAGCGCGATCTTCGACGCGTTCTGGAACAGCGAGGCGGCGGTGCCGATCGCATCGCTGAGCAAGCGCTCGCAGCAGGAACTGGACGAGGCCGTTGCCCGCGTGCGCGCCGAATCCGCCGGCGACCACGCGCGCGTGTACCTGCAGCGGGTGGACGCCTCGCCGACCGTGCGCGGTTACTTCCGCGGCGAACTCGCCCCGCACTGGAGCAGCGCCATCGAAGTGGCGTCGGACCCGCCGCTGAAGTGGAAGGAGGACGACCGCAGCGACTGGCTGGTGGGCAAGCTGTTCGGGCAGGTGCTGGGCGCCAAGCGCCAGGCGCTGCTGATCTCGCCCTACTTCGTGCCCGGCGAGTCGTTCTCACGGCGGCTGGTGGACCTGGTACGCAAGGGCGTGGAGGTGGGCGTGGTCACCAACTCGCTGGCCGCCAACGACGTGCCCGCCGTCCACGCCGGCTACATGGACTATCGCGGCCCGCTGCTCGACGGCGGCGTGGACCTGTACGAACTGCGCGCGCAGGGCGGCGCGGAGAACCACGGCCTGTTCGGCAGCAGCGGCGCCAGCCTGCACACCAAGGCCTTCGTGGTCGACGACGAGCGCGGCTTCATCGGCTCGTTCAACCTCGACCCGCGCTCGGCCTACCTCAACACCGAGATGGGCGTGCTGTTCGAGGACCGCGACATCGCCGCGGCGGTGCGCGACGAATACCGCCGGCTGGCCGGCCCGGCGCTGAGCTACGAGGTCGTCCGTGGCGAGGACGGCAAGACGCAGTGGCTCGACCGCAGCCGCGACCCGCCGCTGGTACTGGACCACGAACCCCAGACCACCGCCTGGCAGCGCGCCACGGCCAGGATGATCGGGTGGCTGCCGATCGAGTCGCAGCTGTAGGCCTTCGCCGGCGGGGTTCGCGGCTGGAGGGGATTCGCGGCTGAAGAAGGACCCTGGACGTCGGCCAGACAGTCCTGCTCCTGCGAAGCGGGAGAAGGGCTGCAGACCAGCCTCTGCCCGCTGGAGGGATCGGGAGTCCGCCGGGAGCAGGCTTTCTGCGGCCGCGTCCCATTCAGGTTGCCGCCCGGCCACCTTTCCCGCCTCCCATACCCGCTCGAACGGGCTTTCCTGACGCAGGACGCGTAGAATGCCGCGCCGCCGGACCGCCTCCTGTCCGTCCGGTCGCTGCCCGACAGCGCACCCAATCAATTCCCCACTTTGCCGGCGTCCCGCGCAAGCGGAAGCGCGCCATGCAACGGAGTTTGTCGATGATCTTCGAACAACTGGACACCCTCGGCCACGAACAGGTCGTCTTCTGCCACAACAAGGACGCGGGCCTGAAGGCCATCATCGCGATCCACAACACCGTGCTTGGCCCGGCGCTGGGCGGCACGCGCATGTGGCCGTACAAGTCCGAGGCCGAAGCCCTCAACGACGTCCTGCGCCTGTCGCGCGGCATGACCTACAAGAACGCGGTCGCCGGCCTCGACATCGGCGGCGGCAAGGCGGTGATCATCGGCGACCCGTCCACCGACAAGTCCGAGGCGCTGTTCCGCGCGTTCGGCCAGTTCGTGCAGTCGCTGGGCGGCCGCTACATCACCGCCGAGGACGTCGGCATCGACGTCAACGACATGGAGCTGGTCTATCGCGAGACCGAGTTCGTCACCGGCGTGCACCAGGTGCACGGCGGCTCCGGCGATCCGTCGCCGTTCACCGCCTACGGCGCGCTGCAGGGCCTGATGGCCACGCTCAACAAGAAGTTCGGCGACGAGGAAGTCGGCAAGTACAGCTACGCCGTGCAGGGCCTGGGCCACGTCGGCATGGAGTACGTGAAGCTGCTCAAGGAGCGCGGCGCGAAGATCTTCGTCACCGACATCAACAAGACCCTGGTCGACAAGGCCGTCAGCGAGTACGGCGCCGAGGCCGTGGGCACCGACGAGATCTACGACGTCAACGCCGACGTGTACTCGCCGTGCGCGCTGGGCGGCACGGTCAACGAGCAGACGCTGCCGCGGTTCAAGTTCAAGGTCATCTGCGGCCCGGCCAACAACCAGCTGTCCGACAACGACATCGGCGACGAGCTGGAGAAGCGCGGCATCCTCTACGCGCCCGACTACGCGGTCAACGCCGGCGGCGTGATGAACGTGGCGCTGGAAATCACCGGCTACAACCGCGAGCGCGCGATGCGCATGATGCGCACGATCTACCACAACCTCGCGCGCATCTACGAGATCGCCGAGCGCGACGGCATCCCGACCTACCGGGCCGCCGACCGCATGGCCGAGGAGCGCATCGCGGCGATGGGCAAGCTCAAGCTGCCGCTGGGCCGCACCACCCCGCGTTTCCAGGGCCGCATCCGCGGCGGCGCGTAAACTGCCGCAGCGTGTGATGGACGACGGGGCCTGCGCGCCCCGTTGTCTTTTGCAGCACCGCAAGACCGGAAGACGACACGACAAGGAGTACCTGCATGCGCCCGTTCCCGCTGGGTGAAGACATCGACGCGCTGCGCGACGCCGTGCGCCGCTTCGCGGAAGCCGAGATCGCGCCGCGCGCCGAAGCCATCGACCACGACAACGCCTTCCCCCAGGACCTGTGGCCCAAGCTGGGCGAGCTGGGGCTGCTGGGGATGACGGTGCCGGACGAGTTCGGCGGCAGCGGGATGGGCTACCTGGCGCACCTGGTGGCGATGGAGGAAATCTCGCGCGCCTCCGGTTCGGTGGGCCTGAGCTACGGCGCGCACTCCAACCTGTGCGTCAACAACCTGTACGCGAACGGCAGCGACGCGCAGCGCGCGAAATACCTGCCGAAGCTGTGCAGCGGCGAGTGGAAGGGCGCGCTGGCGATGAGCGAGCCGGGCGCGGGCTCGGACGTGGTCGGCTCGATGGCCTGCCGCGCGGAACTGCGCGGCGATGCGTGGGTCGCCAACGGCAACAAGATGTGGATCACCAACGGCCCCGAGGCCGACGTGCTGATCGTCTACATGCGCACCGCCGGCAAGGAGGCGGGCAGCAAGTGCATGACCGCCTTCATCGTCGAGAAGGGCATGCAGGGGTTTTCCACCGCGCAGAAGCTCGACAAGCTCGGCATGCGCGGCTCGAATACCTGCGAGCTGGTGTTCGAGGACTGCGAAATCCCGGCCGAAAACGTGCTGGGCGAGGTCAACCAGGGCGTGCGCGTGCTGATGTCCGGCCTCAACACCGAACGCCTGGTGCTGAGCGGCGGCCCGCTGGGCCTGATGCAGGCCGCGCTCGACGCCGCCCTTCCCTACGTGCGCGAGCGGAAGCAGTTCGACCGCGCAATCGGCACCTTCGGCCTGATGCAGGGCAAGATCGCCGACATGTATACCGCGCTGCAGTCATCGCGCGCGTTCGCCTACCAGGTCGCACGCGACTACGACGCCGGCCACAAGTCGCGCATCGACGCCGCCAGCTGCCTGCTGCACGCCTCCGAAGCCGCCGTGCAGGTCGCGCTGGAAGGCATCCAGGCGCTGGGCGGCAACGGCTACATCAACGAATACCCGACCGGCCGCATCCTGCGCGACGCCAAGCTCTACGCGATCGGCGCCGGCACCAACGAAATCCGCCGCATGCTGATCGGCCGCGAGTTGTTCGAAGGCAACAGCTGAGCCAATCTCCAGCCTGCTTTTGTAGGAGCAACTGTCTTTCTTCAAACGGCCTTGGTTTGCCACGCCGTGCCATCGCGAACCATGGCGTTGAGTTGTCCGAGGAAGGTACGCATGCAAGCCACCAGGGCGACCTTGGCGCACT
>Ga0160437_1000826_pt1 | contig 15075 bp, 10 predicted proteins | sample HID1975I_E0MG_FD_108227 | JGI IMG/M metagenome (GOLD analysis project Ga0160437, IMG submission 108227) | Enriched soil microbial communities from UW Madison campus, WI, USA - HID1975I_E0 MG | ecosystem: Environmental > Terrestrial > Soil > Unclassified | place: USA: Madison, Wisconsin... | reverse complement strand
CGTGTCCGCGGCGGTCCCCGCGACAGCGGTCCCGATCGATACCGCGATCGTCCACGGCGAACGGCCGTCGACGTACGGCTTCAGCCACGCCATGTCCGGCGCCTGGTCGAGCAGTTCGTGCGCATCGAACGCGGCAGTCGCCTCGGCCTCGAACGCATTGCCGCCCTCGCGCACATGGCCCTTGCCCGCGCGCAGCGACAGCCGCCCGGGCTGGCCGAGGTGGACGGCGCGCAGTGCGCCGGCGCTGAAGCCCTCGTGGTCGTAGCTGGCGGCGCCGCGCACCTCGTCGAAGTCGAGCTTCCAGCGCTTCTCCGCGAGGTTCACGCCGGCCAGCTCGACGCGGCCGGAGATCTTCGGCGCGGGCGCATCGTGATGCAGCGGCAGGTCGAGCGAGAAGCCGGCCGTGGTCGGGCCGCTGGCGGCAAGGTTGTCGAGCGTCTCGGCGTGCTCGTCGTGGAGCGGGCTCGCGCGCAGCAGCGCGAGCAGCTTGCCCGCGTCCGCTTTCGCATCGGCGTCGATACGCAGGTCCGCCTCGCCGAAATCCGCGATGCCCGCCTGCAGCCGCGGGATCGCGACGTCCGCGAGCGTGCCGCGCCCCTTCACCGTGAACCCGTTGCCGACGAACGCCACATCGGCATCGATGTGCTCGGCCGCGGGCCAGTCGGGCTGGAACCTGACCACCGCGCCGGCCAGGCGCCCGGTCGCCTCGAACAGGCCCTTGTGTGCGTCGGAATGGAACGGCCAGTCGTCGAGGTCGCCGGACACCACTGCACGGCCGTCAAGCACGCGGCCGTCGACAAGCGCGGTGTCGAGCCAGTGCAGCGCCGCCTCGGACATCAGGTACCGCACCCAGAAGCGCCTGGCGACCGGGACGCGGGTCTCGTCGAGCCGCGCGGCCATGTCGATGCGCGGCCGCGTGCCGTCGCCCTCGAACGTCATCCCGCCACGCACATCCGCGCCGTAGTCGTCGCCGTCGACGCGCAGCGCCGGGGTTTCCACCCGCCAGTCCGCGCCTTCGCGCCAGCCGGCGACACGCCCGCGCAGCGTCACGTCGTGCGGCGCGCCGAAGCCGCTGGGCCAGTCGAAGCGCAGCGTGGCTTCGGGATCGAATTCGAACACAAGTCCTCCGGCGTCGCCGTCGAGGGTGCCGGCCACGCCGCTGATGCCCGGTGCATCGCCGTGGGCGGCGAAACGCAGGCCCTCGATGCCGGCGTGCACGCGCAACCGGCCGCCGCCTGCGCCGGCCAGTTCGACGTCGTGCAGCACCACGTCCGGCCTGGCGTCCAGCAGCCAGTGGCGCAGGCCGGGCGCGACGCGATCGCTCAGCGCGGCCAGTGCGAGCAGCGGACCGGCGTCGATGCGTTCGGCCAGCAGTGCCTGCCGTTGCCCGCCGGCGACGACCAGACCGTCCAGCACCTGCGCATCCTTGCCGTCGCCGATCCGCAGCAGCGGCGCGTCGGCACGCCAGCCGCCGTCGACCGCCTGCCAGCGGCCGCGCAGCTGCACCTTGCCGAAGGCCACGCGCGATGCGGTCGCGTTTTCCAGCGCGGCGCCCTGCAGCTGCAGTGCCTGCAGGTCGGCGTCGACGGTCACGCTGGAGATGCGGTGGTCGCGCAGCGTCGTCCATGCCTCGATCCGCCCGCTGCCGTCGGCAACGGTGATGCCGGCGGCGTGCAGCAGCGGCGACCACTGCGCCAGCGCGACCTGCTTCGCCGCGACATAGGCGCGTCCATCGCCGCCTGCGCGGCCGAACTGCGCGCGCGCCTCGACCGGCGCCGCGCCCGCCCGCGCCCACGCACGCATGCCGATGCGCACGCGATCGCCGTCCACGCGCAGCCGCATGTCGATCCTCGGCACGTGCGCGGCGATGCCCAGCGCCGGCGCCTCGACGTGCAACCGGCCGCCGATCACCTGCAGTTCGCCCAGCCCCTCCAGCGCCGAGAACGGATCGCCGCCCGGCTTGCGGTCGCCCGGCAGCCCGCGCACCTGCCAGCGGCCGTCGTCGCCGCGCTGCAGGGTCAGCTCCAGCCCGCGCAGCCGCAGTTCGGTGAACGAACTGCCCGGCAGCAGGCCCGCGTACTGCGAGACCAGCACTTCCGCCGCACCGATCGGCACCGCGTCGGCACCGTCGCCGATGCGCATGCCGTCCAGCCGCAGCAGCGGGCCGCGCCGCGTCCATTGCGTCTCGACCTGGTCGAAGCTGACGCTGCGCCCGGCGCGGGCGCTGAGCCACGCCTCGATCCGCTCCGGATGCCGCTCCGCCCACGGCAGCACGACCTGGCTGACGATGCCCGCCACCAGCGCCATCACCACCAGCGCGCCGGCGAGCACGTACCACAGGCCGCGGCGCGCGCGACGCAGGCGGTGGGACCAGGCTTTGGGCATCAGCGTCGCGCTCCGCACGGCGCCGTCGGGACTCGGGACCCGGGACTCGGGACTCGAAGGCACCGACATCGATGCAACCCGTCACCACGACGCGGCACCGAACGCCCAGGCGCCCGGTGCGTCGAGAACACTGGTCCGCGGACAAGGGAGTTCCTGCTTCGCCGAGTCCCGAGTCCCGAGTCCCGCGCCCCGACCTCAGAGCAGCACGACATCGAACTGTTCCTGCAGGTACTGCTCGTCGGCCTGGAAGCGGATCGACTTGCCGAGGAACTCCTCCAGTTCCGCCACCGCCGCCGACTCCTCGTCGGTGATGCGACCGACGACCTTCGGCGAGGCGATCACCAGCAGCCGTTCGGCCTCGAACTGGCGCACGGCGCGGACGATCTCGCGGAAGATCTCGTAGGTCACCGTCTCGGCGGTCTTGAGCATGCCGCGGCCGCCGCACTCGTGGCACGGCTCGCTGAGCTGGCGCTGCAGGCTCTCGACCGTGCGCTTGCGCGTCATTTCCACCAGGCCCAGCGGCGAGAAGTCGTAGACGGTGGTCTTGGCGTGGTCGCGCGCCAGCGATTTTTCCAGCGTGCGCAGCACCTGGCGGCGATGCTCGGCGTCGACCATGTCGATGAAGTCGATGATGATGATGCCGCCCAGGTTGCGCAGCCGCAGCTGCCGCGCCACCGCCTGCGCGGCTTCCAGGTTGGTGCGGTAGACGGTTTCCTCAAGGTTGCGCTGGCCCAGGAACGAACCGGTGTTGACGTCGACCGTGGTCATCGCCTCGGTCTGGTCGATGACCAGGTAGCCGCCGGACTTGAGCGGCACTTCCTTCTCCAGCGCGCGCTGGATCTCGTCCTCGACGCCGTACAGGTCGAATACCGGGCGCGCGCCGGAATAGTGCTCGATCTTCTCGGCCAGCCCCGGCATGTACTGCGCGGCGAAGGTGCGCAAGCGGTCGCAGGTCTCGCGCGAATCGACCTTCACCTTTTCCACGTCGCGCCGCATCAGGTCGCGCACCGCGCGCATCGGCAAGGTGAGGTCTTCGTAGATGCGGCCGCCGATCTTCGCTTCGCGCGCCTGCTGTTCGACCAGCGCCCAGGCGCGGCCGAGGTAGGCGATGTCCTCGGCCAGCGCTTCGGCCGGCTGTCCCTCGGCGTTGGTGCGCACGATGTAGCCGTGATCGCGACCGTCGGCGAGCCCGGCGACCAGCGACTTGAGCCGCGTGCGCTCGGTTTCGTCCTCGATCCGCGCCGACACGCCGATCGTGCGCGACTGCGGCAGCAGCACCAGGTAGCGCGAAGGGATGCTGATCTGGGTGGTCAGGCGCGCGCCCTTGCTGCCGATCGGGTCCTTGACCACCTGCACGACGATGTCCTGGCCCTCGCGCAGCAGTTCGCCGATCGGCGGCACCGGCGGCGACGGCTGCGGCGCGGCAGCCTCGTCGCCGGCGATCTCGGGCGTGGGCAGCGAGCGCATCACGTCGCTGGCGTGCAGGAAGGCCGCGCGATCCAGGCCGATCTCGACGAACGCCGCCTGCATGCCGGGCATCACCCGCTGCACCTTGCCCTTGTAGATGTTGCCGACCACGCCGCGCGCCCAGCCGCGTTCGATGTGCAGTTCCTGCAGCATCCCGTTTTCGACCACCGCCACGCGGGTCTCGCGCGGGGTGACGTTGACCAGGATCTCCTCGCTCATCGGGCCGCGCTCCTGTCGCCGGCCGCGGCCTCGGCCGTCTCCGGGGCGGGAAGCGCGATGCCGAACCCGCGCAGCAGTTCCAGCGTCTCGAACAGCGGCAGCCCCATCACGCCCGAATGGCTGCCGGACAGATGGCGCACGAATGCCTCCCCGCGCCCCTGGATCGCATAGGCGCCGGCCTTGCCCATCGGCTCGCCGCTGGCGACATAGCCGGCGATGTCCTCGTCGGACAGTTCGGCGAAGCGCACCTGCGACACCGACACTGCCTGTGCCTCGCGCGCCGCGGACACCACCGATACGGCCGAAACCACCTCATGGGTGCGGCCGGAAAGCCTGCGCAGCATCGCTGCGGCGTCGCCGGCATCGCACGGCTTGCCGAACACCTCGCCGTCCAGGATCACCTCGGTGTCCGCGCCGACCACCACGGCACCGGCCACGCCGGCGACCCGGAGCAGGCCGGCGCCGGCCTTCTCGCGGGCGACGCGGCGCACGTAGTCGGCAGGCGCCTCGCCGGGTCCGCGGCGCTCGGGAACATCGATCCCGAGCACGCCGAATTCGAGCCCGAGACGGCCCAGCAGTTCGCGACGACGGGGGGATTGCGAGGCAAGATGCAACATCGCGAAAGGATAACCCGCAGGCCGCGGCCAGCCCCGGTTCAGCGCCCCGCAACCCCATTCAGGCTCACGGGCCGTTCACTGGATGGTACCGACCCTGCCCCCAACCACGTCCGGAGAAGACCATGCTTCGCAACCCCTTCCATCCGCTCGCGCTTGCCAGCGCCCTTGCCCTGAGCTGCCTGACCATGACTGCCTGTGCCCAGAACGCCTCCCCCACCCTCGCCACCACCAGCGACGGCACCCTGCTCTCCGTGTCCGCACGGGCCGAAGCCAGCCGCGTACCGGACGTGGCCTCGCTGTCGACCGGCGTGGTCACCCAGGCCGCCGACGCCAAGGCCGCCATGGCCGCCAACACCGCGCAGATGAACAAGGTGATGGCCGCGATCAAGGCCGCGGGCATCGCCGAGAAGGACATCCAGACCAGCGGCATCAACGTCAATCCGCAATACAAGTACGCCGAGAACCAGCCGCCGACGATCACCGGCTACCAGGCCAGCAACACGGTCAGCGTCAAGGTGCGCGAGATCGGCAAGCTCGGCGACGTGCTCGACGCCCTGGTGTCCAGCGGCGCCAACCAGGTCCACGGCCCCAGCTTCGAGATCGACGAGCCGGAAGCGGTCTACGACGAGGCGCGGCGCGGTGCGCTGGAAAAGGCGCAGCAGCGCGCACGGATGTATGCCGAAGCGCTGGGCCTGAAGGTGCGCCGCATCGTCAGCATCAGCGAAGGCGGCGGATTCCAGCCGCCGCAGCCGGTGATGATGCGCATGGCCAAGGCCGAGGGCTACGACGCCGCCGGCGCGCCGCCCGTATCGCCAGGCGAAACCACGCTGACGGCGAACCTGGACGTGGTCTTCGAACTCTCCCGCTGACCCGGCCCGCACCGTCACGGAGCTGCAAGCAGGAACCCCGCCCGAAGGCGGGGTTCCCCGTTTCCGGGAGGCCGAATGTCCCGTGGCCGTCGATCACTGGAAGCTGTACTTCACCCCCAGCGTGTAGAACCGGCCGATCGCGCCGCTGAAGTCCAGCGGGTTGTAGTTGAGTCCGCCATAGGTGGTCGGGTCCAGGGGGGCAATCCTGTCGGTCGCGTTCTGCACCGAGCCGAACACTTCCAGCGCATCGGTGGCCCGCCAGTTGGCCGACAGGTCGATGCTGGTGAACGACGGGATCTCGCAGCCGCCCGGTGCGTCGTCGCCGTTGGCGTAGGTGGCCGCGCAGCCGGGGCCGACCGCGTACGGTGCGACGTTGTCGAACTTGCCGCGGTAATTGGCCACCCCGCTCACGCTCCAGTCGCCGATGTCCCAGGTGGCGCCGAAATTGATGCGGTCCTTCGGCGTGCCGAGGCAGTTGGTGACGTTGCAGTTGTCGTGGGTGCCGGCGAAGTCGTACCTGGTGCCGTCGGTGTCGACGAACTCGTACTTGCTGACGTGGCTCCACTGCAGGTCCAGCGACAGCCGGCCGGCGTTGCCCATGTCGAAGCTCTGGCGCGCGTCCAGGTCGATGCCGCTGACCTTGGTCGAGGTCGCGTTGATGTAGCTGGTGAACACCGCGAGCAGGCTGCCGCTGCCGGCAACGCCATTGACCAGGTCGTCACCGGCGATGTAGTCGCCTGACGCCAGCGCGTCGGCCAGGCTCTGGGTGGTGATTTCGTTCTCGCGCTTGATCTGCCAGGCGTCGAGCGTCAGCGTCGTGGACTGCGTCGGCTGCAGCACGATGCCGGCCGAATAGCTCTTCGATTCCTCCGGCTCCAGATCCTGGTTGGGGCGGTTGATGAAGGCCACCGGGCCGGGGCAATTGACCGGCCGCTGCGTGCCCGGGGTGCCGGGATCGACGTCGATCGCGCAGCGCACCGGGTTGCTTGCGGTCGCGAAGCCGACCGACGACCCCGCGGTCTCGGCCGGGTTCGGCGCGCGGAAACCCTCGGCGTAGGTGCCGCGCAGGGCGATCCAGCTGGCCGGTTTCCACTTGACGCCGAACTTCGGCGTCACCGAGTTCTCGCCGTCCTTGTAGTCGTCCATGCGCAGCGCCGCGTTGAGTTCCAGCGACTCGAGCACGGGGGCGTTGAGTTCGACGTAGGCGGCGGTGACTTCCTGGGCACCATCGTAGGCGGAGTAGCCCAGGCCGATGATGTCGCTCTGGTCGGTGTACGTGACCGGCGGCAGGGTGGCGACGTCGCGCCGCCACTCCGCGCCGATGGCAAGGCCCAGTGCGCCGCCGCGCAGGTCCGCGAGGCTGCGCGAGACCTTGGCGTCGACCACTTCGAGCCTGGTCTCGGCGGTCGTGCCGATGGTCGGCGCGATGTAGTCGTACAGCGCCTGCGAGTTTTCGCCCGCATTCGCGCCCAGGCGCCACCAGCCAACCGGACTGCTGTCGCCGTCGGTCAGCACCTCGCGCACGCGGCTGTAGCGCAGGTAGCCGTTGCGCCGGCTGGTGAGGTTGGTTTCCGAGTGCAGGTAGCCGACGTCGTAGTCCCAGTCGCCTGCGATGCCCTTGACGCCGACCAGCAGCCGCGCGAACTGGTTGTCGACATCGACCGTGCGCGGCCCGACATCGAACGCCGAATAGCGCAGTCCCGCATCGACGCCGAGCGGATTGTCGGGATGGTTGGCACCGATGATGGTGGCGTCGGGCCCGTCGTTGGCGTTGATCGCGCCGCCGTCGGGCGACGCCCAGGTCCCCGAGACGGCGTTGGGCGTGTTGTGGAACGAACTCTTCTTCTTGCCGTAGCCGAACTCGGCGTAGAACTCGGTCGTGTCGGAGAGCGCGAACGTCCCGCGCGAAAAGAAGTTCACGTACTCCTGCTCGGGCTGCAGGCTGGTGAACTGCGCGCTGTCCCACACGCAGCCGCCGTTGGGATCCTGGATGGTGGCGGTGGACAGTTGCGAGCACGCGTCCGCCCCCTGCAGCGGGACCACCGGCGAACCCGGCTGTCCCACCGCCTGCACGGCGCCGGTCGGCGAGTTGTAGCTGGTTCCACCCAGCGAGTTCGGATCGGAGATGAAGCCGAACAGGCCACCGAAGCTGGTGGGGTCGTAGCCATAGCGGGAGATATCGCCGTTGCCGATCCACTTGCGGTTCCTGCGGTCGCGGACGTAGATCTCGTCGCTCTTCGCGGCTTCGGCGCTGAAGAAGAAATTGAAACCATCCTGTGCGAGGTCACCCGTGCCCCAGGTCACCGAGAACTTGCGCTCGTTGCCGTCGCCATCGCCCGAGGTCCCGTAGGAACCCTTGAGCACCGCGCCGTCGAAGTCGCGCCGCAGGATCACGTTGACGACGCCGGCAATGGCGTCGGAACCGTAGATCGAGGACGCGCCGTCCTTGAGCACCTCCACCCGTTCCACCGCCTCGAGCGGGATGATGCTCAGGTCGGTGAACACCTTCTGGCCGTCATCGGCCAGGCCGTAGGAGGCGATGCGGCGGCCGTTGACCAGCACCAGCGTGGACCCCGCGCCCAGGCCGCGCAGCGAAATGCCGGACGCGCCCGAGGCGAAGCCGGCACCGAAGCTCTTGGGTACCGAACCCGAACCGTCGACGGTCAGCGATTGCAGGTACTCGCCGAGGTTGGTCTTGCCGGTGCGGTCGATCTCCTGGCGCTGGATGACCTGGACCGGCGAAGCGGTTTCCGAATCGGTGCGCATGATGCGCGAGCCGGTGACTTCGATCCGTTCGAGCGTTGTGGGATCCGACTGCGTGTCTGGCGTTGGCGCATCGGGGTCCTGCGCTTGCGCCAGCGCCAGGGGGGCGAGGCCGGTCAGGGAGATGGCCAGGAGGGCACGCCGGATGGCATGGCTGAGGGGGGAACAGGGCATGGCGGTGTCGTCCTCGTTCTTGAGTGATCCCCCCGTCCTGCTCGCTAACCGTTTCTTAAACCCCGGGGAGAATGCATCGCAATGCGTCGTCGTGCATGGCGTGACCCGCATCCCAATCAGGCGCCATGAATAGCGCTTTTCCCTCGATCCATTCAATCGGGGTTCATTCAATAACCATTCACGCAGGAGCGAACGAACAAACAAGCCAGTGGCGCATGCCGTCACTTGCCGTCCACGCTGAACAGGTGCAACTTGAAAGCGCCCCGGGGCCGGGTGCCGCCTGCTCTGCTCGCCGTAACCCCGCAGTCGTGCCCCGCGCGTTAACGCTCGTACAACGCAACCAATGGAGGTGGGTCATGGTGTTGCAACACGTGCATCCGTTCTCAGGCGCTTCGCTCCCCAAGCTCGACACGACCCGCATCGCCGCCGGTGCCGGGGCGATCGCAACCAACGTCGCCGTGCTCCTGCTGTTGCTGATCCCGGCGGGCGTGCCGGACCCGGCAGCGATGCCGGAGCGCGGGATGATGGTGGTCCCGATCACCGAAAGGATCGTGCCGCCTCCAAGGCCACCGGTCCCGGTTCCCGTGACGCAGCCGCTCACCCCAGTCGCACCGGCGACGCCGGCGCCCGTGCACAGGGAGCTGCAGCCAGTGGTCGAGCAGGTGGTCATGGACGAAGGCACGCTGCAGGCGGACGAGGTCGTGTCGCCACCGGTCGACGCTGGCATCGGCGACATCGCCCCACCCGCCGGTCCCGTTGCGGGCGTACGCCTGGAGTACGCAAAGGCGCCGTCGCCCCCCTACCCGCGCGACGCCCTGCGCGCCGGCCTGCAGGGAATCGTGATGCTGCAGGTGCTGGTGGACGTCGACGGGCACCCGCTCGAAGTCGAGGTACGGCAGAGCAGCGGGCATCGCTCGCTCGACGCTGCGGCTCGCAAGTACGTGCTGCGGCACTGGACGTTCCGCCCGGCGATGGTGGACGGACGACCGGTACAGGCGGTGGGCATCGTGCCGATCGCGTACAGCCTCGACTGAAATCGGCCGTACCGGAAATGGACGCCGCCCGCGCCGGACAGCGCGGGCGGCGTCCCGCGCGCTACGCCCGGTGGTACGGATGGTTCGCCAGCAGCGCGCACGCCCGGTACAGCTGCTCCGCCAGCACCAGGCGCACCAGCATGTGCGGCAGCGTCAGTGGCCCCAGCGACCACTGCTCGTCCGCCCGCGCGACCACATCCGCCGCATGGCCTTCGGGGCCGCCGACGAGGAAGGCCAGGTCGCGGCCGAGACCGCGCCAGTGCTCCATCCGCACCGCGAGCTGTTCGGAGGAATGCTGGTGACCGCGACCATCGAGCACGACCACGTGCGGGTTCTTCGGCAATGCGGCAAGCACGCGGGCGCCTTCGTCGTGGGTGGCGCGCGCGGTGTCGCGCTGCTTGCCGCGCAGGCCGGGCGCGACTTCCACCAGTTCCAACGGCAGCCATCGGGACAGGCGCTTTTCGTATTCGGCGTAGCCTTCGGCGACCCAGTGCGGGGCGCGTTCGCCGACGGCGACCAGGCGGGCTTTCACCGCATCAACCCGCGGCGGTCAGTCCGCGCGCCGGTTCAATCGCGCTCGCCGGCATCCGCTTCGAGCGCATGATCTTCGGGTGCGCCGTCTTCCTGCGGCGGCTCGTCGCCGACCGTCCACAGGCGCTCGAGCGCGTAGAACTCGCGCACGCGCGGCAGCATGATGTGGACGACGACGTCGCCCAGGTCGACCAGCACCCACTCGGCCTCGCTCTCGCCTTCCACGCCCAGCGGCTGGCAGTCGAGCTTCTTGGCGAAGCGCACGACCTCGTCGGCGATCGCCTTGACGTGCCGGGTCGAGGTGCCCGAGGCGATGACCATGTAATCGCAGACGCTGGTCCTGCCGCGGACATCGATCTGGACGATATCGTTGGCCTTGAGTTCGGCCACCGCGTCCTGGACCGTGCGGAGCAGGGTTTCGACGGCGGGCGGCGGGTTGGGGAGGCGGGTCTTGATGACTTGCGCGGTATTGGTCAAGTGGGCTCGGCTCTGGGGACTGGGCGTGCGTGGATTATAGGCGAGGCGGCGCGTCCGGCCCGCCGGCCTCGCCCCCATTCAGGTAAAGGCGATGGTGTTCGATGTAGTCGGCGACCGCGGGCGGCACGTCGTCGCGCCACGGCTCGCCGGCGGCGATGCGCGCGCGGATGGCGGTCGCCGACTCGCCGTGCAGCGGCTGGCGCAGGCGCAGCACGCGGCCGGCGGGCGCATGGCGCAGCTGTCCGGGCGACCCGCACCACCGCCCCGCCAGCGCATCGGCCAGCTTCGGGTGCAGGTCGCCGTCGAGCGGGCTGCCCGGGCGTTCGGCCACCACGAAATGTGCGTGTTCGAACAGCTCGCGCCAGCGGTGCCAGTCCGGCAGGTCGACGAAGCTGTCGGCGCCGACCAGCAGCGCGATCGGTACCCGGGTGCCGAACTCGGCGCGCAGCTCGACCAGCGTGTCGATGCTGTAGCTGCGGCCGGCACGGTGCAGTTCGCGACGGTCCACGCACAGGCCGCGCTCGCCGGCGACGGCTAGGTCGAGCATGCCCGCCCGCTGGTCTGCGGTGGCGCCCGGCGGCGCGCGATGCGGCGGATCCGCGGCCGGCATCATCCGGATGTCCGTCTCCAGCACGTCGCGTGCGGCGCGGGCGATGGACAGGTGGCCGTCGTGGACGGGGTCGAAGGTGCCGCCGTAATAGACCAGGAGCCGGGGACTGGGGACTGGGGGCTGGGAACCGGGAGTCATGCAGGACAGCGTAGTCGGGATCGAATGGAGCCTGCGAACGAAAAGAGCGCCTTCGGCGCGAACCCGCCCTGCACCCAGCCCCTAGCTCCCAGCTCCCGGCGCCTGCCCCAGCAACGGCCTCGCCTTCGCCTCTGCCACCGCCAACAGCAGGCGCTCAAGTACCTGCCAGGCATCGCCATCCGCGCGGCCCTTGGCGATGCGGTCGACGCGGCCGGCTTCGGCGACGAAGCGCTCCCACTGCAGCGCCGGGTGCCGCTGCAGCGCACGGCGATAGACCGCTTCCTTCGACGCCCACACCCGCTGCGCCCTGAATTCGGCGGCCATGTTGGCGCCGCGCGCCTGGGCCCGCGCCAGCGTGGCGACGGTCAGCAGCTCCTTGACCACCATGCCCATCAGCGCCGGGATCGCCTCGCCCTCGGCGCGCAGGCCGGCGAGCATGCGCGCGGCGCGCGCGCCCTGCCCGTTCAGGGCCGAATCGATCATGCGGAACACGTCGAAACGCGCCGCGTCCGCCACCAGCGATTCCATCCGCGCGGCGTCGAGCGGCTGGCCGTCGGCGAGCAGCGCGAGCTTGTCGACTTCCTGCGCGGCGGCCAGCAGGTTGCCCTCGACCCGCTCGACCAGCCGCTGCACAGCGCCGCGATCGGCCTTCACCCCGCGCATGCGCAGCCGCGCTTCGACCCAGCCGGTCATCTGGTCGGGCCGCAGCGCCCGCGCCACGGCGAGCCGGCCGGTCCTGGCGACGGCCTCGCTCCACTTGCCGCCGTGCTTCTTGCTCCACTCGTTGCCGGTGATCAGCAGCACGATGTCGCCGGGCGGCTGCGTGCAGTAGTCGACGATCAGTTCAGCGCCTTCCTTGCCGGGCCTGGCGGTAGGCAGGCGCAGTTCGACCAGGCGCTGCGACGAGAACAGGCTGGGCGCGCGGAAGGTGGCCGCGAGCGGGCCCCAGTCGAAGTCGCGTCCGTCGGCGTCGAACACCTCGCGTTCGGCGTAGCCCTGTTCGCGCGCGTGGGCACGGATGGCGTCGGCGGCTTCGAGCACCAGCAGCGGCTCGGGACCCGTGACCATGTAGACCGGGCACAGCGGCTCGCCGGCCAGCCGCGCGACCAGGCTGTCGGGGCTCAGCTCCACGGCGTGTCCGGTGCGGGCGCGGGCGCCACGCCGGTCAGGGCGTGTCCGCCGGCTCCGCGGCGGGTTCTTCCACGGGCGCGGGCGCGTCTTCCAACGGAGCACCGACGGGCCACGCTTCGTCCGCGGGAACGGCCTCGTCGGCCTCCGGCGGTGCGACCGGCATTCCCACCGGCATCGGCGCGCGCGAGGCGGCGTCGATGCGGCGCAGGATCGATGCGGTCATTTCCTTCTGCATCTCGCGCGCCAGCACTTCGCGCTCGCCCTCGGTGCCGGTCGAGCGGTTGGGCACCGAGACGTAGTCGCGCGCCAGCTCCACGGTCTGCTCGGGCACCACGTTGGTGCCGTCGGCCTTGTCGAGGCTGAACATCACCGCGTAGCGCAGCGTGTATTCCTGCGCACGGCCGAACTGGTCGATGCTGATCGGGGTCGAACCCCACTTCTCCAGCCGGATGCGCAGCGTGGCCACGTCGCCGGGCGCGTCTTCCGCCGCCGGCGTCGCACCGGCCTGCTCCAGCGCCATGGCCAGCGATTCGGCCAGCGGGCTGTAAGGATCCTTGGCGACCACGCGCACCGGCCCCAGGTCGGGAGGCAGGCTCAGCGCATTGCGCAGGTGGAAGCCACAGGCCGTCAGGCCCAGCGCAAGGGCGAGGATCGCGATCAGTCGGGTCATGCGGGCAAGTCTGTACGACGCCGGTTGGCCCGGCAAGCAGCGCGTCTCCATCGTTCAGGCAACGACGATGTTCACGATCTTGCCGGGCACCACGATCACCTTGCGCACCTGGCCCTCGCCGATGAAGCGGGCCACGTGCGGCTCGGCCAGCGCGGCGGCCTCGACCGCCTCGCGCGGCCAGTCCGGCGCGACCTCGATCGTGCCGCGCAGCTTGCCGTTGACCTGCACCGCCAGGGTGACCATGTCGCGCACCAGCGCGGCCGGGTCGGGGCGCGGGAACGGCTGGTCCTCCAGCAGCGCCTCGGCATGCCCCAGCGCCTGCCACAGCGCGTGGCAGACGTGCGGGGTGACCGGGTTGAGCAGCAGCACCATCGTCTGCAGCGCCTCGTGGCGCACGGCGCGGCCCTGGTCTGACATGTCGTCGAACTTCGCGACGTGGTTGAGCAGTTCCATCAGCGCGGCGATCGCGGTGTTGAAGCTGTGGCGGCGACCGTAGTCGTCGCCGACCTTCTGGATCGTCTCGTGCAGCTGCCGGCGCAGGGCCTTCTGCCCGGCGTCGAGCGCGGCCGCGTCGACTTCCGGATGGTCCGGCTGCGACACGTGCTGCTGCACCTCGCGCCAGAAGCGGCGCAGGAAGCGCGCCATGCCTTCGACGCCCGCCTCGTTCCACTCCAGCGACAGCGTCGGCGGCGAGGCGAACATCGAGAACAGGCGCACCGTGTCGGCGCCGTAACGGTCGACCATCGCCTGCGGGTCGACGCCGTTGTTCTTCGACTTGGACATCTTCTCGATGCCGCCAATCCGCACCGGCTTGCCGTCGGCCCTGAGCACGGCGCCGGCGACGTGGCCGCGCTCGTCGCGCTGCACGTCGACGTCGGCGGGGTTGATCCATTCGCGGCGGCCACCCTCGCCTTCGCGGTAGTAGGTTTCGGCCACGACCATGCCCTGGGTCAGCAGGTTGGTGGCAGGCTCGTCGCTCTTCACCAGCCCCTCGTCGCGCATGAGCTTGTGGAAGAAGCGGAAATACAGCAGGTGCAGGATCGCGTGCTCGACGCCGCCGATGTACTGGTCGACCGGCAGCCAGTGGTCGGCGCGCGCGTCGACCATGTCGGTCGCGCCCGGCGAGGTGTAGCGCGCGTAGTACCAGCTCGACTCCATGAAGGTGTCGAAGGTGTCGGTTTCGCGCTCGGCTGCACCACCGCACTGCGGGCAAACGGTCCTGCGCCATTCGGGATCGGACTTGATCGGCGAGTGCACCACGCCGGCCTTCGAGAACGCGTCGGCCACGTCCTCGGGCAGCACCACCGGCAGCTGGTCCTCGGGCACCGGCACCGCGCCGCACTTGTCGCAGTAGATCACCGGGATCGGGCAGCCCCAGTAGCGCTGGCGGCTCACGCCCCAGTCGCGCAGGCGGAAGTTGACCTTGCGCGCGCCGGTGCCGTCGGCCTCGAAGCGCCTGGCCAGCGCATCGAATGCGGCGTCGAAGCCCAGGCCGCTGTATTCGCCCGAATTGACCAGCGTGCCGCGCCCGCCGAAGGCGCCCTGCTGCTGGATCGCATCCAGGTACTCGCGCACCATCGACACCGCGGCCGCGGTATCGAACGCGTCGACCGTGCCGCCCGACAGCGCGGCCTGGAACGGGTCGGCATCGACGGCCACGTCATGGCCGATCTCGCGCAGCGCGTCGCGCACACCGTCGGGCACGATCACCGGATGCACCGGCAGGCCGTAGGCCTTGGCGAACTCCCAGTCGCGCTGGTCGTGCGCCGGCACGCCCATCACCGCGCCGGTGCCGTAGTTCATCAGCACGAAATTGGCGACGTAGACCGGCACGTCCTCGCCGGTGACCGGATGGATCGCCCACTGCCCGGTCGCAATGCCGCGCTTTTCCTGGGCCTCGATCTCCGCCTCGGACACGCCGCCGCGGCGCAGTTCCTCGAGGAACGCCGCCAGTTCCGGGTTGTCGCGCGCGGCCTTCAGCGCCAGCGGG
>Ga0160437_1000825_pt1 | contig 15087 bp, 12 predicted proteins | sample HID1975I_E0MG_FD_108227 | JGI IMG/M metagenome (GOLD analysis project Ga0160437, IMG submission 108227) | Enriched soil microbial communities from UW Madison campus, WI, USA - HID1975I_E0 MG | ecosystem: Environmental > Terrestrial > Soil > Unclassified | place: USA: Madison, Wisconsin... | reverse complement strand
TTTTTGCTTTACCACTGTTTCGACATCAACCGGTTTAGTGGTTTCCGAAACGGAAGGCGCAGTTTTAGTGGTACAACCCGCCAGCACGAAAAGCGCGCCAAGGCTTAAAGCAAAAAAACCATGCTGCCTGTTTAACATACTCATATCGTTCCATTTTGATTGTTTTTATCGAGTCAGACGAAACAATAACAGTTATGCGGCAAGGCGTTTATCAGAGTTTGGCTTATAGTTAATGAACCTCCTGGCACTGACAAAATGTGCGCTTTTCTTGACACAAACTTGACAATTAGTTGCCTGGTCAGTAATTTCAAATGTAATTACTGACCAGGCAACTAATTCATGAGCAACAATCTGAATTTAAGCGACGATAAAATCGACAACAAATTCCACCTCGGTTTACTCATTCATCTCGCAAATCAATTTAAAGATCAGCTTATCAGCCAGTATTTCTCCGGCATGGATATTACTGCGGCGCAATTTAAGGTGCTGATTAGTATCTATAAAGGCGTAACCAGCCCCGTTATTATCAGCAAAAACCTGGTGATGGATGCTGGCGCAATGAGCCGCATGATTGAGCGTATGGTCAAGCGTGAACTGATTGTTCGTCACCCAAATCCACAGGATAAGCGCCAGGTGATTCTGGCTCTAACCGACAAAGGCCAACTGATCTGCGATCGTTTTCAAAATGAAGCGCTTGCCTCAATCATCAGTGACCTTACCGCACGCCTGACGCAGGATGAATCCCAGCAACTGGTCGCATTGATTACAAAAATGCTGCCGGATGACATTACTGCGCCACATCGATAACACCGTATAAAGGCCAAAAGATGGAAACCAATCCAGAAGTGCACGTTGAGCGTTCCAGTAAGCGCAAACGTAATTTTATTATTTTTATCCTGATTCTAGTGCTGGCAGCCGCGGGTTGTCTGGCCTGGTATCTGTTATATGCGCGTTACTACGAGTCGACAGACGATGCCTATGTAAACGGCAATCAGGTCATGCTCACTCCGCAAATTAACGGCACGGTGACGCAAGTGACGGCTGACGAAGGGGATTACGTTGAGAAAGGCCAACCGCTCGTTTTGCTTGATCCCAGCGATACCAAAATAGCACTGCAACAAGCGGAAGCCAGTCTGGCAAATACTGTACGGCAGGTTCGTGGTTTATACAGCACCGCGGATAACTACCGCGCGCAAGTTGCCGCGAAACAGGTGGCCCTGCAAACCGCTCAAAATGACTATGCGCGTCGTCAGAAAATTTTCTCAACGGGCGCAATTGCTGCAGAAGATCTTTCGCATTACCGCGATGCAGTTACCAGCGCACAAAGTGATTTAGCCGCCGCGCAACAGGCATTGCGGACCAACCTTGCGATGGTCGACGATACCGTGATTGATACCCACCCGGAAATCAAAACCGCCGTGGCAACACTTCGCCAGCGTTACCTTGATAATGCACGTACCACGATTGTGGCCCCTGTTAGCGGTTACGTCGCTAAACGCGCGGTGCAACTGGGTATGCGCGTCACTTCAGGCACAACGCTGCTGGCCATCGTGCCGCTTAATGAAGTTTGGGTGGACGCCAACTTCAAAGAAAGTCAGATGAATACGATGCGTCTGGGGCAAAAAGTCACGCTCAATGCCGATTTGTACGGCGATGACGTGGAATATCACGGCACCATTGAGAGCCTGGGCATTGGTACCGGCAGCGCGTTTTCCCTGCTGCCAGCTCAGAATGCCAGCGGCAACTGGATCAAGATTGTTCAGCGTTTACCAGTGCGTATTACGCTAGATCCGCATGATATGCAGAAGCATCCGCTGCGTGTGGGTTTGTCGATGAATGTCCGCGTAGATATTCGCAATAATGAAGAGGGTCATTTGCTGCCACAGCAAACGGTTAGCACGCCTCGTTTCACCACGGATGTCTATCAAGATTCGCTGGAAGCGGCTGACAAACTGGTGACGAAAATCCTTCATGACAACAGTAATGCGGTAGCATCAAGCGCCCATTAAGAGAGACGTTATGCAAGATAAGGCTGCATTCACGCCTCCCAATATGTGGCTGGCGGTGCTCGCGCTATCGCTGGCAACATTTATGCAGGTGCTGGACTCCACCATCGCAAACGTGGCGTTGCCCACTATTGCCGGTAATCTCGGTGTGAGTGCGGATCAAGGCACATGGGTCATCACCTCGTTTGCGGTATGTAACGCCATCGCTCTGCCGCTCACCGGCTGGTTTACCCGTCGCTTCGGGCAACTGAAGCTGTTTATCGGCTCGGTGGTGATGTTCACCCTCACCTCGTTCCTGTGTGGCTTTGCCCACAGTATGACCGAGCTGATTTTCTTTCGTGCTCTGCAAGGTTTCTTCGCCGGGCCGATGTTCCCAATGTGCCAGACGTTATTGCTGGTGATCTTCCCTTCCAGCAAACGCAGTATGGCGCTGGCGTTGCTGTCGATGGTGACGGTCGTTGCGCCTATTGTCGGCCCGATTACCGGCGGCTGGATTACCGATAACTACTCGTGGCCATGGATTTTCTATATCAACGTACCGATTGGGATATTTGCTTCGATTGTGGTCTGGACGCAGATGCGTGCTCGCGAAGAAACCACGACTCACGCGCCAATCGACTATATCGGTATCGCGCTATTGGTTCTGGGCGTGGGGCTGTTGCAGGTGGTGCTGGATAAAGGCAACGATCTGGACTGGTTCGCCTCGACGCACATCATCATTATGTCGGTGATTTCGGCGATTTCGCTGGTGTCGTTTGTTATGTGGGAGCTGGGCGAGCGGCACCCGATTGTGAACCTGCGCCTGTTCAAAGATCGGAACTTTGCTATCGGTACGCTTTCACTGACATTGGGCTATGCGGCGTTCTTCGCCATCAACATTATTCTGCCGCAGTGGTTACAAACGCAGATGGGTTACACAGCGATTTGGGCTGGTCTTGCTGCCGCACCAATGGGTGTGCTGCCGCTTATCATGACGCCGATCATCGGGCGTTACGCAACCAAGTTCGACCTGCGTATTCTGGCCTCGCTGTCATTCCTGACCATGGGGGCTTCGTGCCTGATTCGCGCGCAGTTTAATACCGACGTGGATTTCCGCACCATCGCTGAAGTGCAGCTGTTTATGGGGATTGGCGTGGCGTTCTTCTTTATGCCGATTACCACCATTGTGCTGTCGAATCTGAACGGTGCAGAAGTCGCGGAAGGTTCAGGCCTTGCAACGTTCTTCCGCGTGCTGGGTGGTTCTTTCGCTTCGTCATTGACGACCTGGATTTGGTCGCGCCGTGAAGTCTTCCACCATGCGAACCTTACTGAGAGCGTCTCCAACTACAATCCAGCAGCGGTGGATTATCTGGATAAAATGGGTGGAGCAACGCAGCAACACATGGCGTTTATAGACAAAACCATTGAGCAGCAGGCCTACATGATGTCGACCATCGACTACTTCTGGATTTTAGGTTGGGGGTTTATGGCGCTGATTATCGTGATTTGGTTTGCCCGGCCGCCGTTTGTTCGTTCGGGCGCACCGAGCGCACCATCTGCAGGGCATTAAATCAAACGGGCGGAATTTATCCGCCCGTTTTCTTTTAGACTATCTCACCCGCTTCTTCGACAGGTATATCGTGCAAAGTGCGCTCGAAACTGCGCAGACGCTTGTAGATGGACATCAGTTCCACCAGCGTAGTCCACGAGTTAATTAGATACTGGAATGCACTGCGCACGCGGTCGAACACATTGGTTATTTGCGTCATTAGACCAAGGGTAATCGTTCCGGCCACAATAGAAGGGAACAGCAAAATGAGCCCGAAAATATTATCGACTTGCAGATAGAGAATACGGGCAATATTAAAGTAAGTGTAATGGAAATAAAGGCGGAAATAATTCTGTCTCACCGCATTATAGAGAGCTTTAATCGTCGGAGGCGCTGCGCGTGATGGATCGTCTTCGCCATAAACCAGCTCTTTACGATAAGCAGCTTCAACACGCTGATTATTAAACTGCAATCCAGGTAATTTAATCCCCACAACCGCCAACAGGCCGGTTCCCATCACAGACCAGACAATCGCCGCAATAACCAGCCCATACGGTAAATGCCCTACGAGCGGCAGTTCTGGCACGTGCGGAGAAAGCGCGACAAGCACAGGAAGAAAGGCTATCAGGGTCATGATCGACTGCAATAAGCTGACCCCCATATCTTCGAGCGTAGAAGCAAAGCGCATGGTGTCTTCCTGCACACGCTGCGCAGCACCTTCAATATGTCGAAGGCGTTGCCAATGCTCCATATAATATTCGTTCATTGCCGTACGCCAGCGGAAAATATAGTGGCTAATAAAGAAGTTATTTAACACCGCAACGGTCACTGAAATTAACGCAATGCCGAGAAAAATACCTAGCTCACTGTAAAACTGGCTGATAGTGACTTTATGAGGAGCACTGAGCGCCTGCTGAATCAGATCGTAAAATGGCGCATACCAGGCGTTAATGGCAACGCTCACTTCCACTAAAAACCAGGTGACGAACACAATGAGTGCTGAACCAAGTATCGACCAGCGCTGCCAACGATGCGGGGAATAAACAGACCAAAATAGATAAAACAAGCCCACACTAACAGCATAGAAACCGTAGAAAACCAGCGATTTTAATGACCAAAAACGCGCAGCACTAATAGGATCCTCATTTGAGGCTCCGGCCAAACGTTGAAGCCAATTGCCTCCGCCAGCTTGCCAGAAAACAACGGCGATCATCGCCCAAATAAAAGCCGACAGAAAAAAGGCTGTCGGACGAGGGAAAAACGATTTAAACATCTACAACACTCCTGAAAACAAACTCTTATTGTTATGACCACCCGGGCGCGATAAGGCTCGCTCAATGTTGTATCAAGAGATGTCAGGCTAAGGGTGCTTTACCAGTCGGTGAGGATATCTGCGGTCGTTTTTACTCGCAGAGTATTTCCCGGAATCGTAAAGTTGCGCCAGACATCGTTGTAATGCTCGATCAACACTTCGGCAAGAGCCGCCGGACGATTTGCTGTGGTATGGGCATCAAGGGCGACAGTCATAGCATAACCACGGCTGGCTCCATTTTTAATAGTAGCGTCAACGCAATAATCCGTTGCACAACCACACACCACAAATTCGTTTATTTGATGACGGGTGAGAACTTCTTCAAGGTCTGTGCGATAAAACGCATCGCATGCAGTTTTGGTGATATAAAGCGCATCAGCAGGTTGATGAAGTTCGGGCAACAAAGCAAATGCCGCTGTCCCTTGCTCCAGCCCTTGTTCAGTATGCTGGATAAAAATGACTTTATCGGCGGCGTCGATCAGCTGGTTAATGCGTTTCGTACACATTTCACGATTATGACGAGGGGCATCAAACACCCCATTCTGCATATCAATAACCATTAGTACACGTAGGGCTGCCATGATTTCGCTCTCTTCGTCTCAGAAGGAAAGAGCGTAGCACAACCCGGTTTGAGCATTAAACGGTATAAAGTTTAGGTGCGCCAGGTGGTCGGGTTTTGAAACGACGATGCAACCACAGGTACTGTTCAGGTGCACGCATGATTTCGTGTTCAATTTTACGGTTCATGTACTCAGCGGCAGCTTGTTCATCATCAATCGGGTAATCGTCCATTTCCGCCCCAATAACCAGCTGATAGCCTGAGCCATCAGATTTGCGGTATAGCACAATCGTGAGAAGTGCGGGCTTTGCCAGACGGGCAATGGTGTAAGTCCCGTTGGTCGTTGCAGCCTGCGGTACGGCGAAGAAGGGTGCAAATGAACTGCCTTTCGGGCCGTAATCCTGATCGGGTGCAAACCACACCGCTTCACCGGATTTCAGCGCCTTCACCATGCCTTTTAAGTTGCGTCTGTCGATCATGGCTTTATTGGAACGCGAACGCCCACGGGTTTGAACATATTCCATCGCTTTATTGTTATGCGGGCGATACATCGCCATCATTGGACGGCAAAGACCCATCACACGGCCCCCTAGTTCCAGCGACATAAAATGCACGCCGATAGCCAGCACGCCTTTCCCTTTGTCGCAAGCGGCGGTGATATGCTCAAGCCCGCTGACATCAAACCATTTGCGAACCCGCGCATCAGACCAGAACCAGGCCATACCCGTTTCAATCAACCCCATCCCCAGCGAGGAGAAATTCTGCTTTACGAGTTTATCAATTTGCTCGTCGCTGTAGTGTGGGAAGCAAAGTTTGAGGTTCTGGCGGGCAATGGAAACCCGGCGTTTAAGGAAACGCATTGACGCCCGGCCAATTACGTCACCCATTTTCAGTAATACGGGATAGGGTAGTTGTACCCAAAGCCACAAAATAGCCAGACCAAACCAGGTCAGCCAATAGCGGGGGTGAAGGAGATCTTTTCGGAAAAACTGTTTGCTAGACATTATCAACTTCTGTATGCGTGATTAGTGTGTATCGCATAAGGAACTGAATCATTAGCGGTACAGCGATTGCCATGACTAAGACGCCACCCGGCGGTAATAGTTGCAGCACGGTCATTATAGTGGCTCTGATGATACGCATTTTCTAATCAAGCCATGTATAGATGTTGTCAGTTTTTTTGCGAATTTCGTCCTATTCCGTCAGTTATAGGAGTTATAAGCTGTTTGTCGCTCATAAAAGAACCTAAGAATGTCTGATTTTATCTTTTACTTTGTTGGCAGCGCAGGCGAATTAACGCACAAAAAACTCGCTGAAATGCCACGTTACGTTTTTTCTCATCACATTCCTCATTTTCCACGTTTGCGCAGCGCTGTAGAGTAGTATAAATACGATCAATCAATATCGCTCCACTTCGTCTAATGGGTTACCTGCGTTGAAAATTCGTCTCCCGCGCTTAGCTGCGCTCGTTATTGCCGCGCTGCCAATTTTGAGCTTTGCACAAACTTCACCCGATCCTGTTTTTGCTTCAGATATTACAGACCGTTATGCCAATCATATTTATTACGGTACTGGTGCGACTGGTATGGCGATGGTGGTGATCGATGGTAATCAGCGCGTTTTCAGAAGCTTCGGTGAAACCAGGCCTGGCAATAACGTTCGCCCGCAACTGGACTCGGTTATCCGCATTGCTTCCCTGAGCAAGCTAATGACCAGCGAAATGTTGGTCAAAATGTTAGATCAGGGCAAAGTTCAACTGAATGATCCGTTGAGCAAATACGCTCCCGCAGGTGCCAGAGTTCCCACATACAACGGTAAACCTATCACTCTGGTGAATCTGGCAACACATACCAGTGCTTTACCTCGCGAACAGCCCGGCGGTGCCGCTCATCGCACCGTGTTTACCTGGCCCACGCGCGATCAACGTTGGAATTGGCTTGCCACTGCGAGTTTAAAAAGTGCTCCTGGAACTATCGCCTCTTATTCAAATTTAGCTTTTGATTTGCTTGCGGACGCGTTGGCACGTGCAGCCGGGAAGCCTTATCCCGCTTTATTTGAAGAACAGATTACCCGTCCCCTCGGCATGAAGGACACCACATTCACGCCCTCGCCCGATCAGTGCAAACGCTTGATGGTGGCGGAAAAAGGAGCCAGCCCTTGTGATAACACTCTCGCAGCCATTGGTAGCGGCGGAGTTTATTCCACACCAGACGATATGATGCGTTGGATGCAACAATTCCTGACTTCTGACTTCCACCGTCGCAATACCCAAGCCGACAGAATGCAGACTCTTATCTATCAACGTGCGCAATTGACTAAAGTTATTGGTATGGATGTACCGGGAAAAGCAGATGCTTTAGGACTGGGTTGGGTGTATATGGCACCTAAAAAGGGTCGTCCGGGTATTGTGCAGAAAACTGGCGGCGGAGGCGGTTTTATCACCTATATGGCGATGGTTCCAGAAAGTAATGTGGGTGTTTTTGTCGTTGTCACTCGCTCACCATTAACTCGTTTTGTGAATATGAGTGACGGTGTGAATGATTTAGTTTCAGAATTAAGCGGTTTCATACCACAAGTAAATCCAGCATCTTAATAACTGAGCAGGTCGATAAATCGACCTGCTTTTTTAATAACTACTTGGTAAATGACTCACTGATTTCAGCTTGCCTTTTTCCATCTCAATATAGTTTCCTTTGCGAAGCGCGGACAATATTTCCGCAATGACTGAGCGTGATATTTTTGTTCTTTTTTGTATAAAATTAATCACGCCTGTACGGGCTCGAAGATCGGGACTCCATGAGTCCATCAAAAGTAAAGTGGCCCGAATTTGTGAATAAGTAGTGGCTCCGACGAAGTTAGCATCACGCTGCTCAAAACTGCGTAAAAGATATGTTGTCCAGTGACATGCTTGTTGCCATAATTTATTTTTTTCTATGACCTCAAAAGCCTGACTTACTGGAAGAGAAAAGCCCTGACAATCGGTTTGAGTTGTTATGCGATATTCAATATGAGACTTATGAAATACATTCGCCATGCCGATTAATGTTGGTGAAGAAACAAGCTCCATCAAAACATCATTTTTTTCTCTGTGTAATAGAATACTCCCCTCACTAAAAAACAATATTAATGCCTCGCCTTTTTCATTGAACATACTAAATTCACTGTCCGCTGGCACGGTAAACATCTTGCCAACCCCCACCAACCTGCTGCGAATACTTTCGAGCTGGGTCAATGGTTTTGTATACATAATAGATATTCCTTTATCTTGGGGGGAGGTTAATAAAATGCCCGTCACTATTAGAGACAGGCATTTATTATAAACATTTAACTCGGATTAGATATAATATTAATGAGGCGCAAGAAATTATATCTCTGAACTAAGCTATTTCTATATTATTACCAGGTGTACTTCACACCCACATTCGCAGACCAGTCTTGATCAACATCACCACCACCCAGGTAGTTAGTGTCAGCATAAGCAGCGAAGTTTTTGGTGAAGCTAAACTGAGTACCTAATCCTACACGAACGGCAGAACCTTCAACTCCATTGTCTATGCTATCACCATTCACATCAGCACTATTGCTGTTTGAATCGTCATAGACATAAGCCAGTTTGAAGTACGGGGTCAGAGCCTGATCACCATAGTCGAAGGTATAACCAGCATCCATACCTAACTCATAACGCATGCTATCGTAAGACTGGCTACCCACTTTCATATCATTGCTAAGTTGGTAGTTGTCACCATCCTGGAACAGGCCAGAGATAGAAGCATATGGAGTCAAATAGCCGTGCTGATCAAGTTGCAGATCGTAGCCCAGCTTCATACCAAAGCCCCAGGCATCAGAAGAAGCATCTCCGCTAACCGCAGCACCGTTGCTCATGGTAGCCGATAAATCATTGCTGTAATGGCTATAGCTCAACGTTGAATCAAGGAAGATGTTGTTCTGGAAGCGAGCAGAGGAATAGATACGGGCAGACTGGCTGTCCTGATCAACCTGGCCGCTGTTATCACTGATATCGCCTTTAGCAAAACCTGCCGCAGCACCAACAGTCCACTTAGCACTGTTACCTTCAACCACAGTATCCAGGCCAACCATGATGCCATTAACATCCTGGTCATAGTTCAAGACGTTAGTATCGCCGGAGAAACTACCACCGATGTAAGTGACCCATGCACCGCCAGCATCAGCTGTTGGCGTATGGCGACCATTTGCCAGGCGTGTTGCCAGAGCATCTTGCTCCAGGTTCCAGATGTTAGTATTTGCAGAAGGGATACTTAACGCCATGTTGGCGTAGTCAGTCAATCGATCCTGCTTCAGAACAACGCTGTTACCGTTCTGCTCAGCTTGATAAGTGTAAGCACCCAGGTCTGCTTTGTTGGCCGCAGAGAAGGTCGCAGTGCTGTTGTTGTCGTTCACATAGATCAGCTCGTTACCGTTATAGTCACCGACTGAGCCCTTACCAGTTGCGTTGTCAATACGCACTTTATAGTTACCGGTTGCGGCAGCAACGTTGTCACCTACATTATCGACTTCGTTCTGACCTGCTTCTGACTGATCAACATCATAAGCGTCGCCATTGCCGTTAATGGTCAAGTGACCATCAGAATTCATGGCAATAACACCGTAGCCGTAGTTAGACTGAGAAGTGTCGTTGGTACGGTCATTGCTCAAGTCAGCATCCAGCACATAACGGTTGCTGTGAATGTCGAAAGTACCCGCGTGGATATTACCGGAAGCATCAGTAGTGCTGGTCACGTTCAGTACATCAGTACGGAATGAGCTTGAGCTTGACTGATCGGTATTCACATCAAACAGACCATCGTTGGTTACAGTGATGGTGTTTGCATACAAAGCAGCATCACTCACATTCCAGCCAGCAGAAACATCATTAGCCAGAGATACGGTACTGTTGTCGATAGTCAAAGAGTCAGTTGCAACATGACCATCTTCCCCGATTTTCAGAGCAGAACCGCCGGTCAGAGTAATCGAGTCAGAAACCAAAGAGGAATCAGCCACATTTACCAGAGAACCGCTGTTAATATTCAGCGTATCAATCAGAGATGCTTTGGTAGTATCCCATTCTGAACCACCGTTCAGCGTTACGTTGAACAGGCCGCTCTGATAAACTTCGTTACCAGCAACATGACCTTCATCATATGCAGTATCAGCGTTATCAATACCGTAAGTTGATGATGGCCACAGGCTATTAGCTGCGATATCGATTAGTGTTGCAGTTGCATCAGTGCCTGGTGCGTAAGTATAAGAGTCATTGACACCATCTTCATCAGTATCAATTTCAACCTGATGTACAGATATGGCTGCGCCAACCCATTTGCTACCGTTATTCAGGGTAACATCCATGCGATCAGTACCATCCCAACCGTTAGTATCAACATTGGCATCGGTATCACGATAAGAATCAGCACCGTTCGGGAAGAAGTTCTCATCAAAGTTGCTTGAGAAGACAACATCACCCATCAGCGTAGAATTGCTGAGGTTTACGGTTGTCTGCATGGCATTGTCAGCATACGGGCTCGCAATAGCTGCGATCGCAACATCATCAGCAGTAGGAGTGTTACTATAATCACTTGCATTGCCAGTGTTTCCAAACCACCCAGATGAACCTTCATCCGTCCAGGAACCGGAAGTCACGGTAGAATCAGCGACAGTAATTGTGTTATTGAACACCTCACCACTGTTTACGCCAGTGCTAACAGTATTGTCATCAATATCTTCCCACTCATAGCCCTGAGTCAGGGTTATGCCCGCGACGTGTGAGTTATTTTGAATGACAAGATCAACTTCCTGATTCAGAGTGATCGCCGTACCCATATCGTATACATCTACAACATGCGTATCTGCTGCGTCATTATACGTGCCGTTGTAGGTGTAATATTCGTAGTTGTCATCAATTGTTGAATTATCAACGGTCAATGCTAGTCGGTCATAGTTATAATCCGCTGTACGACCATCGGCACAGTCCGTGGTCATACACTCAGAAGTGATCATACCGTGAATGGTACTGTTTTTGATTGTCAGGCTATTATCATTGGTGTTGGTAGAAATACCATCATCCAGATAGTACGTGGAAATAACACCATTTACAGTAGAGTTAGTGATTACCGGATAAATATCACCATTGTAGAAGCTATCAGTATCATAGTTATTCCAGCCGGCATATCCCTGATAGTAAACACCATCGGTATAAGTAGAATCATTGTAGTGAACGAAAGTATTGTATGTCGTACCGGAGACATCATTACTTGCAGCACTTGCCTGAGAGGCAATTGCCAAAGTGCAGGCCACTGCTAGTTGAGATACAACGAGTTTCTTTTTCCAAGAATGCATTTGTCATCCCTCCCAAGGGACTTAATCTTATGTTGGTCCATCAATAGTCAATGCAGTAAGCAGTTAACACCAATACGTGTAATTGTATTAGCCAGGAGGATTATTATGTTCCTAAAGCAATTCGTTCAATTAGTTTCTTGATTAAGTACGGAAACAGACTAATAACACAACGTAACCAACAAAAATAAAAACATAAACCACACAAATAACAAACCCTCTTTTCCCACAACCTCGAAAATATAAACAACCAATTATTTAATATGGCAATTTAATTAACTGGAAAAAATAGAATGTTAATTGAGAGGTATGTTTTAAAAAAACATCCTAACTTCAAGAAGAATAGTGAGTAAAAGTGATGACTGAAATCAAAAGAGGTAATACATCATCTTATAATTTCCAGATTTAGATGTATTACCTTTATATAGATTAAACGCGGATAGTATCGTCGCCGAAGCCGATCCATTTGTATGTCGTCAAAGCTTCAAGTCCCATCGGGCCACGAGCATGAAGTTTCTGTGTACTCACTGCCACTTCCGCACCCAGTCCAAACTGGCCACCATCGGTGAAACGAGTTGAAGCGTTCACATACACTGCTGAAGAATCAACCTCATTCACAAAACGATTTGCATGGCTTAACGTACGCGTCAGGATCGCATCGGAATGCTGTGTGCCATGCTCGCGAATATGTTCAATCGCGCCATCTATATCTGCAACAACTTTCACATTCAGATGCAACGACAACCATTCGTCGTCATAATTTTCTGCTTTCACCGGTACCACTTCTGCAGGGCCATTTTGCAAAACAGGCAAAGATTTTTCATCCGCATGTAGCGTGACACCGGATTTTGCCATTTGCTGACTAAATACCGGTAAGAAAGCCCCGGCAATGCCTTGATGTACCAAAATCGTTTCAACCGTATTACAGGTACTCGGCCGCTGTGTTTTCGCATTAACGATGATATTGAGTGCTGGAGTAAATTCAGCGCTTCCATCAACAAAAATATGGCAAACGCCTATTCCACCGGTGATAACAGGAATAGTGGATTGCTCGCGGCAGAGTTTATGCAGACCCGCCCCACCGCGCGGAATCAGCATATCGATGTACTTATCCATACGCAGCAATTCGTTCACCAGAGCACGATCCGGGCTTTCAATCGCCTGCACTGCAGCTGCGGGTAATCCACATTCCGTCAGCGCTTGCTGAATCACTTTTACCGTCGCGGCATTTGTGCGCCACGTTTCCTTCCCACCACGTAGGATCGCCGCATTACCTGTTTTCAGGCACAGAGAGGCAACATCAACAGTGACGTTAGGGCGAGCTTCATAAATCACACCAATCACGCCTAAAGGCACGCGACGACGCTCGAGGCGCAAGCCGCTGTCCAGTAGACCACCATCAATAACCTGGCCTACAGGGTCAGCTAAATTGCATACCTGGCGAACATCATCAGCAATGCTTTTTAAACGCGCCGGTGTCAGTTGCAGGCGATCAAGCATTGCTTCACTTAAGCCGCTCGCTTTTGCTTCCACCAAATCCTGCTCATTGGCAGTTAAAATGCTCTCTGCTTGTTCTTCCAAATAATCTGCGATTTTTTCCAGCGCACGGTTTTTTTCGCGGCTCGAGAGCAGTGCCATCTGATAAGAGGCTGCTTTGGCTGCTTTGCCCATTTGTTCCAGCATTGCCAGCTCCTTAGTTAACAATCATGTCATCACGATGAACGGCAACCGGGCCATATTCATAACCCAGGATTCCATCGATTTGTTGAGAGTGGTGACCCGCAATACGACGCAGGGCATCGCTATTATAGCGGCATACACCGTGGGCAATATCACGCCCTTCCAGGCTGCGGATACGGATAACTTCCCCACGCGAGAAGTTGCCTTTTACACTCTTGATGCCTTTTGGCAGTATAGAACTACCTCGCTCAAGAATCGCGGCCAGAGCTCCGTCATCAACGGTAATTTCACCCGCAGGAGGCGCACCAAAAATCCAACGCTTACGGTTCTCAAGCGGTGATTGCTGCGCATGGAAACGGGTTCCGACAGAAATCCCTGCCATCACATCACCAATAACACCGGGTTTACTGCCTGCTGCAATCACAACATCGATACCCGCACGGCAAGCAACATCCGCCGCTTGCAGTTTCGTACCCATTCCACCAGTTCCGAGGCCGGAAACACTGTCGCCAGCGATGGCACGCAATGCGTCATCAATACCGTGGACTTCTTTGATTAATTCAGCAGCAGGATTATTGCGCGGGTCAGCAGTAAACAGACCTTGTTGATCCGTCAACAACAATAGTTTATCAGCGCCCGCCAGGATCGCGGCCAGCGCGGAAAGGTTATCGTTATCACCGACTTTTATTTCTGCTGTTGCGACAGCGTCGTTTTCGTTGATTACCGGCACGATATTGTTATCAAGTAGCGCACGAAGGGTGTCACGAGCGTTCAGGAAGCGTTCGCGATCTTCCATATCAGCACGTGTCAGGAGCATTTGCCCGACATGAATGCCGTAGATAGAAAACAGCTGTTCCCAAAGTTGAATCAGCCTGCTTTGCCCTACCGCCGCAAGCAGTTGCTTAGAGGCGATGGTTGCGGGGAGTTCGGGGTATCCCAAATGCTCACGCCCCGCGGCAATCGCCCCGGAGGTGACAATAACAATACGATGCCCTGAGGCATGGAGTTGTGCGCACTGACGCACCAGCTCAACGATATGAGCCCGATTCAGGCGGCGCGAGCCACCGGTTAATACGCTAGTGCCTAGTTTAACCACCAGCGTCTGGCTGTCACTCATGATTCTCTGCCGTTTAAACGAAATTGGAAAAATTATACTCTAAATACTTCGAGTTACAGGTAGGCGGCAAGAGATTGAATCCCCTGGAGCTTACTAAAGTAAGTGACTGGGGTGAAAGAATGCAGCCAACGACCCTGTAGCTTGAAGCATGACGAGTAAAATGTCAGATGACGTTGTAACAGGAGTCATGCGGCTTGCCAACCGTCCCGGCAAGGAAAACAGCGAAGTTTGCGTAATGGACTGAGTAACGTAGCGGCAAAATTTGACATATTTATGACAATTAAAATTTATTACTTTTATTTAAACTTTATCTTACTCTGTCATAAATCTTTCATCTCAAAACGATAAAACTCTCTGCGTTTTTTAACGGGATATTTCCCGATTAAATTTAGCGCGTACAACACTATTTGGGATGAGAAAATGAAAAAGTCCACACTGGCATTAATGGTATTGGGTTTCCTTGCGTCATCAACTTCTTCGCAGGCAGCGGAAATTTATAATAAAGATGGCAACAAACTCGACCTGTATGGAAAAGTA
>Ga0160437_1000824_pt1 | contig 15089 bp, 13 predicted proteins | sample HID1975I_E0MG_FD_108227 | JGI IMG/M metagenome (GOLD analysis project Ga0160437, IMG submission 108227) | Enriched soil microbial communities from UW Madison campus, WI, USA - HID1975I_E0 MG | ecosystem: Environmental > Terrestrial > Soil > Unclassified | place: USA: Madison, Wisconsin... | reverse complement strand
CAGTATCGACGCCTATGCCGCGACCGACCCTGCTGAATGTTTCGCCGTGCTATCAGAATACTTCTTCAGCGCACCGGAGCTGTTTGCCCCCCGGTTCCCCGCGCTGTGGCAGCGTTTCTGCCGTTTTTACCAGCAAGACCCGTTATTGCGAATTCGTGAAAATGGCAGCGATGAGAGCAGTAACCTGCGCGTAGTTCACTAAAACGGCAGATTGCCTTTATTTCATTCAATTGAATCAGGCAGTTAATTTTAGTGTTGACACAAAAAAGGGCACCCATTACTATGCGCCTCGTTCACACGATTCCTCTGTAGTTCAGTCGGTAGAACGGCGGACTGTTAATCCGTATGTCACTGGTTCGAGTCCAGTCAGAGGAGCCAAATTCTTGTTTCTATGCGTCTCAGTATGTCTCAATAGTATTGCGATACAGAGAGTTAGTGTAGAAATCTTTCCCGATGCATATCTGGTTTTCCCTCTGCATCCGGCGAAATTGGTGGTCTGATTTGGGGTCATTTCCGTTCGATTATGGAGTGACCACCTTATGTCCCTTACCGATACCAAAATTCGTAATACCAAACCGGCTTCAAAACCCTTCAAACTGACCGATGCTCAGGGTCTCTATCTGCTCGTTAATCCGGGTGGTTCACGCCTGTGGTATCTCAAATACCGATTTAACCGCAAAGAATCCCGCATTGCCCTGGGTGCCTATCCACAGTTATCGCTTTCTGACGCACGACATCAGCGTGAAGGTATTCGTAAACTTCTGGCTCAGAACATCAACCCGACGCGACAGCGGATGGATGACAGAGCCGCTGCGTCACCTGAAAAATGTTTTAAGTCTGTGGCGCTTGCCTGGCATAAAAGCAACAAAAAATGGTCACCTGATTATGCCGGACGCATTTTCGCCAGTATGAACAATCATATATTCCCGGCTGTCGGGCATATTCCATTAGCCATGCTCAGGACGCCCCATTTCACCGCCCTGCTGAAGGTCATTGAAGACAATGGTTTTCTCGAAGTTGCCGCCCGCACCCGCCAGCAAATCTGTAATATCATGCGCTACGCTATCCAGCAGGGTCTGACTGAACGAAATCCGGCACAACATCTGGAAGGCGTGACTGCACCTCCGGTGAAAAACCACTACCCCGCCCTGCCGCTGGAGCAGTTACCTGACCTCCTGGAACGCATCGGGAATTACCAGCAGGGAAGACAACTGACTCAACTGGCGCTCATCCTCACTCTGCATCTATTTATCCGCTCCAGCGAACTGCGTTTCGCCCGCTGGAGTGAGATAGATTTTAAGCGCAAAATCTGGACCATCCCTGGCAGCCGTAAGGCAATTGATAAAGTCCGCTTCTCTCACCGGGGAGCAAAAATGCGCACTTCTCATATTGTCCCGCTTTCCCGCCAGGCCATTGCCATTCTGCGTCAGATCCACAAGATATCCGGGCACCTTGAGCTAGTCTTTCCCGGAGACCGCAATCAGTCGAGACCTATGAGTGAAAATACTACCAATCGGGCGCTGAGATTAATGGGCTATGACACCAAAAAAGAAGTCTGCGGTCATGGGTTCAGAGCAATGGCCTGTAGCGCCCTGACGGAGTCAGAACTCTGGTCGCGCGATGCAGTGGAACGACAGATGAGCCATCAGGAGCGAAATGGAGTCCGGGCTGCATATATCCACCGGGCTGAACACCTTGAATCCCGCAAGGCTATGATGCAATGGTGGTCAGATTATCTGGACAGCAACCACAGTGGTTACACCGCACCATGGGACTACGCACGGCAGCAGAAAAATCTCTGAGTCAGCGTAAGGAAAAGCAGGTCCGGTTATTCCGGCCCTGCTTTTGTTAGCACAGGCATCAATAAATTATTATCAGCACTGGTACTCAAGTTTATTCGCAACACTTATTTTTACGTTAATCATTGATGCATTTGGGATCACAGGCGCACAGAATCAAACCACCCGCGCACAGCTCAGAAAACTGTCCCCCTGATATGGGGGTCAATTTGATTGCGGTTCGCGATAATTGAGTTTCATTGCGATCCAGTCATCAATCTCCGATTCAAGCCAGGCTACGCTGGCTGGACCAATCTTGCAGGATTTGGGGAAGTCGCCACTTTTCATATCACGATAAACCTGTGAACGTTTTAAACCTGTTTTGGCCATCACTTCGGACAACCGTATCAGTCTGTAGGTGGGCATATCTTTCTCCTGTTTGTTTGTGAGAAATGATTATTTCCACTGAGGATAAAAAAGACATGAAAAACTCTGTTTCTCGCAAAAAGGTTTTAACAATGCCTCTCCCAGGTAAGCAGGCAGGGAATCAGATATTATTCCTGGCATTCGCCCATTGCTGTTTTTCAAATAGTTCACCTTGCATAAATATCACTTACATAGAGTAAAACAGAATACTCTCTCACTAGAACCACACAATATTCTCACCAATAAGAAATTCCGACGAAAAATCAACTAAAACCTCGCCAAAGTTCTTAATTGAAACAACCTTCGTAAGTCTGAATACTGGGTTTGAACCAAAACAAACAAAAAATTATAGCATCAGGAAATTATATAAATAAACTCATTATAAGTTCGATTGCGAGTCCGGGCGGCTTTGTTGAATAAATCAGATTTGGGGCAAGCATCTTCGTAGCCGGTTGCAGTTGTCAGATAATACGCACGCTTTCTGGTATGCCTGCCTTCGTCATTTTGTTCAGCGCACGCACCATGGCCAGAGCCTCTGCAACCTGACCATCGTAGTCACGCAACGTCAGCGAACCACCCAACAACTGCTTTACCCTGTACATCGCCGTTTCCGCTATCGACCGACGGTTGTAATCTGTTGTCCATTTCCACCGTGCATTGCTCCCGCTCAGCCGTTAGTTCGTCATGACATCGCCGCGTATCGTAAGCACCGTCCGCCGCTGCTGACCTGATTTTTCGGTGGGTCTACCGGATAAGCCCCGGGAAAGCTTCAGCGTCCGTGACTTTATTCTGCGACAGGTCCGCGCAGATGACTTCATGCGTACTTGCATCAACAGCCAGATGCAGTTCTCGCCAGATACGACGGCGCGCTTTGCCGTGCTTTTTGACTTTCCACTCGCCTTCACCGAAGACTTTCAGCCCTGTGGAATCATTCACCAGATGTGCAATTTCACCCCGGGCGAGCGTTTTAAAACTGACGATAACCGACTTTGCCAGCTTGCTGACACGGGTGTAATCCGGACAGCGAAGAGGAGCGCCCATCATGGCAAAAATGGAATCAATAAAGCCCTGTGCGGCTCGCAGGGTCAGCCGGAATACACGTTTAACGACCAGGGCGGTAGTGATGGCGAGATCAGAATAGTGCTGTGGCCGCCCCCTCGATGTGTGTGTGGCGGGCTCATACCAGGCCTGAATAACCTCGTCATCAGGCCAGAAAGTGACGGAGCCGCGGTTGATGAGGGCTTTGTTGTAGTTGCGCCAGTTGGTGACTTAAAACTTCTGCTTTGCCACGGGACGGCAGGTGTTGCCGGATGATGCGTGATCGGATCCTTTAACTCAGCAAAAGTTCGAATTATTCATAGATGGTCGCCTCCTGTTTGCCAGGCTAAATATGTTGTGGTGGGTTCGCAGGTCATCAATTACTGCCATAGATCCGGACTTTGCCGAGGTGATGTGAAACACCTCTGTCCCTGATGGAATATGCTGATGGAGGCCTCTATCAACAAAGCGCTCTTTCAGGAGCCTTGAATAAATCGGGTTTTCCCCATCACGGTCTGACCTGTCCTGCCATCACGTCATGCTTGCCTGAACAATCGGTGGTGTTGTTTCCGTCTTACTGACTCAGATACTTAAACGTTCATTATTGGTGCATAGTACTCCTGGTCTTTTGCCAATAGTGCCCGCACAATCCGCGCATTCTTATTAGCCAATGCTACCGAGGCAATGTTGTTATTCCGGCGTGCCAGTAATCGACTGGCCCATCCCGATACAGCATCCTTTTTACGTTTGACCGACTGCAACACAGCCCTGGCACCGTGAATGAGTAAGGTTCGTAAATAAATATCGCCTCGTTTGCTTATCCCGGGCAAGACTTGTTTGCCACCACTTGAATGCTGACGTGGAATCAGTCCTGACCAGGCAGCCAACTGTCGGCTATTTTCGAAATTGCTGGCGTTGCCGATAGTCGCAACTAGTGCGGTGGCGGTGATCGGGCCAATGCCTGGGATCTTGCTGATACGCTGGCATAGCGCATTTTGGCGGTAGCACTGCTCAATCTGCTTGTCGAGCGTAGCGATGACATCGAACAGATATGCCATATGGTGCTGTAACAGACCCAGTTGTACACGGAACAGAGATGGCAATGAGTTATCAGCATCTTCCAGGATCTCAGATAACTGTAGCTGTAGTTGATGGATCCCCCGGGGCACGACTATGCCAAATTCAGCCAATAGCCCCCGGATTTGATTCGCCTGAGCGGTCCGTTGCTTGATGAAACTCTGACGACTCCGGTGAAGTGCCAATACGGCTTGCTGCTCAGGGGTCTTGACCGGCACGAACCGCATGTTGGGTCGTGTGACGGCTTCGCAAATAGCCTCTGCGTCTGCAGCATCATGCTTATTGGTTTTGACATAGGGTTTGACGAACTGAGGGGCCATCAGCTTGACATTATGGCCCATCGACATGAGTTTGCCGGCCCAGAAGTGGGCAGAAGCACAGGCTTCCATATCGATCAAACATGGAGGGATGTTGGCAAAAAATGAAAGCATTTTTGGTCTTTTGAGTTGCTTGTTGAACAACCGCTTGCCGTGTTCGTCAATTCCGTGGACCTGGAAAACCTCTTTTGCCAAATCGATGCCGATAGTCTTAACGTTCATGATGGCCGCACCGTTCAGGTAGTGACGATTTATCATCCCACTGTGGCACAAGATGTAGGGGGCGACCATTCCATTAACAAAGCCGCGTTGCGTCCCTTAAAGTTTTGAACGACCTCTCATCCCCTTGTGCAATGTTACAACAACAAATCAATTATGTTGATTTGTTGTTGTGACTAACGCCGAGTTTGGTCCCTCTGCTTTTCATTAGACTGACTCCCTTCCTGCATTCCTGTGGAGACAGCAATGAGTTTTAGTTCGCAATTTCAGAATGTATTTCAGATGCTTCAGCATAGCGCCAACAGAAGAGAAGATGCGCTGGCGCTGGCATTTGAGGGCGAAAGATACACCTATGGCCAGCTTAATCGGCGTGTTCATAGCGTTATGGAACAGCTCAGAACGAACTGGTCCTTATCCGCAGGTGCAAGAATTGTCCTTGCATACGGTAATACGCCTGCCTTCTGCGAAATATTTTTTGCCGCCATGGGATTGGGGATTGAGGTTGTTCCCTTCAGCACAAAGTTGAAGGAAGAAGAAGGGCTTCGGTTAATTCAGCACGTCAGTCCGAATGCCATCTTTTATAATGGCGACGGCCAGAACTGGCTCTCCGGGATATCAAATACCCTGACGGTGTCACTGGAACAATGGCATTCGCTCACGCTTCCCGAACGATTAAGCTCGGCGCTTCCCGAGGTAGTACGGGACGATACCGCAGTCATTATGTTCACTTCTGGCACAACCGGCACGCCCAAAGGGGTAGTGATAACCCAGAGCAATTTGTTAAGTGCCATAACGGCCTATAAAGATGGCTTACAGCTGGATGAAAACGACAGTACCGTACTCGCCGTCCCTGTTTATCACATTACGGGATTGTCCGCCCTGCTGTCACTGTTCATTGCCCTGGGGGGAGCAATATGGCTCCAGGAGCGTTTCCAGGCCGATGCGGTTTTAAACACCGTCATTCAAGAGAACATAACTTTCCTGCACGGTTCGCCTACCGTATTCATTTTACTTAGCCAGGCCGTGAAGGCTAAGAATATAAGCGCCCCGCTCTCTTTTCCTTCTCTCCGGCAAATTGCCTGTGGAGCGGGACATTTAAATGCTGGCTTAATTAAAGAATTAACTTCGTGTTTTCCGCATGCCGCTATCCACCCAGTTTATGGACTGACCGAAACAACGTCACCAGCCACACTCTTCACTAATGACATTCGCCACCATCCGCGAACGGGCAGTTCCGGGAAAGCCATTCAGGGATTGGAAATTGATATTCGTGATGATCAAAATGAGCGCCAGCTACGTAATGAAATTGGCCAGATATGGTTACGAGGAGACGTTGTCGTCAAGCGCTACTGGCAGCCTCCGCACCATCGCCCGGCGTGTGATGAGCAGGGTTGGTTTGCTACAGGCGATCTGGGCTACCTCGATAACGACGGCTATCTGTTTATCAAAGATCGCAGCAAAGACATGATCAACCGCGGGGGTGAGAAAATTTACTCCATCGATTTGGAGAACTTAATCTCGACCTATTCCGGGGTCAAGGAGGTCGCCGTCATCCCAGCGCCCAGCCCAATCTATGGGGAGGAGCCTGTCGCCTTCATCGTGACAGATAGGGATTGCCACTTAACCCGTGACGAACTGCTCCATTGGCTGAGGAGCAAGGTCGCTAAATATCAGCTCCCTGTCCGCATTATTTTTACTCGTTTTCTGCCTCGCACCCATAACGGAAAAATATGCAAACGCGAATTGAAAACGCAGCTCCAGGATTATTTGCTTACCTCGGGAAATCAATCATGAAACCTGTATTTATCACCGCAAAGGATGCTGCCGAATTAATCAAGGATGGCGATAGCGTATGCACCGTTGGTATGACGCTGATCGGGGCTGCAGAGTCAATTTTGAGTGCCGTTGAACAGCGTTTTTTAGAGAGCGGACATCCTCGCGATCTGACGCTGATACATGCTGCTGGTCAGAGTGACAGACAGCGGGGGATCCAGCATTTTGCCCATCCGGGAATGGTGACGCGGTTGATAGGCTCACACTGGGGATTGGCCCCCCGCTGGATGAAGATGATTAATGATAATGCTGTTGATGCCTGGTGCCTGCCGCAGGGTCAGATGGTACACCTTTATAGCGCGATGGCAGCAGGTTTGCCGGGTCGATTGTCAAAAGTCGGGCTGGGGACTTTTGTCGACCCACGGATCGAAGGTGGCTGTATGAACCAGCGCACCCGGGAGCAGGCCGGGCTGGTGGAATGCGTCACGTTTCGGGATGAAGAATATCTTTTTTACCCCTCATTACCGCTCAATGTTGTCATCGTCAGGGGCACACATGCTGATGAAGATGGAAATCTGACCACCAACGAAGAAGCGATGAAGCTGGAAACGCTGCCAGCCGTGCTGGCTGCCAGGCGCTGCGGGGCAAAAGTAATTGCCCAGGTAAAATATCAGGTTGCGCGAGGGTCACTGCATCCAAAAGATATTACGGTTCCGGGAACGCTTATCGACGCCGTTGTCGTGTGCGACTCACCTGAAACCGACCACCGTCAAACCTCCGGCTGGTATTTCGACCCTGCCCTCTGCGGCGATACCCGACCCTCTTTACAGAGTGACAATCCCCTGCCGCTAAACCTGCGAAAAGTAATTGGTCGTATTGCCTGCCGTTATCTGAAAAGCGGCGATGTGATCAACCTTGGCACAGGCATTCCTAATGACGTTATCGGCGACATCCTGCGCCAGGAGAAGGTTACTGATGATGTTCTCATCACGGTGGAATCTGGAATTTATGGCGGCAGCCAGGAAGGGGGAATTGATTTTGGTATCGGTCGCAATCTGAGCGCGATGATTAGCCATCAGGATCAAATGCTCTATTACAACGGAGCCGGTGTCGATGTCACCTTTATGGGTGCTGGTGAAATGGATGCCCAGGGTCATGTCAACGCTACACGGCTTGGAGAGTCATGCCCTGGTGCCGGTGGTTTTATCGACATAACTCAAAATGCACGCCACGTCGTCTTCTGCTCTTCATTTACCGCTAAAGGATTGAACATCGATTGCCTGGACGGTGCTTTGAAAATTGTTCATGAAGGAGAAGTTTGTAAATTCCCGGCCCAGGTGAATCAAATCTCCTGGAATGGCGAACGGGCCCGTCAACAAGGGCAAACCATGCATTACGTCACTGAACGAGCCGTCTTCGAAATGCGCCCGGAGGGCGCGACGCTGGTAGAAATTGCACCTGGCATCGATCTGGAACGCGACATTCTGGCACATATGGCATTCAAGCCGCTGATTGCCAACGATCTCAAAATGATGGATCCCGCACTGTTTTCGCCTGCCTCCTTTGGGCTGTCAGCATTGCTTTCATCATCTGCTCACTAACCAAAAAGGAATGAGAAATGAAACTGACTCATAAAATTGCCATTGTCACCGGCGCCGCCAGAGGCATTGGTTTGGGGATCGCTGAGGTCCTGGCGCGCGAAGGTGCACAGGTAGTGATTTCTGATATGGATGCCTCCCAGGGAGAAGCTTCAGCCGCAGCATTACGTGACGCTGGTTATTCCGCACATTTTATCCCCTGCAATATTGCTCACCTCCCGCAGGTGCAATCACTGTTTCAACAAGCGGAAGAACTGCTGGGGCCCGTGGATATTCTGGTTAATAACGCAGGCATAAACCGTGATGCCATGCTGCATAAGTTAACAGAAGCCGACTGGGATTTGGTGGTGGACGTCAACATGAAAGGCACCTTCTTTTGCCTGCAACAAGCGGCATTGCGCATGCGTGAGCGCGGATATGGCCGCATCATCAACATCGCGTCTGCCAGCTGGCTTGGCAACGTCGGACAGACGAACTACTCCGCGTCGAAAGCGGGCGTTGTGGGGATGACCAAAACGGCCTGCCGTGAACTGGCCCGCAAAGGCGTCACCGTAAATGCTATCTGCCCCGGTTTTATTGATACCGAGATGACACGCGGCGTGCCCGAAAAGGTCTGGGAAATGATGATCGATAAGATTCCGGCAGGGTTTGCCGGTGAAGCCAGTGATGTTGGGGAATGCGTCGCCTTCCTCGCATCGGATGGGGCACGCTATATCAACGGGGAAGTGATTAACGTAGGCGGCGGCATGGTGCTTTAAGGAGAAATGACATGAAACAGGCAAATGATATCGTCGTTGTCAGCGGTGTCCGCACCGCTATCGGAACATTTAATGGCAGCTTCAGAGATACGCATCAACATGATCTGGGAGCTGCGGTGATCCGTGAAGCGGTCAAGCGCGCAGGCATTTCACCTGAGAGCGTCAGTGAAGTGGTAGTCGGTAACGTTGGGCAGATCGCTGAAAGTGGTTTTATCGCCCGGATATGTCAGCTAAGGGCAGGATTACCGAACCAGACCACGGCTTACTCTGTAAACCGCCAGTGCGGTTCAGGGTTACAGGCCATTGCCAGCGCGATGCAGTCACTGCAAACCGGACATTCAGAAATCGCCGTCGCCTGCGGAACGGAAAACATGACGCAGCTTCCCTACTACCTGCGCCAGGCACGATCCGGGTACCGCATGGGAAACGGGGAGCTTGAAGATGGGCTGATTTCTATTCTGACCTGGCCGGAAGGCCCCTGGCACAACGGCATGACGGCGGAAAATGTTGCCGAGCGCTTCAATATTTCTCGCGAAGCGATGGATGAGTTTGCCTGGACCAGCCAACAGAAGGCATTGCATGCCATTGCCAGCGGGTACTTTGAGTCGCAAATTTTGCCGCTGTCGGTTCCTGATGGCAAAAAGAGCCAGCGCTTATTCTCAGTAGATGAGCACCCGAGGGAGACCTCCCCGCAGAAACTGAGCGCCCTGCGGGCCGTATTTAAAGAGGGTGGAAAAGTCACCGCTGCAAACTCATCCGGCATTAATGACGGGGCGGCGGCATTGGTATTAATGACCAGAAAACAAGCCGATTTACAAGGTCTGAAACCGCACATGTCCATTCGAGGTTGGGCCGTTGCGGGATGTGAGGCTGAAATTATGGGATTCGGCCCAGCTCCTGCCACCCGCCTGCTTATGGATCGCCTGGGCATGAATATTCAGGATGTGGATTTGATTGAACTGAACGAAGCCTTCGCCGCCCAGGCGCTGGCGGTCATGCAGGATCTCCACCTCGATCCCACACGAGTCAATGTCAATGGAGGAGCGATCGCTTTAGGACATCCAGTTGGCGCCAGCGGTGCCATTCTGCCAGTAAAACTAATGTATGAAATGGAGAGAACCGGTGCACAGACAGGACTTGCCACACTATGTATAGGTGGCGGGCAAGGCATTTCAATGCTGTTTGCACGAGAAGCGTAGCGGGTGGCCCGATGTAGGGCATCGGGCCAGTGTTACGACGTTCAATACTCAATGCATGAGGCGCACAACAGGGAATATCACACTCACTGTGTGCTTCTGACCGCGATAACAGGAGAATAGTAACGATGTCTCAGCTAAATGAAAAGCGCACGGCTTCAGGCCATGAGCAAAGTGCAAATAAAAAAATCTATCGCCATCTCATGCCACTGCTGATTATCTCTTACATCATCAGTTTTATTGACCGCACGAATATTGGCATGGCCAAAGAGACGATGTCGGTTGACCTTGGCCTGTCGGCTACCGCTTTTGGCCTCGGGGCCGGGCTCTTCTTCTTAACCTATGCCATTCTGGAAATCCCGAGTAATTTGTTTCTGGCTAAAATAGGCGCTCGTCGCTGGATTGCCCGGATTATGCTGACCTGGGGTGTCATTTCATGTGCCATGGCATTTGTTACCGGACCCTGGTCGTTCTATGCCATGCGTTTGCTACTTGGTGCCGCAGAAGCCGGATTGTACCCGGGCATCATTTACTATATGACGCTGTGGTATGGCCGTGAAGAACGGGCAAAAGCAACGGGACTCTTCCTGCTGGGCGTCTGCCTTGCCAATATTATCGGCGCACCTCTGGGTGGGTTACTGCTTAATATGCACGGCATACTGGGATGGTCTGGCTGGCAATGGATGTTCTTTATTGAAGGTCTGCCTGCCCTGATACTGGCGGTTATTGTCTGGAAGAAATTGCCCGATAAACCTGCAGATGCACCATGGCTAACGCCAGATGAAGTCGCGGCAATAGAAAAAAAACTGGCTCGTGAGCAGCGTGAAGTAGCCCATACTGACAGTCAATTCTCATTAAAATCAGCCTTTGCAACCCCTGTTTTTCTGCTGCTGGTTGGTATTTATTTCACCCATCAATTTTCAGTTTATGGCCTTAGTTACTTCTTGCCTGGCATTGTCGGAAGCTGGGGGGATTTAACCCCGATTCAGATTGGACTGATCACCGCTGTACCATGGATTTCCGCCGCGCTGGGAGGCATCATCCTTCCCCGCTTCGCTCGCACGGAGTCCAGTTCCCGCAAGCTGCTCACCGCAGGTTATCTGATCATGGCCTTGGGCATGGCGCTCGGTGCCAGTGGAGGCCCTATCACGGCTCTCGCAGGATTCTGTGTCGCCGCCTTTATGTTCTTCGCCGTTCAGTCCGTTATCTTCAGTTGGTTGCCAAATATCATGAGTGGGAAACTGCTGGCCGGAAGTTTTGGCCTGCTGAACTGCCTGGGCCTGTGTGGTGGTTTCCTGGGACCCTTTATTCTTGGAACCTTCGAAGACCGCACGGGGTTAGCAGCTTCAGGATTGTGGTTTGCGGTTGGCCTGTTGATAGCTGGTGCGGTTCTTTCGCTTTTCATTCGAGGCGCCAGATCGCGTGAAATTTCCCACCCTGCGGTGCGACAAAGCTCACGTTAACCTTCTTTTACCGGCCAAGGAAACAGCAGGCCGGTAACGACCTATAACGAATGATGGAGAAGATAGTTAAGATGAAGATTGTTATCGCACTGGACTCGTTTAAGGGAAGCTGTAGCGCCCACGCCGCATGTGCCGCCGTCGCCAGAGGAATTCGTCGGGTATGTCCCGATGTCGAACTGGTTGAACTGCCACTGTCTGACGGTGGGGAAGGATTGATCTCCGCGTTATCCGCCAGTGAACAATTACTTCATGCAATCAGGCTTAGCTACACATGTACTGGTCCTTATGGCGGCGCCACAGAGGCCAGCTATTTATTACTGCCCGATGGACGTGCAGTACTTGAGATGGCGCAGAGCTGTGGACTAGAGCTGACTCCCCTCGCCCGGCGGGATGTGCGCTATGCCAGCAGCTATGGACTGGGCGAACTGCTCAAAGCGGCATTGGATGCCGGAGCCTGCGAAATTGTCATTGGACTGGGAGGAAGCGCAACGAATGATGGCGGTCTGGGGTTTGCACAAGCTTTAGGGGCAAAGTTCTGGTTGCAGGATGGATCGCTACTCAGCAGTCCAGGATGTGCAGACGATCTGGCCCGCCTGGCTCGCGTGGATATCTCAGAGCTGGATACTCGTCTGCAGAATGTTCGCATAACTGCTTCATGTGATGTCACCAATCCTTTACTCGGTGAAAGAGGGGCAACATGGGTGTATGGCCCTCAGAAAGGTGCCACGAAAACTACGCTGGCTGAACTCGAGGAAGGTATGGCACATTATGCTCGCCTGATGACACAAGCGACAGGCAAGAATGTAGCGCCCCTGGCTGGAGCGGGGGCAGCGGGTGGAATGGGAGCAGCACTTCTCTGGTATTGTGAGGCAACTTTGTCGCCGGGTATAGAGCTGGTGATGGACCTGCTGGATACACGTAAACACCTTCAGGATGCCACTCTGGTGCTGGTAGGTGAAGGACAAATGGACAGCCAGAGTGCCTGGGGCAAAGCGCCTGTAGGTATGGCAATACGCGCCGCCGAGTACCAGCTTCCGGTTATCGCACTTTGTGGCGGGCGCGATGACAGCAGTCGTTTACTGTATGAACATGCAATTACAGCAATGTGGTCACTGTGCCCCCGCCCGATGCCCCTGGAAGAAGCGATGAGTAACAGCGAAAGCCTCCTGGCAGATACAGCAGAGAATACCCTACGCACCTTTATTGCCGGTATGTTAAGCCGTACGCTGCCGATTTCTTCTAATAACCGACAATCAGGTTAGTGCATGCTAATTACTCCCGAACTTGCCAATGAAATTGTAACCCGAGCCATGGCGATTATTCATCACAATGTGAACGTCATTGACCACAGAGGCGTCATCATCGCCTCTGGCGAGCGCTCACGTATAGGCACGCAACATACGATAGCTCAACAGGTTATTCGTACCGGGAAACGAATCTCCATCCACCCATCCAGTGAAGCCGCTAACTATGAAAATGTACAGCCCGGCATCAATCACCCCATTATGGCTGATGATCAGGTTGTTATGGTGATCGGTGTTAGCGGCGATCCCCCCGCCATTAACCGCTATGCCGAGTTAGCTATTCTCACCGCTGAACTACTGGTACGTCAGGCGCTTGAAATCAGGGATGTCAACTGGCAGCAGCGCCTGCGGGATACCCTGTTTGTACAATATATTCAGGACGGTGATACGCCCTCCGGCCAGGATGCCCTGCAGCGGCTGAGTGGCCTTGGTTTCCACCTCGATCGGCCACTGGTACCGATAGTGGTCCGGATATCCCGCCATCACCACACAAATGTACTGGCTGGGCTGCTAGGTGATTTATCTCGCTTAACCAATATTCATGACGTCATTATCATAGGCAGCCATGAAATTCTGCTCCTCGGGTCGATGAAAACGGATACTACCCGGCAAATTGATAGCGTCAAATTTTCACTGAGCAGTCATCTCAGTCATTATCATATTGGTGTTGGCGTTAAAGCAGAGAGTGCCTGCGGTATCCGCGAAGCCATACAACTGGCTCGGGCGGTAATAGACGTGGGTCAGCAGGTGCAACCTCAGCAGCAAATTTATCATTTCCGTGACATGGCGATGTTCTGCCTGTTTAGCGTGCTGAAAAATAGCTATATGTACAACTTCTTTAATAATAATGTTAACCGAATACTCAAGCATGATCAGGGGAGCATATTACTCGATACGCTGGAGGTTTTTATTCTCAACAACGGTGAGCCTGGCAAAGCCGCCCGTCAGCTCGGCGTTCACCGTAACACGCTTACCTACCGCCTTAATCAAATCAAAAAAAAACTACAGCTGGACCCTTTCTCTTTTGCCGATTTGGTACAACTTTCAGTCTCCGTGCATTGTTACCGCCATAGCCATCCTCGCCCTAATGACTGGATGGATTCGGTAGTCTAATTCCAGGCTTGTTATTTTCAACTCCCTGCTCTAGTTAACCGTCGGGTGACGCTGCACTTTCCGGTATGCCTGCAGCATCATCCGCCGGGACAATTATATCTCTGACAGAGATTTCGCTGAAATCAAGGCGCGATTTAGGCAGCGTGGAGTTGAAATCATCCACGCTACGGTACCTGAAGCCAACGCTGTTCAACTAACCGTTGAAGTAATCGGATAAGCCGGGCAATAAGACATACTGCATCGGTTTTCCCGAACGAACAGTTGAGCATTTGTAAGCATACCTGTTTTAGTTCCACACACTTTTTGAGAGTTCCGGTTTTTTGATCCCTTCTGATCCCTTCCCAATATCGATGCCAGGTTAAATCAGTGATTCCGGTCTTTTTGCAGACTTCGGATAAATTTCTCCGGAGTCTGATTATTTAACGATGAATGTGGTCTTTGCTGGTTATATTCCTGTCGCCAGCACTCGATCTTCTCCTGAGCATCTTCCAGTGACAGGAACCAGTGGACATTCAGACATTCATCACGCAGACTGCCGTTGAATGACTCGACCAGTGCATTGTCTGTGGGTTTTCCCGGCCGCGAGAAGTCCATCGTCACCTTATTTTCATACGCCCATCTGTCCAGCGATTTAGAGATAAATGCGCTGCCATTATCCGTCTGCAACCGGTGTGGCACCCGCTGCTTCATTCGCTTCAGGCGCTCCATAACGGCAACCACATACTCTCCCCGCAGCCCTGACCAACCTCTATCGCCAGGCAGTCACGACTAAAATTATCCACTCCAGTCAGGGTACGGATCCGACGGCCGTTGAACAAATTATCAGCAACAAAATCCATGCTCCAGCACCGATCTACAGCGCTGACTTCCGGACGGACGTGTCGGTGCCTGGCAGTGACATGGGCGTTGTTGAATAAATCGGATTTCCGTGATTTTAGAGCGTTCTAACGGTGCGTGGCATCCTGTAACTGATTGATTTATCGTTATAGGCAGTTTCCCATTTACCTCATAAATCGAGCAAAAGGGAAT
>Ga0160437_1000823_pt1 | contig 15109 bp, 15 predicted proteins | sample HID1975I_E0MG_FD_108227 | JGI IMG/M metagenome (GOLD analysis project Ga0160437, IMG submission 108227) | Enriched soil microbial communities from UW Madison campus, WI, USA - HID1975I_E0 MG | ecosystem: Environmental > Terrestrial > Soil > Unclassified | place: USA: Madison, Wisconsin... | reverse complement strand
CGGCGACGGGTCCAGCTTGTATTCGATCCAGGCGCTATGGAGCGCCAGCCAGCACAAGCTGCCTATCACCTTCGTCATCTTGAATAACCGCCGCTACGCCGCCCTGCAAGACTTCGCGCCAGCGTTCGGCTTTGGCCCGCACGACAAGGTCGTGGGTACCGATCTGCCCGGCATCGATTTCGTGGCGCTTGCCACGGGGCTGGGCTGCCCCGGCGTGCGCATATCCGACCCTACCCGCCTGGGCGCGGTGCTGGCTGAAGCCTTGACCAGCGGCGGCCCCAATCTGGTTGAAGTGCGGGTGGCCTGAGCGCACGGGGCGACGCATTCCAAAGGAGGCAACATCATGCACGTATCTCCCATGCAGGTATCGCTGCTGATCAACGGAGAACCGCTGGGCGCGCGCGACGGCGCCACGTTCGAACGACGCAATCCGCTGGATGGAAGCGTTGCGTCGGTGGCGCCCGCCGCCAGTGTGCAGGATGCCTTGGCCGCGGTGGATGCGGCAGCGGCGGCCTTCACCGCGTGGTCGGCGACCGGCCCCGAAACACGCCGCGCGTTGCTGATACAGGCGTCGCGGGCGTTGCAGGACAAGGCTCCGTTGTTTGCCGAGGTCATGGCGGCCGAGACCGGCGCATCGGCCGGCTGGGCGGAATTCAATGTGCGGCTCGCCTCGGGCATGCTGCTCGAGGCCGCCGCCATGACCACGCAGATCAACGGCGAGGTCATTCCTTCCGACGTGCCGGGCAACCTGGCGAAGGTATTGCGGCAGCCCGCCGGCGTGGTGCTGGGTATTGCGCCTTGGAACGCCGCGGTGGTGCTGGCCGTGCGCGCCATCGCCACGCCGCTGGCTTGCGGCAATACCGTGGTGCTCAAAGGCAGCGGCATGTGCCCGGCCACGCATGGACTCATCATCCGCACCCTGCAAGAGGCTGGCTTGCCCCCAGGCGTTGTCAACTTCATTACGAATGCACCCGCCGAGGCGGCCACCGTCGTCGAAGCCATGGTGGCGCATCGGGCCGTGCGCCGGGTCAGCTTCACGGGGTCCACGCAAGTCGGCAGGCGTATTGCCGCCGCCTGCGCCAACCACTTGAAGCCGGTCGTGCTTGGGCTAAGCGGCAAGACGCCGTTCGTGGTGCTGGACGACGCTGACCTGGACGCCGCCACGCGCGCGGCGGTGTTTGGCGCCTACGCCAATGCCGGGCAAACCTGCACGGCCACCGAACGCATCATCGTGGATCAAGCCGTGGCGGACGACTTCGTGTCCCTGCTGGCCGAGCGCACGGTGGCGCTGCCGGTGGACGAGGCCCGCCAGGGGGACGCCGTGCCGGGGGCGGTTGCCGACATGAGCATCGTTGACCGCTGCAACGCCCTGATTGACGACGCGCTGGCGCAAGGCGGCCGTCTGGTCACGGGCGGCAAGGCCGACGGCGTGCTGATGCCTGCCACCTTGATCGACCACGTCACGCCCAGCATGCGGCTTTATCGCGAAGAAGCCTTCGGGCCGGTCAAGGGCATTGTGCGCGTGAGCGGCGTGGACGAAGCCGTGGCGTGCGCCAACGACAACGACTACGGCTTGGCCGCGGCAGTGTTCGGCCGCGACGTCGGGCGGGCTATCGCAGTGGCCGGCCGCATCGAATCCGGCATCTGCCATGTCAATGGCCCCACTGTTCACGATGAAGCGCAGATGCCGTTTGGCGGCATCAAGGACAGCGGCATTGGCCGTTTCGGGGGCAAGGCCGGTATCGACGCCTTCACCGACCTGCGCTGGATCACGGTGCAGACCACCGCGCGCGACTACCCGTACTGACGGGATGGCGTCAGGCATCTTTCAAGAGTAGAGGCGGAGCATGCGCACTCAGGTAGCAATCATAGGGGCCGGCCCGGCTGGGCTGATGTTGTCGCACTTGCTGTACTTGCAGGGCATTGAATCCGTGGTGCTGGAACGCCGCAGCCGCCACGCCATCTGCGCCACCATTCGCGCGGGTGTGCTGGAACAAGGCACGGTGGACCTGATGTCCGAAGCGGGCCTGGGCGATCGGATGCGTCGCGAAGGCTTCCGGCACGAAGGGACCGTGCTGCGGGTGGGCGGCGTGGACCGGCGCATTGATTTTGTTGAGTTGACCGGCGGGCGCGCGGTGATGGTCTATGCGCAGCACGAAGTCATCAAGGACCTGGTGGACGCGCGGCTGGCCACGGGCGGTGACCTGCGCTTTGAGGTGGCCAATGTGACCCTGCATGACCTGGCATCGTCGCGGCCCAGCGTGCGCTATATCGGCCACAGCGGCGATGGCGGAAGCGGCAATGACAGTGGCGAGTTTCAAACCGTGCAGGCGGATTTCATCGTTGGCTGCGACGGCACGCATGGCGTCAGCCGCGCCGCCATCACGCGGGCGCTGCAAACGGTTGAGCACCGCTACTCCTATGGGTGGCTGGGCATGTTGTGCAAGGCCCCGCCGTCATCCGACGAACTGATCTACGCCTTGGGCGACGATGGCTTTGCGCTGGTCAGCACACGATCGCTCCAGGTACAGCGCATGTATCTGCAATGCGATCCCCGCGATCAACCCGAAGACTGGTCCGATGACCGCATCTGGTCCACGCTGCGCGCCCGGCTGGCAACCCGCGATGGATGGCAGCCAAAAGAGGGCGCCATCTTTGACAAGACCGTCGTCGGCATGCGCAGCAGCGTTACCGAACCGATGCGGCACGGCCGGCTGTTCCTGGCGGGCGACGCGGCGCATGTGGTGCCGCCCACGGGGGCCAAGGGCCTGAACCTGGCGATGTCCGATGTGCGCTTGCTGTCGCGCGCCTTGGCCCGGTTCTATCGACAAGACCGCGAAGACCTGCTTGACGCCTATAGCGACACGGCCCTGCGCCGCGTCTGGCGGGCGCAGCGGTTTTCCTGGTGGATGACGTCGTTGCTGCACCGCGCGCCGGGCGCTGATGCCTTTGCACGCAAGCTGCAGGACGCCGAACTTGATTACCTGACCCGTTCGCGCGCGGCTTGCACCGCGCTGGCGGAGAACTATGTGGGGCTGCCCGTCGGGCCGCTCTGGGATTGAAGCGCGAAAGATTACGGAGATGACTGACATGACCTGGATTTCCCCGAATGAGACAGCACCTACAGCGGCACCTACAGCGGCGCCTGCATCGGCACCCGCGGCGGCACCCTTGCGTGGCAGTGCCGATGTGGGCGCCTTGCTGGATGATGGCCCTTTTACGAGCATGCAGAAATTTGTGGTGATATTGGCCGCCTTGTCGATCGTCATGGATGGCTTTGACGGCCAGTTGATCGGCTTTGCCATTCCGATGATGATCCAGGAATGGGGCATCACGCGCGAAGCGTTCGCGCCGGCGGTCGCGTCCGGCCTGATCGGAATGGGTATCGGCAGCGCCTCTGCCGGCCTCTTCGCCGACCGCTACGGACGCCGCATGGCGGTGATTGTCAGCGTCTTCGTGTTCGGCACGGCCACATGCGCGATCGGGCTGGCGCCGGACGCGCTGACCGTGGCCGTGTTGCGCTTCGTCGCCGGCCTGGGCATCGGCGGCGCGCTACCCAGTTCCACCACCATGACTGCTGAATTCACCCCGGCACGCCGACGCACGCTGGCGGTGACCGCCACCATCGTGTGCGTGCCGCTGGGCGGCATGTTGGCGGGGTTCTTCTCGGGCCATGTGTTGCCGCTTTATGGCTGGCGCGCGTCGTTCTTCATCGGCGGCGCCTTGGCCATCGTGCTGGGCTTTGCCTTGATGGCCGCACTGCCGGAATCACCGCGTTTCCTGGCGCGCCGCCCAGATCGCTGGAACGAACTGAGCAAGCTGCTGGGCCGCATGGGGCGTCCCATGCCGGAAGGGGTGCGCTACACGGACGCGGTCGAGCAGGCGATTGAAAAGCAGACCGCCCAAGATCTGCGGTCCAAGAATCAGCCGTCCAAGAATCAGCCGTCCAAGAATCAGGCGTCCAAGAATCAGCCGTCCAAGAATCAGCCGCCCCATCAGCACGGCGGCGTTCGGGCCTTGTTCGCCAGCAACTATCGCTTCGACACCATTGCCCTCTGGGTGGCGTTCTTCATGTGCTTGACGGCGGTGTACAGCGCATTCAGTTGGCTGCCTACGATGCTTAGCTCGGAAGGCTTGCCGCTGTCGGTGGCGGGGTCGGGCCTGACCGCCTACAACCTTGGCGGCGTGATCGGCGCCTTGGTGTGCGCGGTGGCCATGACGCGCTGGGGCTCGCGCGTGCCGCTTGTCATCTGCTGCGTGGGCGCGCTGGGCAGCGCCTTCCTGATGCTGTTGGTGGATGTGCGGCAGAGCTCATCGTTGCTGGTGTTTGGATTTGGCGTGCATGGGCTGTTCGTCAACGCCGTGCAGTCCACCATGTATGCGCTATGCGCCTATGTGTATTCCACGGGCGTGCGTGCCACCGGCACCGCGGGTGCGCTGGCCTTCGGCCGCCTGGGCGCCATTCTTAGCGCGTTCGTGGGCGCTACGGTCATCACGCTGTGGGGCGCGCAGGGCTACCTGACGATGTTGGGTACGGTCATGGTGTTTGCCTTGATTGCCTTGCTGTCGGTGCGCCGCCACTTTCCGGGCCAGCGCATGGTTGCACCCGTGGGCGGCGTTGCCACGGCGGGAGCCTCACGATGAAGATCGCCATGCTGGGCGCGGGCGCCATGGGTTGCCTGTTTGGAGGCTTGCTGAGCGAAAGCGGCCAGGACGTCACCTTGCTGGACGTGAATGACGCGCACCTGGACGCCATACGAGCCCAGGGCCTGCGGCTGGAAACCGATGGCGGAGATCGGCGCGTTCACGGCCTGACGGTGCTGCGGCCGGAGCACTACCGCGACGTTCCCGACCTGCTCATTCTTTTCACCAAAAGCCTGCACACCGATGCCGCCCTGCGCAGCGTGGCGGCGCTGTTGAACGCGGCGCCCGCTGACGCACCGCTGCGTGTACTGACCTTGCAGAATGGGCTGGGCAACCTTGAAGCCGCGTCGCGTCACGTGGACCCGGCGCGCTTGCTGGTCGGCATGACGACATGGCCGGCCGACCTGGCCGGTCTGGGGCATGTCAGGTCGCACGGGGCGGGCAAGATCCGCCTGTTGCCGGCAAGCGGCGAAGTGGATGCGCAGGCGCGGTGCATTACCGGCGTACTGGACGCGGCGGGCTTGCAATGCGAAGTCGACGCCAATGTCTGGGCGGCAATCTGGGAAAAGGTGGCGTTCAACGCAGCGTTGAACGGCTTGTGCGCGGTTACCGGTTGCGCGGTGGGGCAGTTGGACCACGCCAGCGATGGCCCGGCGCTGGCGCGGGCGGTGGTGGCGGAAGTGATTGCCGTGGCGCACGCGGTGGGCATCGACGCCGACGAAGCCGCCTGCCAGGCCAGCGTGGCGTACGCCATCGCCCATCATCGCGCGCACCAGCCGTCGATGTTGCAGGATGTCTTGGCGAAGCGGCCCACCGAGATCGAAGCGATCAACGGCGAAGTGGTCATGCGCGCGCGGCAGGCCGGTGTGGCCGTGCCGAACACCGCCATGTTGCTGGGACTGGTTCGCTTGATTCAGGCGCGTCAATTGGATTCCCGCTGAAAGGGTCACAACCCTGGAAAGTTCTCCGGACCCCGTCACGGCTTTGTCCCCGCGTGATTGGCAAAGCCACCCGCCATACCGCTGCGACGGCTACCAATCGACTGCCTGGCGCAGCCCCGTGCTGCCCTTGGTGCCGCTGGCGGCGGCGCTGGGTGAAATGCGCCAGCCTGTGTACGGCCATGATTGCGTCGGCAAGCGCGACCATGACCTCACGCGCAACGCGCGCCGCAACGGGGAACCCATCGGCGAACGCATGGTGCTGGCCGGGCGCGTGCTGGATGACCACGGCCGGCCCGTGCCGCACACGCTGATTGAAATCTGGCAGGCCAACGCGGCGGGACGCTATGTACACAAGGCCGATCGGCACAATGCGCCGCTGGACCCCAACTTCCTGGGCGCGGGTCGCTGCCTGACGGACGCCGAGGGGCGCTACCGATTCGTGACCATCAAGCCGGGCGCGTATCCCTGGGGCAACCACCCGAACGCATGGCGGCCCCAGCACATTCATCTGTCGCTGTTCGGGCTTCACTTCGCTAGCCGCCTGGTCACCCAGATGTACTTTCCGGGCGACCCGCTGCTTGCCTATGACCCTATCTACCTGGGCACCCCCGCCGAGGCGCGTAGCCGGCTGGTGGCGGATTTCAGCCTGGACCTGACGCAAGCAGGCATTGCGCTGGGATACCAGTTCGACATCGTGCTGCGCGGGGCGGCCCAGACGCCGCTTGAACATCGCTAAAAGGAAAGGCGACATGATGCAGGGACAGCAAGAGAACTTTGGGCAGACGCCGTCGCAAACCGTGGGGCCGTATTTCGCCTATGGCCTGACGGCGGTCCAGTATGGCTACGATTTCGATCAACCGTTTGATACCGTGCTGGCCAGCGACGACGCGCGCGGCATGCGCATCCGCTTGCAAGGCCGCGTGCTGGACGGCGAAGGCGTGCCGATTCCGGACGCGTTGGTCGAGATCTCGCAGGTAGATGGGCAGGGCCGCTGTCCGCGCAACGTATACGAGGCTTCGGCCATGGGGTTTCTAGGGTTTGGACGCTGCGGCACCGGTACGGACCCCGGCAGCCGCTATACGTTTGATACGGTCAAGCCTGGGTCGCAAGCGGAAGGTGAAGCGCCGCACATCGACATGATCCTCAGCATGCGCGGGCTATTGCTGCATGTGTTCACGCGCGTGTACTTCGACGATGAGAGCGACGCGAATGCGCAGGATGCGGTGTTGAATTCCGTGCCCGCGGCAAGGCGCCACTCGCTGGTGGCGCGCCGGGACGTGCGCGGCGGCAACGTGATCTACCGCTTTGACGTCCACATGCAGGGGCCGCACGAAACCGTGTTTTTTGATCTGTAGTGGCCGTATACGTACGCCGGGCGCCGCGTGCTGGCACGGGGCGCCCGGAATTTCTGGCCTGCATTTCAGCCCAATACTTCAGCCCACTACTTCAGGCGGTGGTGTCGCCCGCCGCTTCGGGCTGGTACAGAATTTCTTCAATGCTGGCGGAGTGTTCGGTCTGGTTGGGCGCGGTCCAGGTGACGCGCTGGCCCGTTCGGGAACCAATCAGGCTCAAGCCCAGCGGCGACATCACCGACACCTGGCCCTGGGCCAGGTTGGCGTCGGCCGGATAGCACAGCGTGACTACCATTTCATCGCCCTTGTCGGTCAGCAAGCGCACGCGCGAACGCATCGTAATGATGTCCGGGGTGACTTCTTCGATGGCGATGATGGGCGCCGAATCCAGCAGTTCTTGCGCCGCGTCGACCGCATCGCGCGGCAAGGTGGCGGCGGTGGCGGGGCGCGTGATCATGCCCAGCAGGCGGGCGTGGTCCAGGGCAGTAATCAGTTTGTCTTGCGGCACGGCGTTCATGTCGGTTCTTCTTGGACGAAAGGCCTCGCTAGGCGTAGGCCTTGCGGGCTGCGCGGGACGAGGCAATGGAGGAGATGACAGCGCTTTGGGAAGAGAATATTCAAGCGGTGCCGCGACGAAGCGTACGGTGCGAATCGTGTCGGGGTGCGCCACCTTGGTGGCTGATGACCGGCTGTGAAGCCGGTTATGGACCCGAAGCGTGCCCTATGGGGCTGATTCAAGCGTCGAAGCGTGCAGGTTTTGCGCGTTTGGCGCCCAATCTGCTGTCGGCAATAGGCGAGTATATAGAACAAAGTCGGGTCGTAGTGTCGGAATATTCCGAAAAAGGGGCGAAATTGCTTCGCCCCTTGCTTTTCACCGCTTGTTTTTCGCCGCTTAGTTGTAGCAGCTTGGCAATCAGCCTTTGATGAACGCCAGCAGGTCCGGATTGATGATCTCGCCGTGCGTCGTCAGCATGCCATGCGGAAAGCCCTCATACACCTTCAGCGTGCCGTTCTTCAGCAGCTTTATTGCCAGGCGCGAGGCATCGTCAATCGGCACGATCTGGTCGTCGTCACCGTGCATGAGCAGCGTGGGCACGGTGATGGCCTTCAGGTCTTCGGTTTGATCAGTTTCCGAAAAGGCCTTGATGCCCTGGTAATGCGCCAGGGCGCCGCCCGCCATGCCTTGGCGCCACCAGTTGTCGATCACGCCTTGCGACACCTTCGCGCCCGAGCGGTTGAAGCCGTAGAAGGGGCCGGCGGCCACGTCGACGTAGAACTGTGCGCGGTTGGCGGCCAGCGCCTCGCGAAAACCGTCGAACACTTCAATAGGCAGGCCACCCGGGTTGGCCTCGGTCTTGACCATCAGCGGCGGCACGGCGCTGACCAGCACGGCCTTGGCGACGCGGCCCTGCGGTTGGCCGAACTTGGCCACGTAGCGCGCCGCTTCGCCGCCACCGGTGGAGTGGCCGATGTGAACGGCGTTACGCAAGTCCAGGTGTTCGGCCACGGCGGATGCGTCGGCGGCGTAGTGGTCCATGTCGTGGCCTTCGCTGACCTGGCTCGAGCGGCCATGGCCACGGCGGTCGTGCGCGATGACGCGGAAGCCCTTGTTGACGAAGTACAGCATCTGGGCGTCCCAGTCGTCGCTGGACAGGGGCCAGCCGTGGTGGAACATCAAGGGCTGGGCCGATTTAGGACCCCAGTCCTTGAAGAAAATCTGCACGCCGTCAGAGGTGGTGATGGTGCTCATGAGTGTCGACTCCGGGTAGGTGCCACAGGTGGGGCGGGCGCCGGAACGGGCACGGACTTGGGCAAGCCCCGGTGCCGCCAAACTCTGAGCGTAGCGCCGCCGAGGCACCCGTGCTTGTACGTTATCAAGCAGCTTTGAACAAAATCATCTTGGGGCCGGATGAGGTGGGATGGGGGGATGCGTCATTCAGACCGATCCGTCCCTTGGCGCATCGCCAGAAAGTGCTCCATCACGCCCACCAGCGCAAATTCGGCACTTGCCTGGCGGATGCGGTTGCGGTCTCCGGAGAATCGTCGGGTGGCGGTGTAGACCACGGGCCTGGCGTCGGCCTTGCCGGTCTTGAACACCCAGGCATAGCACTGCGTGCCGCTGGGAATGCGGTCGTCCGTAGCGTCCGTGACGCCGGTGTTCGCTACGGCAACGTTCGCCGGGCTTTTGCGCGCCGCCCCAAGCGCCATATCGCGCGCGACCGCCTCACTGGTGAGATTGTGCGAGGCCAGGGTCGATTGAGGCACGCCCAGGCATCGCTGCTTGGCTTCCACCGAATACACCACGAAAGCGCAATCCAGCAGTTGGCCCGCGCCCGGGACGTCGGCCAGGGTGGCCGCGATCAGGCCTGCCGTGCATGACTCGGCGGTCACCAGGGTCAGATCGTTTTCGTGCATAAAGGCGGCAACTCGTTCGATAGCGTTCATCGCGGGGCTCCTGCGGGCGGGTACGGGTGACGGAGCAACTCCCGTGCCTGCCGGCCGCCGCTCGGGCACGGAAGTTGCTCCGCCTGGCCTATCCCTGTTGCGTATCCCGTATTGCCTTAATGATCAGGAGCTTTGCCATGAGCACCCCCGCGAAAAAGCAGCAAGACCATACTCCCCCGGCGCCTGGCCAGGGCCTGCCCGATCAATCGCCGGCTGAAAACCCGGACCGCAGCGCGCCGGGGCGGGAACGGGATACGAAGGAGCGCGATCAGGACGGACGTTGGCCGCCGGACGCCTTGCCCAATCCGATGCCCGGCGTTGATCCCCAGCAAACCCCGGGCATCGATCGCTTGGGCGATGCCAACGCGGCCGACCAGGAATGGCTGCGCAGCACGCGCGGCCTGTAGGGCTGTCACGCCGTCGGTGGGAAAATAGGGCCGAGCTAGGGCCGCGTCAGGTCCGAGCGTCGGCGGCGTGGTGCTATGCGTCGAGTTCGGACTGGAGCATGGAAATCAGCCTGTCCTGGTTGAACGGCTTTTCGCAACGAGGCAGCTTGCGGTAGCCCGCTTCCAATGCCTCCACGCCAAAGCCCGTCAACAACACCACGTGTATCCCTTGCTCGGACAGCAGGTCGATCAAGGGTAGGACAGCGCGCCATGCAGGTTGATGTCCACCACCGCGCAATTGAATTCCCCCGCGTGCGCGCTGGCGAAGTGCGTCGCTTCATTCAGCCAGCCGATTACCCCGACGATCGACGCGCCGGCGTCGCGCAGGGCTTCGGCTAGCGTTTCGGCAATGACGTATTCGTCTTCGACGATCAGCAAGCGACACGCGGAAAGGGGAAGGGCATCAACCATGGTGATCGGCTGCCTCCGCTGCGGCATTGGCCCGAGGGCATGGGCGCAGCGGCACTTCGATGCGGCAACGAAGGCCGTCCGGCTGAAAGTCCATGGTGGTGCGCGCTTGCAGCGTAAAACCCAAAGCCTGTTCGATCAACTCGCGCCCGTAGCCCTTGCACTGCGTGTCCGGGGGCGTGGGCAGGCCGGATTCCAGCCAGTCGATGATCAGCGTTTTCTCGTCGTCCTGCGTCTGCGTGTGCCAGTGCACCGCAAGTTCGCCACCCGCGTGCTTCAAGGCGCCATGCTTGACGGCGTTGGTGCCTAGTTCATGCAGTGCCAAGGCAAGTGACTGGCTGCATTCCGCGCTGATGAAGGTGGGTTCGCCTTGCACCGAGACGTGCTGCCCGTGCCCCACCGCGTCAAGTTCGCGGCGCACGATTTCCGCGAAATCGATGGCCTCGGGCGAACCGTCGCTTAACAATCCCTGCACTCGGCTCAGCGCCGACAGCCGGCTGTTCAGGCGATCAAACGGTTCGCCACGGCCCAGCGTGCGAAACGCAATGCTCTGCACCAGCGCCAGCAAATTGCGGGTGCGATGCTGAAGTTCGGCGATCAGGATGCGGTGCCGCTTTTCAGCCTGCGTGATCTGCGTGATGTCGATGAAGGTGACCACGACGCCATCCACGCGGTTGTTGGAATCGCGGTAGGGCGCCAGGCGCAGCAGATACTGCTTGGCGTCGTCGCTGCCGTCGATGCGGCGCTCGATGATGGTTTGCGCGCGGAATACCTCTTGGATGTCTTGCGCGAAAGAGGGCAGCGGCACCCGGCTAGCCAGGTCGGTGATGGGGCGGCCGCGATCGCTGGGCAAGATGCGGAACACTTCACAGACGGGCGGCGTGAAGCTGCGGATGACCAGGTTGCCGTCCAGGAACAGCGTAGCGAACGCGGTGCTTTCAAACAGGTTGTGCAGGTCGCTGTTGCTGCGGTCAAGCTCGTCCACCTTGCCTTGCAGTTCCGCATTGACGGTGTGCAGCTCTTCATTGAGCGACACCAGCTCTTCCTTGGACGCCTCCAGTTCTTCGTTGGACGACTGCAACTCTTCGTTCACCGACACCAACTCTTCATTGGACGACTTCAATTCCTCGAGCGCGGTTTCGTATTCTTCGATGGTCGATTGCAGGCGGTCCCGCGTTTCGCGCAGTTCGCTTTCGATCTGCTCGGTCATGCCCGTGTGCTTGGCATGCAGGTAGGTGTTTGCTTCTTCACGGCTGACCGGCGGGCCGTCATCGGTGAACAGCACCAGGTACAGGGGTTCGCCTTCGCGGTTGTCGAGCAGCGGGTCGACCGTCAGGCGCAGCAGTTGAACGCGCCCGTCGTCGCCCTCTATCGCCACGTTGCGGCGCGTGGCGGCCGCGCCGCTGGCCATGGCGTCGCTGAGCAAGGCACGCAGGTCCAGGCGCAGGTCTTTGCGGGCCAGCGCCAGGATCTGCCTCGTAGGCACGCCCGCGGCCGCTTCCAGGTACTTGCCGGTACGGCCGGAGTAATACACCACGTCGCCGTCCTTGTTGACGAGCACGTGCGGCGGCGAATGCTGTCCCAGCACTTGCGAATCGATGGATTGGCGCAGTCCGACTGAACTGGGCGGCACACGGCGTTGCAGCAGGTCCTGGGCGTTGGGGATGCCGGTGGAGGGCAAACTGAAATGGGGGCGAGGCCGAACACCGATGTCGCTGCGGCGCTGGAAAATACGGTGTTTTTTATCGACGGAGCCGAACATGTCGGAAAACTGCGTGGTGTTTTCCGACATGCCCAGGAACAGATAGCCGCCACTGCGCAGCGCATAGTGGAACGTCGGGATGACCTGCTTTTGAATGTTGCCGCCGAAATAGATCAGCAGGTTGCGGCAGGACACCAGGTCTATGCGGGAAAAGGGCGGATCGCGCAGCACGTTGTGCGGCGAAAAAATGCAGAGTTCCCGCACCTGCTTGCTGACGATATAGCTTTCGCCGTCGGCGATGAAGAAGCGGTCGCGCCGTTCGGGCGTCACGCTATCAAGCAATGCAGCGGGATAGCGCGCGGCTCGCGCGACGCTGAGCGCGCGTTCGTCGATATCGGTGGCGAACAACTGCACGCGCGGCGGCAGGTCCATCTTGTCCATCTGCTCGCGCAGCAGAATCGCCAGCGAATAGACCTCTTCGCCGGTGGCGCAGCCGGGCACCCACACCCTGACGGTATCCGCCACGCCACGGCCTTCAAGCAACTGCGGGATGACCTGTTGCGAAAGCGCCTCGAAGGCATCGGGATCGCGAAAGAAGTCGGTCACGCTGATCAGCAGATCGCGAAACAGGGCACCCGCTTCCTGCGGCGTCTGGCGCAGGAACTCAAGGTAGCCATCCAGCGTTTTCGATTGGTTCACCTTCATGCGGCGATGCACGCGGCGCATGAAGGTCTTGCTTTTATAGCCGCTGAAATCGTGGCCGGTCCGCGTCAGCAGCAGTTCGTAGATTTCTGCCTTGACGGCTTCCATTTCCGGCGGCAACGCGCTGCCGTCTTCATCCGCGATCAGGGTGCCGAAAGGGATGTCGAAATCGGTGTCCAGTTGGCCCAGGCGGGGGCCCATCTCGGCGGCGGGCAGGGCAAAGTCGATAATGCCCGCGCTGATGGCGCTGCCCGGCATTTCGGCATAGGCAGGCCCCTTGCCGTTGGACGTCTGGGCCATGGTGATGCCGCCGTATTCCTTGATGGCCTTCAGGCCCAAGGTGCCGTCGGAGTCGCTGCCGGACAGGACGATGCCCACCGCCCGCTGGCCATGGTCTTTGGCAAGCGAGGTAAAGAACTGGTCGATGGGCCGACGGCCCTTGCGGTGGCCGGAAGAGGGCGTCACTTTGATCCGTCCCTCGCTAAGCGAAATATCCGTGTCTTCGCCCTGCACATAGACATGGTTTATCTCGATGGGCATGTCGTCTTGCATGGTGATTACCGGCAGGGACGTGTGCCGCGCGATGACCTCGGGCATGTGGCTTTTACGGTCCGGACCCAGGTGGGTCACCACAATAAAAGCCATGCCCGGAGATTGCGGAATTCCTGCAAAAAAATCCTCCAGCGCTTCAACGCCTCCGGCCGAGGCGCCGATACCTACGACAAACGCAGTGCTGGGAAGAGTCATGGTAGTTGTGATGTGATAAACCGAAATGATATTCGACGACGTTAGCACGGTGAATCGCGGTGTGTCCGCGTCGGGAAAATTTACATACTTGTGCGGTGCGAGGCAGTGAAAAGCACTGGCCTGCACCGCTCTGCAACGTCCTGTTTCGGGAATGCTGCTTGCTGGGTGCAAGACGTTCACTCCGGGGGTCACCCTGAGGTTCACACCATTCAAGGGAGCATTGCGATGAAGCCCAAAGACACTAAACCCAACCCCTCATCCGACGACACGCCGCGCGAGGCGCAGGCCAGTCACCGCGACACGCAGAACCGGACCAAGAAAGAAGGCCACGTCTCGCAGATCGGGTCCGGGCAGGACCAGCAAAGCCAACGCAATCGTGGCCCGGGGGCTCGCGGCAAACCCTGATGCCGCGCGCAGCGTCGCGCGACAAGCAACGTAGTGCTTGGGAGAACAACATGAGACATCCTCGGCAGATATTGCCCCGCGCCATGGCGCCGTTGCTGGCCCTGACCTTGGCGGCCGGCCTGGCCTGGAGCGGCGCGGGATTCGCGCAATCGGCCGGCGGCCCCGCCGGCCCGGCCGGGCAGGGCGGCCCGCCGCCTTCCGGCACACCCGCCCCCAAGGGGCCGACGCCCGATAGTGGGGCGCCCGCCCCGTCACGGGGCGACCCATCGGGGCCGCCGCCCACCATTCCGCAAGCGGCGCCAGGCGAAAAGCCGTCTCAGCCGGTGCAGGGCCAGGGCACCGTCAAGGGCTCTTCCGCCAACCCGGCGCCGGACGGCCGCATTCCGGGCGGCAAGGCCGGCTCGGGCGGGCACAAGACCAATGAATTTGGTCGGTAGCGGGGCTTAGGATCCCATCATCGGGGGCTCATGATGCAAAACCGAGACGTGGTGGTCGTGGCCGTGTCCACAGGGGGCCTGGCCGCGCTGGAGGAATTATTGGGCGACCTGGACCCCGCCTTGCCGGCGTCCGTATTCGTGGCCATGCACGTGGATGGCTACCGCAGCGTGTTGCCTACCTTGCTTCGGCGCCACACCCGCTGGCGCGTGCAGCATGCCGTTGATGGTGAACCCTTTGCGCACGGCGTCGTCTATGTGGCGCCGCCGGACAGGCATCTGATCCTGCAGCATGACACCACGGTACTCACGCGCGGACCCAAGGAGAATTTCACGCGGCCCGCGGCCGATCCGCTGTTTCGGTCAGCCGCCATGCATTACGGGGCGCGCGTGGTTGGTATCGTTCTGACCGGCCGCCTGGACGACGGCGCGGCGGGCTTGAAGTTGGTGAAGGCGTGCGGCGGTGTCGCCATCGTGCAGGACCCGGCCGACAGCGTTGCCCAGGACATGCCGGCCAACGCGATCGCGGCGGTGCCATCGGCACTGGTGCTGCCTTTGCAGCAGATAGGGCAGGCGCTGGCAAGCGCGGTCGAGGCCACGATGCCGCTGCATTCGGCGGCCTTGGGCAGCCCATCGGACATTTTGCGTGCCGAAGCCCGCATGACGGAAACCGGCCAATCGTCGGCGTCCGTGCTGGAGCGCATCGGGCACCAGGCCGGGCTGACTTGTCCCGAGTGCGGGGGCGCCATCTGGCGGGTCGACACGGGCCTGCCTGTTCGCTACCGCTGCCACACCGGGCACGCATTTTCGTCCGTTTCGCTGCACGCCGCGCACGCGGAAAAGGTGGACGACGCCTTGTGGTCCGCCGCGCGCCTGCTGCGCG
>Ga0160437_1000821_pt1 | contig 15172 bp, 16 predicted proteins | sample HID1975I_E0MG_FD_108227 | JGI IMG/M metagenome (GOLD analysis project Ga0160437, IMG submission 108227) | Enriched soil microbial communities from UW Madison campus, WI, USA - HID1975I_E0 MG | ecosystem: Environmental > Terrestrial > Soil > Unclassified | place: USA: Madison, Wisconsin... | reverse complement strand
CGCCAAGCCCTTGGCGGCATCGCGCCAGCGCACGCATTCGGGCTTCATCCGCTGCGTGGAGCGCGGCATCGCCAGCGGCGAGCTTGCCGCAACCACAGACGCCAAAGTGCTGGGCACCTTGTTCAACAGCTTTCTGTTGGGCGTGTCGCTCGCGGCGCGGGACGGCGTGCGTTACCCGGTGTTCGACGCCGCGATCACGCAGCTGATGCTGCAATGGGACGCGGCGAGCGTGGGCAATCAAACTAAGACAGCAAGCTAAGACAACCCCGCAGTGTCTCAGACGTCCGTTTCGCCGCGGCCAAACGTCAGCTCGCGTCCGCGCCCATCCACTCGCAGGCGGGCCTGTTCCATGCGCCGCCGCAAACGCCAGCCGCCGAACCAGCCGCTGTCGTTATTGATTTCGCCGCTTAGTCGCTGCAAGTATTCGTCTTCGGGCGATAGCGCGCAGGCGCGCGCAATCCACACCTTGGCCAGATACGCATTGGGCTCGCAACCGCGCCCTTCCATGAACGCGATGGCGTAGCTGCGTGCGGCGGTTTCGCGGTCGCCGTCATCGCTTTGGTCCCACATCCAGGGCAGCACGCGGTCGAGCGCCGCGCGCTGGTCCTCATCTGACCCGCTGTGCATCAGCATCAGCCAGCTCAGGTTGCGGGCGGCCATGGCTTCCATGCGGGAACCGCGATCGGCCACGCGCCAGTTGTTTTCCAGCCAGAGCCGGTAGGTCTGGTATTCGCCTTGGGCAAGGTCGCGGCCTTCGTCGATGGCGGCATAGGCCAAATTGTTGCGGGCCACCAGATGGCCGGCTTCGGCGGCGCGCGTCAGCCAATCGCGCGCGGCGGTCTTGTCGATACCGTCGTAGTCGGCGTCGATCTTGCCCGCATACAGCTCGCTTAGCGACATCAGCGCATCCGAGCGCCCACGCGCCGCCCCTTCCTGCCACAGGAACAACGCGGCGTCGGGCGATACGTCGCCCCACAGGTTGCGGCCCAACTGCGGCAGGTTGAACTCGCGGGCCTCGCGGTCCAATGCGAAGCCGCGTTCCAGCAGTGCCTGGGTATCGAGCTCGCCGGCCTGCAAGCCGAACAGGCCGAACTGGCTGCCCACGGCCGCCAGCAGCACGGCTTCCACATCATCCCCCCAGTGCGCGCCCCGCAGCAGGATATGGCGGAACAGACCCTGCGTGTCGGGCATGCCCTTGAACCACAGGCACGCCTGCAAGGTGAACAGCGTGCCGGGGTAGGCCTCGTCGGTCAGGTCGATATCGGCGGGAGCCGTCGCGCAGGCTTGCGTCAGCAATGCGTAGGCGTGTTGCAGCAGCGCGGTATCCCAATGCACCTCACCGTCGTCGTCGACACTGCGCGCGCGCGTGGTTTGGAAGTTGGCGTAGTGGCACAGAGCCACGGCGCGTTGTTCGGCGGGAAGCTGCAAGGTCAGCCATTGTTCGAACGCCTTGAGGAACACGTCGATCTGTTCGTCGTCGTCCGGTTCCGGATGAAAGGCGGTGTAGCCCAGGTAATCGAATTCCTTATGGAACCGAAGCTCATCGCGCTCGGCCTCGGTCAGGCCGGCGCACACGGGGCCGTTGATGAACGCGTCCATCGCGGCGTGGCTGCCGCCCCAGCGGGGGTACAGGAAGTACAGGTACGCGCTCATCGCGCCCACATCATTCGGACGCAGGGCAAGCGCGGTGCGCAGCCAATAGGTTTTGGGATCTTCGTCGTCGCCAGGCTGGCGCGCGGGCAGGCCGGCAGGTAAAGAAGCCGGAAGCTCGGCCAGGCCCATGCCGCTGTGTTCGGCCAGCAGGCTCAGGCCTTGTTCCCAAACCTCGGCGGGCCAGTGCGCCTGTAGCGCGTCGTGCGACGCCGGGGGGGCAAGTGGGAGCGAGGTCTGGGGCGACGCCGGTGCGCCGGTGGCCAAGCCCGCCAGCCATTCGGGTTCGCCCAGGTACGCGCAGACCCGCATGGCCCGCTGCACGGCCACCACCGGCCGCTCGTGCAAGGCCATGGCTTGCAGGAATGCCGCCACGGCATGGTCGCGCGCCATCATTGCGCCGACCCATTGCTCATCGTCCACGTAGTCGGCGGTGTTGCTGCTGCGGATGTTGCCGGCAATGGTCTCCCACTGGTTGCCGTAGGCAAGATGCGCGTGATACGACGCGGGCCGCGCATCGCGCCACGCGCGCAGGCGGGCAAGGTTGTCGGCCGCTGATAATTGCGGGTCGCGGATTTCATCCAACAACCATCGATACCCGAAGGACTCGCCCTTGCTGTCCAGCCACCGCAAGGCGGCGGGTTCCAGGATGGCGTCCAGTTCATCAAACTGGCCGCTTTGCAGCAGTTGCCGAATTTCCGCGCGACGCGCGAGATGGGTGTCGATGGTGTTTGGGGATGAAGTCATGCGCTACGCAGGTGGGTTCAAGGAAAGGCGAACCCATGCCGGCTGCGCATGGCGCATGCGGGGGCCGCAACCTTCTAACAACGGCAGATTGGGGGATTAGTTAAGGACGGCGTCTTGGGTGGCCGGGTTCTTGCGCACCAGCACCGTGCCTAGAATTGTCAGCGCGAGCCCGCCGCCGACATACGGCAGGCCAAAAATAAGCGCCCAGAAGAAGAGGGCGGTGTTGGCATCGCGCGTATCCGCGGCGGAGACGTTCTGCGTGCCGATGTCCATCGTCAGCAGCGTGGCGGGAATGGTCAGCACCAGGGCCACGCCCAGCACGACGCAACCCCAGCCGATCAAGCGGCGCAAGTTGGGAATGCGCGCCAGCATGACGCTGACGATGACGGTGATGACAAGCCAGACGACCAGACCGGCCACAATCATCGTGTTGGAATCCGCCAAGGCGGCGTCTTGCTTGCCCGGGCTCAAGGCCATGAAAACCGGCAGCAGCACGCCGTAGCCGACTCTGCCGATGATCAGTCCGAAGACGATGCTGACTATCCATTTAACGCTGTTCGAGGGCATGCCGGGAAGTCCTGTCGTGGTTCGGATGGAAATGCTGTGCCGGGAAAAACACCACGGCAAGGTCTACGCCCGGCGCCGCACGTTCTCTTGATGCACCAGCTTGATCTGTTCCGCGAACTCCGGCACGGGGCCATCAACCGTCACCCCCTCAATAACGTCTTGAATCGCCAACGTTTTTACGCGCGACGGCGCCACGCCCCATTCCTTCATCCACTGCGCATACTGCTTCGAAGACGCCGCATACACAATGCGCCCCAGACCCACCCAGCCATGCGCCGCCGAACACATCGCGCAGTGCTCCCCCGAGGTATAGACGGTGCAAGACGCGCGCTCCGCTGCCGGCACGTGGTTGGCCGCCCAACGGGCAATTTCAAATTCAGGATGCTGGGTGTGATCGCCGCCCGAGACGTGGTTATGGTCTTCAAACAGCACCTCGCCATCGGCGGACACCAGCACGGAACCAAAGGGCTGATCACCCAGTTCCAACGCGCGCTTGGCCAGCTCAATGCAGCGGGCCAGGTGTTTTTTGTCTAGGTCGTTGATCATGTGGGGGTCTCCTGGTGGGGCTGCGGTGACTGCTCGGCGGCCAGTCGGTGAGTCAGTACGACAGGGCAAGGGGGAAGCTACGAGTGGTGTGAGGGACGTAGTGACGAGATCTGTTCAGGATTGTGACGTGGTTCGCCTTCAGGTGGGTGTTTGGTCGGGACTTCGTCCGATTCCGATCCATCATGTGTTTTATATATAGCACTGGGTGCTATGTTATAAGCGTTTGTGTTGCTAGAGGCGAACTTGGTCGTGACTACATCAGGCGCAGTGGGTGCGATGCCTAAACGCGCTCGAATCTTTAAGACGGCAAGCTTTTCTACAGAGTCAAGGCGGGCGGGCATAACCGACGATGAACTGCGCCGCGTGGCCGCCGAGTTGTTCAGGGGCGTCGGAAATACGAATCTGGGAGGCGGTGTTCGAAAGGCAAGGCTCGGCAACGGCAACTACAGAGCCATACTGTTGAAGAGCAGGGGCGTTTGGTTGATCTTCGTGTACTTGTATAACAAGCAAGATGACAAGAACATTAGCGAAAAAGTACTCAAGGGGTTCAAGAAGCTTGCGGCCGATTTCAAACGCATGCCCCAGCAGGCATTCGAGGCCTTGATTGCCAATGGCACTTTAGTGGAGATGTCAGAAAATGACTAAAGACGCTGCTACCCGTCCTGCGCGTGGCGCTTTGACGCATGTGTCTGCCTCTGAGGAAAAAGAGCGGAAACGGAAAGCCAAGGAGCGAAGGCGCGTACCGGCGGTCGACGATTCGAATGCCCTTGCATCAATTCACGACCTTGCTGAAAAGCTGTACGAAGTCGGCGGTATCGATCAGAAAACGATGCGCGAGTACGACGATTTATGCATACCCCCCGTGCCAGACTTTACAAAAGCCATGATCGCGAAGATTCGTAAGGACGCAAACGTTAGCCAGAGCTTGTTTGCGAAGTACTTGAATACGAGCCCGTCGACTGTACAAAAATGGGAAACCGGGGCTAAGAAGCCGAGCGGAGCGGCCGCAAGGCTATTGCAGGTCGTGAAGAAGCATGGAATCGAGGTGCTGGCTTAAAGCCCCGCAATGCAGGGCCCTAAAGGGATAAGCCACATCCCCAATCAATAAAAAATATCCACGTAATCCGTCAGGCGGTCGCAGCTTTCCATTTGCTGCAGGCGCCAGTACTTGCGCTTGCCGGTGGCCCGAAACTCGTAGTCGCCCGTGCGTTCGCAGCGGCGGCCTTTGTCGGGGGCGTCAAGAATCAGGATCGTGCCGCGAAAGGTGAAGCGGTCTTTGTCGATCGACACGATTTCACCGTTGATCTTCAACGTGCCTTCAAAATTGGCCTGCGTGCCATCGATGCGCACGACGTCGTTCACGTCTTTCGCATTCAGGTGGCCGCGTTCGGCCGACCACAGCCACTGCACGCTGACGCCGCTGTTGTTCAACAGGCGTTCGTAGGCGGTCTGGCTTTTGATTTCGGTCTTGGTGACGGGGGCCAGGCTCGTCGAGCCCGCTTGCGGGGTTGCTTGCTGCGGGGCGGCTTGCGGAGCCGCTTGCTGCGCGGGCCCGTGGGCGCGGATGGTTTCAGCGTGCGCCGCCTGCATCGGCGAAGCCGCGGCCAACGCCAGCCCGAACGCCAGGGGAAGAATCCGGGAAAGCCGCGTGCTGCGCGTGCCTTGAGTGCTGTGCGGTGCGGTGTTCGTGTCGCGATCAGGCGTATTTTGCATGGTCATGAATGGTTGGCTTAGAACGTCCGCCACGGGCAAGGGCGGCCACGGGCGCTTAAATTAGCACGCGGATTGCATTTGGTAATTGCTGATTACCGGCGTTATGTATCTATCCGTAAAGGGCGGTGTCTGAGTGGATACGTCGGGCTGTTCGACGCGGCAAAGCGGCGTAGAGTGGCGAGGTCGACGTGCAGGCGTACCCACGCCGGCGCACCTATAAAGGAAGCTCATGCTGACCGTGCATCATTTGGGAAAATCGCAATCCGAACGCATCGTGTGGCTGTGCGAGGAACTCGCCATCCCGTACAACCTGAAGGTCTATGACCGCGATCCGGTCACGCGGCTGGCCCCGCCTGAGTACAAGGCGCTGCACCCGCTGGGCACCGCGCCCATCATTACCGACGGCGACGTGGTGCTGGCCGAATCCACCGCCATCGTGGAATACCTGTTGACGCGCTACGGCGACGGCCGCCTGACGGTGCCGCCCACCAGCCCGGACTATGCCAACTACCTGTATTGGTTCCACTTCGCCAACGGCTCGCTGCAACCCAGCCTGATGCGTTGCATGGTGTTGGCCCGTGCCGAGGTGCCCGCCGACAAGCCCGCCGTGCAGTTCGCCGACGCACGGCGCCAGCAAGCCTTGGCGCTGGTCGACAAACAGTTGGGCAAGACCGATTACCTGGCCGGCAATGTCTTGACCGCCGCCGACATCATTGTTGTGTTCTCACTGACGACGATGCGCCTGTTCTATCCCTACGACTTGTCGCCGTATAAGAACATCCTGGCTTATCTACAGCGCATTGGCGCCCGCGATGCGTATCGCCACGCCATGAAAAAAGGCGACCCGGAGATGGCGCCTATGTTGTCCTGACCTCGGGCGGCAACGCCGCGCCGCAGTCAGGATGTGGGGACCGGCCAGTGCTGCGAAGCAGCGGCCGGCCCCGAGGGGCAGAGAGTTACAGCGTTGTCGGCGAGATCTTGTTGCCGTCCACCGACACGCCGGCCATCAAGCCGCCGTTGTTCAGCACGAAGCCCACGATAGGTTGCTGGGCGGTGTTGGAATCAATGGTGCCATTGGCGCCCACATTGGCCACGGCCACGGAGGCGTCCGCGCCGATGGTCCAACCGCTGCTGGCGCGGAACTTGGCCAGGGCGTCATCCGTCATGAACAACAGCACCATGGCCTTGGATTGGGCGCCGGCTTGAAAGCCGATCGACCCGCCACTGATGCTGTAGTAGCCCGTGTCTTGCCCTTTCACCCGCAGCACCCCGGTGCCATGCTGCGCACCGACGATGAAGCTGGCGCTAAGCACGTCCGGAAATACCAGCACCCCGCGCGCGCGTTCCACCAACTGCCTGGATTGCGGCGAGCCCTCGTACAGCTTGGTCAGCGTGGCGTTGGCGGCGGCGTTCAACTCTTGCCGCTTCTCGGCCGACGTGGCCTTGTCGGCGGGGGTGGTCGTTGTGCAACCCGCGAACATCACACTCGCCACGCCCAGCGTCACCGCTACCGTGGTCCTACGCCATGTCGAAGAGATCTTATTCATATGCGCTTCCTTTTTGGTTGCAGGCGAATTTGCAGATTACTCTTGTTGATGGCCTTGGTGCGGGGTTCAGAAGCGGTATTTGGGAAAAATTTGGGCTCGGGATCGAGTCTTAACGCTGACCTTTAAAGCCCCGGATATCGCGTCGCGGCAGGCAGTCGCGGTTTACCATCGCGATATGTTTCTGCTTATTCTTCTTTGGATCGTCCTGGCCCTGGTGGTGGGCGGCTTGGCCGCCGGCCGGGGCCGCAAGCGCATCGGCTGGACGATACTGGCCTGCCTGATCAGCCCGCCCTTGGCCGGCGCGTTTCTATTTGCCATTGCCGACCGGTCCGCCCATGCGCGTGAACCGGTATTGCCGACCCATACCGAATGCCCGCACTGTGCCGGGCGCATATTGCGCGAGGCGCGGGTTTGCCGGCATTGCGGCGCCGCGGTATCGGTTTAGTCCAGCTTGATGTTGGCTTTTTGAGCCACGTCACGCCAACGCTGAAGATCGGCACGTAGTTCGGCCGTGAATTGGGCGGGGGAATCCAGCACCGGCTCCACGCCACGCGCCACCAACGCCTGGCGCGCTTCGGGCGTGCTCAAGCTGTTGTGCAGGGCTTCGTACAAGCGCTTCGTCACTGCCGCGCTTACGTTCGGGGGCGCCAGCACGCCGAACCACGTGGTGGTCTGAAACCCTGGCACGCCTGCCTCCTGCACCGTCGGTATGTCCTTGGCCGTGCCGGCACGCACCGCGCTGGTGACCGCCAGCGCCCGCACCTGGCCGCTTTGTATGAACGGCAAGGATGAGGGCAGGGTGTCGAAATAGGCATCCACGCGCCCGCCGATCAGGTCGGTCATGACTTGGCTGCTGCCCTTGTAGGGCACGTGCTGGAAGTTGGACACGCCAGACGATTGCACGAACAGTTCGGCCGTCATATGGGTAATGTTGCCGATGCCGGCGGACCCGTACGGGACGGGTGTTTTGCTGGCCTTGGCATAGCTCAGGAATTCCTTGAGCGTTTTGACGGGCAGTTTTGGATTCACGACCAGCACCAGGGGCGTGTAGCCGATTTCGGTGATGGGCGTGAAATCGCGCTGCGGGTCGTAAGGCAGCTTGGGCGACAGGGCGGGGCTGATGGATTGAGACGCCGTGACGCCCAGCAGCAGCGTGTAGCCGTCCGCCGGCGCGCGGGCCACTTCGGCGGCGGCGATGGTGCCGTTGGCGCCTGCCTTGTTGTCGACCACCACGCTGGTGTTCAGCGCCTGGCCCAAGCGTTGGGCCACTTCGCGCGCCACGAAGTCCGCGCCGCCGCCTGGCGGAAAACCCACCACCAGGCGGATGGGCTTTTCGGGGTAAGCGGCGGTGGCCGATCCCACGGCCGCGCACATCAAGCCCGCCAATATGGCCTTGATCAGGCCCGACATCCTATTGATCCGTTGCATTTTCCGTCTCCTTGGTTATTGTCGGGCGCGCTGTGCGCTCCGTGCGCCCTGTTTTGTCTATGCCTGTTGACGCACCGGCGCCCAGGCGAAATCACCGTCGCGGATGGTGGACACCGCGCCGCTTTCCAACAAGGTCTTGCATTCGTCCGGCGACAAGCCCGCCGCGCTCAGCACGTCCAGCGTGTGTTCGCCCAGGTCGGGCGGGGGCAGGGTCTGGACATCATCATTGCCGCTGTCCAGCCTGGGGAATTCAGGTACGTCGAAGCTCAGGTCGCGGTAGCGGACGTCGCGCAGCTTGCCCGCCTGCCGTGCCTGCTCGGCATCCAGCACGCGCTCCAGGGGCAGCACTTCCGTGCAGCCCACGCCGGCTGCCTTCAACCTGGCTGCCAGCTCATCAAAGCGAAGCGCTCCCACGGCGGTCTTGACGATGTCTTCCACCCGCTCGCGCGCCTTCTTCCTGTCTTTCAGCGCAGCCAGCGACGCATCGTTGGCCTGCGGCAATGCCAAGGCCTGGCAGAACTTCAGCCAATGAGCATCCGTAAGCATCAACAGGTACATCCAGCGCTCGTCCGACGTCTGATACGCGCCATAGCCCGGCATGCTGAATTCCCCATGCGGTTCCCGTTCCGGGCGGCCCAGCAACTGCGTCTTCAGTTGCACGCCACAAAGATCGCGCGACGCCACATGCAGGCCGGTTTCATACAAGCCGATTTCGACGTGGCCGCCTTCGCTTGCCGTCTTGGGTTGCAGCATTGCCGCCAGCATGCCGATGACGGCATAGGCCCCCGCAAACTGGTCGTGGTACGACGGGCCCAGGCGGCTGGGGCGGCCGTTGACGCGGTTGGCTTCCATGACGCCGGTTGATGCTTCGGCTACGGGGTTCGAGGCCAGGTCGTCTTCCTGGGGCCCATGGGCGTAGCCACGGATATGGCAGTAGATCAATTGCGGGTTGATGGCCTGGCAGTCGGCGCGCGTCAGTTTCAGTTTGCGCGCGGCCTTGGGCGCCAGGTTATGGACCAGTGCATCGGCCGTCCGCAGGATTTTCAGGAAGGTGGCATGGCCGTCAGGATGGGCCAGGTCGATGCACACGCTTTTCTTGCCATGGCTATAAGCGATGAAGGTGCCGCTGGGCCCGCCGCGAACCAGGCTGCGCGTGGGGTCCCCGCGCGGCGGTTCCACCTTGATGACCTCGGCACCCAACTGCGCCAGGATGTGGGAAGCGAAGGGCGCGGCAAGCATGGTGCCCAGCTCTATGACTCTGCGGCCCGCAAGAGGGGGGGTAGGCATGGTGTCTCCTCGTTTTGCTAAAAGAATGCATTCTATATGGGTAGAGATTGAGCAATAACTCTATTTCTCATAGGGAAAGCCCGTATTTTGCCGATCGAGTAAAGATATAGAATGCATTCTTAGTCGCGCAGCAGATAGCGGCAATCGAAGAACAACCAGGAGACATCACCGTGCTCAGAAGGACATTTCTTTCCGGCTGTGCGGCGGCAGCCTCGATCTCGCTTCCAGGCTGGGCGCGCGCGCAGTCCCAATCGGTTTCCCCGGGTATCGACGTGGCCAGCAAGACGGTTACGGTCGGGGCCTTCACGCCCATTACCGGGCCGGTGCCGTTCTACGCGATTCTTTCCCGCGCGGCCGACGCCTGCTTCAAGTGGGTCAACGACACCGACATGTTGAACGGCTGGAAGATCAAGTCGATCACTTATGACGACGGCTATGAACCGGCCCGCAGCGTGGCCGTGACCCGTCGCCTGGTGGAAGAGAACAAGATCTTTGCCTTGGCCGCGCCGGTGGGCACGGCGCAGTCCGTGGCGGTCATTCCCTATGCCAAGGAAGTGGGTCTGCCGATGATCGGCCCCATTGGCGGGGCGACCGCGCTGTTCGCGGAACGGCTGGTGTTTCCGCTGTTGCCCGACTATGGCTGGTCGGCGGCGTCCAACCTGGACTATGCGTTCAACGGGCTGGGCGCCGGCCGCGTGGCGCTGCTTTGGGAAAACGACGAACTGGGCCGCTCGGCCAAGCGCGGCTTTGACCTGTTGATGGCGGCGAACAAGAAGCAGGCGGCCGAATCAATTCCGTTTGAAGTGCGCAGCACCGACTTCACGCCGCATATCCGCCGCATCGCCAACGCCAAAGCGGATGTGGTGATCCTGTTCGGGTCCAACGCCAATCTGGCCGCCGCCCTGAAGACTGCCGATCGCCTTGGGTTCCAGGCCAAATGGATGGCGCCGTTCTTCACCGCCGACCCCACGACCTACAAGCTGGCCGGCCGCTTGCTGGATGGCGCGTACTTTTCATCGTGGCTGATGCCCGTGGACGCCGACGACGCCAATATCAAGGCCTACCGCGAGACCGTGGCCAAGCTGTACCCCAATGACCCCATTGGCGTCTTCGGCCTGAATGGCTGGAGCAACGGCGCCTTGTTCGCCAAGGGGTTTCAGATGCTGCTGGCCAGCGGCAAGCCCTTGACGCGCGCCAGCCTGGTCGACGTGATGGAAACGATGACCAATCAGACCGTGGGCGGGGCGCGCCAGGTCACCTTCAAGGCGGGCGACCATCGGGGCGCGCGCCAGGAAGGGATCATTCAAGCGGTGTCCGGCGGCAGCTTCAAACTGGTGCGGGACTTCAAGCCCTATCCGGCGGACGTGTTCGACGCAAAACTAGCTTAGGAGTGCAGGCGTGACCAACGCATACGAAGAATGGGTAGGCCGCGAAGAGGCGCGCACGCAGCGCCTGGACGCGACGGTGGTGCAGGCCATGGCGGCCACGCTGGATCTGGACAGTGCGCCGGCCAACGGCGAACCGCTGCCGCCGGGCTGGCAGTGGCTGTACTTCAACCCCACGGCGCGGCGCAGCGGCCTGGGCACGGACGGGCATCCCCAGCGCGGCGGCTTTCTGCCACCCATCGACTTGCCGCGTCGCATGTGGGCGGGCAGCCGCGTGCGCTACCTGGCTGATCTGCCGATCGGCGCGGAAGCGACGCGGCGCAGCCGCATCCTGAAAGTCGAGAACAAGGTGGGCAAGCGCGGCTCGCTGTGGTTCGTGACCGTTGAGCACACCACGCTTTGCGACGGCACGGACCGCATCGTGGAAGAGCAGGACATCGTCTACCGCGAGGCCACGCCCGCCGGCGCGACCCCGGCCGCTACCCCCGAACCCTATGCGGGCCAGGCACGCTGGAGCCACGACGTACACCCCGACACGACGCTGCTATTCCGCTATTCGGCGCTGACGTTCAACGGCCACCGCATCCATTACGACCAGGCTTATGCGCGCAACGAAGAAGGCTATCCCGACCTGGTGGTGCATGGCCCGCTGACGGCCACGCTGTTGCAGCAATTGGCGCTTGCGCATGGCGACGGCCGGGCGCTGGCCAGCTTTGAATTCCGTGGCGTCAGCCCCTTGTTCGTGTCGCGCCCGTTCCGCTTGGAAGGGCATACGAATGAAGACGGCTCGCTGGCGCTGTGGGCGCGTGGGCCAGATGGAGAATTGGCGATGTCCGCCACCGCGACGCTGCGCTGACAGCCAGCGCGATCCCTAAAAAAAACGATCAGGAGACAAGAGAAGATGGCACAGCATTTGAGCGGCCCCGCAAGTCTTGAAGGCCAGGTGGCGTTGATCACGGGAGGCGCGGGCGCCATGGGGCGCGCAATATCCAAGGCGTTTCGCGAGGCCGGCGCGCGGGTAATCGCCACGGACCGGGTCGAGCAGGAAGAGATCGGCGGCGGCATCGACTACCGACGTTACGACGTGACCTCGCGCGCCGAGACCGATCAGGTCATCGACAAGATCATCGCGGACTACGGCAAGGTGGACATCCTGGTGCTGTGCGCCGGCATCATCGCCCGTACTTCGCTGGCGGACAGCACGGACGATGAATGGGACGCGGTGATGTCCGTCAACGTGCGCGGCGTGGTGAACCCGGCGCGCAAGCTGTTCCCGCTGATGTGCAAGCAGGGCTTCGGCAAGATCCTGGCGGCAGGGTCGATTGCGGCCAAGAACGGCGGCGTGGCCTCGGGCCCGGCGTATGTGGCGTCCAAGGCCGCCGTGCACGGCATGATGCGCTGGATCGCCAAGGCCGGCGCGCCCCATGGCGTGTACGCCAACACGCTGGCGCCCGGACCGGTCGAGACCGCCATGTGGGCCAGCGTTACAGGGGGCGGCGCGCCCTCGGCCAACGGCACGGTGCCGCTGGGCCGCTACGGCAACCCCGACGATATCGCGCAGGCGGCGCTGTTCCTGTGTTCGCCGGCTTCCAACTGGATCACGGGCACGTCGCTGGATATCAGCGGCGGCATGTGGATGGACTAAGGCAAGGACGCCACCATGACTACAGACAAGCACCCCGTGATCGGCTTTATCGGGCTGGGCGTGATGGGCGGCCCGATGTGCCGCAACATGGCTCTGAAGCACCCGGGTGAAGTCATCGCGTTTGACATGAACGCCGAGGCGTTCCAGTTGCTGGAAGGCACCGGTGCGCGTCGCGCGGATTCGGTTGCCACGGTGGCGGCGCAGGCGGACGTGGTGTTCCTGTCCCTGCCGGGCGGCCCCCAGGTAGAGCAGGTGTGCGTGGCGCCCGGCGGCCTGACCGATGGCGTGCGCCGACCCGCCGTGATCGTCGACTTGAGCACCACCACGGTGGCATCCGCCCGGGGCACGGCCGAGCAGCTTGCCGCGCGCGGCGTGGCCTTTGTGGATGCCCCGGTGGCGCGCACCCGCGAAGCGGCGCAGCGCGGCGAACTCAGCATCATGGTGGGCGCGGACCAGGCGCTGTACCAGCGGGTTGAACCGCTGCTGCGCTACATCGGATCAGACGTGACGCGCTGTGGCGAGGTGGGCTGCGGCCAGGTGGTCAAGCTGATCAACAACGCGCTGGTGTTCGAACACACCGTTGCGTTGGCTGAAATGATGGTGTTGGGCGAACGTGCCGGCGTGCAGCCGGATGTGCTGCTGGACGCCGTATCCAAGGGTTCCGGCGACAGCTTCGTGCTGCGCAACCATGGCCGCAAGGCGATGTTGCCGCGCCAGTTTCCCGACAAGGCGTTTCCCCCTGAATACGTCTTGAAGGACCTGGGCTATGTACTGGAACTGGCCGCGCAATCGGGCCTGGCCGCCCACGTGGCCGAGCTGGCCCAGAAGTATTACGCCGCCGCCGTCAGCGGCGGGTATTCGGGGCGGTACTTCCCGTCGGTGATTGAACTGATCGACCACGGTGGCGGTCCGGCCAAGGCGGAATCTCAAACCGAGCAAGCCGATGTCTTGCCGCCAAGGAGCCGCGCTCATGGATGACCTGATCGGCTTGATCTGGGCGGGCATGGTCAGCGGCTGCCTCTACGCCATGGGCGCGATCGGCATTGTGCTGATCTACAAAAGCTCCAACGTGGTGAACTTCGCGCATGGGAACCTGGCGGGGCTGGCCGCGTTCCTGGTCTTCGGCTTCACGGCCGGGCTCTTCGCGAACATGGCCTGGGGCGCCGCCGTGCTGCTGACGCTGGCGATCATGGTGGCGGTGATGGCGGTGAGCTACTTCCTGATCGCGCCGCTGGTTTTCAAGTCGGACCTGACCAGCACCATCGCCACCCTGGGCGTGGGGCTGATCGCCCAGGGCGCAACCCAGCTTCTGTTCGGTTCCAACGTGGTGTCGCTGGACTTGCCGCTGCCCGCTTGGCGCGGCCAGTTGGGTCCGGTGCACGTCACGGCATATGACCTGGCCGTGCTGGGCACCACCGCGGTGGCCATCGGCCTGCTGTACCTGCTGATCGAACGCACGCGCATCGGCATCGCGTTCCGTGCGGTGTCGGCCAACCCATTCGCCAGCCGCGTGTGCGGCTTGAACCTGCGCCGGGTGCATCTGTTTTCCTGGGTGGTGGCGGGCTTGCTTGGGCTGGTTGCGTCCTTGCTGATCGTGCCCACCACGTTTTTGTCCTCGACCAGCGTGTCCTCATTCATGCTGCAAGCCTTTGCGGCGGCGGTCGTTGGCGGATTCAACAGCCTGCCGGGCGCCGTGCTGGGCGGCATCTTCATCGGCGTCATCATGAACCTGCTGTCGTTTTACGTGGCGGCCGAGTTCAACAACAGCTATCTGCTGCTGACGATCTTGCTGGTGCTCAACGTCTTCCCCAAGGGCGTGTTGGCCATACGCGGAGGTGCCCGTGTCTAGTGTGATGCTATCTACCCGTTCCTTGCCGGCGTCGGTGGCGCAGGGCAGCCAGCCGGTATCTTCAATGCGCCGTTGGTCCTCGGTGATCGGCGTGGCGGGCCTGCTTGCGCTGGCGCTCTTGCCCCTGGCCGCGGGCGGCTACTGGACCTATACGCTGGGGCTGTGTTTCGCCAATGCCATCGCGATCATGTCGGTGAGCTTTCTGGTGCGGTATGCCGGAGAGGTCTCCATCGGCCACGGCGTCTTCGTGGCGGCCGGGGCGTACACGGTGGCCTTGATGGAGAAATACCTGGGCGTGTCGCTGCTGGCCAGCCTGCCAGTCGCGGCGATTGCCGGGGCCGTGTTGGGCCTGGCCTTCGCCTTTCCATCGCGCTTTCTGTCGGGTATCTACCTGGCGGTGGCCACGATGGCGCTGGTCCTGGCCCTGCCCGAAGTGCTGCTGCACTTTTCGTCGGTGACTGGCGGCTATGAAGGCCTGTACGTGAAGCTGGACGCGTTGCCGGGGCTGGCGAAGGAAACCCAGCGCTACTACCTGCCGCTTGCGGGCCTGGTGTTGGTGGCGCTGCTGCTGCGCCAGTTCCGGCGCTCGCGCCAGGCGATGGCCTTGCTGCTGATCCGCACGTCGCCGCACGCGGCCGAATCGTTCGGGGTGCGCCGCAGTTGGGCGCGGCTGTCGTGCATGGCCTTGAGCGGCGCCATTGCCGCCATCGCCGGCGCCATGCTGTCGTTCAGTTCGTCCACGGTGTCGCCCAACAGCTTCACGTTATGGACGTCTATTTTCCTGCTGGTCGGGTCGGTGGTCAGCCTG
>Ga0160437_1000818_pt1 | contig 15206 bp, 14 predicted proteins | sample HID1975I_E0MG_FD_108227 | JGI IMG/M metagenome (GOLD analysis project Ga0160437, IMG submission 108227) | Enriched soil microbial communities from UW Madison campus, WI, USA - HID1975I_E0 MG | ecosystem: Environmental > Terrestrial > Soil > Unclassified | place: USA: Madison, Wisconsin... | reverse complement strand
CACCCTCGGATGATTTGCGTAAGGCGTTTCACCAGGGGGAGGTGGACTTTGCCGGTTTCACCCAGCGCTACCAGCGAGAGCTCGCCGCTCACCCCGAGTATTGGTATCCGCTGCTGGACCTCGCCGGGAAGGGCCCGCTGACCCTGCTTTATGCAGGCAAGGACACCGAGCACAACAATGCCCGAGTGCTGGCCGATTGGCTGGAAAGCGAACTGGACCGGCGTGGGCCTGGCAGTTCACCCGTGTGCTATGCCCAATGAGTGATGTGGTAATGCCCCTGCAACTGATTGCCGCCGATGACAGTCACCGTACGTTCGCCCGCGACCTCACGCGGCGCGCCATGCTGCCGTATTACCGTGAATTTGACCTGCTCTGGATCGAGGACGCCTTCGACCAGGCCTGGGGTTGGCGCGAGCAGTGGCTGATCAGCGAAGGCGACAGCCTGTTGGGTTTCTGCAGCCTCAGCCAGGACCGCCAGGCACTGTTTATCCGCGAGTTGCACCTGTTGCCCGAGCATCGCGGGCGCGGTGTCGGCAGCTGGGTGTTGGAGGAGCTGGCGCTGTGGGCCGGGCAGCGGCGCCTGCCGTTGCTGAGGCTGATGGTGTTTCGCAGCAACCCGGCGCGCGGGTTGTACCAGCGCCATGGCTTCGTCGAAATGGGTGAGGACGCGTGCTTTGTGCGCATGCAGCGCACGATTGGCTAGTAGCGCAATGATGGCTTGTCGCGACCGAAGCGCAGGGGCATAGTAAACCCAGGCGCTCACGGTCGCCCGCAGACGGGGCGGTTAGGGATGAGCGTGATCAGGGGATAAGGAGAAGCCCACAATGAACGGGATTGGTCCGCGGCTGCGGGAAGAGCGTGAGCGCCTGGGCATGACCCAGCGCGTGTTTGGCGATATCGGTGGGGTGGAGCCCAATGCCCAGGGCAAGTACGAAAGCGGCGAGCGCACGCCACGGGTCGATTACCTGGCAGCCCTCGCGGTCAGGGGGGTGGATGCACTGTACGTGCTTAGCGGCATCCGCACGCCGGCCCCGCTGGAGGGCCTGAGCACGGATGAGTCGGGACTGCTGGGCGCCTTCCGGCAATTGCCCATCGACGACCAGGCGGCCATCTGGCACCTGCTGGGCCGCTTGAGCAGCGATAAAAAACCAAGGCAAACAGTGAGGCCTGTCACTGTTGAGCGTCAGGCGTTTCTTACAGAAGCAATGCGTTAGCCCCGTTTGGAAAAATTTTGTTAAGGTGGCGGGATCCAATCGCCCTGTTGACGAGGTGTGTGCTTGATTAGGGTCTTAGTGGTCGACGATCACGATCTGGTACGAACCGGTATCACCCGCATGCTGGCCGACATCGATGGCTTGCAGGTGGTGGGTGAGGGGGACTCGGGCGAGTCCGCGCTCAAGCTGGCCCGTGAGCTGAAACCGGACGTGGTGCTGATGGACGTGAAAATGCCCGGCATCGGCGGCCTGGAGGCCACCCGCAAATTGCTGCGCAGTCACCCGGACATCAAGGTAGTGGCCGTGACCGTGTGCGAGGAAGACCCGTTCCCCACGCGCCTGTTGCAGGCCGGTGCGGCCGGTTACCTGACCAAAGGCGCAGGCCTTGACGAAATGGTCCAGGCCATCCGCCTGGCGTTTGCCGGCCAGCGCTACATCAGCCCGCAAATCGCCCAGCAGCTGGCGCTGAAACCGTTCCAGCCGCAGGGGTCACCGTTCGACACATTGTCGGAGCGGGAAATCCAGATTGCCCTGATGATTGTCGGCTGCCAAAAAGTGCAGATCATCTCTGACAAGTTGTGCCTCTCGCCCAAGACCGTCAATACTTACCGTTATCGGATCTTTGAAAAACTCTCGGTCACCAGCGACGTCGAACTGACCTTGCTGGCCGTTCGCCACGGTATGGTCGACGCAAGCCTGTAAAACCTCATGTCCCAAGCTTTTGATGCCAGCGCATTCCTGGCGACCTGCAGTGGTCGCCCGGGCGTTTACCGAATGTTCGACGCCGAAGCCCGTCTGCTTTACGTGGGCAAGGCCAAGAACCTCAAAAAACGCCTGGCCAGCTATTTCCGCAAAACCGGCCTGGCGCCCAAGACCGCCGCGCTGGTAGCCCGTATCGCCCAGGTTGAAACCACCATCACCGCCAACGAAACCGAGGCGTTGCTGCTGGAGCAGAACCTGATCAAGGAATGGCGGCCGCCGTACAACATCCTGCTGCGCGACGACAAATCCTACCCCTACGTGTTCCTGTCCGACGGCGAGTTCCCGCGGTTGGGGATTCACCGTGGGGCGAAGAAGGCCAAGGGCCGCTACTTTGGCCCATACCCCAGCGCCGGGGCCATCCGCGAAAGCCTCAGCCTGCTGCAAAAGGCCTTTTCGGTGCGCCAGTGCGAAGACAGCTACTACGCCAACCGCACCCGGCCGTGCCTGCAGTACCAGATCAAACGCTGCAAAGGGCCCTGCACCGATCTGGTCACCGCCGAGGAATACGCCGACGACGTGCGCCATTCGGTGATGTTCCTTGAAGGCCGTAGCCAGCAATTGGGCAACGAGCTGAATGCCGAGATGGAGAAGGCCGCCATGGCCCTCAATTTCGAAAAAGCTGCCGAGCTGCGCGACCAGATCGCCCTGTTGCGCCGCGTGCAGGACCAGCAGTACATCGAGGGCGGCAGCGGCGACGTCGATGTCATCGCCGCCTTCGTAAACCCGGGTGGTGCCTGCGTGCACCTGATCAGCGTGCGCGGTGGCAGGGTGCTGGGCAGCAAGAACTTCTTCCCGCAGGTGGGCATCGAGGAGGAGGTGGCCGAGGTCATGGCCGCATTCCTCTCCCAGTACTACCTGGGCAACGCAGAGCGCGAACTGCCCGGCGAGCTGATCGTCAACGTTGTTCACGAAGACTTCGACGCCATCACCGAAGCACTGCACACGCTGCGGGGCCGCGAGCTGACCATCAGCCACCGGGTACGCGGCACGCGCGCGCGGTGGCAGCAGCTGGCAGTGACCAATGCAGAGCAGGCGCTCAATGCTCGCCTGGCCAACCGCCAGCACATGGCTGCACGCTTCGAGGCCTTGGCCGAAGTGCTGGGCCTGGACGAAGTGCCGCAGCGGCTGGAGTGCTACGACATCAGCCATTCCAGTGGCGAAGCTACCGTGGCCAGCTGTGTGGTATTCGGCCCAGAGGGCGCGCTGAAGTCCGACTATCGCCGCTTCAACATCGAAGGCGTCACGGCCGGCGATGACTACGCCGCCATGCACCAGGCCCTGACCCGCCGTTACGGGCGCATCAAGGACGGTGAGGGCAAGCTGCCTGACGTGTTGCTGGTGGACGGCGGCAAGGGGCAGCTGAACATGGCTCGCGATGTGATGCAGGAACTGGGCTTCACCGACCTGACCTTGCTGGGTGTAGCCAAGGGCGTAACCCGCAAGGCCGGTTTTGAAACCCTGTACCTGAACGACGTGCACCACGAGTTCACGCTGAAAGGTGATTCACCGGCCCTGCACCTGATCCAGCAGATCCGCGACGAAGCCCACCGTTTCGCCATTACCGGCCACCGCGCTCGCCGCGGCAAGGCCCGCCGGGTGTCCAGCCTGGAGGATGTAGCCGGGGTAGGGCCCAAGCGCCGGCGCGACCTGCTGAAACATTTCGGCGGCCTCCAGGAGCTCAACCGCGCCAGTGTCGATGAAATCGCCAAAGCCCCCGGCATCAGTAAAAAGCTTGCCGAGTCGATTTATGCCAGCCTGCATAGCGAGTAGAATGCCGGGCTCAACTTGCAGCCAGTCGTACCGATGAATATTCCAAACCTGCTCACCGTTCTACGCGTCCTGCTCATTCCGTGCTTCATTCTGCTGTTCTACATGCCCTATCACTGGAGCTACATGGCAGCCAGCAGCGTGTTTGCCGTTGCCGCCGCCACCGACTGGCTGGACGGCTACCTGGCGCGTCGCCTGCAGCAGAGCACGCCGTTCGGTGCCTTCCTCGACCCGGTGGCCGACAAACTGATGGTGGCAGTGGCCCTGGTGCTGCTGGTACAGACCCACGCCAACTTCTGGCTGACCCTGCCGGCGGCGGTCATCATTGGCCGCGAGATCGTGGTGTCGGCCCTGCGCGAGTGGATGGCCGAGCTAGGGGCGCGGGCGCATGTGGCGGTGTCCAACCTTGGCAAGTGGAAGACCGCGGCGCAGATGCTGGCGCTGGTGATTCTGCTGGCCAACCCGCCAGCGGTAACGTTCTGGGTCATTCTGGGCTACGGGCTGCTGCTGGTGGCGGCGGGGCTGACGCTGTGGTCGATGGTGCACTACCTGCTGGCCGCCTGGCCGCACTTGCGCGAAGGCTCCGAGCAGAAATAAACTTTTTTTGAATCAAGGGGTTGACGCTGTTTTAGAAATCGCTAGAATGGCACCTATCACGACGCGGGAATAGCTCAGTTGGTAGAGCACGACCTTGCCAAGGTCGGGGTCGCGAGTTCGAGTCTCGTTTCCCGCTCCAAATATCGATCTACAGAGTTCCATGGAAGTCTGTAAGTCATTGAAAATAGACGCTTCGGCGTCTTTTTTCGTTCCAGCGCAATCTGCCTGAATCCACCAGCAGCCACGAAATGTAAGTACATTTTTAAGTACAGCGATTCCGGGAAGTTGGCGTAGCGGATTGATGGCTGAGCTGGGCCTTGGGCATCGATATACATCTCCTCGATCTTACGAGACCGGGAGATGTACGCATGCCATTGACCGATACCGCTGTCCGCCAGGCAAAGCCCACTGGCAAGAACTACACCCTCAAAGACACCGCTGGCCTTGCACTGTTCGTCGGTGCCAAGGGCGCCAAGCAGTGGCACTTTCGTTTTTATTGGTTGGGCAAGCAGGCCCGCATCTCGTTGGGCGTCTATCCCGCCGTCAGCCTCAAGGAAGCTCGTGAAGCCCGCGACAAGCACGGGCTTTGGTCGCTCAGGGGGTCGATCCCCGTGCCAATCGACGTGAGGTTCGCCTGGAGGCCTGTTCAGCGTCCGAGAATTCCTTTCGTTCAGTCTTCAACGACTGGGCGAGCGTGGATGCCCGCGATTGGATCAGGTACGCAGAATCGAAACCTCAAACAATAGGTGCAGGGAGGTTTCGTATTGTTGTCAGCACTCTATTGCCCCGCCGGAACCAGCAGGGCAACAGGGGACGTTCAGGGCTTGACCGATGTCGTCGAGCAGAGCGACATCGTAGGCAGGTTTTCAGACGTGAGGTCGAACTGAGTGTCTTCGGCGGGCGTGAACAGCATGCGCATGGCCCCCTTTGCCTCCGATTCGATGTGCGGCGTGTGGTCAACGGCTTTGACAACCAGCGAGGTGACACTGGCTTGTTCGCGGTGATGGTCTATCAACTTGGTCACCTTAGCCTCGGTCGTCGGCGTTTCTGCTCGATCGATCACCGTCAGGATGCCGCCCGAACGAAGAACCCGATCTGCCACTTCATAGACGATCGTGTCCCGGGAAGTGGTGTAACTGAACCAGCTGAAGGCGCCCTGCGGGCGAAAGAGGATGGTCATCGTGGTTCTTGGCTAACGTTGAGTTTGCGGACTTAACCTTCACCAGAGAAACCACGATGACCAAGCCCACTATCGCATTGACCGAGTTGGTTGAGAAAGGGGCAGACGCTGATCTGCTCAAGCAAATGATCCAGTTCGTTGCCCAGCGCATGATGGAGTTCGATGTCGAAGGCCTGTGCGGTGCCGGCTTCGATGTCAAAAGCCCAGACCGGACAAACAGCCGCAATGGCTACCGTGACCGCCTGCGGCAAACCCGTGCCGGCGACGTCGACCTGAAGATCCCCAAGTTGCGCCAAGGCAGCTACTTTCCGGGCTTCCTCGAACCTCGACGCACCGCCGAGAAGGCCATGGCGGCGGTCATCCAGGAGGCCTACATTCAAGGCGTTTCAACGCGTTCAGTAGATGAGCTGGTGAAGGCCATGGGCATGACCGGCATTTCCAAAAGCCAGGTGTCACGGCTGGCAGGCGAGATTGATGAACGCGTTCATGCGTTTCTTGATCGGCCACTTGAAGGTGACTGGCCCTACCTCTGGATCGATGCCACCTACGTCAAAGTGCGGGAGGCCGGACGCATCGTCTCGGTCGCCGTAATAATCGCCGTGGCCGTGAACACCGACGGTGGCCGCGAAGTCCTGGGCATGCGGGTTGGGCCGTCAGAGGCTGAGCCGTTCTGGACAGACTTCCTGCGCAGCCTCATGCGACGTGGCTTGCGGGGCGTGAAGCTGGTCATCTCCGACGCCCACGAAGGTCTGAAAGCAGCTGTATCCAAGGTCTTCAATGCGACCTGGCAGCGCTGCCGTGTGCATTTCATGCGTAATGCCATGGCCCACGTCGGCAAAGGCCAGCGCACCATGGTAGCGGCGCTGCTGCGCACGGTCTTCGCCCAGGACAGCCGTGCCGAATGCCATCAGCAATGGCGTTTGGTCGCTGATCAGCTACGCGAAAAATACCCCAAGATCGCGGCGCTCATGGATGGTTGCGAGGATGAAGTGCTGGCGCACATGGCGTTTCCCAAGGCTCATCGACAGCAGTTGCACAGCACCAACCCGCTTGAGCGGCTCAACGCTGAAATCAAACGCCGCACCGATGTCGTGGGGATTTTTCCCAACGATCCGGCCATTACGCGTCTGGTAGGCGCGATGCTGCTGGAGCAGAACGACGAGTGGTGCCTGCAACGGCGTTACATGCAGTTGGAGGCCTTTGAGGCAGTCAGCGATAATCCACAGGCCAAGCTGTCGGCCGTGATCAACTAAACGGCAAACTCAGTGGCCAGAGCCATGATGAGTTACACCACTTCCTGGGACACGATCGAAGCTGGCGTTCTATCAGCTGTTGATAAGGGTTTTCCAGGTCTATGGACGGCATCATCGGTACTCCTTTTCTCAGGGGGACCCAGAAGGCAGGAAGTGGCCGCGGCCAAGGTGGTAAATAGAGCTGAAGTTTGCCGTCGAGGCTCGCTGAGCCGGTGAACGTGGGTGGTAGCTATCTAGTCCTGGGTCATCAGGAGCGTGCCATAGGCTTCGCGTTTTCAGCCCTATTGGAGGCAAGCCATGGCCCATGACCCTGAGATGCAGGGTACCGAGACACTCACCCTGGAGCAGGCCTTTCAAGATGACCTGTTGGCGAGGCGCTTACCCAAGTGGGTGGCGGGCCTTGGCAAGCATCATCTGGATGAGTGGCGCGCCGCCCTGAAGACCAGCCTGGCCTGCCGACAGCAACTCAATAGCCGGATATCACGTATTCGGGGTATCAGCGAGTTCGCAGGCACTACCTTGCAACGGGCCCTGGACGAACGCTTCGGTCCCGGGCTTGATGTTTCCACGATGTATTTCCGGCAAGGTTATCTGGTGCCGTCCGGAGGGCAGCTGTTTACTAGCCGGGTGCCCGCCATGGTGCCTGAATATGTGCAGATACCCCTGCTTGAAGCGGCGATGAACAATTTTGTCGACGAGGAGGCGCACAAGCAGCTGCCGGGCAACGCATTGGTCATCGAGAGCGGCGCACACCTGAAACGGCCGACGGCCATCGAGTTCGCCACCCTCTGCCGAACGCTGGACATTGGAGCGCGTTATCAGACTCACCTTGATGCAACTCTGGATGCGACGCCCGACCCGGGCAACGCTGGTGCGACTGCCAGCTCACTGTTGCGGCAACTGCAGCGTTCCACACTGCTGGTCGATGCGTGCAAGGCCCGGGCAGAAGGCGTGCTCAACGCGGCCGAGCTGACGATGCTGGTTGGGCTCTACACCCGTGGCACGCTGCCGAAATTGAACGGGGCCAGGGTGGTGGCCAAGCAGCTACGAGTGCTTGGCTGTGACCTGCAACAAATCATCGTCTTCGACGTGCTCGACGAAGGCTTGTTCCGCACTACCAGCCAGCGGGTACTGGTCTACATACCGGGCGACCCCCATGGGCCGTGGAGTGCCTATTCCGACCTTCAGCAGTTCAGCAGAAAATTGCTAGATGCGCGCCTGCGCAGTGCCCGCTATCTGACATTCTTCAGCCGCTTTGTGCGCCGCCGCGACAGACAGCGTTTTTTCCCCACAGTGACCGAGCTGTACCGCGGTGTGCCGAAATGGACTACCCGCGACCTTGATGAGCACATGCGCGCGTACCCAGAGCCCTTGTTTGACCAGCTGGCGGCGATGCGTATCCGCCAGATCAAAGACGATGCGGCAGTGATTCTGCCGCCGGTTGCGCAGATCGACCGTGCCGTCCAGCGCGAGCACGAGCGCCAACTGGTTGCGCAAGGCTGGACCTTGATCGGAGTGGCAGGCCTGTTCGTTCCCGAAATCGGCGCCGTCTTGCTCGCGATAATGGCGTGGGAACTGCTAAGCGAACTGTTCCATGGCATCGAGGAGTGGCATGACGGTGATACCGCCGCTGCGCTGGATCACCTGAGTAATGTCGCCATGGACCTCGCGCTGGCTGGGGCGACGGCTGCGGGAGCATCGCTGGCGCGTCGCGCCTGGTCTCGCTCGGCAGTGGTGGACAGCCTGGTGTCGGCGCCCATGGAGCAGGGCGACGCGAAATTGTGGAACCAGGACCTTACAGCGTTTCGAGGCACTGCCCCGCAGGTGCCGGCGGATGTGCAAGGGATTCGTCAACAGGGTGGCCAGGCCTGGATCGAGATGCAGGGGCATCACTACCCAGTGCGTCAGCGGGTGACCGATGGTAGCTGGCAGATCATGCCTCGCGACGGTTTCGGCCCACGGCTGCTTGGCAATGGAGGTGGGGCCTGGCGGCTGGCAAGCGACCCGCCTGAGTGGTGGCCCGATGCCCCGATGCTGTTCCGCCGCCTTGGCGGAACGTTCGGCGAGCTGGATGACGCGGATATCGACACGGTGCTCAGCATTCATGGCCTGGCAGACGACAACCTGCGGGCGTTGCACATGGCGCGCGAGTTGCCCGCCCCCTGGTTGACCGACACGGTCCAGCGCGTGCATCTGCACAGGCGTATTTCAAGGCTGATCCAGCAACTTCGTACCGGCGTGCCCAGCAGCGATCGTACCTTGCTGCAGCATGCCCAGATGCTGCGCAATGCCGCTGGCGTGTCCGCGGCTGAACTTGCCGAGCAGGTGCAAGCGCAACGTTTACGATTGCTGCAAGACTTCTACGATAGTGTTCAACCCAGCGATACCCAAGCTGTCGCAATGCTGCGCAGGGTATTCCCCGGCCTTCACCACAGGGCCGCACAGGCGCTGGTGGACGCCGCCGACGCCAGCGACCTCCGGCGTCTGGCTGTCGATCAGCGGGTGCCAATGCGCCTGGGTGAGCTGGCCCGGGCCAGCGTCCAGCGTATCCGCCGCGTCAGAGTACTGGAGGCGCTGCACTTTGACATACCGCAGCCTGCCGACCTTGGGCGCGTGGCCATCGGTTTGCTCGATGACTTGCCAGGGGCAGCGGCGGGGGTCCGTTGGCACTATCAGGATGGCGGCATTGGCGGCCCCGTGCTGGCCGAAAGCGAACAAGGCCAAAGCGTTTTCTACCTGCTTCACTTCGATGGCCGGTTTCAGTTGCTCGACCAGTACCATGCAGTCCAGGGTGAGCCTGGCGAGCTGTTCGAGACAATGGTTGGCGCCTTCAACGCCAGCCAACGGGCAGCGATGGGGCTGTCACAACCCTCAGGAGAAGAGCTGCGGCAGCTGCTGGCGGGCCAGGCAGCTGCCCGGCCGGAACGCGTGGAACACATGCTTGCGCAGGCCCAGGCAGGGGGCTTCCAGGCGCCACGACGCCTGGAAGATGGTCGCTTCGGCTATCTGTTGAGCGGGCGACGGCCTGCACGAGGCACGCGCCTGGGCAGACCGCAGGCGCTGGGGGACAGGGTGCACAGGCTGTTTCCCTACCTGGACCAGGCGCAGATCGACACCTGGCTGAGGGACGTTCGGGCCTCTGGCCAGCATGTGGAACCTTTGCTGCGAAGGCTGGACGAGCAATCGCAATTGCTGCAACGTCACATGCAGGCCTGGGTGGAAGACGCGGCTGACGAGGAGGGTCGGCAGCAGCGACGTTACCTCAGCAATTCCTTGCTAGAGTGCTGGCAGCGCAGTAGCAGTGAAGAATTTCGCGAGGGACCCGAGCGTACCGATCTCTGGTGGAGCCAGATGGGCGCGCGGGTGGGCGGGTTGCCTGAGTTGCCAGAGCAGATCCGCTTTCGCTCCGTGGTGGTGTTGTCATTGCGACAGATGGACATCAGCGCGATTCCCGACGGCTTCCTGCAGGCCTTCGAAAACCTGCGCGTCATGGAGTTGCCCGGCAATGCGCTGACTCGTTTGCCTATACACCTGCAGAACATGCGTCACTTGCAGTGCCTTGACCTCAGCGGCAACCGGATCACCTTGGACCCCGGGCAATCGACGATTTTGGCCGGCTGCGAACAACTGAGCTACCTCAACCTGTCGGGCAACCCGCTGGGGAGGGCGTTCTCGGTCGGTGCCATGGCCCATCTGACCGAGCTTCGGCTTCAGGACACCCGAATCGATTGTTTACCTTACAACATTCTGCAGTGCCCACGCTTGCATACCTTGGATGTCCGCGACAATCAGATCACCGCGCTGCCTGCCGGCTTCTTTGAGGGACGGCTCTGGGCCCAGGGCCGAGTCTGGCTGCATGGCAACACGCTGAGCGCCGAGCAGGCGCAAGCGCTACAGGCGGCGTTGACGGTGTCTCGTCCACTTGAGCTGCCGCAAGGCCCCGAGGCGTTTCCGCGGATGCGCTGGCTCGACACCGTCGCCCCGCAAGACCGTGATGACCTTGGCTCGCTATGGGCGCTGGTGGAGGCCAACGAAGGCTCCGAGCCGTTCTTCGAACTGCTCAATGGTCTCACCCAGACCGGGGATTTTCGCAGCCCGGCTGGCGCCGCCAATCTGGCCACTCGGGTGCTGGAGATGCTACGCGCCATGGACGACGATGACGCCTTGCGCCAGGAGCTGTTCGGCCACGCCCAGGCGGTGACCTGTCAGGACAGTGTTGCGCTGCGTTTCAGTGATCTTGAAGTGCGTGTACGGGTGTGGGAAGCACAGCATGGCGCCATGGCCGATACCCAGGAGCAAGCACTGTTGCGCTTGGGGCGCCAGCTGTGGCGGCTGGAGATGGTCGACCGCATTGCGCTGGAAGATTTTCTCTCGCGGCACGCAGCGGGCGAAGACCCGGATGAGGTTGAGGTGGTGCTGGCCTATCGCCTGGCCCTGCGTTCGGACCTTGACCTGCCGGTGCGGATCACCACCATGCGCTTCGGCTACTTGGCTGATGTCGGTGCTGCACGCGTCAGGCGGGCACTCGAGCGGGTGCTGGCGGCCGAGAGCAGCGAGCAAGTGGCGCGATCGCTGGTGGAGCGGGATTTCTGGCAGCAACATCTTCGGGGTACCCATCAAGCGCGGTTCGACGAACTCGATGAGCCCTACCGGGCGCAGCTCGAGGCGCTGTTCGCTGATCATGATCAAGCGGAGGCCGTGCGTCTGCAGCAGATTGCGCAGCTCCAGGCGCAACGTTCAGAGGCCGAGCGTGAGGCCATGTTGAGTATTACTCGGGACGCGCTTGATGTGCTGGGCTGAGCCTCGGCCCTGAGGGGAGGCTGGGTTACCAGCCTCAAACCTGAGCGACATTGCGTTTATTCGATGAGACTGACCGAGGCACGTCAGCCCATCTCAATGCATCATGCCCAACTCTGCATCATCCATCAGCGCCTTGGCCAACGCGCTCAGGTAATGTGAGGCCCAGATCAACTGAGGGTTGTCGTCCATCAGGCCCGCGATGGTCAGGTCCCGCACGCATCCCATCAGTTCCGACGCTTGCTCGCGGGCGTCCTGGCAGGGGATGCCAGGCTCGATACAGAACAACGGTTGTGTCTTTTTCTCACCTTGATAGAACTTGGTCTTGCCGACCGTGGTTTTGATATCGATCTCATCTGTAGGCATTGCTTGATCTCCCTGGAGTCCTGAATCCTGGGTGCAATATACGATTAACGGCTTAGTGCTCGGTGCGCGGCACCGCTGGCATCTGCATCTGAATCAACGCTGACTCAAGCAACACACGCAGCGACTCAAGCTCATGCATCGTGGCGTTGGCTGGCATCCGTGTAGATCGCGGCCTAGCGCAGCACCAGCAAAAGGAAGACCGACGTAGATTGACGTTACTGACCCAGCTCTCCGAGCAGGCACTGTTCATGCGGCATGCCAAGCGTCTGCTTTCCAAGAAGGTCTATGACGAAATACGCCTCGCGGTATTGAGTGAGGTGTCCGTTGTTATCCCTCTGCTGTCAGAGAATGTGACTGGTCAGTCCACCTGACGAGTTGCCGCGTGTGGCTGACCGGTGAACGTGGTGCGGCAGAGGCCCAGCGTAGGTGTTGCTGGTGCATGATCCAAAGTGCAGATACCCATGGTCTGCTATCGATTGAGTCTGTTCGGTGCAGTAGCACGTGTTTCCAGGTGCCAGATGAGCACTCGACGTGGGATGTTCCAAAGAGGCTCGCGAGTGGAACTCTGATCCGTGCTGTTGCAGCTGGGAACTTCAGTTGCATGCTCGGCCAATGAAGTGGTGCTCCAGAAGACGGACGCCTCGCCTGCACCGAGGGAATCGATGAAGCCATTGAACTACACAGCTCACGCGGTCGAGCAATTGCGCGCTGATCGGCAGAGGGAAATAGGGGATCACCCAGCCTGGATTCTTTGTATGAGACAGTCATCGAACTGCTCTGCGAGAGCATCAAGTTCATCTTGCCCAACCGTGCAGAGCTGATAGACATGTCGGAGCTGCGGCAGGCGCATGTGGACATGGCTCGCCTGCCGTACCCCGTTGTTGTGCTTGAAGCGACGTGGACATTTGCTGATGGGCGAGGAGGAAGCAAGCAGGGTGGAGAACGCTCAACCAAGCGCATTGCGCTGTGCATGACATTGACTGCTGAGCTGGTCGAGCGCATTCCCGGTACGAAGGCGTTTCTGGACGAAGCCGAAGGCGGTGTTCTGACGATTCCGATCAGTTGGGGAGATGCCGAAGGGCGCTGGAGGCTGCCGTTGGGTGGCGTGTTCTTTCCGTACCAGAACAAGGCCACGGATTACGTTCCGGGGGAAGCGTGTCCGGTCACGCGCATGGCAGGGGAGCGGGTAATCGACCTGGGCGTGTCCACCAAGCAGTTGAAGACGTTCCGGGCGCTGCCGTTCAACATCATTCCCAGCGTGGTACATGCTGGTAGTGGCTACTCTGAACAGCAGATTGCGGCTCTGATCATGGGGGATTCCCGTGATGAGATCGCTATGCTGCTCCAGGCATGCATCGTGCTGAATTGTTCCAACGTTACGGCAGCCAAGGTGCAGGCCCCGACAGCGCTGAACAAGAAGCGCTTGGCGAAGGGAAAGCAGCCCTTCTTTGACTATCGGGTGTTGCAGGTCGGCGGGCCGCGGGCACGAAGTGGGCAGGATGGCGGTGGTCACCATGCGTCCCCGCAGAGCCATCTGCGTCGAGGTCACATCCGCCGATTGAAGGGCCGGAGCGTGTGGGTGCGTCCGACCGTGTCAATGCTGGGTAAGGGGGTGGCATGGTCGACAAAGGGTATGCCCTGCGAGCGCCTACTTCGCCGCCCGAGTGAGGACTGTGAGCGTGGACAATTCCTCTCAAGCCTGGGGGGCTGATTAGTAGTTCCCCTTGGATGGCGTGGCTAATGGGTTGCCAGGCCAAATTTTAGCAAGGGTGGTACATCTTTAGATCTTCTGATCGCTGGGGCTCGTCTCGTTTCTCGCTCCAAATAAAGATTTACAGGTTTCATTCGAAGTCTGTACGTCGTCGATAAAAGGCCCTTCGGGGCCTTTTATCGTTCCGGCGCATTCTGCCTCAGTCCCCCCCCTCAGCCCGACATCGACGTGCCAGCAGCCAACCCCCGGCCGGTGCCCTGGGTATGCCGGTAGACCAACACCACTGCACCCCAGAAACCCCTCACGGCCTTCGAACTCACGTTTCTGACGGACGCAACGGCGGCCTGTTTGACAGGCGTTAGCGCCCATCCATTGGCGATAGCCATCAGCTTCTCATCAAGATTGTTCGGCGGATCTTCATCATAGTAGCTGGGAATGTATTCCGGGTGATTGTGATGGTGGTAGCTGATGTGGGAGCCGACGAAAAACCGGACTCAGCTGTAACCCTGAGGCATTGGTGTGCCGTTGTTAAGTCTGGTGAGCAGGTTCTTCGTATTCGCAATGGTCGCGACATTTTGTGCCTCGCGCATCGCGAGCATTCGGCCCCATTGTGCCTGGCGCCTGGGTGGCAGGGCTTGTTGGTTTTGCGTCCCGGGTTGCAAGTGCTCAGTGGAAGTGCCTGGGTGCTCCCGTTGTCGCAAATGAGCCTCTTCAAATTGCAGTTTTTTATCGATCAGGGGGACGTGTCTGGGGTGCGGCCTGCCCGCAGCGAGCCCTGGGGCGTACTGAGCGAAGGTCTTAGTAAGGGGGGCGCGGACCCGGGGCTGGAGTCCTGGTATCTCAGCCTTGCGTTGCAGGGTGGTGTGGCCTATCGAGCTTTCGCCTGTCATTTACGCAGTAGTGAGAGTTATCAACTGCTCGGTTTTTTGTTGGAGCAAGGTTCGGGTAGGGAAAAGCTTCAAGACCTTGCTGGTCGGTATGGCGTATCGGTCTCGCACTTTCGAAGGCTTTGCCGTCAAGCGCTGGGTGGTGCAGCCAAGTCCGAGTTGCGTGGGTGGCGTACGGCCCGTGCGCTTCTGAGCATGGTTGAAGGTGCTGCTTCGCTCACCGACGTTGCCTTGGAGTTTGGTTATGCCTCTTCCTCGCATTTTTCCAAAGAGATTCGAGAGCTGGTCGGGGTTGCGCCGAGTAGTTTGATCGATATAACCCGCCTTTCGAGCGAATGAACTCATGATGGTTAAAACTATGTGTCCGCGCGCGTTCATGCTAGCGCTTTGTTGTATGTTGCCGGCGGCGTTATCGGTAGCCTCTGTACATGCAAAAGAGGGCTATGTGGCTCGCCAAGAAGGCCTGCGTACGTTCTTCGACGCATTGTCAGCGTCTTTGGATAAGCCAGTCATTCTCAGCAAAGCAGCTGCTCGCCGCACCATCAGTGGCGATTTTTCAATGGTCGCACCGCAGCAGACGTTGGAGCGTGTTGTTCGGCAAATGGGGCTGGTCTGGTACAGCGATGGTCAGACGTTGTACATCTATGAGGCGGCCGAGGCGAAAAGCGCCGT
>Ga0160437_1000815_pt1 | contig 15226 bp, 19 predicted proteins | sample HID1975I_E0MG_FD_108227 | JGI IMG/M metagenome (GOLD analysis project Ga0160437, IMG submission 108227) | Enriched soil microbial communities from UW Madison campus, WI, USA - HID1975I_E0 MG | ecosystem: Environmental > Terrestrial > Soil > Unclassified | place: USA: Madison, Wisconsin... | reverse complement strand
CGCCCCTTCGCCCGATGCTCCGATGGAAGGCCCCATCGCAGAGGAGCCGAGCCATGACGCGTAACGAATTCATCCGGCGCCTGAAGGCCGGTCTCAAGGGCATGCCGCAAGGCGATGTCGCCGAGATCGCAGCCGACTACGAAGAGCACTTCGAAGCCGGCGCCGCCGAAGGCCGCAGCGAACAGGAAGTGGCCGCCGCCCTTGGCGATCCCGGCCGCCTTGCCCGCGAACTCCGCTTCGAGGCAGGCTTCCGCAACTGGGAAAGCGGACGCTCGCCGTCCTCCGCCTGGGGCGCGATCCTGGCCTTCATGGGCCTGGCGACCATCGACATCCTGATCCTTCTGCCCATCGTCTTGCCGGTGCTGGGCGTGATGTTCGGCCTCTACGTCGCGGCCATCGCCGTGTTCGTGGCAGGCGGCTTCATGCTGATCGCCGGGCCGTTCAGCGGCTTTCCGGGCGGCATCCTCGTCGCGATCCTGGGCGGCCTCGGCACGATGAGCGCCGCCGTGGCGATTGCCGCGCTGCTGACATTGGTCAGCATCTGGATCATCAATGCCCTCATGTGGTTCGGCCGCCTTCACTACCGTGTGATCGAACCCGCCATCCACCCCGAAAACTGAGAAAAACGAGAGAAAGGAACCAAGTGATGTTCAGGAAACTGCTCATCGTATTCGCCAGCGGCGTGATCCTGACGATCGTCGCTTTCAGCGCGGCCTGGTTGATCGGCGGGGACAAGTTCCGCCAGGACATCCACAGCGGGGACTTCAACTGGACCATGGACGGTGACGATACGGACAGCCCGCAGATCACCCGCAACTTCCAGATCCAGCCCGGCGCCCGCCTGGCCATGGACATCCCCGTCCAGCTCGTCTTCACCAAGGGCGACAAGGCCGAGATGGTCGTCACCGGCCCGCAAAAGCTGGTCGACCGCCTGACCTGGGAGAACGGCCGCCTGGACGTGAAGGGCAAGTGGCACGGCCGCAAGGGCCTGAAGGTCCGCATCTCCGCACCCGAGATCGAAGGCCTCGATTTCGAAGCGCCGGGCGACGTGACCCTGACCGGGCTCGACCAGGACAGCCTGACCGTGAACGGCAACGGCGCTCTCAGCCTGGAAGCCTCGGGCAAGGTCCGCAAGCTGGCCGTGACCGCCGAAGGTGCGGGTAACCTGGATTTCGGCAAGGTCGAAGCCCGCGATGCCCTGATCCGCGTCAATGGCGCAGGCAATATCACCATCGGTGCCACCGGCACGGTCGACGTTGCCATCAACGGCATCGGCAATGTCAGCCTGGTGCGCAAGCCCGCGAACCTCAAGACCGAGATCAACGGCATCGGCAACGTCGATCACGACTACAAGTAAGCAATCCCAGGATCCGTCGCCGCGGGTCTTCCCGCAGCGACGGCAGAAATGAAAAGGGCCGCACCGTTTCGACGGTGCGGCCCTTTCTCTTTGTCTTTGGCCAGACCTCAGCGGATCAGTGCACCGGCGGATCGACCGGCGGCACCGCGCCCACCGGCGCCACCGGCTCGCCCGGCTCGCGCGGGGGCAGGGCGTTCTCGGGCACCTGGTCGATCTGCATGGCCGACGTCGGCACATGATCGAGATTGCGGGCGACCACGCTGATCCGGTCGCCCTCGATGGTGATCTCGTTGAAGCTGGGCGGGGTCGAGCGAATCCGCTTCGACAGCGTGCCCGCGCCGATCATCCGCAGCGGCCCGGCCGGAGTCTCGGCGGTCAGGTCGAAAGCATCGTGAATGTGGCCGGACAGCACGGCCATGACCTTGCGGCCTGCCAGCACTTCCATCGTCCGGGTGCCGTTGATCGTCAGCAGCTTGTTGTCCTTGGCGCGTCGCTCGGTCAGCGGGTGATGCGCGGCGATCAGCACGCGGGTTCCCGCGGGCAGGGCATCGATGGCGGCCAGAGTTTCGGCCAGCGCCTTTTCCGTCACCCATCCGTTCGACCAGGGGAAGCGCTGCCACTGGGCGCGCGTGGTGGTCTTGAGCGGAACGATGGCCAGGCCCGGCAGGTGAAGCTCTGCCTCCACCATGCTCTCGATCGCGTGGAACCGCTTGTAGGGCGCGAAAAACCGTTCGTAGAGGTTGAAATAGGGGATGTCGTGATTCCCCACTTCGACCGTCACCGGCACGTCCAGCCCCTTGATCCACGTCGTCGCCGCGTCGAATTCGGGATGGCGTGCGCGCATGGTCAGGTCGCCGGTGATGGCCACGGCATCGGGCTTTTCACGCGCGATGCAGGACTTCGCCCAATCGATGGCGCGTCTGTCCTCCAACCCGAAATGGATGTCGCTCAAGTGGAACAGGCGGATCGGATCGCCCGGCGAGAGAGAGTTTTCAGGAAGCATTGCGGGTCGTTACCAGATCGACTTCACAAGTTGCGAGGTAAAACTCCTCCTCCGCGCCGCCATCGAAAGGTTCGCCGTCGATCAGCAGGCCCATCGGCTCGCCATCGGGGCAGACCAGCTTGAGCCGGCGATGGCTGCCGAGCGAATCGTGCGGTCCGTCGCGAAAGTCGCGGTTGAGCAGGGCGATGCCCTGGCCGGCATAGTCCGCCAGCGATTCGGCGTAGTAACCGTTCGCCTCCAGCCCGCTTTCGCCGGGGGTGACGGTGATGGCGGCATATCCGTCCTCGCGGCCGCAATCCGATTCGGCGCAGAACACCTTGGGGCCGTTCGCGGACCAGGAGATGGCCTGCCGCGCGGTGTTGACGAATTCGACGATATTCACCGCGCGCATGGCCTCGCGCACCTCGTTCCAGACGGTGCCGGGCCCGGCGAGCACGCCGGTCAGGCCGATTCCGTGGCGACTGGCGATGACGGTCGGCCGCACCGTGTCGAGCGGACCGCTGGCGAGGCGAGCGACGATCTCTTCCACGGGGACATCGCCGTGCAGGCGCTTGGGCAGCATGTTCATCGTGCCACCGGGCAGCACCAGCACCGCGCCGCTCCAGCCGCTGGCCGCCGCAACCACCGAATGCGTGGTGCCGTCACCGCCGAAGGTCACCAGCAGATCCACTTGCGCGGCATCGAGCACGGCCGGTGTCGGCGCATCCTCTTCGGGAAAGCGCAAGGTGCGGACCACCGGAAAGCCGGCATCGGCCAGGTTTTCCTCGACCCGGGAAACGGAGGCATCGTCATTGCTGCCGCTGGCAGCGTTGCAGACCAGCCATACCCGGGGCAGCGGCGCGGCGGACTGCGGGATTCCGGCCTGCTGGCCAGGACGAGAGCGGGGATGTTCCGTTTGCGTCATGCCGCCAGAAACCTGCCTCGCCCCGCCGGGTTCCCGATCAAAGCCGTCCGCTGGAGATCAGCCAGGCGGAAAGGCCGTTGAGACCGGAGTAGAGGATATAGACCCAGGCCCAGCCCGCCGACCCGCCGGCCACGGCGATCATCGCGCCCAGCAGCATCACGAATTCGACGACAAGGCTGAAACGCCCGCCGAGGGGCTGGAAGAACCAAGGGATCTGCGAAAGCATTCGATGGCCGCTTTCGAGCACCGCCTTGTGCGCGGCGAAGTTGAATATCCCAAGGAAGAAGACGAGGATCAGTCCCATAAGTACATACAAATGTTACCGTCAAACGGCGAGGAAAGCCAGCTTTCGAATAGATCGCGATTTTCGCAGTGCTGATTCGCCGTAGTTCTTTCGCGCAGCCCGGATCGCAAGACGTCGTTCGTCGACACCCAATGTCGTTCATCCCCACCACCCGGCCTTCGTCGACCTTGAACGGGTGACGGTCGAGCCTCGCGTGAAGCTGCGGCGATTCGGCTGCAAACAGGTTTCACCGAGCCGGTTGCGACGAAACTCTCTGCACACGGCTCCCCTGAGGAGGAAGAGACGATGTTCAAGACCAACATGATCGCCGCCGCTGCTGCCGGACTTGTTCTGGGTGCCGTTGTTGCCGCAACCGCCCCGGCCCCCGCTTTCGCCAAGAATGTCGAAGTGCGCTATTCCGACCTGAATCTCTCGACGCCGGAAGGCCAGCAGAAGCTGGAACGCCGCATCGATACCGCCGCGCGTGAAGCCTGCGACTACAACCGCGTCACCACCGGGTCGCGCCTGCGCAGCTCCGATGCCACCGAATGCTACAGCAAGGCCCGTGCCGACGTCAGCGCGCAGGTTGCCGGCGCTGTCGACAAGGCCGGCGCCGAACGGCTCGCGGTCGGCCAGTAAGGCCGACCTTGGAGACGCCCCACACCCTATCCCGAAGTCCCTTAAAAAATAACCGGATACGACCTGGCGGGCCCTAGCGGCCCGCCATTTTCTTTACGGTCGGCAGATAAGTCCGGCCGATACGCAAGGCATCGCCGCTGGCGGTTTCCACCGACCATACCCCCAGCCCTTCGTGCCGAAGGCCGGTGACATGATCGCGGCGCAGGATGCAACTGCGGTGGATGCGGATGAAGCGTTCGGGATCGAGCCGCTCCTCCAGGCTGGTGATGGTCTGGAGCAGAAGGTAGCTCTGGCCCCGCACATGCAGCCGCACATAGTCGCGTTCGGCATCGATGCGCTCGACGTCGGCGGCCGGCACGCGCACCAGTTCGGAGCGATGCGGCACCCAGAATTCCTCCAGCCACTGGCTGGTCGGCGCCGTGCGCTGGTCTCCGCGCCGCGACATCACCCGGCCCACGGCCCGCTCCAGCCGGTCCGGCGCCACGGGCTTGAGCACATAGTCGATGGCATCGAGGTCGAAAGCCTCGACCGCGAACTCGTCATGCGCGGTCACGAAGATCACCGCTGGCGCATCGGGCTTGCCCGAGAGACGCCGGGCCACGGTGAGTCCGTCGGTTTCCGGCATGGTCAGGTCGAGCAGGACGAGATCGGGCGTCAGCGCGTCGATCAGGCGCAGCGCGGCCTGGCCGTCGCTGGCCGTGCCGATCACCGAGACGCCCTCGATCCGCGAGCAGATCACCTGCATGCGTTCCACCGCCAGCGGCTCGTCGTCGACGATCAGCGCACGAAGCGGCGCCGCCTCGGTAAGTTCAGGGGAAATGTCAGGCAAAACCAGCCTCCAGGGGCATTCTCAGGACCGTGGCAAAGCCGCCCTCGGGGCGTTTGCCGAACGCAATCGTGGCCGCAGCGCCGTAGCGGGCGCGCAGGCGATCCCGCACATTGCCGAGGCCGATCCCGAAACCGCCGCTGTTTTCCGGGCATCCCGGCCCATCGTCCACCACGCTGATCTCCAGCATGTCGTCATCGCGGCGCGCGCGAACGGCGATCGTCACCGGCCGCTGGGTGGCGGCAACGGCATACTTCACCGAATTCTCTACGAGCGGCTGCAGGATCATGCCGGGCACCATTGCACCAAGAACGGAATCGTCAACATCAATCGTCGTTAACAATCGATTCGGAAACCGCACCGCTTCTATTGCGAAATACAGCTTCTGCATCTCGATTTCGTCGACAAGTGCAAGATCGCTGGTGGGATCCCCGGAAAGTGTTCGCCGATAGAAGGTCGAAAGATTCTGGATCATCTTTTCGGCATCGTCCTGCTTGCCGATCATGACCAGTGCGGAAAGCGAATTGAGCGTGTTGAACAGGAAGTGCGGATTGACCTGATAGCGCAGCGATCGCAGCTCCGCCGCCGCCGCCGCCCGGCGATATTCGCCCTCGCGCCATTCCGCGGCCCGGGCTTCCTCGGCCTTGACCAGCGCGAAATAGAGAGCCGCCCAGGCCAACACCAGGAAATAGCGGCCGAAGGCGGTGTCGGCCATGTTCGCCCAGCGATCGTAGGCCTGGCCGAACATCTTCTCGGCATCGACGCTGATTTCCGAACGGGTTTCGCTCGTCGTCTCCGACTTGCGCTCACCATCGCTGGCCTCGGCAACCGGAGATTCGCTGGTCTCCGATTTCGGCGACATGCTCTTGGGAAGATCGACCAGGATATTGCCCGCATCGTCCCGGCTGATCCGCACATTGCTGGGGCCGTCGACGGAATCGTGCTGGTACTGCTCGTCCTTGTCCGAATTCATGTCGGCAAAGATCGCATCGTTGATGAGCGAGAGCGCGATCGCCAGCGGCAGCGCGCTGACCAGCACCACCACGAAGCGCGTACCGGCCGAGCGGCGATCCAGAAGTTGCAGCAGCGGCCAGACCGCCGCCATCAACAGCATGGACAGAACGCAGATCGTCAGCCGCCGCGACACCATCGGCCAGAACATGTCGTAGCCCATCGCGACGCCGCGCAGCGTGGCGACGACGAAGTAACAGGCCCAGAGGGCGGCAAGGGAAAGCAGGACGAGCCGCGCAGGCACACGCGGCTGGGTGGAGACGGGCGTCATGGGGGTCGTCATCTGCAGGGGATAGCGCAAAAAATCCCCCGCGCGCCAGTTCCCTGATCGGGCCGCGACCGACATTCGTCGAAGCGGCGCCAAGGGAAGGTCCGGTCCGACGGAAAAGCCGCCGGACCGGCTTCGATCACGCCGGAAGCAGGTGTTCCTTGGCGATCTTTTCCTTCCACACCAGCGGCGCGAGCTGGTGGACGTTCTTGCCTTCGGAATCGACCGCCACGGTCACCGGCATGTCCTTGACGGTGAACTCGTAGATCGCTTCCATGCCCAGGTCCGCAAAGCCGACGACCTTGGCTTCCTTGATCGCGCGGGCGACGAGGTAGGCGGCGCCGCCGACGGCCATCAGATAGGCCGACTTGTGCTTGGCGATGGATTCGGTGGCGGCGGGGCCGCGCTCCGACTTGCCGATGCTGGCCAGCAGGCCAAGATCGAGCATCGTGTCCGAGAACTTGTCCATGCGGGTCGCGGTGGTCGGGCCGGCGGGGCCGACGACTTCCTCACGCACCGGATCGACCGGGCCGACGTAGTAGATCACGCGGCCCTTGAAATCGACCGGCAGTTCCTCGCCCTTGGCGAGCATGTCGGCAATGCGCTTGTGCGCGGCATCGCGGCCGGTCAGCATCTTGCCGTTCAGCAGAAGGCGATCGCCCTGCTTCCAGCTCTGGACGATCTCGGGGGTGAGGGTGTCGAGATCGACGCGGATGGCGCCGGCATCGGGAGCCCACTCCACCTGCGGCCACTCGTCGAGGTTCGGGGTTTCGAGGTACTTCGGGCCGGAACCGTCCAGCGTGAAGTGCGCGTGGCGGGTGGCGGCGCAGTTCGGGATCATGGCGACCGGCTTGCCCGCGGCGTGGCACGGCCAGTCCATGATCTTGACGTCCAGGATGGTGGCCAGGCCGCCAAGGCCCTGCGCGCCGATGCCGAGGGCATTCACCTTGTCGAAGATCTCGATGCGCAGCGCCTCGATATCGTTCTGCGGGCCGCGTTGCTTGAGCTGTGCCATATCGATCGGCTCCATCAGGCTCTGCTTGGCGAGCTTGACGCAGTGCTCGGCGGTGCCGCCGATGCCGATGCCCAGCATGCCCGGTGGGCACCAGCCGGCGCCCATCTGGGGCAGCATCTCGATCACCCAGTCGACGATGGAATCGCTGGGATTCATCATCTTGAACTTCGACTTGTTCTCCGAACCGCCGCCCTTGGCCGCAACGTCCACCGAGACCTTGGAGCCGGGGACCATGCTGACCGAAAGCACCGAAGGGGTGTTGTCCTTGGTGTTGCGGCGGGTGAAGGCGGGGTCGGCCAGAACCGAAGCGCGCAGCTTGTTCTCGGCATTGTTGTAGGCGCGGCGTACGCCTTCATCGACCACTTCCTGCAGCGACTTCTCGGATTCGAGGCGGCAGTTCTGGCCCCACTCGATGAAGACGTTGACGATGCCGGTGTCCTGGCAGATCGGGCGATGCCCTTCCGCGCACATGCGGCTGTTGGTCAGGATCTGGGCGATGGCATCCTTGGCGGCGGGGCCTTGCTCCGCCTCATAGGCGTCGCCCAGCGCGCGGATGTAGTCCATCGGGTGGAAGTAGCTGATATACTGAAGTGCGTCGGCGACACTGTCGATCAGGTCGTCTTCGCGGATGGTCACCATCTGCGTCATGGAATTGTGCTCCCGTTTTTCGGATCGCGTGATTTTGCGGCCTCCTTAGACCCGCTTTGACATTTGCGCAAAAGCGCATTTCGCGCGGCGATTCTTGTGTTCCACGCGCAGCGGGTTGCATGTTCGGGAACGGCATCGTCAAAGCGTCACGATTGATCGACCAAGGTATTTCAAACTGCTTGGCCTGCATCGCCGCTTCGCTTAGAAGGCCCGGCATAAAGTCCGTATTTGCGGGGTACAGGCGTCTGCCGTCCTTTCCCGCGCCAGCATGAGGAATAGGCCGCAATGACCCTGACCGAGGATCGGTCCGCCACCGAAGCACGCCACGCGATGATCGTCAGCCAGCTGCGCACCAGCGGGGTCAACGAACCCTGGGTGCTCACCGCAATGGCCCGCGTCGCCCGCGAGAACTTCGTTCCGGCCGCCATGCGCGACGCCGCCTATATCGACCGCGCGATCGCGTTGGAAAACGGCCGATTCCTGGCCGCTCCGCTCGTTCATGGCAAGATTCTGGCCGAAGCGGCTCCCACGCAGGACGACAAGGTCCTGCTCGTGGGCGAAGCCAATGGCTATCTGGCTGCACTGCTGCGTCCGCTCGCCGGTTCGCTGACCGTGGTGGACCCTGCCGAAGCCGCCGCTCTGGCGGGTGAGGGCGGCTATTCGCTCGTCGTAATCGACGGTGCGATCGAGGAACTGCCCGCCGCTCTCGCCGCGCAAGTGGTCGACGGCGGCCGCGTGGTGACCGGTCTGGTCGTGCGCGGCGTCACGCGCCTCGCATCGGGCGTGAAGGCTGCCGGCGCGGTTTCGCTGCTGCCGCTGATCGAGATGGGGATTCCGGTTCTTCCCGAATTCGCTGCTCCCAAACACTGGAGCTTCTGAACGTGGCCCGGTTCGTAAAGCGTGCCGGGCTGCTCGCGGGGGGATGTCTGACACTGGCTCTGACCGGCGCTCCGGCGCTGGCAGATACCCTGCGCGATGCGCTTGTTGCCGCCTATCAAACCAATCCCACGCTCGAATCCGCGCGCGCGCAGCAGCGCGCCACGGATGAGGGCGTGCCGATCGCCAAGGCCCAGGGGCGGCCGAACGCCAGCGTCAGCGGCACCTACACGGAGTTCCTGAAGCAGAGCGAGAATTCGTTCAACGCGCCCGCGCGCACTTTCAATGCCGGGGCGGACCTGGGCGTACCGATCTATTCAGGCGGTGCGGTGAAGAACCGCATCAAGGCCGCGAAGATCCGCGTCGACGCCGGACAGGCAGACTTGCGCGCCACGGAAGCCTCGATCTTCTCGCAAGTGGTCGCGGCCTACATGGACGTGATCCGCACCGAGGCGATCGTCGGGCTCAACCGCAAGAACGTCAGCGTTCTGCAGACCAACCTGCAGGCCACCAGCGACCGCTTCCAGATCGGCGACCTCACGCGCACCGACGTGGCGCAGTCGCAGTCGCGCCTGGCCGTCGCCCAGAGCGACTTGCGCACCGCCGAAGCCAATCTGGCCGGCGCGCGGGAGACTTACATCCGCCTCGTCGGCCATGCGCCCGAGGCTCTGGAGGCGCCGCCGCCCCTGCCGAACCTTCCCGGCAATGCGGATGAAGCCTCCGCCATCGCCCTCGATTCCAACCCCGATCTGATCGGCGCGCGGGAGCGTACCAAGGCTGCGGAAAAGGACATCGACGTCGCCGGCGCCAGCCGCCTGCCGACGCTGCGGCTGTTCGGCCAGGGCACCTACAACAACTACTTCAATACCCTGGCACGCGGGGTGCCCAGCTCCGGCGTGTCCCAGCACGATACCGCCGCGCAGGCCGGGGCGCAGTTGTCGATCCCGATCTTCCAGGGCGGATTGCCCGCCGCGCAGCGCCGCCAGGCCCAGGCCACGGCCTCCGCCACGCTGGAACAGGAAATCGCCGCCGAACGCGACGTGATCGCCCAGGTGCGGTCGTCCTTCACCTCGTGGAACGCCTCGAACGACCTGATCCGCTCCTCGCAAGTGGCGGTAGACGCCGCCTCGCTCAGCCTGGAAGGCGTCCGCGCCGAGAATTCGGTAGGCAACCGCACCATTCTCGACATTCTCAATGCCGAGCAGGAATTGCTGAACGCCCAAGTCACCCTGGTGACGGCACGGCGCAACGCTTACGTCGCCGGCTTCACCCTGCTGGCGGCCATGGGCAAGGCCGAGGCCCGCGATCTCAACCTGGACGGCGGGATTCTCTACGATCCCGAGATCAATTACGACCGGGTGAAGGGCAAGATTCTCGACTGGGATAACGATCCGGCACCCGTGGCCAAGTCCACCCGGACCGTTGACACGCAAGTGCAGGACGGGAACATTCCGCAGCAGTAATTGGCTGCTCCGATTCGGAGCAGGATTTTCGTCGCGTCCGGTGGCCTTTGAAGCAGGCAGCCGGACCAGCGAGCAGGGGCAAAGTGGCATGCGTCAAAGCGGTGAACCTTCGGTCGAGGAGATTCTCCAGTCGATCAAGCAGGTGATCGCCCGCGACATGCGTGTCGATTCGCGGTCGGATGCCCGGGCCGAGCGGCACCGCCGTTCGGTGGAGGATCTGCGCGCGGTCATGCTCGAGGACGAGGATGACGATGTGCTCGATCTGGCGGAAACCGCGCAGCTCGCGCCCGACGAACCTGCCGACGAGCCCGCGCTGGTTCATGACGAGAAGCGCAATTCGATGCGCGAATCGCTGGCGGCGCTGGCCATGATCTCGGAACCCGGCGTGCCGCCGCAGATCGTCCGCTCGGGAGAAACTTCGCTGGAAGCCCTGACTCGCGAATTGCTGCGCCCGGCGCTTGCCGAATGGCTCGACAAGAACCTGCCGCCGATGGTGGAGCGGCTCGTCGCTGCCGAGATCGCCCGGATCGTGGGCAAGAAGGGCTGACAGCGCCCCGCCGGTGAGACATCGGCCGGCGGCCTGCCGGCACGTTCGCACTGGACCATCCGGCCGCCGCTTCCTACTTCCCGGAACATGGCTAAACCCGATCCCGCGCTGCTAGACGCCGCGCGCTACCCGTTCTCCTGTCAGATCGAACCGCGTTTCGGCGATCTCGACGTGAACATGCACATCAACAACGTCGCCATGGCCGGCATTCTGGAAGACGCACGCGTGCGCTTCTTCCGCACGGCGGGCGGCCTTGAGCACCTCGCCGGGCTCTCGACGATGGTGGCCAGCATCGCCATCGATTACCTGGGCGAGACTCACTATCCAGAGCCGGTCACCGTGCACGGCGCGGTCGAACGCATGGGACGGACCAGCCAGACCGTGCTTCAGGTGGTGATGCAGGAGGGCAAGCCCGTGGTTTTCGCCCGCACCGTAATCGTCATGGTCGGTCCGAACGGTCCTGCGCCGCTGACGGAAGCCTATCTGGAAAACGCCCGGCAATGGATGTTCCGCGCATGAGCGCCACGGCCGAAGACATCGCGCGCGCCGCCGATGCGCTTGCGAAAGCCGGAGGCGACGGAATCCAGCGGCACATCTTCATCTGCGCCGAACCCCAGAAGGGCGAGTGCTGCGCGCCGCAGCAGGGCGCGGCCTCATGGAAATACCTGAAGAAGCGGCTCAAGCAGCTCGGGCTCGACGGCCCCCTGCGTCAGGACGGCGGCGGCGTCGCCCGGACCAAGGCCGATTGCCTGCGCATCTGTTTCGCCGGTCCGGTCGCCGTGGTCTGGCCGGACGGCGTGTGGTACCACTCCTGCACCGAGGATGTGCTGGAGCGGATCATCCAGGAGCACCTGATCGGCGGCCACCCGGTCGAGGAATTCCGCCTGAGACCTGCCGCGACCTGATTCGTCCGGCGCCTGGCGTTCCGCAGCCGAAAATTCAGAACCGGTGATCGTCGTCCAGCGGATCGACGACCGCCTCGTCATGGCCGGTGCCGCTGGACAGGAACACGAGGCCCATCAGCGCGGACGCCAGCAGCATGGTGAAGCCGATGCCCAATGCCGCGGCGATGTAGAAGTGCACCGAGACCATCCCGTTGGAACGGTAGAGCAGAATCACCGAAGCGATCACCAGGGCCACCGTCACTGTCAGCATATAGCGCATGATGCGGCGATAGCGCGCCCAGGCGTGAGCGGCCTTTTCGGGGTCATCCAGGGGCGAGCGCGGTATCATCCGGCCCATGTGCGCCTTCGCGCGCCGGCTCGCAAGGGACTCGTGGCGGTGCCGGGCCTGTGTTACTCTCCCTGGAACAAGCCCCGACAGAGGGCGTGCGAGGAGCGGGTCGAGGACCCGATTACGGGAGATTGAAACGATGACGATCGAGCGGATCATCGCCGGCCGGGAGGCCGTTATCACCTGCCAGGCCGATTGCACCGTCAGCGAGGCGGCGTCCCTTCTGGCCGATCGCCGCATCGGCGCATTGCCGATCTTCGAAGGCGACAGCCTCGTCGGGATCTTTTCCGAGCGCGACGTGATCTACCGCCTGCGCGAATTCGGGCCGAGCGTGCTGGGCATGCAGGTCAGCGAAGTCATGACCTCTCCGCCCGTCACGGTGGATCCATCCGCCTCGGCCCTGGCTGCGCTGGCGTTGATGACGCGGCGGCGCATTCGCCACCTGCCGGTGACCGTCGGCGATCGCATGGTCGCTTTCGTATCGATCGGCGACATCGTGAAGTACCGACTGGAAAAGGTGGAATCCGAAGCCGCCGCCATGCGCGACTATATCCAGATGGCCTGAACCGGCTCCGGCCTCCGTTCGGGCACGCCCATCCGGCCGCGCGAGGCCGTCAGAACGATCCGCAAGAGTGCGCGGGCGGTGCCGCATGGCGACGCGCCGCCGCACAGGCTTCCCGGCGCAATCGCCCTACCAAGCCGGACAGGATTCCTCTGCCCTCCGCGCCTTGCCGCGGGGGGCGGGGAAGCCTACATCGCGGACATGGACCAGCAAACCGTCACTCTCAGCCCCTCGGCGGCCTCGCGCGTTGCCGCGATTGCCGAAAAGCAGGGCAAGCCCGCGATTCTTCGTCTCTCGGTCGAAGGCGGCGGCTGCTCCGGCTTCCAATACAAGTTCGGCCTCGCCGAGGCGCCCGAGGCGGATGATACCGTCGCGGAAACGGACGGCGTACGTCTGGTCGTGGACTCGATGAGCCTCGATCTCGTGAGCGGCTGCGTGGTCGACTACGTGGAATCTCTTGGCGGTGCGGCCTTCAAGGTGGAGAACCCTCAGGCTGCGGCCGGATGCGGATGCGGATCGAGCTTCTCGGTATGAGGAAGATCGCCACGTTCAACATCAACGGGGTCAAGGCGCGCCTGCCCCGCCTGCTCGAATGGCTGGAAGAGACGCGCCCGGCCGTCGCCTGCCTGCAGGAGATCAAGAGCCAGGACGAAGGCTTCCCGATCGCCGAGTTCGAGAAGATCGGCTACAAGGGCATCTGGCACGGCCAGAAGGGCTTCAACGGCGTGGCCATCCTTGCCGATGGCGAGATGCCGGTGGAAGTGCAGCGCGGCCTCGAAGGGGAGCCTGAGGACGAGCATTCGCGCTATCTGGAAGCGGACGTCTTCGGAATGCGCGTCGTCTGCATCTACCTGCCCAATGGCAATCCGGTGCCCGGCCCCAAGTTCGACTACAAGCTGCGCTGGATGGATCGCCTCCGCCGCCGCATGGACGCGATCAAGGCCGAGGAAGTTCCCGCCATCGTCACCGGCGATTTCAACGTCATCCCCACCGATTGCGATGTCTGGTCGCCGCCGGCCATGGCGGCCGATGCCCTGATGCAGCCGGAATCGCGCGATGCCTATTTCCGCCTGCTCGGAGACGGCTGGACCGACGCGATCGCCACTCACAACCCGCGCGGCGGCGTCTGGACCTTCTGGGACTATCAGGCCGGCGCCTGGCAGCGCGACCATGGCTTCCGCATCGATCATGCACTGCTCTCGCCCGAGCTGGCGGACCGGCTCGTGGCCTGCGGCGTCGACAAGGCCTACCGCGGCCGCGAGAAGGCCAGCGACCATACCCCGGTCTGGGTCCATCTGAGGGACTGATTCCGGCGGGCCCGATAACGGCACGAGAAAGGGGAGCGAAAGCGGTGCATGGCGCACCGATTTCGCTCCCCTTCTCATGTTCCGCTACAGGGGCTGCAGCGCGCCCCCAGACCGATCACCGCCGGATCAACGGTAGAAGATGTGATTGTCCACGCGGGCCAGGCGCGTCAGGCGCCAGTTCGGTTCCACGCGCGTGGCGTGGAAGAACAGCGCACCCTTGACCGGGCTCTTCCAGCTCTTTTCCATGGCGATCTTGGCGACGGCTACGGCTTCGCGCCAGCCGCTCGACTGTTCGCGCACCTTGGGCATCTTCTTGCCCTGGATGAAAGAGAACTGCGCCGGCTGATAGACGACGCCGCAGTAGCTGGCCGGGAAGCGACCCGATTCCGCGCGGTTGATGATCACGCGGCCAACAGCCAGCTGGCCTTCCAGAGTTTCACCGCGCGATTCGAAGTAGATCGCGCTGGCCAGGCAGCGCATTTCGCTGCTCAAACGGCCAGGTACGGACTGCTGGGCAACAAGCTGCGCCAGCGTGTCTGCATCGACCGGGTTGTCCTGCGAAGCGTCCTGATCTTCTGCGCCTGCTGCACTGTCGTCATCCGTCGCGTCTACCCCGTCTTCCGAGGGGAGGGACTGGACGACCGGCTTCGAGACGAAGATCGGATCGAGGTTCGATTGAGCCTGGACCAGGACTGGTGCCAGAGCCGCGGCGCCCGAACCCTGTGCGCCGAATAGGGTGGTCAATATCGTAGCGGCCAGCGCCACTGCGCTTGCCCACTGAACTTTGCTTCGCATCAACTTTAGATCAAGGGCGGTGAACCAATCCGACGCAGGCGGGAACGGAATGCCTTTTAGAGGCGTTCACCTTCCAACGATCCTGCCGACGATTCCCCGTCTGCGTGCTAGCCGGGTTGGCCGAAATGCTACCCGAGCCGCTTCCGCGTCTGCGAAGAGGCCATTAACTTGCATGCCGTGCAAGTCAACCCGGTTATACACCAAGCCCGATGAAGCGTTCGGGCTTCGCGACATCCAGTTCCACGACCCAGAGGTCGGGGTCCTGCGTGCCGCGTCTCTCCACATAGTCCGAGAACGCGAGCCTCGCCGTTAGCGATTCGCCGAAATCTGCCGATTCCTCCTGGCGGCGAGTGCAATGCCAGGCGCGCGTGCCATCGAGGCCCGGCATGCGTTCATAGGCCCGCGCACTGCCTCCATTCTCGAGCAGGACGAGCATGATCGTCCCGGCGTCGCGCTCACCTTTGCTGAGAACCATGCCGAATCCGCCTT
>Ga0160437_1000813_pt1 | contig 15287 bp, 12 predicted proteins | sample HID1975I_E0MG_FD_108227 | JGI IMG/M metagenome (GOLD analysis project Ga0160437, IMG submission 108227) | Enriched soil microbial communities from UW Madison campus, WI, USA - HID1975I_E0 MG | ecosystem: Environmental > Terrestrial > Soil > Unclassified | place: USA: Madison, Wisconsin... | reverse complement strand
GAAGTGACATTTCGTGCATTATCAGAACAAGATATCGCCGGTTACGTTGCCAGCGGTGAACCTATGGATAAAGCAGGTGCATACGGTATTCAAGGGCTTGGTGGCTGTTTTGTCAGGAAGATTAATGGCAGCTATCATGCAGTAGTCGGCTTACCGCTAGTTGAAACCTATGAATTGCTGAGTAATTTTCACGCATTGCGTGATGGACGAGGAAAACATGACGGCTGAATTATTAGTCAATGTGACCCCATCGGAAACTCGGGTGGCTTACATTGATGGTGGAATACTGCAAGAGATTCATATTGAACGCGAAGCACGTCGCGGGATCGTAGGGAATATCTACAAAGGTCGTGTTAGCCGGGTGCTTCCGGGGATGCAGGCGGCATTTGTAGATATTGGCCTTGATAAGGCAGCGTTTCTCCACGCTTCTGACATCATGCCGCATACCGAATGTGTGGCAGGTGAAGAGCGAAAAAACTTCACAGTACGTGACATCTCAGAATTAGTTCGTCAGGGCCAGGATTTAATGGTGCAAGTGGTGAAAGACCCGCTGGGCACCAAAGGTGCACGTCTGACAACTGATATCACGCTGCCTTCCCGCTATTTGGTCTTTATGCCGGGCGCTTCGCACGTGGGTGTTTCTCAGCGTATTGAAAGCGAAGCCGAACGTGAGCGCCTGAAGCGCGTCGTTAATGCCTATTGTGACGAACAAGGCGGGTTCATTATTCGTACCGCGGCTGAAGGCGTCTGTGAAGACGATTTAGCGTCAGATGCGGCATATTTAAAGCGTGTCTGGACGAAAGTCAGCGAGCGCAAAAAGCGTAACAAAACCCGCTGCCAGCTTTACGGTGAATTGGCGCTGGCGCAGCGTGTGCTGCGTGATTTTGCCGATGCGGCACTCGACCGTATTCGCGTCGACTCCCGCCTGACTTACGACATGCTGCTGGAATTCACCGCAGAATACATGCCGGAAATGCACGAAAAAATCGAACATTACAGCGGTCGTCAGCCTATTTTTGACTTGTTTGACGTTGAGAACGAAATTCAGCGCGCGCTGGAACGTAAGGTCGAGCTGAAATCTGGCGGCTATTTAGTGATTGATCAAACGGAAGCGATGACCACCGTTGATATCAACACCGGCGCTTTTGTCGGCCATCGCAATCTTGACGATACTATTTTCAACACCAACATCGAAGCGACTCAGGCGATTGCCCGCCAGTTACGTTTGCGTAATCTGGGCGGCATTATCATTATTGATTTCATTGATATGAGTAATGAAGACCATCGCCGACGTGTGCTGCATTCGCTCGAACAGGCGCTGAGTAAAGACCGGGTCAAAACCAGTATTAACGGTTTCTCACAGCTTGGTCTGGTTGAAATGACGCGCAAACGTACTCGTGAAAGCGTTGAACATGTGCTTTGCAATGACTGTCCAACCTGTCATGGGCGCGGCACCGTGAAAACGGTCGAGACAGTCTGCTATGAAATTATGCGTGAAATCGTGCGTGTGCATCATGCTTATGATTCCGATCGTTTCCTGGTTTATGCATCACCTGCCGTAGGGGAAGCGCTGAAAAGCGAAGAGTCCCATTCGCTGGCAGAAGTGGAAATTTTTGTCGGTAAACAAGTCAAAGTGCAGATCGAGCCGCTCTATAATCAGGAGCAGTTCGACGTTGTTATGATGTAACTCGCTGCACGGATAGTGCAGTTTTGAGTTCCGCCCCGGCGGTAGATAAGGAGATATACGTGAGGCGACTGCCCGGCATTTTGCTATTCACTGGCGCTACGCTTATCGTTATCGTCGCACTGCTGGTGAGTGGTCTGCGGCTGGTTTTGCCGCATCTCGATGCCTGGCGGCCAGCGCTACTCGATAAAATCGAAGCCATGACAGGCACGCCTGTCGATGCCAGCCAGATAAAAGCAAGCTGGGAGAATTACGGCCCGACGCTCGATGTGCGCGATATCAAAGCGGGCCTGAAAGACGGCGGCGAAATGAGCGTAAAACGCGTCACGTTAGCGCTCGATCTCTGGCAAAGCCTGCTACATGCGCGTTGGCAATTTCGCGATCTCACTTTTTATCAATTGCAGCTGCGCACCAACACGCCGCTGAGCCAAAACAAAAGCGACAGTAAATTCGAACCAGGCCAAATCAGCGATCTCTTTTTACGCCAGTTCGATCACTTTGATCTGCGTGACAGCTCGCTGAGTTTCTTGACCCTTTCCGGCCAACGCGCCGAACTCGCAATCCCACAACTCACCTGGCTCAACACAAAAAATCGCCACCGCGCAGAAGGGCTTGTGAGCTTGTCGAGCTTTACCGGTCAACATGGCCTGGCAAAAGTGCGCATGGATTTGCGTGACGAAAACGGTTTGCTGAATATTGGCAAGGTCTGGTTGCAGGCTGATAACGTCGATGTGAAACCGTGGCTTGGCCGCTGGATGAAAGATAATGTCGATTTGCAAACCGCTGAATTCACTCTTGAAGCCTGGATGGATATCAAAGATGGAGACATTTCCGGGGGCAACGTCTGGCTGAAACAAGGCGGCGCAAGTTGGGCGGGGAAAAGCACTTCGCATCAGTTGTCTGTTGATAATTTAATGGCCCACGTTAATCGTTCTGACGCGGGCTGGAACCTTGCTGTTCCTTCCACCAATATCACGCTTGATGGCAAAACCTGGCCAAAAGGCTCGCTCGCCCTGGCGTGGATTGCTCCACAAAATGTCGGCGGGAAAGAAAGCACCCGCAGTGATGAATTGCGCATTCGTGCAACAAACATGGAGCTGGAAAGTTTCACCGGCTTGCTGCCCATCGCTGAGAAAATTTCACCAGACCTGGGCGAGATTTGGACCACTCTGAAACCGCGCGGACATATAGACGTGCTGGCGGTTGATATTCCTCTCCAGCAAACCGAAAACACGCGTATGCAAGGGCGCTGGAAAGAGGTCAGCTGGAATCAATGGAAGATGTTACCGGGCGTTGAGCATTTCTCTGGCTCGATTACAGGAAGTGTTGGTCATGGGCAACTGAATGCGCAGGTTCTGGATGCCAAAATGCCTTATGAAGGTGTGTTCCGTGCACCGCTGGAAATTGAACGCGGTGTCGCAACCCTTGAATGGCAGAAAAATGCCGAAGGTTTTCAGCTTGATGGTAAAAACCTTGATGTTAAAGCACGCTCGGTTTGGGCTGCGGGTGATTTCCGTTATTACCAGCCGAAGGATGGCGATCCTTGGTTAGGCATTCTGGCTGGAATTAGCACGCATAATGGCGCAGATGCCTGGCGTTATTTCCCTGAAAACCTGATGGGCAAAGAGCTGGTGGATTACCTCAGCGGCGCGATTCAGGGTGGCGAGGCGGATAATGCGACGCTGGTCTACGGCGGCAACCCGCATCTTTTCCCTTACCTGCACAACGAAGGCCAGTTTGAAGTCTACGTTCCACTGCGTAATGCAAAGTTTGCCTTCCAGCCGGACTGGCCTGCATTAGAAAACCTGAATATTACTCTCGATTTCATTAACGACGGTCTGTGGATGAAATCTGATGAAGTGAAACTGGGCGGCGTGACCGGGCGTAACCTTACGGCGATTATCCCGGATTACTCTAAAGAAAAGCTGTTGATTGATTCTGATATCAGCGGCCCAGGGAGTGCGGTTGGCCCGTACTTCAAAGACACGCCTCTTAAAGATTCGTTATCAGCCGCTCTTGATGAGCTCCAGATTGGAGGCGATGTGAATGCTCGCTTACATCTGGATATTCCGCTTGATGGCACCATGACAACGGCAAAAGGCGATGTTCAGCTCAACAACAATACTTTGTTGATAAAACCGCTATCCAGCACCCTGAGTAATCTGACGGGCAAGTTCAGCTTTGTGAATGGCGACCTGAACAGTGAACCGCTGAAAGCAACGTGGTTTAATCAGCCTATAACCATTGATTTTAATACCAAAACTGGTGACAAGGATTACCAGATTGGGGTTAATTTGCTGGGCGACTGGCAGCCAACAAAAATGGGCATTTTGCCTGAGCCTATCAATAAAGAGTTGAGCGGTAACATTCCATGGAAAGGTGATGTTGCGATAAAACTCCCTTACCGTGGTCAGGCAACTTATCAGGTCAATGTCGATGCGGATCTGAAAAATGTAAGTAGTCACTTACCTGCACCTGTCGATAAAGCAGCGGGTCAGCCCCAGCCGTTGAAAGTCGCGGTAAAAGGTGACCTGAATAGCTTTAATCTGACTGGTAGTGCTGGTGCAAAAAATCATTTTTCCAGCCGTTGGTTACTCAATAAAAAGCTCACGCTTGATCGGGCTATTTGGGCTTCAAATAGCCAGACCACTCCGCCTTTGCCTGAGAACTCGGGGTTGGAACTCGATCTCCCTGCAATGAACGGTGCGCAGTGGCTGGCGCTGTTTAGCCAGGGAGCCGCTGATAGCGTCGGTAATTCAGCCTCATTCCCGACGAATGTCACCTTGCGAACCCCGTCTTTGACGCTTGGCGGCCAGCAGTGGAACAACCTGAGTCTGGTTTCCCATGCAATACCGGGCGGCACGCGTGTTGAAGCGCAAGGCCGCGAAGTGAATGGCTCTCTGACGATGCAAGATAATGCACCGTGGCGCGCAGCTATCAAGTATCTCTATTTCAACCCTGACTGGAATAGCGGCTCCACCAAATCAGCCAGCCATCCACTCCTTGATGAACGTGGTTCAATTGATTTCCGGTCCTGGCCTGATGTGCAACTGCGTTGCGCTGAATGCTGGTTAATGGGGCAAAAATTTGGACGCATGGAAGCTGACTTTGCGTTCAAAGGAAACACCCTGGAATTAGATAATGGTTTAGTGGATACGGGATTTGCGAGGCTAACCGGCTCCGGGCAATGGGTTAATAGCCCGGCTGAAGAACGTACCTCTATAAAAGGTAAACTTCATGGCGGCAAACTGGATGCCGCGACTAACTTCTTCGGCGTTAAAACACCGATTCAAGGTTCGTCGTTCGACGTCGATTATGATTTGCACTGGCGCGATAAACCCTGGCAGCCAGATGTGGCGACATTAAACGGTATCCTGCACGCCAAATTAGGCAAGGGTCAGATTGCAGATCTCGGCACGGGGCATGCCGGGCAATTATTGCGTCTGGTCAGTGTCGATGCGTTGATGCGCAAGCTGCGTTTTGACTTCAGCGATACTTTCGGAGATGGCTTCTACTTCGACTCGATTCGCAGCACGGCGTGGATTAAAGACGGTCAGTTACACAGCGACGATACGCTGGTGGATGGCCTGGAAGCGGATATCGGCTTGAAAGGTTCCGTGGATTTGGTTCGACGACGTCTTGATGTCGAAGCGGTTGTGGCACCTGAAATTTCCGCGACTGTCGGCGTTGCGACTGCCTTTGTGGTTAACCCAATTATCGGGGCTGCTGTGTTTGCTGCCAGTAAAGTGTTGGGGCCGCTGTGGAGCAAAATCTCCGTGCTGCGCTACCACATCACCGGTCCAGTAGACCAACCGCAAATCAATGAAGTGCTTCGCCAGCCAAGGGTTAATGACGCTAAGTGATTTGACGCGGAACATTAATTACCGCAAGCTCAATAGATATCTCCAATTGATAGACAAATAAGAGTAGCGAAACGATGAGTCTGAACCTGGTAAGTGAGCAGTTGCTGTCTGCGAATGGCTTAACCCATCAAGATCTTTTTTCCATTTTGGGACAATTGTCCGAGCGTCGTCTCGACTATGGCGATCTCTATTTCCAGTCCAGTTATCACGAATCCTGGGTGCTGGAAGACCGCATCATTAAAGATGGCTCTTATAACATCGATCAAGGTGTTGGCGTGCGTGCCGTTAGCGGTGAGAAAACCGGTTTTGCTTATGCCGACCAGGTCAGTCTTTTAGCGCTGGAACAAAGTGCCCATGCTGCGCGAAGCATTGTGCAGGAAAAAGGGAATGGTCGTGTCCAGACTTTAGGTGCGGTGCAACATAGCGCGCTTTATACCAGTGCAGATCCGCTGCAAAGCATGACGCGTGAAGAGAAGCTCGACATCCTGAAACGTGTTGATAGCGTGGCTCGTGCGGCAGATAAGCGCGTCCAGGAAGTCACGGCCAGCCTGACTGGCGTCTATGAATTGATTCTGGTGGCGGCAACTGACGGCACTCTGGCGGCAGATGTTCGCCCTTTGGTACGACTTTCTGTCAGTGTTCAGGTTGAAGATAACGGCAAACGCGAGCGCGGTTCGAGCGGCGGCGGTGGTCGTTTCGGTTATGAATTTTTCCTTGAAACCATTGATGGCGAAGTTCGCGCTGATGCCTGGGCGAAAGAAGCTGTGCGCATGGCGCTGGTGACTCTTTCTGCCGTCGCAGCTCCAGCGGGCATGTTCCCGGTGGTACTTGGCGCAGGCTGGCCAGGCGTTCTGCTGCATGAGGCGGTAGGCCACGGTTTAGAAGGTGATTTTAACCGTCGCGGGACTTCCGTGTTCAGCGGTCAGATGGGCCAGTTAGTCGCTTCTGAACTGTGTACCGTGGTTGATGATGGCACCATGGCAAACCGCCGGGGTTCAGTCGCCATTGACGACGAAGGCGTTCCGGGTCAATACAATGTGTTGATTGAAAACGGCGTGCTGAAAGGCTACATGCAGGACAAACTCAATGCTCGCCTGATGGGTGTTGCGCCAACGGGGAATGGCCGTCGCGAATCTTATGCACACTTGCCAATGCCGCGCATGACTAACACTTACATGCTGGCAGGTAAGTCGACGCCGCAAGAGATCATTGAATCCGTGGAATACGGTATTTATGCCCCGAACTTTGGTGGCGGGCAGGTTGATATCACATCCGGTAAATTTGTGTTCTCAACATCCGAAGCGTATCTCATCGAAAATGGCAAAGTCACAACGCCTGTTAAAGGCGCAACGCTGATTGGCTCCGGCATCGAAACCATGCAGCAGATTTCGATGGTCGGTAATGACCTGGCACTGGATAACGGCGTCGGTGTGTGCGGCAAAGAAGGGCAGAGTTTGCCTGTCGGTGTCGGCCAGCCAACGCTTAAAGTCGATAACCTGACGGTTGGCGGCACAGCGTAATACTCTACTTTCGATAGTCATAAACTGCCGGGTTAATCCCGGCAGTTTTATTTTCAATACTGCCCATTTTACCCCACGTCTTTACCGCGTCCTTTGTTGTCGCGTACCCCTTGATAAAGATGCGAAACCTTCACGAAATACTCGGTCAGGTAGTTAATACAAACTTGTACTTTCAGAGGCAGCTTATCTTTTTCGGTATACAGTGCGTACACCGGACGAGGATCGGATTGATAGCTCGGCATTAAGATCTCAAGCGTCCCTTCATTGATCTCATCGATCACCCACATCAGCGGAACGTAAGCGATCCCGGCACCTATTTTTAACCAACGGCTTAACGTCATGGGATCGTTGGTGACGAATCGCCCTTGCGGGATCATCTTCGTGGTAAGCCCTTCGGGCGCGATCAACTCGAATTCATTGTGCGGGCGAATGCTGTATTCAAGCCAGGAATGACTGGCAAGATCGGCGGGCTTTTCTGGCGTGCCGTTTTGTTGCAGATAACTTTTAGCGGCACAAATTACCATCGGCATCGATCCGAGGCGTGTGGAGAACAGGCTTGAATCCTGCAAAGCACCGACACGAATAACCACGTCCAGGCCATCGGCAATCAGGTCCGGCGCTGGGATTCCCGTCACCAGGTTTACCGTCAATTCCGGGTATTCTTTGAGCATGTCTGCGGTCATGGACGCGAGGACATTTTGTGCCATAGTTGAAGAACTGCCGATACGTAGCGTGCCGATGGGCGTGTTGTTGAAAGCATAAAGCTGCTCATGTACTGCTTGCGCTTCATGCAGCATTTTACGGCAGCCAAGAAAGTATATTTTACCGGCCTCGGTTAGCCCAATACTGCGTGTGCTGCGGTTTAGCAACTTAACTTGCAACTCGTCTTCGAGTTTTGAAACCGTTTGGCTGATGGACGACACGCTCATTTCAAGCTGTCTGGCCGCGGCGGTAAAAGAGCCAAGTTCGACAACTTTGGCGAAAACCGACATGCGCTTAAGTCTTTCCATTGTTCACTCTGAGTGAAAAGTGATTTAGATCACAGATTATAGATAACGGGCTAACTATTGCGGTAATATATTATTAACAACACGACCCGTATTATTCGTTAGCTCAGCATTCCTGGCTGTCCCAGGGTTGTGTCTTCTGTATTTTCTGCAAGGTTAACATGAGTCTATTTCCCGTTATCGTGATATTCGGTCTTTCTTTTCCGCCGATATTCTTCGAGCTGATTTTATCGCTGGCGTTGTTCTGGTTGGTTCGCCGTCTGCTGACTCCGACGGGAATTTATGATTTTGTCTGGCACCCGGCATTATTTAACACAGCGCTTTATTGCTGCCTGTTTTATCTGATCTCGCGCCTGTTTGTTTGAGGTTGATGTGAAAGCACTTACAACAAAAATGATCCGCACTGCCATCACACTAATTCTGGTGCTGCTGGCTTTCATCGCTATCTACCGCGCCTGGGTGTTTTATACCGAATCACCGTGGACGCGTGACGCCCGCTTTACCGCAGACGTTGTCGCGATTGCACCCGATGTCTCCGGCTTAATTACCGATGTGAAGGTCCACGACAACCAATTGGTGAAGAAAGATCAGATTCTCTTCACTATCGATCAGCCTCGTTATCAGAAAGCTTTAGAACAAGCCCAAGCCGATGTTTCCTACTACCAGGTTTTAGCTGGCGAGAAACGCCGTGAAGCCGGGCGTCGTAATTCATTAGGCACGCAGGCAATGTCGCGTGAAGAAATCGAACAGTCCAACAATGTGCTTCAGACGGTTTTGCATCAGTTAGCCAAAGCTGAAGCAACCCGTGATTTAGCCGAACTGGACTTGCAACGTACCATCATTCGCGCACCAGCAGAAGGTTGGGTAACTAACCTGAATGTGTATACCGGTGAGTTTATTACCCGTGGCTCAACCGCTGTGGCGCTGGTCAAACGTGGCTCTTTCTACATTCTTGCCTACATGGAAGAAACCAAGCTTGACGGTATTCGCCCAGGATACCGGGTGCAAATTACACCGCTTGGCAGTAATCGTATATTACGTGGAACGGTCGATAGCCTTTCGGCCGGGGTGACGAATGCCAGTAGCACCAGAGACAGTAAAGGTATGGCGACTGTTGATTCCAATCTCGAATGGGTGCGCCTGGCGCAACGTGTGCCGGTACGCATTCACCTTGATGAGCAACAGGCAAATCTCTATCCCGCCGGGACAACGGCAACCGTCGTGGTAACAGGGGATAAAGACAGAAATACTGACCACGAATCGGTATTCATTAAACTCATGCATCGTTTGCGTGAGTTCGGTTAAGCGTAGGTCGATATGTATTATATTTCGCGGTTACATTTGCGCTTCGCCTTCAAATTGGCTTTTGCCATCGTGCTGGCGCTATGGGTAGGGTTTCATTTTGAACTGGAAACCCCGCGCTGGGCGGTGCTGACGTCCGTGTTGGTCGCCGCGGGGCCTGCTTTTGCGGCGGGCGGTGAACCCTATTCTGGAGCGATTCGCTATCGCGGAATGCTGCGTATTGTAGGCACATTTATTGGTTGTTTCGCCGCGTTATTCATCATCACCACACTGATTCGTGCCCCGGTCGTTATGTTGCTGGTGTGCTGTATCTGGGCCGGATTTTGCACCTGGATTTCGTCGCTAGTTAAAGTCGAAAACTCTTATGCCTGGGGTCTTGCGGGCTACACCACGCTGATTATTATTGTCACCATTCAAGCCAATCCTCTGGTGGCACCGCAGTTTGCCGTTGAGCGATGCAGTGAAATTGTCATTGGTATTGTTTGCGCCATTATTGCCGACTTAATTTTCTCCCCGCGTTCGATTAAAAAAGAAATCGATCGTCAACTTGATAGCTTGCTAGTGGATCATTACCGCCTGATGCAGTTGTGTATTGCGCATGGCGATAAAGAAGAGGTCGATAGGGCCTGGGCAAGCCTGGTTCAGCGCACCACTGTGATTGAAGGAATGCGCGATAACCTGAAGATTGAATCTGCTCGTTGGGGACGTGCGAACCGCCGCCTGAAAGCACTGAATGCGGTTTCTCTGGCATTGATTACTCAGGCGTGTGAAACCTTCCTGATTCAAAATACGCGCCCTGAATTTGTCACCCCTGAATTTCGCGAGTTATTTGAAACGCCGGTAGAAACGGCTGCGGATGTGCATCAGCAGTTGAAAGTTATCCGCAAAGTCGTGTCTTTCGCTGGTGAGAAATATACCCCTGTCACCATCCGCAGTTGGGTTAGCGAGGCGACGCGCTATTTAGTGCTGAAACGAGGTGTTATCAGCAATACTCGTATCAACGCGATTGAAGAAGAGATTTTAACCCAGGAAGTGGTGGTAAAAGTGCAATCAGCTGAAGGCCACCACGCGATGATCAATTTCTGGCGTACCGCCATTTCTTGCCTGTTGGGCTGCTTGTTCTGGCTTGCGACCGGTTGGACATCCGGTAGCGGTGCCATGGTCATGATCGCGGTGGTCACATCGCTCGCTATGCGTTTGCCGAACCCTCGCATGGTGGCGTTAGATTTTCTCTACGGAATGCTGGTGGCGTTGCCGCTGGGGGGACTCTATTTTCTGGTCATCATTCCCGCGACACAGCAAAGTATGGTGCTGCTTTCTATTAGCCTTGCGTTGTTGGCGTTCTTTATTGGTATCGAAGTACAGAAACGGCGGTTGGGTTCGATGGGGGCGCTGGCCGGGACAATTAACGTTATCGTGTTAGATAACCCCATGACGTTTCACTTCAATACATTTTTGGATGGCGCGTTGGGGCAAATTATTGGCTGTTTCGTGGCATTGATGGTGATACTCATCATCCGTGATAATTCGAAAGCCCGAACGGGTCGCACGCTGTTGAACCAGTTTGTCTCTGCGGCAGTTTCCGCATTAACAACCAACAAGGCTCGCCGCAAAGAAAACCATCTGCCCGCGCTGTATCAGCAGCTTTTCTTACTGCTGAATATGTTCCCGGGTGATATCCCGCGTTATCGCCTGGCGCTGACATTAATCATTGCGCACCAGCGTCTGCGTGATGCGCCGATACCGGTGAACGACGATCTTTCGGCATTCCATCGCCAACTTCGCAAGACAGCAGACAAAGTGACTTCGGCCTCCAGCGATGACAAAAAGCAGCGTTACTTCAAGCAATTGCTGGAGGAACTGGACATCTACCAGGAAAAATTGCGTATCTGGGAGGCGCCATTACAGGTCACCGAGCCGGTACGGCGATTAGCCGAGGTGCTGCATAAATACCAGCACGCATTCATCGCTGCCTGACCCGAGCCGACGCCATGCGTCGGCTTTTTTGTATCTATACTTACCAGATGCCCAATTCATAACAGGAGAAAACTATGACAAATCAGGCACTCCAGGACAGTGAATTATTTAACATCGGTTATCTGGTCAATGGTGAATGGCGCAAACTCAGCGCAACCTTTGACGTTCTCAACCCGGCTACCGGCGAAGTTGTCGCGAAAGTGGCAAAAGCCGGTAAAAAAGAGGCGGAAGAAGCGATTGCCGCTGCGGCTAAAGCTTTCCCTGCATGGCGTGCAAAAACCGCCAAAGAACGTTCCACGATTCTCTATAAGTGGTTCCAGTTAATTATCGAGAACAAAGCCTGGCTCGGGCGCTTAATGACCACAGAACAAGGCAAACCGTTGAAAGAGGCGGAAGGCGAAGTCGAGTATGCCGCAAGTTTTATCCAGTGGTTTGCCGAGCAAGCCAAGCGTGCAAATGGTGAAATTATTCCTCCGGCGAAACCCGGTTCACGAATTTTAGCCACCCGGGAGCCTATCGGCGTAGTTGCGGCTATCACGCCGTGGAACTTCCCGATGGCAATGCTGACTCGCAAACTAGGCCCGGCGCTTGCCGCGGGTTGTACCGGCGTGATTAAACCTGCTAATAACACTCCGCTGTCTGCATTTGCATTGCTGGCTCTGGCGAAGAAAGCCGGTGTCCCAGATGGTGTACTCAACGCCGTGGCGGGGAATACGCAAGAAATTAGCGATGCAATTATGGCCAGCCGCGACGTTCGCAAAATATCATTCACCGGTTCCACTGCAGTGGGTAAAACCCTGGTGCGTAATGCGGCTGAAACAATGAAAAAGGTGTCGATGGAACTTGGCGGCAATGCGCCGTATATCGTCTTTGAAGATGCTGATATTGACGAAGCCGTGAAGGGGGCTGTCGCGAATAAATTCCGTAATGCAGGCCAGGTCTGCGTTAGCGTTAACCGTTTCTTTATTCAGGAAAAGGTCTACGACCAGTTCGTCAACAAACTCGCGGATGCCGTTAAAGCCCTGAAAGTGGGTAATGGTCTTGAAGAAGGCGTTGTTGTAGGGCCATTAATTGAAAAATCTGCGGTCGATAAAGTCCGTGAACATGTTGAAGATGCGCAGGCGAAGGGCGGAAAAGTGCTGGTAGGCGGGAAGAGTCATGAATTGGGTGGCAACTTCTGGCAACCAACGGTGATAGTGGATGCCACCGATGATATGAAACTCGCGCAGGAAGAAACCTTTGGCCCGTTGGCCGCCTGCTTCAGTTTCAAAACGGAAGAGGAAGTGATTGAGCGAGCGAATAACACACCATTTGGTTTAGCGGCCTACTTCTATACTCAGAATCTGGCCCGCGTATTCCGCGTCTCGCAAGCGATTGAAAGCGGGATGATTGGTATCAACGAATGCGCCGTTTCGACCGAGCTGGGGCCGTTTGGTGGTGTGAAAGAATCCGGACTGGGTCGGGAAGGTTCCGTGTTAGGTCTGGATGAGTTTCTGGAAGTCAAAACCTTGCATATTGGCGGGCTATAGTCACCACAATGCGAATGGGTTAGGTGGCAATCTATGAAAAAATACACCTTTGATTTTAGTCAGATAGAAGATCAGCCGGGATTCTATCGCCACTTTATCCAGGTTTTTCAACTTGAGAAAAAACAGGTTCACGATCTCGATAGTTTGTGGGATGTCGTCGTTGGGGATATTTTGCCGCTCCCGGTAGAGATTGAATTTGTTCATCTACCAGAAATGCAAAGGCGGCGGTATGGCGCTTTGATTTTGCTTTTTGACGAAGCGGAAGAGGAGCTGGAAGGGCAATTGCGGTTTAACGTGCGTGGCTAACGCTGATTTAAACCCATAAAAAAGCCCCCGCGAGCGGGGGCAAAGTCGCCAGATTTGACGACGAGGGTTTATTTATACAGTTCAGCGGTGGCGTGCCAGGTATCGCCTGAACGTGCTTCGGTAATGCGATAAGCAGAGGCACCTTCCTGAGTCGCTTTCTGTGATAATTCATGACGCATATCCATTGGCGCGCTACCCACCTGGCTTACTGAAATACTGCCCATGGACTGCATGTTTTGAGCTTGTTCGTTAGTGACCTGATGTGCGGCTGCATTAGCGCCGAAAGAGATCACGGAGAAAAGGCTAAGTGCTGCGATGGTTAATTTGGTTTTCATGATGTCTACTCCTGAATAAGTTTTTCAACGACCGGAAGGGCTTAAGTGCATTTATTGTTCTTGGGGTCGTCATTTTGTTTAAACGGTAAATCACTATTATTTATGGCTAACGACTGTTATTTGTACAGCTCAGCAGTTGCGTGCCATGCATCGCCAGAACGTGCTTCGGTGATACGGTAAGAAGAAGCACCTTGCTCTTCAGCTTTTTTATTCAACATCTGGTGCATATCCATTGGTGCGCTACCTACCTGGCTTACAGAAACGGAACCCATTGACTGAAGGTTCTGCGCTTGTTCAGCGTTGATAGAAGTGGCTGCGAATGCACCAAATGACAGCATTGAAAGCAGGCTAGCGGCTACTACTGTTGATTTCATGTTCATGGTTTTTACCTCGTCGTATTCTTTTATTTGGGTCTTCATTTCGTGACCCTCATCACAAAATCAAGTATACACTAATAACTCATAAAATTAATACCCTGCTAATTATTCTCTATGAAACTTTACAATAATAGAGGCTTTGGTTATTACGTAAAGTTATTAAAAATGGATGTATATTGCTATTTTTGTGTTAAATATAAGTAAAAACAATGAGATGCCAGATTTTGATTTTTTGTGCGGTTTATCACATAACTGGCTGATGCAAGCGAGATTTAGGCTTAGAAAGAAGGTAAAACCGGGATTTACTGACAATGGATGTGAGCAGGGGGATTGTTACGGAAGTGTTGTTCCCGTTGTTCATTCACAACGGGAATGGAGTATTAACGCTTACAGTTCTTGCTCAAACAGCACCAGAATCGCTTCATACAATTCTTTCACGGTAAAGTTTTTCGCGGGAGTGGTGAAGATAGTGTCATCCCCGGCAATGGTTCCCAGAATGCCTTCCGCTTTACCTAAAGAATCCAGCAGGCGCGCAATAAGCTGCGCAGCACCAGGACTGGTATGAATGACCACAACGGCATCGTTGTAATCAATATCCAACACCAGATTTTTTAGCGGGCTGGAAGTGGTTGGCACGCCAAGCTCTGCCGGTAAGCAATACACCATTTCCATTTTTGCGTTGCGGGTACGCACGGCGCCGAACTTTGTCAGCATGCGAGAAACTTTGGACTGATTAATATTTTCAAAACCATCGTTTTGCAATGCATGGACGATCTCGCCCTGAGAACTGAATTTCTCTTCTTTTAATAGTGCTTTGAATGCTTTGACTAATTCTTCTTGTTTTGAGGAAATACGCATAGGTTACCCATTTAAAGGTCAACAAAGATAACATTATTATGCATTTAAATGAATTATTATGCAAATTAATGGCAGGTTGTCAGCCTGAAATAATGTTATGAAAGAGGCGGATTTTATCAAATTTTGTTATCGAGGAACATGCCTTCGTCACGACTCGAAAATATGTAGGTAAGTAAATCAAATGTTATCAAAATGATGTTGTTTTGCTGCGTGGGGAGGGGTAATGTAACCGCCGTTGATGTGACAACATCAGGTTGTGACCGGGCGCTCAGGCGTCGTTTCCACCCGGTGAGTAAATGCAGCAGTAACGCTTCAGGAATGCGTAACTTCGCAAACCTTAAGCGGGAAGATTGTAATTACCCCTTCTCTGGATTATGGTCGCCACCGCATGGAGTTACGGCACCTATTTGCTAACCATAATAAGGAGTTTAGGATGAAAGTTGCAGTCCTCGGCGCAGCAGGCGGAATCGGCCAGGCGCTTGCCCTTCTACTCAAGACCCAACTGCCTTCAGGTTCAGAACTCTCTCTG
>Ga0160437_1000812_pt1 | contig 15305 bp, 8 predicted proteins | sample HID1975I_E0MG_FD_108227 | JGI IMG/M metagenome (GOLD analysis project Ga0160437, IMG submission 108227) | Enriched soil microbial communities from UW Madison campus, WI, USA - HID1975I_E0 MG | ecosystem: Environmental > Terrestrial > Soil > Unclassified | place: USA: Madison, Wisconsin... | reverse complement strand
GTCGGTGTTGCGCCCCAGTGCGTCAGTCTCACGCACTTTATTGCCATGGTCCCACAGCGTCTGCGTGACACGGCCTAGCGGGTCAGTGATCCGGGTTACCCGCCCTGCCGGATTGTATTCGTACACCGAACGACCGCCTTCGCCGTCGATATACGTGGTACGCCGGTTGCGTTCGTCATAAATAAAGCGGTCACAGAAATAGCCGCCTTCACCGCGCACGGCTGTCACCCGGCCTTTGGCATCATAGCGGTAGCGCACATCGGTTTTGTCGGTATCGTGCCAGCGCAGCATGTATCCCTGCGCATCGTATTCATGCCACAGATGGGTGAACTGAAACGTCCGGCACTCCGCCAGTCGGCCACTTTCATCGTAATGACTCTCTGCCAGCCACTGCTGTTGCGCCCCCTCGACCCGGGTAATACTGCTCAGACGGTTGTGCCGGTACTCCAGCACGATGTCATAGCCGTCACTGTGCGTTAGGCGTACCAGACGCTCCCCTTCATAGCAAAACACAATCCGGTTCCCGGCGGCGTCATGCAGGGTGGAAAGCCGGCGGCGGGCCCGGGGTTGTGACTCAAAACAGAGCGTCAACTGGCTTCTGCGGTCAAAAATATACAGCGCCCCGTGGCGAGTGCCGTACAGACGGTAATGGGCCTGCTGCAGATTCAGCGCATCCACCGCCTCACCGCGGGTGTAATAGCTCAGCCGGGTGCCCTCATGATTAGTGAAGTGAATTTCATTTTCAGTAAGCAATAAAGACTGCGACCAGTTATCGCTCCATTTATCACCAAACAAACCGCTCTGTGACGAACGGGAGCGGTAGACACGCGTCAGCGTCAGGGGGAGGGTGCCCGGCAGATCAAGCACCGGTAACACCTGCAGTAAATCGCCACTGGCGACATCCACCGGGTCACTGGCACAGGTCCCGGTCTCAATAGCGTTATCCCCGTCTTTCTTATCCGACGTCGACGGGCTGGCATTTTCGTCTGCCGCCGTTTTGCCCTCAGCCTCTGTTTTCCGGGGAAGCACCGTGGCCCCGGGCTCAGCCGCATGCGCCGCTTCTTTTTCCGCGCCTTTCGCCATGCCCTTTGCCGCTGCCACCGCCGTCTCTCTGGCGGCGATTTTACTGAGCACACCGGTGAGGCCTTTAACAAAACCCACACCATCTGCGATGCCCATCCCCAGCTGGATGGCCACATCCCCGGTATGTTCGGCCGGGGTATTCAGCGTCGCTCTGGCGCTGTCAAAATTCACATCAGCAACATTATCCTGCATGGCCTGTGCGGTCTGCATCATCTCCGCGGCCTGATCGGGGTTGCCGAGGGCGCCGGTGATGGCGGCTTGCTGCATCATTTCACCCGATGCCTGCAGGGTCGCCCCCTGAGCAAAAAGACCGCCAATATCAAGCGCCGTATTCCACACGCTTTTCCCTGCCCCCAGCGCGGCCATCTCCGGGTGTTCGATGGCATCCGGAATACCGTCCATCCCCTCTCCCATCCAGTCCGTGAATTCTGACCAGATGCCTTGCTCTGCCGGGGTTTCAGGGACCACTGCCGGGTTAGCCTCTCTCGCCACAATATTACGGGCTTTCGGCATCTGCGTGATTTTGCCGAGGGTGTTACCGGTGCCGGTGGTGACCGGCCCTGACGCCACAGGCTCCGTACGGGGCCCGTCTGCCAGTTCGGGTAAATTAAGCCGGGGATGGTCCTGTCTGAATTGTTCGTACTCTTGGGGTGTCCATGAGTCCACATCGTCTGGTGCACCATTGTTATAGTGGGTAATCACCGAAACATAATCATCAGCCTTCGTTCCCTGAACCGAGCTGGAGGCAATAGAGTGGTAATAAGCATCTTCCTGAGCCGCCGTTGGGGCACGGGTACTGACGGTGATATCATCGTTACTCATAACCATTATTTCCCGTTCATCCAGAATTTATCGCCATGGCGCAGCACCGCCCGCTTCCCTGCCTTAACGCTGGTACTGTGTTCCAGCGGATAGCACTTCCCTCCGACAGTACCGCTCTTTATGCCTTTAGCTACACCGGGCTGGTCCCCGATCGTGGACGGAATAAAGCTCTGGTTCATCACCACAACCGGACACGCATTGGCTTTTACTGAGGGAACTTCCTGGACAGCACTGCCCAGACGGGCAATCACCGGATAAGGTATTGGGGGGGTGGAGGGCCCCATTGGCGTTTTACAGACATCGGGGGTCAGACTGACAACAATCCATTCGCTATTTTTGCGTGCCATATAATTTTCAGCCATGTCAGAAAGCCTTTTCTGCAGAGGATGTCGCGTCGAAGAACATCGGATAAATGCTCCCGGGAAGCTTCTCAGGATCGGTTTCAAATCGCGCTTCCATCACACGAGCCGGGATACTGGCAGAGATGAGATAACGCCAGCAAACCGTGACTTCCAGCCGATCTGAATCAATATGTAACGTGTCTATCTGCATGCGCTGCGGTAGCCAAATGCCATTTTTCATTCGCAGCAAAACAAACGCGACATGGTCCGGGATCAAAAATTGTAATGGTCCATCGGGGGAGACCCCTTCCAGGTTTACTGACAGCGGCAGTGTTGGGTAAGGAATTTGCTGTTCCGAAGGCGCACAGTTCCAGTAACGGAAATCAAAATCTGCGGGCAGATACGGTTGGCGTGCTGCCAGCCACTCTTCGTCATAGGTGCCAGCCAGTGCCAAACGGGGTTGCCATGCCCGCCCAAACGTTCCCAACCCAATGGGGTGAAAACAAGGCGCGTTGAGATCGGAATTACCGGCAATTTGTGCGGCAAAGTCTTCTGCCATGAGTGGGTATTGCGGATCAAAAATTCGAGGTGCCGGATAGCATTTGGGCTGTTTTGCCCGGGCATACCATGGCGCTATAAAGCCCCGTCCTAACGGATTGCGCGCGCAGGCCTCATGCGCCAGTGGCGTATCCGGTGCCTGTGGATGCTGGGCTTGTTGTTCCGCCGTCAGAAGCGCAGACCCGGCTATTTCACCTGTTATTTTTTCGTGTTTTTCAAGGCGATTCTCACCACCAAATGTCCCTTCCCAGCGCAGAGGATAAGAGACAAAGCGTTCCGGCTGGCTTAGCGACCATTCACGAGTTAACACATGTTGCTCAAAATAGCGCTCACCCGTGACCATCAATTTTCTGGACAGTAACGATGCGCCTTCTGCATTTTTAATCACTATGCTGACCGGTATTTCGGTACAGGGGTGACGCTGTGCAGACCACGCAGTGGCATTAATAATGACATCACAAAGCGGTTTAAACGGCGCGAGATCGCTTTCCTGCAACACAGATGAAGCATTCACTTTTTCGCTAAACTCATCCTCCAGGCAAAGCGGGACAGCATCATCATCCCGCACCCGAAGCTGATAGCCTCCCCGTCCGGTAGATTGAAGTTGGTAGCCAACTTTCATTACCACAACATGCTTTTCTTCGTCACTGGCATCCAGCATCGCGTACTGCATAGCTGCAAAAGGTGTCAGATTGCGAAATTCCATTTCCGTATCCTCAGTTCAAGTCGACATCTTTGCCGATGATATTGACCTGTCCACTGGCCGAAAAAACAAACTCTGTGCCGGTGATGGTCACTTTGCCATCTTTGTTCATCTTGATTGAGCTTTGGCCACAGATCAGTTCGATCACCTCCCCTGCACTCACCTTCAGTGAGTTAACGACGTCCACACTTTTGCTCATGCCAACAAATTCTGTCTGGTCGAAAGCCACGGCTGTCAGCATTTCAGCCCCCACAGTAATGTCATACATGCCAGTCACAGCCAGGGAACGAATGCCCCCCACAATCTCAGTGCTTGTCAGCAAAACTGATTCGAGTTTGTGTTTTTTTACGGTGTGAGTGTGATTTTCTACGATGGTGGTGGTCTGGTTTTTTGCCACCGTTACTGTCTGGTTACCGCCCACTCGTTCGCTGTGGTCGTTATCGACTGTGGTTGTACGGTCGTGCAAGACTTTGGTTTTCATGTCCTTCTGCGCGTGCAGAAACAGCTCTTCGCTGCCTCTGGCATCCTCAAAACGCAGCTCGTTAAACCCTTCGCCCTTGTGTGTCTTCGAGCGGAACGCCATCTGCGTTTTTGTCCCCGGCAGGCTCCCCGGTGGGATGTTGTTCGCGTGGTAGGTTCGCCCCGTCACAATCGGCTGGTCCGGGTCACCGTGCAGGAAATCCACTACCACCTCCTGCCCGATGCGCGGGATAGCCAGCACGCCCCAGCCCTGGCCGGCCCAGGGTTGCGTCACCCGTATCCAGCACGAGCTGGTGTCGTTGTTCTTCCCGTACCTGTCCCACAAAAACTGCAGGCGGATGCGGCCGTACTCGTCGCAGTAAATCTCCTCCCCGGCCGGGCCCACCACCATCGCTATCTGCGGGCCGTCCATCGCCGGTTTGGGCAACGGCGTCGGCCGCCAGGTCTGGGTGTGAGGAATGAAGCTGAAACTGTTGCTCAGGTGCGTGCCCTGCTCACCCGCTTCCTGCTCCAGCGCCTGTGGCTGTTTGCCGCTGTGCTCAATACGCTGTATCTGCCAGGCGTGGTTCAGGTCCGGGCGCGGGTGGCGGGTCAGGCTGAACAACTGGCCCGGTTGCAGGCTGGCATCGTTGCTTTGGCCCTTCCCCAGGCTGGCGTCGTTGCGCAGCGCCTCCAGCCGGTAGCGGGTGAAGTCCTGTCCGTGCTGCTCGTCCTTAAAGCGACCCGGAAAATCAAAGTGCTCGTAGTCCGCACGCTGATTACTCAGGTCGCTGGCTTCACGGTTAAACTGGGCCGGCCAGCGGGGATTTTTAAAGGTGTAGTCCTTCAGCTGCACCGTGGCCGGGCGCACCTGCGCGCTGCGCGTAAACGTGGTGATGCACAGCTCCTGAGCCTGCGCCGCCACGTTCGGGTTGTACGGCAGCGTGGCGTCTTTGGGCAACGAGCCAACGTCGTCCGCATAGACCACGGTGTTCTTTCCTCTGCTGAACTCGAAATAGTAGAAAATGCCCTCTTCTGCCGTCAGACGCTGGATAAAATCGAAGTCCGACTCCTGATACTGCACGCAGAATTCCCGGGCCGGATGCGGGTTGCGGAACGCAAACGCAAAGTCCGTTATCCTGTTCTCCTTCAGCAGTGTGCTGAGGATGCTCTCCACCGTCTCCATCTGGAAAATGCGGGCGTTGCGCCGCAGGCTGGTGCGCCACAGTGCCGGACGGATGACCATGCTGTAACGTGTCTGGTGAAAGCCGGTATCTCCCTGCTCAAAACTCGCCACCATCCCGGTGACGCTGCGCTGCATCACCCCTTCCCGCCAGACCATCAGCGTGGCGTTTTTATCCAGCACCGCCGCAAAATCCACCGCCGGGTTAGCACTCGCCAGCCCGACGTTCAGTAAAAACGGCTCAGACAGCGCTTCACTGAGCGTGAAATCCACCACCGCGAAGGTCTGTGGTGGCAGGCCGCTGGCCGTCAGGGTGAACTGTAATCCACTCGGTTTTTTGAGCCCGGGCACCGGTGATGTGGTCTTGTCATCTGCAAACATAGGTTTTCCTTACCTGAATAGCGGGTATCAGCGGGCGGACTGCCCCTGCACCAGTAGCTGGTGATAACGACTCAGCAGCGCATTCCAGCGCTCATCGGTCTGGTTGATTAACAATGGTGACGGCGGCTGGTGCATGTCGACCGCCAGTGACAGCTGGCGCAGCAGCTCCTCAAGCGGCGTCGCGCGGTTAAGCTCGTTCTGCATCTGGTAAACGGCAGTTTTGAGATACGAGATGGTCAGGCTGCCGTGGGCCTTTTCCTGTTCGACCAGCTTGTCTGAAAGCGCCTTCAGTTGCAGACGGAGCTGAAAATAGCTGTCCTCTTCGGCATTGTCGGCCCTGGCTTTCTGCAGTTGCTGCCAGCGCTGTGTCTGGGCGATTTGCAGAGGATCCGTCGGCCACAGGCTGTTGGCCTTTGCCACTACGCGGTCTGCCGTTTGCAGTGCGGCAAGAGGCGAAAGATCCTCCAGCTCGCTAATCTGTTCAGGGTAAGTGGAGAGTGTCGGTTTGCTCAGCCATAGCGCTACCGCCGTATCGGGCATCTTCGCCAGCGCGCTCAGTTGCTGTTGCAGCGGCCGAACCTGCGTCATGTAAACCACCACCGCCGCCATTGCGCCGACAAACACGCCAGCCGCAAAACCGAAGATGACCGATGAGCGTTTTGCCGCGGGTGTCGCAAAACGCACTTCCACACCCTGTCGTGCAGGGGTCTCCGGCTGATGCACCGGAACCGCAGGCGGCTCCGGCTCAAATTGCGGTACAGACAAGTACACCAGCGTCTGCTTTGGCTGCGCGGCGGGCGCAGGGGGTTTGATGGCCGGGGCTTCCAGCCGCTTCGCCGTGTTCTGCATCAGGTACAGCAGGTTTTCGATGCGGGGTACCCGGCTCAGTTCGACCTGCTGCAGCTTGTCGCACAGCAGTTGCAACGCCCGTTCCGCCCGGAAGATCATCGGCAGGTCCCGGCTTTCAAAGCTGTGCTGGCGCAACTGGCTACCCACTCTGGCATTGAACCATTCGAGGATCTCCGTGCGTGCCTGCCCCTGCTGCGGCCACAGTTGTCCCCACTGATTGACGACCATCGCCGCCAGCAGCTCGCAACCTTCGGTAAACCCGGCCAGCCCCTGCCTGTGGGTCCTGGCCAGCGAGTAATAGGCGGCGGTCTGCAAATCCACACCGTTGCTACGAAACAGCGACAGCGATAGCGATTCGATCAGGCTCCAGCTCACCTCTGGCCGGGCCGGATGGTTGATTTTATTGATCTCTTCACGGATTGCCGCGAATTCAGGCCAGTCCCGGGGATCTGGGCCTGTCTGAATAATGATGTTCCCGGTAAGTTCACTCATGCTTCATCGTCCTTAATAGAGCGTATCCGGCAGACTGAAGTGGCTGAACAGGCCGCCCGCAAACGGGTTGTCCGACTCATCCACATAAACGCGGTAAGTCATGTCACCTCCATCCACCCTGAAGCGCACATCAAAGCTGCTGCTGTTAACGCTGGTCAGCTCACCGGAGTTGATTAGCCTCAGTTGCGCCCACGGGCCGGTGAAGCTCAGGCTTCTTGGGGATTTATCGTTCTCATTCGGTACCAGGGTTAGCTTGCTTTCCACGCCAGTGCGCATGGAGTTTGGCCACACCAGGTGTGCCCGGTTGCTTGGGCCGTGGGCGTAATCCAGCAGTTGCCCGTCCAGGTTCAGAATGCTGCGTCGTTTGTTGCCGCTCAGGGTCACCGGCTCCATAGCAAATTGCACGCCAGGGCCACTCTGGGTTGAGAAAAAGGTTTCTCGAATTTTCTTCGCCAGCTCGAGCTGTTCCAGTACGTCTTCCCGGATCAGGAGTTGCCCGTCGCTGTCTGCCGTCAGGTTGTTTTCAACAAACGGTTTCAGGTTGTTTTGGTAGAAGGTTTCCAGTGTGCCTTTCGGCCCGAAGAAGCGTTCGAATTCGCTGAGCGGAACATCCTCTTTCGCTTGCGGATCGAACGGATAACGCCCAGCCAGATAGGTCTGGTACTGCTTGACGATGGTGCCGTTCCATTCCACTTCCAGATAACTGATCGCCTCTTTCATCACCACGCGCCACGCCTGATCTGCCAGATCTCCAACCCAACGATTCAGCGGCTCCGGCAGGTTCTTCGCCAGTTGCTGAACTTCAAAAATCGGGTCGCTGTTGTTCTGGTCGAGCCGCAGCTGAACGGCCTTCAATGCCGCTTTGCCCGGCACCGGCGAGTTCTGAATAGCCAGCAGATAGCGGTGCAGTTCAGTCAGCTTCTGGTAAACACTTTGCAGCACGCTGCCTTTGTCGCCGTTTTCTACGAGCACGCTGGTTTCGGGGTCGAACTCGCGGTTAATACGCAGCAGTAAGGTATAGTCGGGTTGCGAAAGGAATTTCTCCCGCTCTTTCCCGGCCAGCGTGTCAGGAACGGCGGGTAAACGCGTGTTGTCACTGAGCGTCTGCAACGCGCGGCGGAACGGCTGTTCGCCGCTGATCACCTGCTCGATGGCGTTGATGGCCTGTTGCAGATCCTCAAACTCGCCTACCGACAGGTTGTTCATGGCGGCCCGCCAGGTGGCATTGTAGTCACCGATGTACTGTTCGGTGACCTGTCGCTGGATCTCTTTGCGGTCAGCCTCGCTGTATTCAACGTTTTTGGTCAGGTTCAGCACCCAACTGTCCATCACGGTCAGTTCAATAAACTGATCGTTTTGCTTCACGAAGTAGTTTTGCAGCCCTTTGCGCGTAAGGAATGACGGCACCGTCAGCAACTCTTCATCATTGGGCACAAACACATCGTCAAACCCTGCGCCAATCTGGTCGCGCAGGTTCAGCGCGGGCGGCAGTGACTCTTGGGCTTTAATACGCAGGTTCTGGTAAACGCGCTGATAAATTGACAATTTGCTCAGCTCGCGCTGGGCGGCACGGATGGGGTCGGCATACGGCACAAAGCTCTTGATGGCGTATTGGTCCCCCAGCTCACGGGACTGATGCCAGTCCGTGTGTTTCAGGGCGTAGTCCAGGTGGCTCATCAATTGCTGCTGCAGCGCCCGCTGGCCATTGAATTTTTGGCTCCACAGCGTGCTCATGTACTGCTCCACCCATGGGATGTTGCGCCCGCCGCCGTCTTCCAGCATGCGCATGATGCGCAGGATTTCGAGCTTCTGCTCGCTACCCGAAGGAGCGGCATTGAGCTGTTCAAGCAGGCCACTCATTAGGGCCGGCACAAAGCGCTGTTGCAGCAGTTGCAGGTAGGTATTTTCCACATACGGGCCAACATCATTACCCTGATACAGCCCCATGTCCGCGAACAGGCTACGTTCCCGGTAGTCGCCATAAGCCAGCGTTGCGTCACGCACCGGGTTGAGCAGCGGGAGTTGTAGATTGCCGTAGCGATCTTCCCCTGCGGGCATATCCACCGAGAGGAAGTTTTTCGCCTGGCTTAAGACCTCCTGCCCGGCGTGATAATTGCGCTGGTAGTAATACTGCCAGTAGCCCCACAGGGTCAGCGCCACGAGCGTGCCAACGCCGGAGCAAATCAGCATGCGCTTTTGCGAACGCTGCAACCACAGGCTATTTTCCGTGGCGAGATTGGGTTCCGCCAACAGGACTTTGCTGAACAAACTTCTGGAGAAATAAGGCGAGGTATCTGCCAACGGCCAGGTCGGAAAGGCTTGCGGTGCAAGGTGATATTGCACCGCAGCAGACTGGGTAAACACATCGTCCATTTGCCCGCGCTGCTGCGAAGACGTCAGGTACACACCGCGCAGAAGCGGGTGGCTGTGATCACCGCTGTACAAGATCCCTTCCAGCAGTTGGAGCACCGCATCGTATAACCCCTGCATCTGGCGGGTAAAGCTGAAAAGCTGGCTGCGCTGCCCGGCTTCGACGCTTTGCAGCATCATGTCCGGCATCGCGTTGTTGAGCTGTGTGATCCACTGTTGCCAGAACTGGCGTAACTCTTCACGCCAGGCGGAGGCATCCATGCTGAACGTGACACCCAGTATCGCATCGCGCTGGGTTTTGCTCAGCGTCTGGTACATCGCACCAAAGCCATAGAGTAGATCCATTTTGGTGAACACGACGTACAGCGGTATCTGGATGTGCAGGCTCAGTTGCACCTCCAGCAGGCGCTGGTGAATGTCAGTGATGTACGTCTCGCGCTGGATTTTATTTGCGGTCAGTAACTGGTGCAGATCGACAGTCAGAATGATGCCGTTGAGCGGCTGGCGAGCACGTTCCGTCAGCAGCCATTCCAGAAGACTCTTCCACAAGCAGCGATTGAGCAGGGCTTTGTCCTGGACATCACACACCGGCTGTTCGATACACTCCCCTGCCGGGTCAATGATCACCGCCTGCTCCCCTAGCCAGCAGCGCACCCGTAGCTCTTCGGCGTTCTCCATACGGCTTTGATCCTGTGCCGTAATGTCATTGAGCTTATAGCCTTCACGAATAAACGTCGTTTTGCCGCTTTTTCTGCCGCCAATCACCATGTACCAGGGCAAGCAATACAGGTACGACGGGGTGCCGAGCTGACGTTGAAGTTGGTGCTTCCAACGGCTGAGGTAGTGGTTTTGCTGTGCCACGTCCGCACTTATCGGGTCGTCATGATGCTTTGTCAGCTGCAACTGAAGCTTTTCCAGATGCTGCACACGGGCCATAAATTTCACGGTCAACCAGCAGACGCCCAGCAGCACGAGTATGGCAGTCACCAGCCAGCGGCTGAGCAGCGTTTCTAAAGGATGGTATTCAGCGACTTTCCACTGAGGCCCGTAGATCCAGACCCAGGCAAGCGTGCCGCAGGCCAGAAGAAACATCACCAGCGGGATCGACGCTTTAAAGCGTGGAAGCGCGGGTTTCACGATGCGAATAAAAGACGGCAATTTCATGTGTACTACTCCTGTTCCCTGGTTATCACGGTGTTAACTGCCGTTGTTTTTCTGTCAGTAACGTCATCAATGCGGGTTCCCATTCCCTGAGCTGCAACTGTTCTCCCACCAACATCAGGCTGTGATACTGCTGGCGGGCAAGTGCCGTTAAGCCTGCTTTTTCCAACAGTTGTGCTCCCATGAGCTGGTTGTAAAAGCGCGATCTGGGTTCGTTTTGCGGCTGGCATTCCAGCCGTTGTAGCGCCGCCTCTAGCCCTTGCTGCTGATAGCAGTGCCAGATTTCGTCCTGTTCGAGCGTGCTGTTGTCCTGTGCCTCGCCTTTGTGCTGTTGCAGCCAGGCCGCCGTCTCTGGGGCGAGGAACGGGGTCATGTCGGCGAAGTGCAGCGTGCTCAGGCCGGGCAACCTGGTCAGAAAAACAGTAAGTTCTTCCTGGATGGCCTGTGCCACCGCGACGTACCCCAACTTAACGGCAATGCGGGCGGAAAGCGCATGGCCATCCAGCCAGTAAGGCGCAAGCGTGAGGCTCTGTTCCACCTGCAGCCAAAGTGGTAAATCGGCATGGGGCAGACGGGCGAGATAGTCTGCAATACGATCGCTGGAGACAGCCGCCAGCGGGGTGCGTCCGTCACTTTGTGCCATTGGTAGTGCAATGATGGTTCCCCACACGGCGTAGCGACGCAGACGGTAACCCATCGCCACATCCGGATGGAGCTGGCAGAGGATGTCAGCCATTTTTAAAATGCTGTGACGCCATGCTTTTTCATTCGCGTTATCCACCGTCAGGCTGGGGATAACAGGTGCTGGGGCATTCGTTGCTTCGCCCATCAGTGACCGTTCTTCGCCACGGGGTTGAGCTTCCACCACTTTCTCCGGCAGTCGCGCATAATGGTTGCGCAACGCGTCCACCTCTTAAGCCAGAACGGGCTCATGGGCATGCCAGAGCTGTGCCAGATGCGCCAGCAAGCCCTGGGCGAGATCCCGCTGGATGACATCCGTTTTTTGGCTGAAGCTGGTGCCGGCGCTGTCGAACCGCTTGAGAATTTGCTGGGCAAAGCGGCGTTTGTGCATGACGTTGGCGGGGGCGGCGTGAGTCCAGAAATGCTCAATCCACGTGCTCAGTAGTGAGATCGCCAGCAGCAGTTGCTCCGGTTCTCCGCCATGTTGCAGCGTGCGCAGCAAGTGGACCATGAGGCGGAAGTCTTTGCTTTTATGCACCAACAGCGCGATAAGCCGCCGCTGTATGTCGTCCAGGTCCAGGGTGCCGTGCGCCAGGGACCCCAGTTTCACCATCTGGCTGTCGAGGTATTCCCATTCCGGATCGTCATCCGCCAGCGCCAGAGCAACCTGCTCCGAGGTGAGCGGCGTCAGGAGTAATGCGTGCCAGGGATGTTGCGACGAGATATCCATAAACCTTACCAGTGGCAGGCGTTGCGCAGAGGTTTCACAACCTCCGACAACTGCTCAATATTAAACGTCAGACGAGGAAATCCCCCCTCCACGCTATCGATGGTCAGCGTTTTGGCGGGCATCAGACGTTTGATTTCGTCGATGCCCGCCAGCCCCCGGCTGGACTCCAACAGGTAGCCGTTTTCACGTAAAAACCACTGGGCAGCGAAATGGTCGTTGTCGGCAGCGATTCTCACCGAGCCGTTTTTAGGCTGCGTGGTGATAGCAATTTGCAGGCGCGTAATGTTGTCAATGCAGCTAAACATCAGCACTGGCCGTGGCGGCGGAATCCCCATCGCCGGGGTCGTGATCACAACAGTGGGGTTATTGCCTGTACCCTGCGTCACCAGAAAAGCGGTTGAGTGACGGGTGCGCCCTTTTTCCTGCTCCATCGCTTTTTGCCATGCAGGGCCGCTACTGGTCTGGTTAATGGCGATTTCCGTGGCAGTGGAGAGTGCCTGGTCGTAACACTCCAGCCGCACCAGTGGCGACGTTTCCACACGACAGCGTGTCACTTTTGCCAGTTTCTGCGTGACGGTCATCTCCCGTTCAGGATCCAGAGATACACCCTGTTCCGCTGTCGGAAGCCATTGCCCAACATGGGCAATCAGTGCGGTAATCAATAGCCATGTGCTCATGCTTCACACCTGTATTTCGTCAACTTGTAAGCCAGCGTCCGAGGCGCAATCCCCAAGCTTTCCGCGATGCGGTTTTTGTCTTTTCCGTAAACGCGCATGCGCTGGGTCAGGATGGCGATTTCAAAAGCTTCGACCGCTTCGGGCAGGTCATCAATTTTGCTGTAGTCGTGGGAAAGTCCGGGTAAAGTACTGAATTCTTGAGCCTCATTAAGCGTGGCAAGGAGTTCATCCATTTGCTTTTCGCGCTGCTGCTGGGAGGCAAGCAAGGCGCGAATCTGGCTAAGTTGTGTACGGAGCTGCTCAGACTCTTGCAATTTGATCAGGCGATGCTGGAAGACATAGCAGTAAACGCCAAAAATACCGTCGGGGTCAGTAAAGCGGGCGATCCGTTCGGCGATGATCGCAATGACCCCACAGGCTCGTCCGTGTAGATCAAACAGCGGCAAGGCGTACATCCCGCATCCCACAGGCATCTCCTGAACCAGTTCACGAAAAATGCTATCTTCAATGCGTACGCCCTGCTGCAATGAGTCCCAGACCAGCGGCGAACCGTTGCGCAGTACTTGCACCAGCGGGTGGCTGATGTCGTCGATGTTGATGTTCAGGTTGACCGTTTCGTAGCTGTTTTCATTGGGATGGAGATAGCAATCCAATCGTCTTTCGTTGGCATTGAACATCGCCACCATCAGGGTGCTGAAACGCAGGCGGTGGTGTTTTATCGCCAAAAAACGGTAGATCAGCTTCTCGATGGAGTTGTCATCCAGTAACGCCAGCACGCTTTTAAGGCGCTGCCTCATGCAGCCTCCTCAACGTGAGCGGTAAACACATTCCCCTCAACTGACAGCCTGATGCAGCGAATCGCTGAACCCGCCGCCATTTTTTGCAGCAACAGCAAAGAGACCGGAGGCAGTAAGGCACCGTCAATAATCGACTCGAGCATTCGGGCACCGTTTTCCGTGCGCGTGGCGCGCAGCAAGATCTCGTCGATGACCTGCGGGTCAATCACCACTTCGGCGTTGAAACGCTGACGCAACAGGTTTTCCAGTCGGTTCAGCTTGCCATGGATAATGGTTTGCAGCGTGGTCCGATCCAGCGGCAAATACGGCACCACTTCCATCCGGGCCAGCAAAGCGGGTTTGAAGAAGGCAGCCAGTTCCGGGTACAGCAACTCGTTGATTTGCTCCGGCTGTGCGGCGTTATCAACGATGGTCTGGTAGCCCAGATTGGAGGTGAGGAAAAACACAACATTTTTGCAGTCGATAATCCGGCCTTCGCCGTCTGCCAGTTCACCTTTATCGAAAGCCTGGTAGAACAAGTTCAGCACGTCCGGGTGCGCTTTTTCCACTTCATCCAATAGCACCACGGAATAAGGCTTCTGGCGAATAGCCTCAGTCAACACACCACCTTCACCGTAGCCAACGTAGCCGGGCGGCGAGCCAATAAGGCGCGAAACGGTGTGTTTTTCCTGGAATTCCGACATATTGATGGTGGTGAGGTACTGGCGGCCGCCGTACAGCAGGTCGGCGATTTGCAGTACCGTTTCGGTTTTTCCCACACCGCTTGGGCCAACCAACAGGAAAGCCCCCATAGGGCGGCCAGGCCGACGCAGGTCTGCCCGCGCGGTGAGCAGGTGTTGATGCAGGCAATGGATAGCCGTGCTCTGGCCTTTGATCTGCTGCCCCAGATAGTCCGGCAATTCCGTGACCACCGTCAGTTCGCTTTGCGAAAGGCGATTCAGCGGCACGCCCGTCCACTCGGCAATCACCGACGCAATCTGGTGTTTATCTACGTGCGGCGAAACGAGCATCTGGTGCTGTTGCAACGCTTCCAGCTCGATGCCCATCTCCGCCAGTCTGGCCGTCTGTTCGTCGCAGGCGTTCTCTTCCTGCGTCAATAATTGCGACCTGAGATCGATAATGTGCTGCACCAGGCGCTGCTGGGCTTCCCAACTGGACTTCAATTCAGCAAGTTGCAGCTCAATGGCTTCTCGCTGCTGGCATAGTTCAATTAAACGCGCGTCCGGGCAACCGAGATTCAGCCGCTGCTCCCGCTCGAGGATCTGGATTTCCATCGCCTGCTGATGCAACTGCGTTTGCAACGCAGAAACCTGGCGAGGTGCAGAGGTCAAGTTAATGGCTACACGCGCCGACGCGGTATCCAGCACATCAATAGCTTTATCCGGTAACTGGCGGCCAGACAGATAGCGGTCACTTAACACGGCGGAGGCCTGGAGCGCTTCGTCGTCTATCAGTACGCCGTGCGCCTGTTCATAGAGTGTGCGCAGGCCGCGCATGATGATCGTCGCCTCTTCCGCGCTCGGTTCAGAGACTTTGACCAACTGGAAGCGGCGTGAAAGCGCGGCGTCTTTTTCAAAGTATTTTTTGTATTCGCCCCAGGTCGTGGCGGCGATAGTTTTCAGCTCGCCACGGGCCAGGGCGGGCTTTAATAAGTTGGAGATGTCGAGCCCACCCTGCTGGTTGCCCGCGCCGATGAGAGTATGCGCTTCGTCGATAAACAAAATGATCGGCGTGGCGGACTGTGCGATTTCGGCCATGATGCCTTTGAAGCGTTTTTCGAATTCGCCTTTCACTGCCGCACCGGCCTGTAGCGCCCCCAAATCCAGCGTCATCAGCTCGCAGTTCTGTAATTTCTGCGGCACCTCGTCCGCCACAATGCGCAGCGCCAGTCCTTCAATTAATGCACTTTTCCCTACTCCCGCCTCCCCAACGACAATCGGGTTGTTTTTGCGGCGGCGGCAGAGAATATCGATCATCAGGTCGATTTCCGTGTCGCGGCACAGCACCGGGTCGAGCTT
>Ga0160437_1000809_pt1 | contig 15324 bp, 12 predicted proteins | sample HID1975I_E0MG_FD_108227 | JGI IMG/M metagenome (GOLD analysis project Ga0160437, IMG submission 108227) | Enriched soil microbial communities from UW Madison campus, WI, USA - HID1975I_E0 MG | ecosystem: Environmental > Terrestrial > Soil > Unclassified | place: USA: Madison, Wisconsin... | reverse complement strand
CGCTGATCTGGCGCAGGCCGAGCCGGAGGGCGAGTGCGCCTTTCGCGTTGGGTTCCAGGGTGCAGTCCCACTCGCTGTGGTTGGCATCGATGGTGCGCACTTCCACGCCATGCTCCTGCGCGCAGCGGACGATCTGGGCCGGGGCGTAGAAGCCCATGGGCTGCGAATTGAGCAGGGCGGCGGCGAAGACCTCGGGGTAGTGGTGTTTGATATAGGCCGAGACCCAGACCAGCCGTGCGAAGGCGAGGGCATGGCTTTCCGGGAAGCCGTAGCTGCCGAAGCCCTTGATCTGCTGGAAGCAGCGCTCGGCGAAGTCCTTCTCGTACCCACGGGCCACCATGCCGTTCACCATCTTGCTGTGCAGGGAGCCGATCGTGCCGACATTGCGAAAGGTCGCCATGGCGCGGCGGAGCTGGTTGGCTTCGGCATCGGAGAAGTTCGCGGCGGTGATCGCCAGCCGCATCGCCTGCTCCTGGAACAGGGGGACGCCGAGAGTCTCGCCGAGGACACCGCGCAATTCGTCGCGATCGTGGGGAGGGGCCGGAGAAGGGTAGATGACGTCCTCGATCTTTTGTCGGCGCCGCAGATAGGGATGGACCATGTCCCCCTCGATCGGGCCGGGGCGCACGATGGCGACCTGAATGACCAGGTCGTAGAACCTCTCAGGTCTCAGGCGGGGCAGCATGTTCATCTGCGCACGGCTCTCCACCTGAAAGACGCCGATACTGTCGCCCTTCTGGAGCATCTCGTAGACGGCTTTGACGTGGGGAGGGTTGCTCCGGTGATCTTCCTCGTCGCCCGGCACGGAACTGAGCTGGTACTGGCGGCCGATGTGCGTTTCGATCATGGCGAAGGCTTTGCCGATACAGGTCAGCATTCCGAGCGCCAGGATGTCGACTTTCATCAGGCCGAGCGTATCGATGTCGTCCTTGTCCCATTCGATGAACGTGCGCTTTTCCATCGCGGCATTGTGGATCGGCACGGTTTCGTCGAGCCGGTCCTGAGTCAGCACGAAACCGCCGACATGCTGGGAGAGATGGCGGGGGAAGTTCAGGATCGTCCCGGTGAAGTGATTGACCCGCGCGATCGTGGGATTGTCGGGATCGAGGCCGGCCTCGATGCAGCGGTTGCGGTCGTATTCCGAGGCGTAGCTGCCCCATACCGTGCTGGCGAGCCGGGCGGTGACGTCCTCGCTGAGCCCCAGCGCCTTGCCGACATCGCGGGCGGCGCTGCGCGAGCGGTAGTGAATCACCGTGGCGGCAATTCCCGCGCGCTCGCGGCCGTAGCGGCTGTAGATATATTGCATCACTTCCTCGCGCCGCTCGTGCTCGAAGTCGACGTCGATGTCGGGCGGTTCCTTGCGCTCGGTGGAGATGAAGCGGGAAAACAGCAGGTTGTGCTTCATCGGATCGACAGCGGTGACGCCGAGGACGAAGCAGACCGCCGAATTGGCCGCCGAGCCGCGCCCCTGGCAGAGGATGCCCTGTATCTGCGCCCACTGCACGATATCGTGGACGGTGAGGAAGTAGGCGGCGTAGCCCTGCTGCCCGATGATCCCCAGTTCCTCGGTAAGCAGGCGGGTGAGCTTTTCGGGGATGCCCTGCGGGTGGAGGTCGCTGGCGCGGCTCCAGACCAGTTCCTCCAGCCAGCCTTGCGGGGTGTAGCCGTAGGGGACCGGCTCGTGGGGGTAGGTGTAGCTCAGGTCTTCGAGCTTGAAGACGATGCCGCCCATGAAGTCTGCGGTGGCGGCGATCGCCTCGGGAGCGGCGGCGAAGAGGCGGGCCATTTCGGCTGCGGGCTTCAAGTGCCGCTCGGCATTGGCGGTGAGGCGGCGGCCGGCGGCCTGTACCGTGGTCTTCTCGCGGATCGCCGTCATGACGTCGTGCAGGGGGCGGGATTCCGGCCCATCGTAGAGAGCGTCGTTGATCGCGATCAGCGGCACGCCGGCCAGGGCCGCCTGTTCGCGCAAGGCCGCCAGCCGGCGCGCGTCGCGGCCCTGCCGCAGCATCGCCGCGCCCAGCCAGACCTTGCCGGGCGCGGCCTGCGCCAATTGGCGCAACAGGGCGTCGGAAGCGGGGGTGGCGACGATGAGCTGCAGGTCCTCCAGGAATTCCAGCAGGTCGCTCAGGCGCAGTTCGCAGTTGCCCTTGGTCGTGCGCAAGTTGCCGGTGGTGAGCAGGCGGGTCAGGCGGCCCCAGCCGTATCGCGTGGTCGGATAAGCGAGGATCTCGGGCGTATCGTCGGCAAAGACCAGCCGCGCGCCGACCATGAGGCGGAACGGGGGCAGGGTGACGCCTTCGGCTTCCATCTCCTCCCCGAACCTGCGCAGCGCGGCGAGAGCGCGGGCGACGCCGGATACGGTGTTGCGATCGGCGATGCCGATGCCGGGGTGGCCGAGCGCCTGCGCCCGCAGCGCCATTTCCCCCGGCGTGCTGGCGCCGCGCAGGAAGGAATAGGCGGTCGTCGTCGCGAACTCGACATAGGGCGGCGTTTCGAGGCTCATGCGAAGACGCCGTGCAGATACCAGCGCGGGTCGGCTTTCTCGCTGCCGTAGAGACCATGGCGAAACAGCCAGAAGCGGCGGCCGTCGCTGTCCTCGATCCGGTAATAGTCGCGCGTGGGGCCGGTCGCCTCCACCGTCTTCCACCAGGGATAGGCGAGGCGTTCGGGGCCTTCCTGCCGCACCACCCGGTGCTGGCGTCCCTGCCAGCCGAACCGGCGCGGGGGACCATCAGGCACTTCGGCCAGCACGGTGACGGGCTGGGGCGGATCGAACAGGAACAGCGGGCGCAAGGGCGGCTCGCCTGCCTCCGGCTGGGGCCAGGGCTGCGGAATCGATGCGGGAGGCACGAGGCGGTCGGCATATTCCGGCAAGTGCTCGTCGCGGGGGGCGAAGCGGTGGACGCATTCGGCGCCAAAGCGCACTTGCAGGCGGTCCAGCAGGGGGGCGAGGTCGGGCTTGCCGGAATTCTCCTCGTCCAGCCGGTCCTGCCCTTCGGAGACGTCCTCGTGCAGGGGCACGGCCAGGCGCAGCAGGTCGTAGCCGAAGCCCGGGTCGAGCGGATCGGCGAGCGATTCGATGCGTTCGCGAAACAGGCGGACGACATCGGCGGGTTCGCGCAGGGGCAGGCCGCTGTCCACGGCGAGCCGGGCGACATGGCCGTCGGTGCGGAACAGCGAGACTTCGTAGCGTCGGCCCCCCCGGCCGCGGGCGACCAGCACGTCCCGCGCCTGCCCCGCCAGCCATTCGATCACGCCGAGGAGGGGCTTCACGGTCGCCATCGGTTCGGCGAAGCGCTGCTCCACCCAGATCGGGGGCAGGGTGCGATGCGGAGTGATGCGCCGGTCCTGCTCCTCCAGCAGGTGGGCGAGGGCGATCGACATCGCCTTGCCGAAGCGAGCGGCGAGGGGCGCGCGGGGGCGATCGGCAAGCTGGCCCAGGGTGCGCAGCCCGGCGCGCTTCAGCGCGAGGTGGGCATCGTCTCCCAGGCCGAGTGCGGCCACCGGCAGTTCGCGCAAGGTGCTCTTGCCGAAGCGGGCAAGGGCAAGGGCGGCATCCGGCGTTCCGGCACAGGCCGCCAGCGCCCGGAATCCCCGCCGCGCGAGCCAGGTGACGAGATCGCGCCGCACGGCGTCTTCATCCATCCCCAGGCTGTCGAAGCAGCCGGTGAGGTCCAGCACCAGCGCGTCGTCGCGATCGGGGGCCACCATCGGGGTATAGCGTTCGCAGGATTCGACGATGCGCAGCAGCAGGGCATGGTCTGCTGCGGGCCGGTGTTCGAGAGCAGGCAGGTCCGGCTCCAGCGCGCGCGCATCGGCCAGCATCATGCCGGCCGAGAGGCCCAGCGCCAGCGCCGCGGGAGACAGCGCCATGATGCGCTGCGCCCCGCGTTGCTTCGCGATCAGGGCGAAAGCCGCGTCAGGCGGCGCTGCGCCTTCCCGCATCGCCCGTTCGGACGGCAGGAAGGGAAAGGTGACCGCCAGATAGCGGCGCATGGCCAAGCATGGGCTTACGGAAGGTGCCTTGCTCACGATTCCATTCCAGTTGCAGGTTGAGACCCTCCCGCCCGCCGCGCCGGCGCAGCAGGGTCACGTCGAACACCGGATCTCCCGGCGCATTGGCAGGCAAGGGAACCGACGGTGCGCTGGTCACCTGCCAGCGGGTGTGGGCGGCGCTGGGCGTGGGCTGGGCGCCGCTGCGCACGATCATGACCATGGTGCCGCTTTGCTCCGCCGCCAGCGCCAGCCGCCGCGAGGCGGTAAGGTCGAAGGCCGGGGCGCGGCCGTCCATTTCCATCACCACGGCCGCTGCCCCGCCATGCCGCACCGAATCCACGCCTGCGCGCAGCAGGCTCTGGAGATCGGGCAGGCGCAGCAGCACCATGGCGGCCGGGTCTATGCCCAGTTCGGCAAGGCCGGGAGCATAAGGGCGCGAGCGGGCCTGCTTGCCCCCGCCCTTTCCATTAACTTTGCCCAGGCGCAGCCAGAGCAGAGGTTCCCGCGCCTTGCGCGCCTGCACCGCGCAAAGCAGCGCCAGCGCCAGGGCGGCCCCGCCGTCCTGCTCGGTCGCGGCATAGAATTCATGAACGCCGTCCTGCTGCAAAGGCGACTCGGGCCAGCCGTCAGGAGACGCCTGAGCGAGGTTTGCAGCCAGTTGGAGGCGACTCGAATCGAACATATGTTCCTTTTATGTTCTATTCCTGTCCTGCGCAATCGAGTCTGGAAATGAGGGTGCAATCGGCTGTGGGCACCGGCGCAGAACGCAGGCCGAAAAGCTTTCGGGCATCGTTCGCCAAGTCATCGCAAGGCATTCCGCCTAGGGTTCGGGCATCGCCCACCTTACGGCCCCTACCCTCAAAGAAGGACTCACGAAGCATGGCCAGTTCCGCTCCCGCGCCGCTGGAAGCCGTTCCGCCCGTCACCACTGCCGCTGCCTGGCGGGGAGACCGGCTTTCCGAGACCGACGCGTGGATCTACAGGCTGTCCGACGAACAGGTGCTGGAGCTGGAGACGCTCGGTGCCCGCTTCATGGCCGACGACCCGGACCTGCGCACGGTCACCGCCGAGGAATATCCGCTGGTAGCCTGCGCCGATGCGGTGAAGTCATGGGGCGAGGATGTCGATTACGGCCGCGGCTTCGTGCTGGTGCGGGGCCTGCGGACCCAGCTCTATTCGGACGTTCTTTCCAATGCGATCTACTACGTGCTCGGCCTGCACATGGGCGATCCGATCCGCCAGAACGAGATGGGCGACCTGATCGACCACGTCTATGCCACCAGCGACAAGACCATGGACGATCCCACCGCGCTCTCCTCCAAGGTGCGGGACAAGCTGGTCTACCACTCCGACAGCTCGGACATCGTCGCGTTGATGTGCCTGCGCCCGGCCAAGGAGGGCGGCCTGTCCTGCCTTGTCTCCGGCGCGGAGATCTACAACGAGATCCTGCGCCGCCGCCCCGATCTGGCGCCGCTGCTGCTGGAACCCTTCCACTGGGACTGGCGCCGGCAGGACCACAATGCGCCGGCGGATACCTATACCTCGCCGATCGTCAGCCTGGTGGACGGGGTGTTCTCGATGTACGCGGGCTCGCTCTACATCCTCACCGCGCAGGAATATGAAGGCGTGCCCAAGCTGACGCCGGAGCAGATCGCGGTGCTCGAACTCTTCGACACGATCACCTACGAAGAGGGCATGGCCATCGAGATGGATTTCCGCCCCGGCGACATCCAGTGGCTCTCCAATTACGCCGCGCTCCATGCCCGCACCACGTTCTGGGACTGGCCAGAGCCGCAGCGCAAGCGCCACCTCCTGCGGTTGTGGCTGAGCCGCGATGCCGGGCGCCCGGTGGTGGAGGGCTTCGGCAAGAACGGCGTTGTGCAGGTTCGCCAGGCCCCGCGCGACGGGCAGGCGGAGCATCCCGATGCGCATTTCGACGTGTTCTCGGTATCGGTGCCGCGCCTGATGGGCTGAGGGGCCGCGTGCGCAGACAAAGAGGGCCGGAAGTTTCCTTCTGGCCCTCTTTTTGTTGTCCTGAGTGTGCCGATCAGCGGAGGCCGATCAGCGGAGGCCGATCAGCTCAGGGCGATGTCCGGAGCGTCTTCCTGCTTCATGCCGACGACGTGGTAGCCTGCGTCCACATGATGCGTCTCGCCGGTCACGCCCGAGGAGAGGTCGGAAAGGAAGTAGAGGCCCGAGCCGCCCACGTCCTCGATCGTGACGTTGCGGCGCAGCGGCGAGTTCAGCTCGTTCCACTTGAGGATATAGCGGAAGTCGCCGATGCCGCTGGCGGCCAGCGTCTTGATCGGGCCGGCCGAGATCGCGTTGACGCGGATGTTCTGAGGGCCAAGGTCGTTGGCGAGGTACTTCACCGAGGCTTCCAGTGCCGCCTTGGCCACGCCCATGACGTTGTAGTGCGGCACGACCTTTTCGGCGCCGTAATAGGTCAGCGTCAGGATCGAGCCGCCTTCGGGCATCATCTGCATCGCACGCTTGGTCACCGAGACCAGGCTGTAGGCCGAGATGTTCATCGTCACCAGGAAGTTTTCGAGGCTGGTGTCGACATACTTGCCGCGCAGCTCGTTCTTGTCCGAGAAGCCGATGGCGTGGACGACGAAGTCGATCGTCGGCCAGCGTTCCGCCAGCGTTTCGAAGGCGGTGTCGAGGGCTGCCATGTCCGAAACGTCGCAATCGATGAGGAAATCGCTGCCCAGGCTCTCGGCCAGCGGCTTCACGCGCTTGGCCAGCGCTTCGCCCTGATAGGAGAAGGCCAGCTCGGCACCCTGTTCGTGCAGTCTCTTCGCGATGCCCCAGGCCAGGGACTTGTCGTTGGCAAGGCCCATGATCAGGCCGCGTTTACCCTGCATCAGACCGGTCATTCGTGTTCTTCCTGTACTTCGTTGTTCTGCGCAGCGGCGCTGCTATTTCCGCCTGGCCCCCCGGCAAGCATTTCCTGCTCCTCGGGACTGACGGTAAGGGCGGCATTGAGTTCCGCGCCCGCGACCATCCCTAGTCCGACAAGCCAGAAAAAGAAAAGCGCGATCATCACTCCGGCGAGACTTCCGTACGTCAAATCGTAAGCGATGAAATTGCGCAACACTTTCGGCAGCAGCCATGCGGCCCCCAGCCACCATGCCGCGACGAACAGAGGGCCGGGCCATTTCCGATAGCGGCGAGACTGGTAGCGCGAGGGCGTGAGCAGGAAAAACAGGGCGTAGAGCGAGGCGAACAGGGTGGCGGCGGTGATGCCGCGGGAAATGCCGATCTGGTAGTTGAAAGCCTTGAGGCCGGGGAAAACCGTCAGCAGCACTTCCTCGATCACTGAAATGAGCACCTGCGAAGACAGCGAGAGCAGCAGCAGCAGGACCGAACCGAAGATCAGCCCGCTTGACGCCAGGCGGTTTCGCCAGAACTTCAGGCCCTTGTTCATGCCGTAGGCGCGGTGGAGAATATCGCGGATGGTCTCGATCAGGCTGGTCGCCGTCCACAGGCCCAGCACGCCGCCGATCCAGAGCAGCCAGCCGTGCCGCGCGGCAACGGCATCGCGGGCCACCGGGGCCAGCGCTTCGTCCACGCGCGGGGGAAGGGCATTGAGCACCGCGTCGATCGCGCTTTCCAGCTGCCCCTGTTCGCCCAGCGCCGAATAGATGGCCGCCAGGGCGATGAAGAAGGGGAACAGCGCCACGATCGTCATGTAGGCGAAGTTGCCGGCGTGGATGAAGCCGTCTTCCCAGGTCCCGGTAAACACGCGCTTGACCACGACATAGGCGCGGCTGGAAGGATCGGGACGGGGAATCCGGTCCTGCATTTCCTGCCAGCGCATGGCCGCGCGCCGCCGGGCTTCGGGCGTTATCGCTGCCGAAGCCGGCGTTCCCGGGGCCTGCACGTCTATCGAATGGTCGATGTTCACCACGCCGAGATAGGCGCTGAAAAGAGGATATTCAAATTTCGGAAGGGGTTAGGTGGGGCGATCCGCAAAGACATCCCCGCCCGCACCCTCAGATTCCGAGCTTTGCGCGCACGTCGCGCGTATCCTTCCAGCCTTCCAGCCGCTTGGCGAGATCGGCGTCGCTCTCTGGCAAGACGATCTGGAGGCTGATCAGCAGGTCGCCGCGGGCGCCGTCCTTGCGGGACATGCCGCGGCCCTTGAGGCGCAGGACCTTGCCCGAACTCGCCCCGGCCGGAACCGACAGCATGACCGCGCCGGCCGCGGTGGGGGCTTTCACCTTGCCGCCGTTCAGGGCCTCGTCGAGGGTGATCGGCAGGTCCACGCGCAAGTCGTCGCCGTCCTGGCGGAAGAAGGCATGGGGCTGGATCTGCAGCGTGACGATGGCATCGCCCGCGCCGCCGGGGCCTTGCTCGCCCTTGCCGGCCAGGCGCATCTGGGTGCCGTCCTCCATGCCGACGGGCAGCTTGAGGTCGATCGTCTTGCCGTCGGACAGGGTGATGCGCTGCGGCTTGAGTTCGGCCGCATCGGTCAGAGGGACGGAAAGGCGATAGTTCACATTGCCGCCGCGCGGCGCCGCGCGGCCGCGTGCACCGCCGGCTCCGCCCATTCCGGCACCGAAACCGCCGGGGCCGCGCTGGCCGGAACCGCCGAAGATGCCGCCGAACAGGTCTTCCAGGTCGATGCCGTCGTTACCGCCGAATCCGCCCGAAAAGCCGCGCTGCCCGCCGGGCCCGCCGCCGAATCCGGCACCCCCTAAGCCGCCGGCTCCGCCGCCGCCGAACCCGCCGAAGCCCATGGGATTGCCTTCGGCATCGATCTCGCCCCGGTCGAACCGGGCCCGCTTGTCCTTGTCGGACAGCAGGTCGTAGGCGCCGGTCACTTCGGAAAAGCGCTCCGCGGCCTTGGGATTGTCCTTGTTGGTATCGGGATGAAGTTCCTTCGCCAGCTTGCGATAGGCGGACTTGATGTCCTTCTCGCTGGCCGTGCGCGATACGCCAAGGGTGGAATAAGGGTCTGCTGCCATGGCTTCCTAGCTAGGTGCGGACGCGCGTTACGGCAAGCGGTGCTTTCCTAGTTCCGGTCACGAGTCTATTGGAACCTTCACGCCCCGCCCTGCCGCCGGGAATCGCCGTGAAATCAGCGAGGTCCGGCCCGGCGCGGCTGCGTTTGACCACAGGCACGATCCCAGGAAGCGAACATGGAAGCTGAACAGGCCCGCGAAGTCATCCCCCACGGCGATCCTTTCGCCCTGTTCAAGGACTGGTACGACGCCGCGCGCAAGAGCGAGCCCAACGATTCGAACGCCATGGCCCTGGCCACCGCCACGCCGGACGGACTGCCTTCTGTTCGCATGGTCCTGCTCAAGGGCTACGGGCCGGACGGCTTCGTGTTCTATACCAATGGCCATAGCCGCAAGGGCCAGGAAATCGCCGCCAATCCCCATGTCGCGCTGCTGTTCCACTGGAAGAGCCTGCGCCGGCAGATTCGCATCGAAGGCGAACTGGTGCCGGTGACCGCCGCGGAAGCAGATGCCTATTTCCATTCGCGCGCCCGCGATTCGCAGCTGGGCGCCGTCGCTTCCGACCAGTCCGCCCCGCTCGACAGCCGGGAGACGTTCCTGGCCCGCTACGAGGATGTCCGCGGCCGCTTCGGCGAAGGCGAGATCGAGCGGCCGGCCCATTGGACCGGCTATCGCGTGGTGCCCGCCGCCATCGAGTTCTGGCAGGACCGGCCCTATCGCCTCCATGAGCGCCGCCGTTTCGTGCGCAGCGCCGATGCGGCAGGCGGCTGGGTCAGCACGCTCCTCTATCCTTGAGCCCGCCCTTGCACGAACACGCCAAACTCACCCGCAGCGCCGCTTTCGCCAGCATTGGCGTGGCCGTGCTGCTGCTCGGCCTGAAGGGCTGGGCGGCCTGGTCCACCGGCTCCACGGCGATGCTTGGCAGCCTGGCCGATACCACGCTGGACCTCGTCGCCAGCGTGGCCACGCTGCTGGGCGTGTGGATCGGTGCACAGCCGGCGGACGACAAGCACCGCTTCGGCCACGGCAAGGCCGAGGCGATCGCGGCGATGTTCCAGATCGTGCTGATCTCGATCTCCGCGCTCGCCATCGCCAGCCGCGCGGTGGAGGAATTCCTGGCCAGGAGCCGGGTCGAGAGCGCGGAAAGCGGCATCGCCGTCTCGGCCGTGGCGATCGCGCTGACTCTGGCGCTGGTCGCCTGGCAGCGCCACGTCATCCGCCGCACCGGCAGCATCGCCATCCAGACCGACAGCGTCCACTACCAGTCCGACCTCCTGCTCAACGTGGCGGTGATCGCCGCGCTGGTGCTGGACCAATATGCCGGGCTGAAGGGCGCGGACCCGCTGTTCGGCCTGGGTATCGCCGCGTGGCTGGGCTGGGGCGCCTGGAAGGCCTCGCAGGATGTGCTCGACCAGCTGATGGATCACGAGTGGCCCGAGGAGAAGAAGGACCGCTTTCTCCAGGTGCTGGCCCGCCATCCCGATATTACCGGCGTCCATGACTTGCGCACGCGCACGTCGGGCAACCGGGACTTCGTGCAGTTCCACGTCTGGGTCGATCCGAACATGACCGTTCGCGAGGCGCACCGGGTGATGGACGAGTTGGAACACCGGCTCTGCGACGAATTTCCGGATACCGAGATCCTGATCCATCCCGATCCCGAGGGTTTGGTCGACGAAGCCGGTGCGGCCGGACTCGACGTGCTGCCGCCGATCCGGGTGTCCCCGGATTGAGCGCAGGGGCCGCACTGGCTGGACCTGCCCCACTTGCCACCTCATCCTGAACCAGGTCCGGGACGACGCGCCTTTGGCGGCGAGAGCAACGGCACCGCAAATTCGGCTGGCTTCAATATCGCCCACCGCGCATAAGCCCCGACATGTCAGCGATTTCCGGTCCCGGCCTGTGGGCGCTCTGCGTTTCCGCCGTCACGATGACGGCGATCGTCGGCTTGCGCTATCTCGGCACCTCGGGCCTCTTCGCCTGGATCACCGCGCGCGCCAGGCCCGGCCTCTATGCCGGGATGGAGCGCCAGATCCGGGGCGAGATCGGCTGGTCGCTGGCCTCCTGCGCGATCTACGGCATACCTGCGGGCGTGGTGGCCTGGGGCTGGCAGGCCCATGGCTGGACCCGCATCTATGCCGATCCCCTGGCCCTGCCCTTGTGGTGGATGCCGGTATCGCTGTTCATCTACCTGTTCCTGCACGACACCTGGTTCTACTGGACCCACCGCTGGATGCACCGGCCCCGCGTGTTCCGCCGGATGCACGCCGTGCACCACGCCAGCCGCCCGCCCACGGCCTGGGCGGCGATGAGCTTCCATCCGCTGGAGGCGCTGACCGGCGCGGTGGTCGTCCCGGCGCTGGTGTTCCTGGTGCCGATCCATGTCGGGATGCTCGGGCTGGTCCTGACCATCATGACGGTGATGGGAATCGCCAATCACATGGGCTGGGAAATGTTTCCGCAGCGCCTCGTCCATTCGCGTCTCGGCCACTGGTTGATCACGGCCAGCCACCATCACCGCCATCATGAGCTTTATCGATGCAACTACGGCCTCTATTTTCGTTTCTGGGATCATCTGTGCGGCACCGATCGGGGCGTTTCGGCGCCCTGACCCTGCTGGCGGCGGCGCCGATCGTGCTGGGCGCCACGGGGCCGCAGTCGGACGTGTCCGCTGCCGTCACCGGGCTGCGCTCCGCCAAGGGGCAGATCCTGGCCTGCCTGACCGCCGACCCGCAGACCTTCCCCAATTGCGACAAGGACCCCAAGGCCCGCAAGCTGACGATCCCGGCGCAGGGCGAAGTGCGGCTCGATTTCGGCTCGGTGCCCGAAGGCCGCTATGCGATCTCGCTCGTCCATGACGAGAACGGCAACGGCAAGCTGGATACCGCGCTGATGATCCCGCGCGAGGGCTTCGGCTTTTCGCGCGATGCGCCGGTGCGGATGGGCCCGCCCCGTTTCGACAAGGCGGCTTTCGACGTAGGGGACCAGAATACCCGCATGGCGATCAAGATGCGATACCTGCTCTGAACGGCAGAGCGAGCCTTGCCGCCCATCGCGCCGCGGCCTAACCCCGATTCGTGAACAGGCATACTTCATGACCAGGGAAGAGGACATCGTCGAGGAGGTGGTGGATACGGCCACTGCCGGGCTCGTGCCCAAGCCGGTGCACGGCACGTTCTCGCCATTCCGCTATCCCGTGTTCCGGGCGATCTGGATCGCCAACCTCTTCTCGAACATCGGCTCCACGCTCCAGGGCGTCGGCGCTGCCTGGCTGATGACGGAGCTGACCACTTCGCACCAGCTCGTGGCGCTGGTGCAGGCTTCGGCCACGGTGCCGATCATGCTCTTCGGCGTCTTCGCGGGCGCCATTGCCGACAATTACGACCGCCGCCTGGTGATGCTGGCCGCGCAGATCGGCATGCTGACGGTTTCGGCCGCGCTGGCGGTGTTGTCCTGGCTCGGCTGGATGACGCCGTTCCTCCTGCTGGCGTTCACGCTGAGCGTCGGCACCGGCACGGCGCTCAACTCGCCGGCATGGCAGGCCTCCGTCCGCCAGCAGGTCGCGCGGGACCAGCTTCCGCAGGCCATCGCGTTGAACTCGATCTCGTTCAACATCGCCCGCTCGATCGGCCCTGCCGTGGGCGGCTTGCTGATCTCGCTGTGGAACGTGTCCTTCGCCTTTGCCATCAACGCTGTCAGTTACGTCGGCCTGATCGGCGTGCTGCTCTGGTGGCGGCCCGAGGCGCGGCAGATCGACCGCCGGCCGATCCTGCCCGCCGTGGGCGTGGGCATCCGCTATTGTTTCGGCAACGGCCCCTTGCGACGCCTGCTGATTCGCGGTTTCGCGCTGGGCTTCAGCTTGGCCGCCTACCAGGGTCTGCTCCCCGCCGTGGTGAACGATTCGATGCACGGGTCGGAGATCGACTTCGGCGTCATGCTGGGGCTGTTCGGCATCGGCTCGATCGCCACGGCGCCGTTCATCGGCAGGATTCGCCACGCCATGGGGCTGGAAGGCATCCTCGCGCTGGGTTCGGGAATGTTCATCTTCTCGTTCTGGGCCCTTGCCGCGGCGCATGAGCTGACCTGGGCGCTGCCTGCGGCCTTCGTGGCCGGGAGCGCCTGGGTGCTGATCCTCACCACGCTCAACACCGCGGTCCAGCTTCGCTCCCCGGACGAGATCCTGGGGCGGTGCCTGTCGATCTATCAGGCCGTCACGTTCGGCGGCATGGCGCTGGGCGCTTGGACCTGGGGCATGTTCGCGGACTGGAAGAGCCTGGCCTTCGCGCTCCATGCGGCATCCGTCTTCCTGATCGCTTCTTTCGTGATCCTGCGCTTCCTCGCACCGCTGCCGCGCCTGGGCGAAGGCGTGCTGCGTCCGAAATAACGGGGCGCCTCCTTTTCGGCGGCTTAAACTTTATTTCACCATGGCCCCTCACAAGGAGGCGGAAGGATCAACGGGGATTAGCGATGGACAGGTTGCGCGGCGGGTTTGCCGATGGGGACGAGCCGGCAATCGGCACCTGGGGCAACTATGCCGAAGCGGGCAACTATGCCGAAGCGCCTGCCCTCGCGCCTGCCATCACCCCCAGCCCGGTTTTTGCCCAGGATGAGCGGCGCATGCAGGTGCGTGCCTACAATTTCTGGGCGAGTATGCTGGGAGACCGCGCTTTCCCCGATGTCGCCGATCTCGATCCCGCAGCCCTGCCCGATTTCGGCCCGCACGGCGTCCTGCTAGATTTCTCGCAAGGGCTGGAGAATCCCGAGATCGCCTGGCTGGGGGCGGAACTGGCGCAGGAATGCGGCACGGACGGCGCCATCCAGCGGCTGGACGACGTACCCAGTCGCTCGCTGCTGTCCCGCATCACCGATCACTACATGCAGATCCTCGCCAATCAGGCTCCCGTCGGATTCGAGGCCGAGTTCGTGAACCAGCGCGGCGCCACGATCCTCTATCGCGGCATCCTGCTGCCTTTCTCGCGCCACCACCTGGCGATCGACTGCATCTACGGCGTCATCAACTGGAAGGAGCAGGCCGGTTCGCCAACCGGCATGGAGCCGGCGACTGGCCCGGCCGATCCCATCGATCGCCTGCCGCTGCCCCGCGCGGCGGCCCCGCTGACCGAATGGGCGGACGGCCCGGCGGACGGCGCCTTCGCGCTTCCGCCCGTGGGCTTCGGCAGCGCCGCGCCCCACGCGCTGGACCTCGTCGAAGCCGGGCTGATTACCGGCCTGAATACCGGACTCCCGGAGGACGGCCCCCTCGGCCCGGACCTCGCGGATCCGGACATTCTGGAACTTACGGCCGACATGGAGCTGGCCGACTGGCTGGCTTCGGCGCGCGAACTGGCACAGGCGGCGCACCGCGCGGAGGATCGCTCGCGTCAGGCGCTCTATGCAGCGCTCGGCCGCGCCTACGACTTTGCGCTGGCCGCAGAGCAGGCGCCGGAGGACTATGCCGAACTCGTGCAGGATGCCGGGCTGAAAGTGCAGGAGCGGGCGCCGCTGATGCCGCTCGTCAAGCTCGTCTTCGGTGCCGACTACGACAAGACGCGCCTCACCGAATTCGCCACCGTGATCGCCCATGGCCGCCGCCTGGGCCTCGAACAGGGCGCACTGGCCCCGCACATCGCCGGGGCGGACGGCGGCATCAAGGCCCTGGTCCGCGACGAACGCCGCCTCCGCCGCGAGGATGACCGGGATGCGGCCCCCGCCGAATCGCACCGCGACCGCGTGGCGCGCGGGCTTCGCGCCCTTCAGCCCCTGCCGATGGAAGACCTTGGCCGCTCGGGCGAGTTCACCGTGCTGGTGGCCCGGCGCAACGAGGCGGGCGAGCTGGTCCTGCTGGGCGAAGTGGCCGATGACGAGGCCCTGCTCGGCCGCGCTGCCCGGCACCTGCTGGGATGATCCGCAGCGCAGAGCGCTCTTGCCAGCAGGCTTGCCGCCGCTAGGCTGAAGGCTTGATTCGGCAGTTGCCCGATCCGGACGGACAAGCGTCTTCAGCACCGGTTCAGGCCGAAAGGCCCCAGAGTAGAGCATGCCCTTTGCGCGATTTGCCGCACTTCTCCTGAGCTTTCTGGCGCTGCTCGGCTGGTCCGCCGCTCCGGCCAGCGCGCAGTCGATCCTGCGCGATGCAGAGACCGAGGCCCTGCTCAAGGACATGTCGCGCCCGCTGATCACGGCGGCGGGGCTCGATCCCAACCATGTCGACATCGTGCTGGTCAACGATTCCTCGGTGAACGCCTTCGTGGCGGGCGGGCAGGCGGTCTACGTCAACAGCGGGCTGATCAACCAGGCCGATACCGCCGCCGAAGTGCAGGGCGTCATCGCGCACGAGCTGGGCCATGTCACCGGCGGCCAT
>Ga0160437_1000808_pt1 | contig 15351 bp, 15 predicted proteins | sample HID1975I_E0MG_FD_108227 | JGI IMG/M metagenome (GOLD analysis project Ga0160437, IMG submission 108227) | Enriched soil microbial communities from UW Madison campus, WI, USA - HID1975I_E0 MG | ecosystem: Environmental > Terrestrial > Soil > Unclassified | place: USA: Madison, Wisconsin... | reverse complement strand
GGGCTCGGCCTGCCACTTCGTAACCGTGTTCGGATTTCTACGATTCGGTGCGGCTTAGCGCCACGCCGCCAGCGGCAGCATGCCGCCCCGGTCTTTCACTTTGCGCATGACGATATGCGAACACAGATCGCGCACCCCCGCGATCTTGCTCAGCTTATCTTCGACAAACTGCGAGAACGCCGCCAGGTTGCGGGTGCGCACCGACAAGATGTAGTTCGACGCGCCGGTCACGATGCTGGCTTCGGTGATTTCGTCGTGCGCCGCGATGCCGGCCAGAAAGGCCTCGTGCCACCCCGGGCGGGACTGGTCCAGCGACACGTGGACGATGGCTTCCAGTTCAAACCCCAGCTTTTCGGCGTCCAGCACGGCCCGGTAGTTGCGGATGAACCCGGCTTCTTCCAGCGCCCGCACGCGGCGCAGGCAGGCCGATGGCGACAGCGCCACCTGTTCGGCCAGGTCCTGGTTGCTGATCTGGCTGTTCTCTTGCAGGCGGACCAGGATGCGTTGGTCGGTGGCATCTAGATGCATGGTGCAATCCAATTCGAATAATGGAAATTTGGCGCAATTGAATGCGGAATCCTAGGGTAAGCCACGCCTGGTTTTGCAATTTTCAGGCCCCATGGCGCTGCTATCCTGTTTGCAGCATATTGCCCGAAGGAGCACCGCATGACTACCCGCGAAGACTGCGTCGCCGCAGACCGGAAAGACCCCCTGGCCCCCCTGAAAGACCGCTTCGAGCTGCCGCCCGGCGTGCTCTACATGGACGGCAATTCGCTGGGCGTGATGCCCAAGGGCGCCGCCGCCCGCGCCGCCGGCGTGATCACGCAGGAATGGGGCACCGACCTGATCCGTAGCTGGAACACGGCCGGCTGGTTCGAATTGCCCGCGCGCCTGGGCAACAAACTGGGCAGCCTGCTGGGTGCGCGCGACGGAGAAATGGTGGTGACCGACACCACCTCGCTGAACATCTTCAAGGCGCTGGCCGCCGCGTTGCGCATCCAGCAGCAACAGCAGCCGGCACGCCGCGTCATCCTGTCCGAACGCGACAACTTCCCGACCGATCTGTACATGGTGCAGGGCATGATCGACCTGCTGCAACAGGGCTACGAGATGCGCCTGATCGACGACGAGCTGCCGCTGGACAAGGCGCTGGACGACTCGGTTGCCGTCATGCTGCTGTCGCACGTCAACTATCGCAGCGGCCAGATGCACGACATGGCCTCGGTGACCGCGCTGGCGCACGAGCGCGGCGCCCTCACCATCTGGGACCTGGCGCACGCGGCCGGCGCGGTGCCCGTGGACCTGAACGGCGCCAACGCCGACTTCGCCGTGGGCTGCACCTATAAGTACCTGAACGGCGGCCCCGGCTCGCCGGCTTTCATCTGGGTGGCCCCGCGCCATACGAAGGACTTCTGGCAGCCGCTGTCCGGCTGGTGGGGCCACACGCGCCCGTTCGACATGGCAGTGGCCTACGAGCCGGCCGGCGGCATCCGCCGCTATCTGTGCGGCACCCAGCCCATCGTGTCGTTGTCGCTGGTGGAATGCGGGCTGGACGTGGCGCAAGCCGCCGACATGGCGCAGGTGCGTGCCAAGTCGCTGGCGCTGGGCGACCTCTTCATCAAGCTGGTCGAGGAACGTTGCGCGGACCACCCGCTGACGCTCGTCACGCCGCGCACGCATGCCGAACGCGGCAGCCACGTGAGCTTCCTGCATCCCAATGGCTACGAAGTCATGCAGGCGCTGATCGCACGCGGCCTGATCGGCGATTACCGCGAGCCCGAAGTGCTGCGCTTTGGCCTGACGCCGCTGTACTTCGGCCATGCCGACGTCTGGGACGCCGTGGACATCCTGAAAGACGTGCTGGACACGCGCGCCTGGGACAAGCCTGAATTCAAGCAACGCTCGACCGTGACCTGAACGCCAGAGAGCGTGGCCCAAGCTCGCTGGGCCGAACCGGCATCACAACCATAAAGCGAGCGAATACCGGAGGAGACAATGAATAAACCACAAGGTTTCGGCCAGATCGCCGAACGCGAACAGGGGCTCAAGCGGCGCTTGACCTCGGGCCAGATGAGCATGATCGCCATCGGCGGGGCCATTGGCACGGGTCTGTTTCTGGGCAGTAAATTCGCCATCGGCTTTGCCGGGCCCAGCGTCATCATCAGCTACGCCATTGGCGGGCTGATCACGCTCTTGCTGATGGGCTGCCTGGCGGAAATGACGGTGGCGCATTCCACCTCGGGGTCGTTCGGCGCCTATGCCGAGCACTACATCGGCCCTCTGGCTGGCTTTCTGGTGCGCTATGCGTACTGGTCGTGCGTGGTGCTGGCGGTGGGCACCGAGGTCACGGCCGTGGCCGAGTACATGCATTTCTGGTTCCCGGATGTGCCGGGTTGGCTATGGGTGTGCGTGTTCTCGGGGGCGCTGATCCTGGTGAACGCGATGAGCGTCAAGGCGTTCGGCACTATCGAATACTGGTTCTCCACCATCAAGATCACCGCCATCGTGGGCTTCATCATCCTGGGCGCGTATGTCGTGTGGGGCAACCCGCAGTACGGCGTGGCGCAGTACACGGCGCACGGCGGCTTCTTTCCGAATGGGTTGTGGGGCATGTGGATTGCCGTGGTGATCTCGATCTTCAGCTACCTTAGCGTCGAGATGATCGCGGTGGCCGCGGGCGAGGCCGAAGACCCCGAGCGCGCCGTGAAGAAGGCGTTTCGCGCCACCATCGTGCGGCTGGTCGTCTTCTACCTGCTGACCTTGGCGTTGATCCTGGCGATCGTGCCCTGGAACGAAGCCGGCAAGGAAGGCAGCCCCTTCGTGAAGGTGATGCTGGCGCTGGACATCCCGGGCGCGGCGGGCGTCATCAACTTCATCGTGCTGGTGGCGGCCTTGTCGGCCATGAACAGCCAGCTCTACATCACCACGCGCATGATGTTCAGCCTGTCGCGCGCGGGCCATGCGCCGGCCTTGTTCGGCCGCCTGACCAAAAGCGGCACGCCGCTTAACGCGCTGCTGCTGTCCACCAGCGGCATCGCCATCGCCGTTGTGCTGAAGGTGATGTACCCCGACACGGCCTTCACCTTGATGATGGCCATCTCGATGTTCGGCGCGCTGTTCACCTGGATGATGATCTTCCTGACGCACTACTTCTTCCGCCGCCGCTGGGCACGCGAAGGCGGCGGTGCGCTGTCGTTCCGCATGCCCGGCTTTCCGGTGCTGACGTTGCTGGGCGCGGTGGCGATGCTGGCGATCCTGGTCACCACCTATTTCACCAACGTGTTCCAGATGACGCTGGTGTTCGGGGTGCCGTTCCTGCTGATCCTGGCCGTGCTGTACGGGGTGCTGTTCAAGAAGCGCGGCGAAGCCGTTGTGCTTCAGGCCCGCCAGCAGCGCGGTTGACCGGCGGTCTGCACGGTATCAAAGGGCATGCGCGGCCACGGTGTCGGCGGGTTCCGCCACCGTGGCCGGTTCGTGTGCCGGCGCGAACACGCGCAGGCGGTGGCCGTCGGGGTCCAGCGCCACGAAAGTGCGGCCGAAATCCATGTTGGTGGGCGCTTGCAGAATGGGCAGGCCTCGCAGGCTCCAGTCAAGGTGGCGCTGGTTGAGCGCGTCGGCATCCGCCACGCAGAACGCCAGTTCAGACGCGCCGCCCCGGCCCGCCGCGGCCGGCTCCACCGTGTAGCGCGACCACAGGCCCAGCTTCAAGCCGGAGTCCAGCACAAAGAGCGCAAACGTAGGCGTGCTTTCAACGGGCGGACGTTGCAGCAGGGCGCTGTAGAACGCCGCGCTGGTCTGCGGCTTTTCAACGTAGAAGATGACGATGTTTGAGTCGGACATGACGCGCTCCTGGGTGAGGGATGCACGCATCTTAGGCAGGGGTACTGTCAGTTTTTGGCAGTAGTGTGCGTCAGCAGTTGAGCCATTCGGCCATTCAGCAATTCTGCGTATCGTGCGAGATGGCGCGCCACTCTTTCAGCAGCACGTGGCGGCGGCGTGGATAGCGCTCGCCGGGGGTCAGCGTGGCAATGCGGTCGGTGCGGAAATGGCGGAAGTCCTGCCGCAGTTCGCACCAGGCCATGACGATGCGCACGCTGTCGAAAAAGCCCAGGGCAAAGGGCCATATCACCCGGTCGGAGTCCGACCCCTTGTCGTCTCGGTAGCTGATGTGCAAGGCGTGTTCCGTGCGTATCGCCTGACGGATCAGCGCCACGTCGACCCGGTCCACCACCGCGATGGCGCTGGGCGCCACCAAGAGCGGAATGGCGTCCAGCTCATCGCGCAGTTCCTGCGGCAACACGGCGCCGATCTTGGCCAGCGCGTTGCGCGCCGCCATGCCCAGGCGCTCGTCCGAACGCCCCGCGACCCAGCGCGTGCCCAGCACCAAGGCCTCGATTTCTTCGGTGCTGAACATCAGCGGCGGCAGCATGAAGCCGGGGCGCAGCACGTAGCCCACGCCCGGCTCGCCTTCGATTTCCGCGCCCTGGCATTGCAGCGTCGCGATGTCGCGGTACAGGGTGCGCAGGCTCACGCCCATTTCGGCGGCAAGCCGATGCCCGCTGACGGGCAGGCGGTGGCGGCGCAGGGTCTGGAGCAGGTCCAGAAGTCGTTCGGTGCGGGACATGGGGAAAGGGCGCGTGACGAGGATGGCGTAATGCTGCCATGGAATGGCAGTAGTCGGCAGCCTGATCCTCGCCCGATCCAACCTGGCCCGCACCGGGCCCCGGCCGGCGTTCAGGTGCCGATCTTCTTGCCCGTGGCCACGTCCATCACCGAGCCGTCTTCCAGGCTGACGCGATAGATCTCGCGCACGACGTTGCCGGCAAAGCCGATTTCCACAATGGAAACGTCCTTGAACGTGGTGTTGATGCCGTCGGGCAGCACCGCGTTGAACTTGTCGGACTCCTGCTTCATGGCGTCCTGCAAGCGAGTGTCGTAGCGCGCCATGCTGTAGACCAGCGTGGTGTGCGGGTTGTGGGCGCGCAGTTCCTTGCCGTCTTGCATCACATTGACGCCGCTGACGCCCATGGTCTTGACCAGCGCGCGGCCGGCGTCGCTCATCTTGGCGTAGACGGGGCCGGTCACGCGCGGCAAGGGGCCGTCGCGCAAGGGCGCCAGGGCGGCGGTGGCCACGGTGTTGTAGCGCATCATGTCTTCGAAACCCTGGCCGCTTTTGACCACGCCCAGGTCCAGCCACCACGGGTGCCCCGCATCCTTGGCGGCTTCGGTCGGGTAGAAGGTCTTCAGCGTGACCTGCAAGGGCGCGGGCGGCTTGGGCAGCGCCTTCAGCATGCGGGCGGGGGTGGCGGGGTCGGCGCTGTGGATATGCACCACCGTCACGTGCGGCAGGTTGGGCGTGTCGGCCTCGGTCTTCAGGCCCAGCGCCAGCAGGTCCTGCTTCAAGACGCCATTCACCTTGGCATCCAGCACGGCGTTGACCTCTTGCGGCAGGCGGTACACCACGCCATAGGTGGCCTTGTGGCTGCGGAACTCGGGCTTGTCCAGGGCGCTGTTGTCGATGGCGTCGGCGGCCTGGGTGGCGAACGGGGCAGCGAACGAGGTGGCGAACAGGCCGAGGGCGGCCAGGTGCAGTGCGCGTTTGATCATGGGGAATCCCTTATCGTTGTTGAGGTGACCCGCGAGAGTCATCCCCAGTGTGTCCGCCACGGATGTACGGCGTATTGCACCAAACGAAAGAATTCCGATACCAGCCGCTGTCCGGCCGATGGCTGGCTAAGCCAGGAACGCAACGCCCACCACGGCGATGCCCAGCACCAGGTTCACGCCCACCCAGCGGCGGATTCCCGCCATGGCCTGGCCGCCCTTGGGCCAGTCCGACGCGGCCACCGCAAGCGCCAGGCGCTTGTACAACGCGAACCGGACATGGCCAAAGATGGCCATCATCACCAGCCCGCCAGTCGCCATCAGCGTCCAACTGCGCGGCATGAAGAATTCGCCGCCGGTCTGCGCCGCCAGGCTGCCTGCCTGCCCGATCATCCATGCGCCCGTCAGCAAAATCAGCACGATCGCCACCAGCACCGCGTTCAGAAAGGGCCGCAGCACCGAGGCCATCAGCGTCAGGCGTGTCTTGGGTTCCAACTGCGCGGCCGCCGGCCGCAGGAAACAGTGTGCGAACAGCATGCCGCCCACCCACAGGATCACGGCGATCACGTGGATGAATTTCAAGACGCTATAGATCATGGAGCCAGCCCGGTCGGTAAGCGGCCGCGGGGCGCGGCCGGTCTGTCCGCATGATATCCCCGCCGCCGTGTTTCGCTTGGACTTGACCGGAAACCTGGTTTTGCAATTAGAATGAGATTGATTTTTATTTGTGTTGTAGTGTTCTGGGAGCCCGTCGTGCCGAACCCTGTGCTCGCTTCAGGCGACACCGTCCAATGTCTGTACCGCAGCCACCACGGGTGGCTGCAAAATTGGTTGCGCGCGAAGTTGGGCAACACCTTCGACGCCGCCGACCTGGCCCAGGACACCTTCGTGCGCGTGCTGCGCCATCGCCACGACCTGGACGCGCTGCGTGAACCGCGCGCCTACCTCACCACCATCGCCAAGCGCCTGCTGCTGAATCATCATCGGCGCCGCTCGGTCGAAAACGCCTATCTGGAAGCGCTGGCGCTGATGCCGGAACAGATTGCGCCGCCCGCCGAGCAGCGCCTGATCATTCTGGAAACGCTACAGGAAATTGACGAAATGCTGGCCGGGCTGTCGCTGCCCGCGCGCCAGGCCTTCCTGATGGCGCAGTTGGAAGACCTGAGCCATGGCGAAATCGCCCAGCGGCTTAACGTGTCGCTGCGCACCGTGCACCGCTATATCGCCCGAGGGTTCGAGCAATGCATCATGGCGGTGAGTTGAACGGCGTGGGCGGCGAACTGCCCGCCGTCGAACGCAATGTGGCGCGCGAAGCCGCGCGTTGGCTGCTGCGCTTGAGCTCGGGCCGCGCCACGGATGCCGACGTGCACGCTTGCGATCAGTGGCGGGCCAGCAAGGCCGAGCACGAACACGCCTGGCAACGCGCACAGCGGGTCAACGAACGTTTTGGGCTGATCCCGTCGGCGCTGGGCATGGCTACCTTGAACCGGTCTGAACTGTCATCGCGCCGCGCGGCCTTGAAGACCTTGGTGGCGCTGGTGGTGGCGGGGCCGGTGGGCTGGGCGGCGTGGCGCGCCGACCCGATGAATTGGACGGCCGACTACCGCAGCGGCGCCGGCGAGCGGCGCAACGTGGTGCTGGCCGACGGGTCCACTCTGCAACTGAATACCGCCAGCGCGGTGGACGTCGCCTTTGATGCCACCACGCGCCTGCTGCGGCTGCGCGCAGGCGAAATTGCGGTGCATGTTGTGGCTGATGTCGTAGGCAATGCAGGGGCAAATCCCTTGGCCGATTCAGGGGCGAATCCCGTGGCGGATTCAGGGGCAAATCCCGTGTCCTATTCAGGGGCAGCCCCCATTGCTCCGCGCCCCTTCGTCGTGCGCACCCGCCTGGGCGACATCGAAGCCCCGCCGTCGCGCTTTTGCGTGCGGCAGGATGGCGTGCAATGCCAGGTCAGCGTGCAGGAAGGCCGTGTGCGCCTCAGCCGGGGCGGGCAGGTCCTGAACCTGGCCGCGGGCCAGCAGGGCAGCTTGAGTGAAGCCGGCGTGTCCGACCCGTCGCCCGCCGATCCACATGCGGGCGATTGGATGCGCGGCGTGCTGCACGCCAGCCAGTTGCGCCTGGATGCCTTCGCCGTGGAGCTGGGCCGGTATCGCTCGGGCGTGTTGCGTTGCGATCCCGAAGTCGCGCATCTGCGGATATCCGGCGCCTTCCAACTGAACGACACCGACGCCGTGCTGGCCGCCTTGCCCGCTACCCTGCCGGTGCAAGTGCGCTACCGCACGCCCTATTGGGTGACCATCGGTCCGCGTGCGTCAGTGTGAATGAGTCTCTGTTACAAAATACCCGCGCGCAAGCTGTCCGATTTCAAAATCCCGCGGGTCATGGTCTGTATAGGCAAACGAATGCCGATACCCGTTGGATCGAAAGGACGACCATGGCTTATCTTCCCGCCGGCCGCGCAAGCGGCTCCCGACCCGCGCAGGCCGCGCACCGCGTCACTCACCTGACTTGCGCCGTGCGCGCCGCCTTGGCGTTTGCCGCCGTGTCCGCCGCCACGCTGCCGCTGGCCGCCGCCCAGGCGCAATCCGCGCAATCCACGCAAGCCAGCGCCAGCGCCGCGCGCAGCTATCGCATCCCGGCCGGCACGTTGGCCGAGGCGCTGCCGCGCTTTGCCGACAGCGCGGGCGTGACCGTGTTGTTCGATGCCGCGCTGGTGGGTCAGCGCCGCACGCCGGGGCTGTCAGGCACCTACTCCGTGGCGGACGGCTTCGCGCGCTTGCTGGAGGGCAGCGGCCTGGCCATGCAGGAACGTAGCGTGGGCGTCTTCGTGCTGCGCGCCGCCCCGCAGGCCGGCGTGACGCAACTGGCGCCCGTCAAGGTGGAAGGCGAGGGCGCATTGATCACGCCCGCCTGGGAAACCAGCACCGACCGCCAGCGCATGGACGACTTGCAGATCAAGAACTGGAGCGATCTGGGCAAGCGCGCCGAAGCCGGCGTGAGCTTCAACCGAACCACCAACAGCATCAACATTCGCGGCCTGGACCAAGATCGCGTGCTGACCCGCGTGGACGGAATCCGGCTGCCGTGGCTGGATGACGGCGCGCGTGGCGTGAAGGGCGGCCTGGAAGCCGTGGATTTCAACAGCCTGTCGCGGCTGGACATCGTGCGCGGCGCGGACGCCACCGGCGGCGGCTCCGGCGCCATCTCGGGCATTGCCGACCTGCGCACGCTGGACCCGTCCGACCTGCTCACCGACGGCAAGACCTTCGGCGCGCTCGCCAAGACCGATTACGATTCCGCCGATTCAAGCTGGGGCGCCAACGCGGCGCTGGCGGGGCAGATCCACAGCAATACCTTCTGGCTGGTGCAGGCGGGCGTGCGCAACGGCCACGCGCTGGACAACCGGGGCGACGTGGGCGGCTATGGCCCGCAACGCAGCGAACCCAGCCCCGAAAACTACGACCAGCGCAGCTTCCTGCTGAAGCTGCAACAACGCGTGGAAGGCGGCCACCGCTTCGGCGTGACGGGCGAGACCTTCAAGCGCAATGCCGACATCGACAACATGTACGAGCAGGGCGCGGGCACCAGCTACCTATACGGCGAAAACAGCACCACGAAAGAAACCGAGCGCGAGCGCGTGTCGTTCGACTATTCCTACCAGGCGCCCAGCGCGGGCGGCCTGATCGACACGGCCACCGCCATCGTCTACTGGCAGCGCGTGCGGCTGGACAATTCCTTGGACGGCGTGCGCAGCGTCGATTCGCGCGCCCGCATCATTCCCGGCGACCCGTTCCGCTACGGCTTTCCCAGCGGCCCCTACGGGCGCAGCAACTCCATCCAGCAGACGCTCTTCGGCGTGAACGGCGAACTGACCAAGCGCTTCGCCGGCACGTCCGTGTCGCAACTGTGGACGGTGGGCGGCGAATGGTACGGCAACAAGACCGAGCAGAATTCCAGCGGCTACGACAATTGCCCGACCATCCGCCCGGGCCTGCCGGCGCCATTCGGCCCGCGTGCCTGCGACATGCTGCATACCAACCAGGCCGACGTGCCGCAGTCCAAGGGCGACCAATGGGCGCTGTGGGTGCAAGACGAGTTCAGCTTCGCCGACGGCCGCTACACCGTCATGCCGGCCCTGCGCTACGACCACTACGAACAAAAGCCGCAGTCCACCGACAGCTACGACAGCAATCCCAACGCGGGCGCGTTGCCGCCGTCCAACAGCGGCAGCCGCTTCTCGCCCAAGCTGCTGGCCACGTGGAAGGCCATGGACGAACTGAGCGTTTACGCGCAGTACGCCTACGGCTTCAAGGCGCCCAGCGCCAGCCAGCTCTACACCAACTATGGCGGCCCCGGCACCTATCTGCGCGTGGGCAATCCGTACCTGAAACCCGAAACCAGCAAGGGCTGGGAACTGGGCGCCAAGATCGGGTCTGACGCGCTTGGCGGTGCGGTATCGTTCTTTGATAACCGCTATCAGAACTTCATTGATAGCAATCAGCCGCTGGATCCCAATTCGCCGCAATGGCAGGCGGGTTGGGCGGGGCAATATCCGCTGGGAATCACGGGCAACGTCAACCGCGCCAAGGTGCGCATCTATGGCGCCGAGGCCAGCGCGCATTGGAAGTTCTCGCCGGGTTGGCGCACCTGGGGCTCGCTGGCGTGGGCCGTGGGCAAGGATGAAGGCACCGGGCAATACCTGAATTCGGTGGCGCCGCTGAAGGCCATTCTGGGCGTGGGCTATGGCCGTGATGTGTGGGGCGTGGACGCCATGCTGACCACCGCGCTCAAGCGCGACAAAGTCGAATACCCGGATGCATCGGCCACCGCACCCAATGCCGACTTTCAAGCGCCGGGCTATGGTGTGGTGGACTTGATGGGTTATTGGCGGCCCGCCGCCGTGAAGGGGCTGCAAGTGCAGGCAGGCGTGTTCAACCTGTTCGACAAAAAGTACTGGGAAGCCATCAACGTGCCGACGGCGGGTTCGCTCGCCTTGCCGCGCACGGTGGATTGGTACACGGAACCGGGACGCAGCGTGCGCGTGTCGCTGACGTACCAGTATTGATCTCGCGCCGCTGCCCGGCACGTGCTTGGGCGGCGGCAGTTTGCAAATCGAAGCGAAAGCAACACCCAAGGCTGGAGGCCTACGATGACGAATCAAGATTTCAACACCCGCGCGGAAGCACTGCGCGCCCGCAACGAAACGCTGGCCGCGTCGCAACCGGGCCTGCGCGCCCGCAACCTGGCGCAGGCGCTGGGTGTGTCCGAGGCGGAGTGGATTGCGGCGGGCTGTGGCGGTGTGAGGTCCACCGCGCTGCACGGCACCCCGCAAGACATCTTCCGCGAATTGGGCACGCTGGGCGAAGTGATGGCGTTGACGCGCAACGACTGGTGCGTACACGAGCGCCACGGTGCGTATCTGGACATCCAGGCCGACGGCCCGGTGGGCCTGGTGTTGGGGCCCGACATTGACCTGCGCGTGTTCTTCACCGCGTGGAAGTCCGCGTGGGCGGTAGAGCAGGACGGCCGCCACAGCCTGCAATTTTTCGATGGCGCCGGCGTGGCGGTGCACAAGGTCTATCGCACCGACGCCACCGATGCCGCCGCCTACGACGCGCTGGTGGAAAAGTTCGCGGGCGACGCGCAATGGCCCACCACCGAAGCCTATGCGCCCGCCACGGATGCGGACGAGGTTGATGACGCGGCAAGCTGGCGCGAAGCCTGGCTGGGCATGAAGGACACGCACGAATTCTTCCCGCTGTTGCGCAAGTTCAAGGTGTCGCGCCTGGCGGCGTTGGCGGCGGCCGGTGAAGACCTGGCGCAGCCCGTGCCTGCGGAATCCGTTGAACGCATGTTGCAGTCGGCGGCGGAATCGGGCCTGTCCATCATGTGCTTCGTGGGCAACCGCGGCATGATCCAGATCCATACCGGCCCCGTCCAGCAACTGCGCCGCACCGGCCCTTGGTACAACGTGCTGGACCCGAAGTTCAACCTGCATCTGGACACCACCGCCATCGCGTCGGCCTGGGTGGTGAACAAGCCCACGTCCGACGGCTGGGTGACCTCGCTTGAGGTGTATGCCGCCACGGGCGACCTGATCGTGCAGTTCTTTGGCGAGCGCAAGCCCGGCAAGCCGGAACTCACGGGCTGGCGCGAATTGATGGTGGGCCTGTGCGGCGCGCCGTTGGCGGCTTGAAATCGATCCAAGGACGCTTTGAAGATCCTGTAAGGACGCTTGATGAAAAAATGGTTGGCAATTGCGTTGGGCTGGGTGGTCGCGGTGGGCGTGCATGCCGCCGAACCCAGCCGGGTGGTGAGCCTGGGCGGCAGCGTCACGGAAATCGTCTACGGCTTGGGTGAGGGCGACCGGCTGGTGGGCGACGACCTGTCCAGCCTGTATCCCGAGGCCGCCACCAAGCTGCCGCGCGTGGGCTATTACCGCGCCGTGCCGGTGGAAGGCGTGCTGTCGCTCAAGCCCGATCTGGTGCTGGCGTCGGAACAGGCGGGGCCGCCGGACGCGCTCAAGCGGCTGGCAGGCGTGGGCGTGCGCGTGGTCACCGTATCGGATGCGCCCTCGGTGGATTCACTGAAGGCGCGCATCCGCGCCGTGGCCGAGGCGCTGGGCGTCGCGCCCGCGGGCGAGCGCATGGTGGACGAGGTCACCCGCGAACTCGCGCGCGCCGAAGCCATCCCGGCCACGCGCGCGCGCGCCTTGCTGCTGCTGAACCGCACCGGCACGCCGCAGGGCGCGGGCCGCGACACCGCCGCCAATGAAGTCATGCATCTGGCGGGCTTGGTCAACGTGCTGGACGGCCAACAAGGCTACAAGCCCTTGTCCGCCGAGGCCATCGGCGCGCTGGGGCCGGACCTGATCGTGGTGACGCAGGCGTCGCTGGATGCCGGGGGCGGCATGGATAAATTCCTGGCCCAGCCTGGTATCGCCGGGTCGCAGGCGGCCGCCAAGCGCCGCGTGGTGGTCATGGACGACCTGCTGATCCTGGGCATGGGACCGCGCCTGCCCTTGGCGCTGACCCAGCTCAAGCAAGAGGTTGCCCATGTCATGGCGCGTTAGCGCGCCCTTGGCCTTGGGCCTCTTGGCCGTGGCGCTGGTGCTTGCCGTACTGGCCGCCAGCGCCCACGGCGCGGTGTCGATACCGCTGCGCGAACTACCCGCGCTGCTGTGGGGGCCGGCCACGCCGGACAACGCCCTGTGGCGCAATGTGCTGGTCGATATCCGCCTGCCGCGCGTGCTGTTCGCGGTGGTGGCGGGCGCGGGGCTGGCGATATCGGGCGCGGCCATGCAGGCGCTGTTTCGCAACCCGCTGGCCGAGCCCGGGCTGATCGGCATTTCCGCGGGCGGGGCCTTGGGGGCGGTGGCCGCCATTGTGCTGACCTCGGGCGGCTTCTGGATCACCGCGCCGTCGGCATTCGTCGGCAGCCTGGTGGCCACGATGTGCGCCTACGCCGTGGGCCGGCGCGTGCCGGGCGTGGCGGGCCTGCTGCTGGCCGGCGTGGCCATTACGGCGATGTCGTTCAGCGTGATCGGGTTGTTCACCTTCGTGGCCACCGATGCGCAACTGCGCGACCTGACGTTCTGGAACATGGGCAGCCTGGGCGGGGCCAACTGGAACGTGCTGGCGTTTCTGGGGCCGTGGGTGCTGCTGATGAGCGCCTGGCTGATCAGCCAATGGCGCGTCATGAACGCCTTGCTGCTGGGCGAGCGCGAGGCCCAGCACCTGGGCTACGCGCTCAAGCGCGTGCGCGCGCAACTGGTGCTGGCCAGCGCGCTGATCGTCGGCCCGCTGGTGGCGGCCACCGGCACCATCGTTTTTGTAGGGCTGGTCGTGCCGCATCTGGTACGCATGACCCTGGGCGCCAATCACCGCTGGCTGCTTCCCGCCACGGTACTGGCGGGCGGCCTGGCGCTGGTGCTGGCCGATTGGATGGCCCGCACGGTGGTCGTGCCCGCCGAATTGCCGATCGGCCTGGTCACGGGGCTGGTGGGCGGCCCGTTCTTTCTGTGGCTGCTGGCGCGCGGACGGAGGCTGGGATGACACTTGCCGCACACCAACTGACGCTGTCGCGCGGTGGCATGCGCATCCTCACCGATGTATCGCTGGCGGTACGCCCCGGTGAAGTCGTGGGCTTGCTGGGGGCCAACGGCGCGGGCAAGTCCACGCTGCTGGGGGCGCTGGCGGCCGAGCTGTCGGCGGATGCCGGCCAGTTGAGCCTGGACGGCGCCGCGCTTGCCGATATGGCCTTGGCGCGGCAAGCACGGCGTCGCGCCGTCCTGCCGCAAAAGCCGGGCCTGACCTTCGACCTGGACGTGCGCGAAGTGGTCGGCATGGGCGCATACCCCTTTCCCGAACTGGCGCCCGCCCAGGTCGACGCGCTGGTCACCCAGGCGCTGGACCTGGCCGACGCGGCCCACCTGGGCGGCCGCCGCTATCCCGAACTGTCGGGCGGCGAACAGCAGCGTGTGCAGTTCGCGCGCGTGCTGGTGCAATGCCACGCCGCGCGCGCGCCCGGTGAAGCACGCTATCTGCTGCTGGACGAGCCCACCGCCAGCCTGGACCCCAAGCACCAGGGCGACCTGTTGCGCCGCGCCTGGGAACTGGCGCACACCGGCAATACGGGCGTACTGGTGATCCTGCACGACATGAACCTGGCCGCGCGCTGGTGCGACCGCTTGCTGCTGCTGAGCGGCGGCCGCGATATTGCGCAGGGCACGCCGGGCGACGTATTGACCGCCGCCAACCTGTACCTGGCGTTCGGCATCGACGCGCAAGTGATCCCGCATCCACTGCAACCGGACCGCCTGTTGGTGTTGACGATGTGAAGCCCGGGCCGGGGCCGGTAAGTGAAGCCCGCTCCGAGGCCGGTAAAATAGGCGGCCTAATTTCACTCATCACCAACAGGACCCGTGTCATGCCTACTTTTGACGTCGTCTCCGAAGTCGACAAACACGAACTCACCAACGCCATCGACCAAGCCAACCGCGAATTGGCCACCCGTTTCGACTTCAAGGGCACCGAGGCCAAGTTCGAACTGGAGGGCTTTGTCGTGACCCAGGTTGCTTCCAGCGCGTTCCAACTCAAGCAGATGCTCGACATCTTGCGCGGCCGCCTGTCCGCGCGCGGCATCGACGTGCGCTGCCTGGACGTGGCCGACCCGCTGGAAAACCTGGGCGGCGCGCGCCAGAAGGTCACCATCAAGCAGGGCATTGAACAGCCCGTGGCCAAGAAGCTGATCGCCGCCATCAAGAACGCCAAGCTCAAGGTGGAATCGCAGATCAATGGCGACAAGCTGCGCATCACCGGCAAGAAGCGCGACGACCTGCAAGCCGCCATCGCGCTGCTGAAAAAGACGGACGTAGACCTGCCCCTGCAGTTCGAGAACTTCCGCGACTAAGCGCCCCGGCCGATCACCATGGGGCACTCCAGCGAACTGCAACTGGTGGTTGAGCTGGCGCGCGCGGGCGGCATGTCCGCCGCCGCCCGGCAGTTGGACGTGACCCCGGCGGCCGTCAGCAAACGGCTTGCGCAGATCGAGGCGCGGCTGGGGGTGCGCTTGTTCAACCGCAGCACCCGCCGGTTAAGCCTGACGGCCGAAGGCGAGGTCTACCTGGAAAGCGCGCGCCGCATCCTGGATGAAATCGAAGACCTGGACCAGCTTATCGCCAGCCGCCAGGACAGTCCGCGCGGGCGCCTGAAGGTCAACGCGCCCTTGGGCTTCGGCCGCAGC
>Ga0160437_1000805_pt1 | contig 15357 bp, 14 predicted proteins | sample HID1975I_E0MG_FD_108227 | JGI IMG/M metagenome (GOLD analysis project Ga0160437, IMG submission 108227) | Enriched soil microbial communities from UW Madison campus, WI, USA - HID1975I_E0 MG | ecosystem: Environmental > Terrestrial > Soil > Unclassified | place: USA: Madison, Wisconsin... | reverse complement strand
TCAACAATAGCGTATTGTGGCATAAAAGTGTCCATCCAGGGAATTTCACATGAGCGTTGAGTGGTGGTTAACCTATCTTTTGACCACGATAATTCTGAGTCTTTCACCCGGTTCCGGGGCGATAAATACGATGACTACCGCTATTAGCCATGGCTATCGAGGAGCAGCGGCGTCGATTGCCGGGCTGCAAACCGGGCTGGCGATTCACATCGTATTAGTTGGGATTGGCCTCGGCGCATTGTTTTCACGTTCGCTGCTGGCATTTGAAATTCTGAAATGGGCGGGGGCTGCTTATCTTATCTGGCTTGGCATTCAGCAATGGCGTGCCGCAGGTGCCATTGACTTGAACACTCTCGCCACGAGCCAACCACGCAGCCGCCTGTTTAAACGTGCAATTTTTGTGAACCTGACCAACCCCAAAAGCATTGTATTTCTGGCTGCACTTTTCCCGCAGTTTATCGCACCACATGAGCCACAAGCCGCACAGTATTTAGTGCTCGGCGTAACCACCGTAGTGGTCGATATTATTGTGATGATTGGCTATGCGACGCTGGCGACGCGAATTGCAGGCTGGATTAAAGGGCCAAAGCAGATGAAAGCGTTAAACCGCGTATTTGGTTCGCTGTTTATGCTGGTTGGCGCACTCCTCGCTGGAGCACGCCAGGCATAATTAACGGGAGATGATCAGGTGAATGCCGAATCCGGCAAACAATGCACCGGCAACTCCATCAATCCACTTCGCAACGCGCTGATAACCACGGCGCATTTGCGGCAGTGCGAACAAGCTGGCAACGACGGTGAACCAGGCAAAGGTTTCCAGGGCAATCATCACGAATAACCCCCAACGCTCGGCGCTGCCAACATCATTACTGACGAACAGTGAAAACACGCTGCCGAAGTAAATGATAGCTTTAGGATTCGAGAGATTAGTCAGCAAGCCTTTCAGGAAACTACGCCCGCTACGAGCCAGCTCAACACTGACTTCTTCTGTCGGCTTAACCGTTTCTTTTTTCAATGCACTGCGCAGCATCTGATACCCCATCCAGCACAGATACAAGCCCCCGCCGACCATAATAATACTGTGTAACCATGCCATTTTTTCAAGGATAAGGTTAAGGCCGAGCAACGCCACACCGGCCCAGACCATGACGCCGCAGGTAATACCCAGCACACCCATCATGGCTTCTTTACGTGAACGGCTAACGGCTGTCTGCGAGACAAAGAAGAAATCCGGGCCAGGGGTAATCAATGCGACGATATGTAGAACCGCCACCGTGAGGAAAAGCATCAACATAGGAAATAACTCGCGCAAAAAATATTCAATGAAAGGTTATCCTGCCACGTTCGTGCAGGACTGGCTACTACTCATCTTCGCCGTCGACATGGCTACGAATAAGTGCCATAAACTCGCGGCCAAAGCGTTCCAGTTTTCGAGTACCGACACCGTTAACGCCCAGCATTTCACCTGGAGAAAGCGGCATTTGTTCAGCCATTTCGATAAGCGTGGCATCGTTAAACACCACATAGGGCGGGATATTTTCTTCATCCGCAATGGCTTTACGCAGCTTGCGCAATTTGGCGAACAGTTTGCGATCGTAATTGCCGCCGAACACTTTCGGGCTGGATTTCGATTTGATGGCCACAATACGCGGCACCGCCAGCATTAACGGTTCTTCGCCACGTAAATACGGGCGAGCCGCTGCGGTAAGTTGCAACGCCGAGTGTTGGGCAATATTTTGCGTCACCACGCCGAGGTGAATCAGTTGGCGAATAACGCTAACCCAGTGCTCGTGGGTCTGGTCACGGCCAATGCCATAAACGGGTAATTTATCGTGCTGAAACTCGCGAATACGTTGGTTATTGGCACCGCGCAGGACTTCCACGACATAACCCATACCAAAGCGCTGATTGACGCGATAAATACAGGACAGTGCTTTTTGCGCGTCCACCAGCCCGTCGTAGCGACGCGGCGGATCGAGGCAAACATCGCAGTTGCCGCAAGATTGCTGGCGGCCTTCTCCAAAGTAATTCAACAACACCAGGCGGCGACAAGTCTGCGCTTCGGCAAATGCGCCCATCGCGTTGAGTTTGTGGCGCTCGATATCCTGCAATTGCCCGACCGGCTTTTCTTCGAGGCATTTACGCAACCACGCCATATCGGCCGGATCGTAAAATAGCATCGCTTCCGCAGGCAGGCCGTCACGCCCGGCGCGACCGGTTTCCTGGTAGTAAGATTCGATGTTACGTGGGATATCAAAGTGCGCGACAAACCGCACATTGGGTTTGTTGATACCCATGCCAAAAGCCACAGTGGCGACAACAATTTGCAGATCGTCGCGCTGGAATTTTTCCTGCACTTCGGCGCGAACCTGGTGTTCAAGCCCGGCGTGATAAGCGCCAGCGCTGATCCCTTTGCTTTGCAGACGCGCGGCGGTGTCTTCAACTTTTGCGCGGCTATTGCAGTAAATAATGCCGGATTTTCCGCGCTGGTCTTGTACGTAACGCATCAATTGATCGAGAGGTTTAAACTTCTCCATCAGCATGTATCGGATATTTGGGCGGTCAAAGCTACTGATTTGAATTAGCGGATCGTGCAGGCCAAGCAGACGCACGATATCAGCACGCGTGGTGTCATCAGCCGTTGCGGTGAGGGCAATAAATGGCACCGTCGGCAGGCGTTGGCGCAATTGGCCTAATGCGGCGTATTCCGGGCGGAAATCGTGGCCCCACTGAGAAATACAGTGCGCTTCGTCAACCGCGATCATCGACAAATGCCAGTGGCTAATTTGATCGATGAAGTTATCCATCATCAAACGTTCTGGTGCGATATAAAGCAGGCGGATTTGCCCGCTGCGACAACCCGCCATCACTTCTTGCTGCTGTTCGCGAGTTTGCGTGGAGTTAAGACAGGCCGCCGCCACACCGTTTGCCAGCAGCTGATCGACCTGGTCTTTCATCAGGGAAATCAGCGGGGAGACGACAACCGTCAGCCCGCCAAATACCAAGGCCGGAATCTGATAGCACAGGGATTTACCACCGCCGGTTGGCATAACAACCAGGCAATCGCGCCCTTCCAGCACCGTTTCGATGATGGTTTCCTGACCCGGGCGGAACTGTTGATAGCCAAAGGTATCTTGCAAAACCTGTCTGGCCAGCACTGCCTGATTAATTACTTCCGCCTGTGTCACGCTTTCCCCACCACAAAAACCGCCAATTTCTTAGAACAGATCGTTAAGCATAACGCCGACACCGAAGCGTGTCTGGTTAAAGTTGTAATCAATTAATGACTCGCCGTAGCCGCTATAAAGTTGGGTATAGAGGCGAACGTGTTTAGTCACCGGATAACTAAAGCCTAATTCCGCACCGCCGTAGCCGGTATTCCAGTTGTACTGGCCTTTCATACTCAGAATGGCATCGCCAAACTGGTAGCCGACACGCAACTGGTAATAGCCCATGTATTTCGTGATGTCCGGGTTATCATCAGTGCTGCCAATGACATACCACGGCTTCGCTTCCACCATCCAGTTACCGTTTTCCGCCATCAGACGCGTGTAGAGGCGGTTCCAGCTACGGGAGGTTGGGTCGGAACGACCATTGGAGTCGTGATTATAACCAAATTCAACATCACGCAATGTCCAACCCGCGAATGACTCGTCCGTTGCGAAGCCCAGGAAAACTTGCGGCTCATAGTTGGTTTCGCGGAAGGGCGCAGATTCGCCGCTGTTCGACAACTGCCACCAGGACTTCTGAGTATAAGAAGCGCCCAGGACGGAATTTGGCCCGACGATGCCACGCCAGATAGGGAACGCGAGGCTCAGTTGGAATTTCACTTCGTCTTTTCTGGCATTATCAGACCAGTTGTAACTGCGGATCGCTTCTTTATTGAGGTCGTCTGTCACCGTATAAATCAAATAGTTAGTTTCATACGGATAGAGCGTGAATGGATTATCGTGTTCCAGAAGCATATTGGCGATGATGCTACCGCGTACGGCGGGTTTGTCATGCACTTGTTTGATCGTTGCTTCCTGTGCGTAAGCAGTCAGAGGCAACAGGCTCGCAGCCACTAACCATCCCAGAAACGTGCGCATCGGCAATGTTCTCCTGAATAAAAAAGGTTTCAAATTATTTTCTGAGACACATTCTACATAGGAATGAATGTGCACGCTCGGTCTACATTTCTTAAAGTGGCAATCAACGATTGCGAAGCATAAAATAAACAAATGATTAACATTACGTTTTTGCTTTGATCGAGGATGATCCATGTCTACCCCATTTCTGACCCCTGAAGCTGCCCTCCAACTGGTTGGTGAGATTTTTGTTTATCACATGCCTTTTAACCGGGCGCTGGGTCTGGAGCTCATACGTTACGAGAAAGACTACGCCGAGCTTTGCTTCAATAACCAGCCGATGATGGTAGGAAACTGGGCACAAAGTATTTTGCACGGCGGGGTGATTGCCTCTTCGCTGGACGTCGCGGCTGGCCTGGTTTGCGTGGGCAGCACGCTGACTCGCCACGACAGCATTAGCGAAGAAGAACTACGCCAGCGTCTGTCGAAAATGGGCACCATCGACCTGCGTGTCGATTACCTGCGACCAGGGCGCGGGCAACGTTTTACCGCCAGCAGCAGCCTGCTGCGTGCCGGGAATAAAGTCGCGGTTGCGCGTGTGGAATTACACAACGAAGACCAGCTGCATATCGCCAGTGCGACGGCGACCTACATGGTAGGGTGAGAAGATAAATCCTGTTACTATTTGCACACTATTTACCAACGAGTTCTTTTCATGGATGCGAAACAAACCCGCCAGGGCGTGTTACTTGCGCTGGCGGCGTACTTTATGTGGGGTATCGCGCCTGCATATTTCAAGTTAATTAACTATGTCCCGGCTGATGAAATCCTGACGCATCGCGTGATTTGGTCATTCTTCTTTATGGTGGTGCTGATTAGTCTGAGCCGCCAGTGGCCACAGGTGAAAAAATCCTGCCAGAACCGTAAGAAGGTTTTTGCCATGGCACTCTCGGCGGTGCTGATTGGTGGTAACTGGCTACTGTTCATTTGGGCGGTGAATAACAATCACATGCTGGAAGCCAGCCTGGGTTATTTCATCAACCCGCTGGTTAACGTATTGCTGGGGATGATTTTCCTCGGTGAACGTTTCCGCACAATGCAGTGGGTAGCCGTGGGCCTTGCTGCTTGTGGGGTTCTGGTTCAGCTTTGGACATTCGGCTCGCTGCCAGTCATCGCTCTTGGTCTTGCATTTAGCTTCGCGTTTTACGGCCTGGTGCGTAAGAAAATTGCCGTGGATGCACAAACCGGCATGTTAGTAGAAACGCTGTGGCTGTTGCCCATTGCCGCAATTTACTTATTTGGCATCGCTGATAGCTCAACCAGCCATATGGGGCAAAACTCAATGTCGTTGAACTTAATGCTGATTGCGGCGGGCGTGGTAACAACGATTCCATTGCTATGTTTCACCGCTGCGGCAACGCGTTTGCGCCTCTCGACACTGGGTTTCTTCCAGTATATTGGTCCAACGCTGATGTTCCTGCTGGCAGTAACGTTCTACGGCGAAGTGGTGGGCAAAGATAAGTTGCTGACCTTTGGGTTTATCTGGGCAGCGCTGGCGTTGTTTATTCTTGATGCGGTTTATACGCAGAGAAATTCGCGGATAGCGGCGCGCGCGGTCGCGCAGAAGTAAAAAAGGGAGCCAATCGGCTCCCTTCTCATTTTCATCTCACAACCAGTTTTTACGCTTGAAGTAGAGATACGGCGCGAGGCCTGCGAGGATCATGACGATAATCGCCGCCGGATAACCGAAGCTCAGTTTCAACTCGGGCATAAACTCAAAGTTCATCCCGTAGCTGGATGCCACAAGCGTCGGTGGCAGGAATACGACCGATACCACTGAGAAGATCTTGATGATGCGGTTCTGCTCGATGTTGATAAAGCCCATCGCCGCCTGCATCAGGAAGTTCACCTTCTGGAACAGCGATTCGTTGTGTGGCAACAGGGATTCGATATCGCGCAGGATCTCACGCGCCTGCTCAAGCTGACCGCTCGGCAAACGTGCTTTACGCACCAGGAAGTTGAGCGCGCGTTGGGTATCCATCAGACACAAACGGACTTTCCAGCCGATATCTTCAAGCTCAGCAAGCGTAGAAAGCGCGGCGTCATATTCATCACCCTGGTGCCCTTCCATGATTACACGACTGAGTTTTTCGAGGTCGCTATAAATGTTTTCGATTTCATCTGCCAGCTGTTCGATTTTGGTTTCAAACAGATCGAGCAGTAATTCATAGGCGTTGCCGTCAACCATATTCTGGCTACGAGCGCGCATACGATAGAGGCGAAATGCAGGTAGTTCACGCTCACGCAGCGTAAACAGGCGGCCTTCACGAATGGTGAATGCCACGGTGCTGTTGCCCGCGTGATCGTCTGCATCTTCATAAAAGAAAAATGAGTGGATGTGCAAACCGTCTTCGTCTTCAAAGAAACGCGCGGATGCTTCGATGTCTTCCAGTTCCGGGCGGGTTGCCAGGCTTTGACCAAGTTCCGTTTGCACGCGCTGACGCTCGCTCTCTTCAGGCTCGACCAAATCAACCCAAACAGAATTGCTCAGGTTATCGGCCTCATCTAATTCAAGACGGGACAGACGATTGTTTTCCAGTTGAAATGCGCTCAGCATGACCGGTACTCCCAATGCAAAAAATATCAGGGACAGTTCGGTTGGCACACAGACAGAAACAATATAGGTTTCAGACCATTAAAAAGTCTGACTCATTGCGACGGGATATACGAGATATGGGGTCGCCGACAACCACTAAGGCTATCAGCATTCGAGGATAGCCTTAGAAGTTGTACCTGGATGACAGGTAATTGAGCCAGTATTTACTGGGTGTGTCCAAGGCGAGTGTCCTCTTAGCGTAATCGTGCGCGCATGTTACGCCACCACAAATATGGCGTCAACACGCAACGGGACACCGCTTGCGAATAAATACCCTCGGTGTTTAAAGGGTAGCAAAAGCGTAAAAAACTATGAGTTATTCCGCTGACTTACACGGTTTCAAGATGTGCATAAGCGGCAACTAACCACTTAATTCCTTGTCCTGGGAATGCCACCTGAACCCGGCTATGTTCGCCGCTCCCTTCCAGGTTAACGATGGTGCCTTCACCAAATTTTGCATGACGGACACGCTGCCCAAGTTTGTAGCCAGTGTCGTTTTCGGAAATCGGTGTTCCCATACGTTGATGGCTAACCGGGCGGCTGATACTGGCACGTAGGCGAACTTCTTCCACACAGTTTTCAGGCAACTCGCCAATAAATCGAGAAGGCCGGTGGTACACCTCTTTGCCGTATAGACGACGGGTTTCGGCATAGGTAATCGTGAGTTTTTGCATCGCTCGCGTCACGCCGACGTAAGCCAGGCGGCGTTCTTCCTCCAGGCGCCCGCCTTCATCCAGTGACATCTGGCTTGGGAACATGCCCTCTTCCATACCGACGATGAATACTTGCGGGAACTCCAGCCCTTTCGCCGAGTGCAGCGTCATCAGTTGCACTGCGTCTTGCCAGGTATCGGCTTGCCCTTCACCGGCTTCAAGTGCCGCGTGAGACAAGAATGCTTGCAGCGGCATCAGGTCTTCGTCTTCATCCTGATAGCTGAACTGCCGCGTTGCCGTGACCAGTTCTTCTAAGTTTTCGATACGCGTCTGGCCTTTCTCGCCCTTTTCCTGCTCATACATAATCATTAAGCCCGAGTCCTTGATCACCCGGTCGGTTTGTACGTGCAGCGGCATATCGATAGTTTCATGTGCCAGTGCGTCGATAAGTTCCATAAATCGTTGCAGCGCAGAGGCCGCACGGCCCGCCAGCGCTTTTTCTTGCAGCAGCAAACGGCAGGCTTGCCACAATGTGAGTTGTTTATCGCGGGAGGTCTGACGCACTACGTCTAATGTACGATCGCCGATGCCACGCGTTGGCGTGTTAACCACGCGCTCAAACGCCGCATCGTCATTGCGGTTGGCAATCAGGCGCAGATACGAGAGTGCATCTTTGATTTCCTGACGTTCGAAGAAGCGCATCCCGCCGTAAATGCGGTATGGCATGCTGACCTGCAATAACGCCTCTTCCAGCACGCGTGACTGGGCGTTGCTGCGGTACAGAATCGCGCAGTGTTCAAGCGCTCCGCCTGCCTCCTGCCACGTTTTGATGCGGTTAACCACAAAACGCGCTTCATCTAATTCGTTGAATGCGCAATAAAGTGAGATAGGCTCGCCGTCGCTACCATCCGTCCACAGCTCTTTGCCTAAGCGACCTGAGTTGTTCGCAATAAGGGCGTTGGCGGCATTCAGAATGTTGTTGGTGGAACGGTAGTTTTGCTCAAGGCGAATGGTTTGTGCGCCGGGGAAATCGGTCAGGAAGCGTTGGATGTTCTCAACTTGCGCGCCGCGCCATCCGTAGATTGACTGATCATCGTCACCCACGATCATCACTTTGCCAGTATCGCCCGCCAGCATGCGAATCCACGCGTACTGAATGCTGTTGGTATCCTGGAATTCGTCCACCAGAATGTTGGTAAAGCGTTCGCGGTAGTGGTTAAGAATATGGGGTTTGTTCAGCCACAACTCATGCGCACGCAGCAATAGCTCGGCAAAGTCCAACAGGCCTGCGCGGTCACAGGCTTCCTGGTAGGCCTGATACACTTTCTGCCAGGTTTGCTCGACCGGGTTGCCATAGCTTTCAATGTGATGCGGACGTAAACCTTCGTCTTTTTTGCCGTTGATAAACCACATTGCCTGGCGTGCCGGCCACTGTTTATCATCGAGATTCATGGCTTTAATCAGGCGTTTTAACAAGCGCAGCTGATCTTCGCTGTCCAGAATCTGGAAATCCTGCGGCAGGTTAGCGTCCATGTGGTGCGCACGCAGCAAGCGATGTGCAAGGCCATGGAAAGTGCCCACCCACATACCGCCCTGGCTGGTTCCCATCAACTGGCCGATACGGTGGCGCATTTCCGCCGCCGCTTTGTTGGTAAACGTCACCGCCATAATAGAATACGGCGAGCAGTTTTCCACGCTAATCAACCACGCAATGCGGTGCACTAATACGCGCGTCTTACCACTACCCGCCCCTGCCAGCACCAGCATGTTGCTACGCGTGGCTGCGACGGCTTCGCGCTGTTTGTCATTGAGGCTGTCGAGCAGGTAAGAAACGTCCATTGGCACCGCCGTTGAGGAGATAAAAATATACTGTGGTTTTATACAGAATTAATCAGATTATATCAGCGCGGTGAGGGATGCCAACTGCGAAATTTCCAGATGTGGCAATAAACGGCTGTCATTAATCTGCATCAGATCGCCATCACGCAGGTTTATCCAGCACGCCTGCATCCCACAGCGGACGGCTCCGGCGACGTCTGTCGTCAGGTCATCACCCACATGCAGAATGTGGCCGAGCGGCACATCGAGCTTTTCAGCCGCCAGGTGATACATGTCGTTGAATGGCTTAGAGCGACCGTGAGGGCCGGCGCGCAGTACAAACTTGAAGTACTTATCGAGGCCGAAAAGGTGCGGCTCGGCGTTACCGTTGGTAATCGCCACCAGCGGCCATTTCTCACCAAGCTTTGCTAATGTGTCGTGCGTTTCTTGCGGCACGTCGATTTGGCTGCGCCAGTGGGCGAAATTCGCCATACAAGCCAGTGCGCCAGCGGCTGCTTCATCTGCTGACAAACCCGCATCCAGCATCGCTTGTTCAACGGCACGGCGACGCCATTCGGTCACATCGTGGTAAATATCCGGTTCTGCGAGGCGCAGCGCATGCCGAATATGCAGAAAATCTTGACGTTGCAGATGGTTAAGCTTCGGATGATAATTTTGCACGAAGCTCATTGATTCACGTTCGGTACGCGTAATCACTTCGCGGTTGTCGTACAGCGTGTCGTCGAGATCAAAAGTGAGCGCGGCAATAGGCCCAAGTGGACGGTAAAAGTGCATTACGATTTCCCTCGTTTAGCGCGTGGATGCGCTGCATCATACACTGAGGCTAAGTGTTGGAAGTCGAGATGGGTATAGATTTGTGTAGTAGAAAGGTTGGCGTGGCCTAATAATTCCTGCACGCCGCGCAGATCTCCGCTCGCCTCCAGCATATGCGTGGCAAATGAATGGCGCAGTTTATGTGGATGCACATGGCTGTTTAGCCCCTGTTTTATCCCCCACTCGCTAAAGCGTTTTTGAACGTTGCGTGCCGAGATACGTTTCCCCTGCTTTGAGAGAAATAACGCATCGTCATCCGGGCCAAAAAGCTCACGCAGATCCAGCCAGTGCTCAATCCAGGTCACCGCAGATTTCCCCACCGGCACCCGACGCTCTTTGCTGCCTTTCCCCATCACCCACACTTCACCCGTCGCCAGATCGATGTGGCGACAGTCCATATTCACCAGTTCGGAAAGACGCAACCCCGCGCCGTACATCACTTCAAGCATCGCACGGTCGCGTACCGCGAGCGGATCGTTGATGTCGATATCCAGCAGGCGGCTCACGTCATCGACGTCGATATTTTTTGGTAGGTGGCGACCCGCTTTCGGCGTGGAAATCCCTTTTGCGGGATTGGCTTTGAGTTGGCCCTGGCTAACACACCAGTCGAAAAAGCTGCGTAATGCAGAAAGGCGTAACGCCAGGCTTGATGGCCCAAGCCCCGCTTTGCGGCTGCGAACAGTGATTGAGCGAACCGCGGCGGCATCGCACTGTTGCCAGGTACTCAGCTTCATCTCGCTTGCCAGGCCGATTATCGCGGTAAGCTGGCGGCCATAATTGAGCAGAGTAAGCGGGCTTAACTGGCGCTCCACTTTCAGGTAGCGCAGAAAACCGTCAACAGCGGTTTGCAGCGGGGAGTCGGTCATACTCGCTCGACCCAACGCTCCAGCAAATCTGGCAACATTAGCGCCAGTTCATGCAGTAATTGTGTACCTTGCCCTTCCTGGTAATGCTGGGGATCACGGCTACTGAATACCAGTACGCCTAAATCCGCATCGCTGCCCATCAGAGAAAGCGCCGCCGAGCCAATCGCTTTCGCCTGAGGCAAAACGACCAGTAATTCAGGGCCATTTAATGACCCAAGATAATGCTGCCTGTCGCCCAGACGTTGAATACGCAGCGGCTCAAAAGCCTGGCGATTCAATGCCAGATGGGTGAAATCAGAAGGAGCACCAATCCGCCAACGGTCTGCAAAAAGACGCACATTCGCGCCCGCCAGACCCATTTCACGCGCCCAACGATGCAAGCGGTTCAGCATGTCCTGCAAGCTGGTGGCAGAAGCCAGACGGCCTTGCAGCTTCAGTAAGCGGTAGAACAAACCTTCATTGGCACTCGCCTGCTCCATCAGCAAGGTCATGTTTTCTTCAAGAAAATTGATGTGGTTACGGCTACGCGCCATATGCCATTCAACCAACGAAACCGTGCCGCGTACCGGATGCGGCACTTGCATCTGTTCTACATGCTGGGCGTTACGAATAAAGAAATCGGGATGACGCAGCAGATATTCCGCCACCATGCGGTCATCCAGTTCCAGTACGGCTTCTTGCTGTTCCTCGGCATTCTTCATAGATGTATAAATCCATCATAGACGTGGGCCGCCGGGCCGGTCATAAACAACGGGGTTCCCGGCCCTTTCCAGGCGATATCAAGACGGCCACCAGGCAGCTCCACGCGAACCTGTTCCGCAAGTATTCCTTGCAAAATGCCCACGGCGACTGCGCCGCAAGCGCCACTGCCACAAGCTTGTGTTTCTCCGGCACCACGTTCATAAACACGCAGGCGGATATGTTCTTTGGTCACGACTTGCATAAAGCCGATGTTCGCCCGCTCAGGAAAGCGTTCGTGGTTTTCCATCACCGGCCCCAGAGTCTCTACGGCGGCGGTCGTCACTTCGTCAACCTGAATAACGCAGTGCGGATTACCCATCGACACGACGCCGCACATAATGGTCTGTTCGGCGGCACGCATAATATAGGTCTTTTCCGCTTTGTTGGCGCGGAACGGCACGGCGGATGGCTCAAAATTCGGCTCGCCCATATTCACACGCACCAGTTCATCTTCCGTCACGCTCAGAACCATGCGGCCATTGGCGGTGCTGACACGAATATCGCGTTTGTTGGTCAGCCCTTTCAGGCGCACAAAACGAGCGAAACAGCGTGCGCCGTTGCCACATTGTGAGACTTCGCTGCCGTCGGCATTGAAAATACGGTAATGGAAATCGAGGTCGGGATCGTATGGCGGTTCAACCACCAGCAACTGATCGAAACCCACACCTAAATGTCGGTCGGCCAGGCGACGAATCAACTCAGGGGAGAAATAGACGTTTTGAGTCACCGCGTCGACGACCATAAAGTCATTGCCAAGGCCATGCATCTTTGAGAACTGCATCTTCTGCTCCATATACGCGGCTACTTTTTAAATGTTTTCTAGTAGATAACCTGAGTCGGTGCGTTATCAGTCCCACGGTCGTTACGTTCCGGCGCGGTAGATTGTGTCTGTTTATCCGGTGTTACCTGGCTCGTAGGCTTGGTTTTGCCATCAGCGGGCGGAAAATACAGAGGCCCTTTAAGACCGCAGCCAGAAAGACTGGAAAGTGCCAGCAAGAGTGCCAGTGGGCAGAAAATTTTCTTCATTATTGAGATGCCTGTAATCCAATATTCTGTCTTCTATCATCGCAGGTGATCCCTGAAAAGCAATACTCTTTTCTATTGGCGGGCGTTGCTTTTATACTGCCGTAAAGACGAACAACTGAGAAAAACATATGAACGACAGTGAATTTCATCGCCTGGCCGACGGCCTGTGGTCAACAATCGAAGAACGCCTGGATGACTGGGATGGTGACAGTGATATCGACTGCGAAATCAATGGTGGCGTGTTGACGCTAAGTTTTGAGAATCGCAGCAAGATTATTATCAACCGCCAGGAGCCTTTACATCAGGTGTGGCTTGCCACCAAAAGTGGGGGTTACCATTTTAATCTGAAAGACGATAAGTGGATTTGCGACCGAAGCGGCGCAGAGTTTTGGCAGTTGCTGGAAGAAGCCTGCACACAGCAAGCTGGAGAGCCAGTTAGCTTTAACTAGCTATTGCTGTACTGCTGAAGCAGCGGGGTTGAGCTATCGTCATGATTAGCCGGCGTCGCTGCTGTAATGGCCTGGGTGCGGAATGGAATCACCTGTGAGCGCCCATCTACTTTCACAATCTGATAGAACTGTGGCAAGTTGAAGTTGATAAAACTTGAGCCATAGGTAAAGCGGTCATGTGAAGACGAGTAGAAGCGGCTGACGTCACGCACTAAATCTTCTTTGCTTCCTTCACAGTGGTGATAAACCTCTGCCCGGTTAGTCTCATCCAGAATATAGATATTAAATCCCTGGTCCTCATTCGATTCTTCAAAGAAGAACTGAATGATCCCTTCACTGGCAAAACCATCTACCACCGGCGGCAACTGAACCTGCTGGTTAGTTTCAACCTGCACCGACAAGCCATGCAGTTTGTTATGGGAAATCGCGCCGTAGAACTCGACCGCATTCTCCAGTTTTTGCACCGATACGCTCAGGCGTTCAAAGAACAGCCCCCACGTTTGGCCAGAAATACGCAGCGCTTTAAAGCGGCCCGGCTCCTGACGTGTGCTCGATAAACGGAAGTCGATACATTCAGAAACCAATTGCTGAACGCGGGTGCGGATAAGCCCACGCAGATGCTGGCTATAGCAGAACACTTCAACGCTATCCGGTGGCGCGGCATCCTGGTGCATTTTGCCCAGAATGGTTTTCAGCGCCTCAATCATCGACTGTTCGCCGTTGAAGTGCAGGGTACGCACTTCATTCCAGGAGTTGCGGTAAAGCAGGTCAACGCTTCCCACCAGGCACTGTTGCTGCTGCCCGAAACTGAACACATCCAGTTTACGGAAATCGAAATGAACCACCTGATTGCGGAATGCCGCCGTCGGGTCGTATTCGAGGTTAACGATAATCGCCAGATGGCGAATTTCGCACGGGCTATACAACGCTTTGGCGGTTGGCGCAGGCAAACGCAGCGGGAAGTGGTGCGAAACGTCAGCCACCATTTCCTGCAATTTTGGCAAATCACAAATGCCGTTGCCCTTAATAAACAGGCGGGTGCGCGAGGTCAGCAGGCCGTTGAAGTAGGCCCATGCCACCAGCTTATTAAGATAACGGTTATATTCCAGCGGTTGATGGCTGATGATCGAATCCATGTTTGGCGCACGGTTGTAGAGATACCAACCTGAACGGTTAGCACGACCCGGTGGAACATGGATAAAGGTCAGGTTCGGTTCTGACAAATCAGGAGAAATCTGCGGGTTAACCAGCGTGACTTTACCCGGTAGCGCTTCAAACGCTGCGTACAGTTTACGGGTCAATACACCGATATCTTGCGGGCTTGCACTGACGCTGAGGTTGTTACGACGAGCGAAACGAATCAGGTTGCGATAGCTTTGCATCATCGCATCCAGAAGTTCGTTGTGCGCATCGCGAACCTGGTCGATTTTCCAGTTAGCGCGGTTATCGAGCATCGCCAGACGCGGTTCGTCCCAGCCCCAGTCTTTGACCAGTTGGCTTAAAACTTCACGACGCCAGCCTACACAGGCACGCTCACGAGACAGTTTTTCGCACACTTTCAGATAGAAACAACGACGCACTAAATCCAGACGCGCAGTGTCTTCGATTTGCGTGAGGTAATGGGTCACACGCTCCAGCATCATGCAGTACGGATCAAGCCCAAAAGAGACTATCTCGCCATCATGCAAGCGCTGCTTGATGTCTTTTGCCAGTAAACGCGTGTTTGGGTATTCCCAGGAATAGGCTTCCAGCAGCAGCGTTTTGAGCACCGCTTTATAAGGTGAATCGATACTCTTATAGAGCTGCCACAAGCTGGCACCAAAGTATTCTTCCGCCGACAGCGTGCTTAAACCACCGAGATCCAGCCATTCGTTTGGCGTGAGCACGCCCTGCGAGTAGAGGCTCATCACGTAATCGTCGTAATGATCTTCTTCGTCGCCAGGCACCATACTCCACAGAATACGTTTACCCGCCAGGCGTACTGCGGTGCGGTAGAATTCATCGAGCAACAAGATGTGTTGGGTAGAACCACAGTCTTCGCCGCCCAGACTGCCGCTTTCGTTGTGGCGGAAGCGGTTTTCATCAATCAGGAAGAAGCTGACCTCAACACCTAGCGAAGCGGCCCAGCTTTCCAGCACGCTACATTTACGTTGCAGCAACTGGCGCTCGTCGTTATCGAGCCATGACTGGTGACAAACCCAAATATCCAGATCGGATGAACAGCTCTGCCCAACGGACGAGGTACTG
>Ga0160437_1000804_pt1 | contig 15360 bp, 16 predicted proteins | sample HID1975I_E0MG_FD_108227 | JGI IMG/M metagenome (GOLD analysis project Ga0160437, IMG submission 108227) | Enriched soil microbial communities from UW Madison campus, WI, USA - HID1975I_E0 MG | ecosystem: Environmental > Terrestrial > Soil > Unclassified | place: USA: Madison, Wisconsin... | reverse complement strand
CTCGGAGAGCACGACTCCACGCCGGTGCTCGACAAGGGCGGCCGGAGCGTCGACGTCGTCGAACACGTCGATCAATCCCCCGAGACCGATCGGCTGCAGGCGGTCGAGGACGGCGATCAGGCTGCGGATCCGCGGGGCCCCGTCGGCTCCCCGTGCGCGCACCACCTCCGCCGGTGCGGTCGCGTTCCCGTCGGCGACCTGCACGAGCACCCGCTCGATCCGCGCCTCACGGGCGAGCACGCGTACCACCCGGAGCCCCTTGGGCGGAACCAGCTCTCCTGTCACTCCGACAGCCTGAGCTGCAGCCGACCGGCTCGGAACGCGGCCCGACGCTACTGGGGACGGTGCGGCGCGTCCGGCACCGGGGAGGATCGCCGGATAGGCTGATCGCGTGGTCGACTACGTCGTCACGGGGCTAAGCGCCAACTCCGTGTCGTATTCGACGGCCCTCGAACGTCAGCGTGCTCTGCACGCCGCCGTCGCGAGCGGTCGGGCGCCTGATTCCGTGCTCCTTCTCGAGCACCCGTCCGTGTATACCGCGGGAAAGCGCACGGAGCCGCACGAGCGGCCGGTTGGCGGCGACATCCCCGTCATCGACGTGGACCGGGGTGGCAAGATCACCTGGCACGGCCCGGGCCAACTCGTGGGGTACCCCATCGTGCGCCTCGCCGATCCGATCGACGTCGTCGCCTACGTACGCCGCCTCGAAGACCTGCTGCTCGGGGTGCTCGACGCCTTCGGCATCGTCGGCAGCCGGGTCGCCGGCCGCAGCGGCGTGTGGATCTCCCGCCCCGGCGCGCCGCCCGACAAGATCGCCGCGATCGGCATCCGGGTCGCCGACGGGGTGACCATGCACGGGTTCTCACTCAACTGCAGCAACGACCTGGAACCGTACCGGGCGATCGTCCCGTGCGGCATCCGGGATGCCGGTGTCACGACGATGAGCCGTGAGCTCGGTCGTGTGATCACACCACAGGACGTGGTCGAGACGGTGACCGCGCGTTTCGCGTCGACGCTCGCGCCGAGCCTCGCGCACTCGCAGGCGGTGCCCGCATGACCGCGCCTCCCGAGGGCCGCAAGCTGCTGCGCCTCGAGGTGCGCAACGCCCAGACGCCCATCGAGCGCAAGCCCGAGTGGATCAAGACCCGCGCCAAGATGGGGCCGGAGTACACGGCGCTGCAGTCGCTCGTGAAGTCCGAAGACCTGCACACCGTGTGCCAGGAGGCCGGCTGCCCCAATATCTACGAATGCTGGGAGGACCGCGAGGCGACCTTCCTCATCGGCGGCAGCCAGTGCACCCGACGGTGCGACTTCTGCCAGATCGACACCGGCAAGCCGGCCGACTACGACACCGACGAGCCCAGGCGCGTCGCCGAATCGGTGCAGCGGATGGGGCTGCGATACGCGACCGTCACCGGCGTCGCCCGCGACGACCTGCCCGACGAGGGCGCCTGGCTGCACGCCGAGACGGTGCGCGCCATCCACGCCGCGAACCCGGGGACCGGGGTCGAGATCCTCGCGACCGACTTCTCCGGCGATCCCGACCTGCTGCAGGAGGTGTTCTCGTCACGTCCGGAGGTCTTCGCCCACAACGTCGAGACGGTTCCCCGCATCTTCAAGCGCATCCGCCCCGCGTTCCGCTACGACCGCTCCCTCGGGGTGCTGACGGCCGCCCGAGGAGCCGGCCTCATCACCAAGTCGAATCTCATCCTCGGGATGGGCGAGGAGCGTCTCGAGATCAGTCAGGCGCTGCGCGAGCTCCACGACGCGGGATGCGACATCGTCACCGTCACGCAGTATCTGCGGCCGTCGCCGCGGCACCTGCCGGTCGCGCGCTGGGTGCGCCCCGAGGAGTTCGTCGAGATCAAGCAGGAAGCCGAGGAGATCGGCTTCCTGGGTGTGCTGGCGGGCCCGCTCGTGCGTTCGAGCTACCGGGCGGGGCGCCTCTGGGCCCGCTCCATGCTCGCCAAGGGTCGCGACATCCCGCCGCATCTGCGGCATCTCGCCGACAGCGAACTCGGATTCGCACAGGCGGTGTCCTGAGGGACCGTAGGCTAGTCGCCATGGCACGCAACAAGCCCGAGAAGGAACCCGGCCGCATCAAGCAGATGTGGCAGGTGCTTCAGATGACGCGCCGGTCCGATCCGGCGATCGTCTGGTACCTGATCCTCGCATTCATCGTCCCGGTGGCGGCCTCCGTGGTGCTGTCGGTGTGGCTGTCGGGCGACAACATCATCGGCATCGTGCTGTACGTCGTCGCGGGTCTGCTCGGCGGTCTGCTGCTGGCGCTCGTGGTGCTCGGCCGCCGTGCCGAGCGTGCCGCCTACAGCCAGATCGCGGGCCAGCCGGGTGCTGTCGGCGCCGTGCTCAAGAACGGTCTGCGGCGCAGCTGGATCGGCAGCGAGGAGCCGATCGCGTTCAGCCCGAAGACGAAGGATGCGGTGTACCGCGCCGTCGGTAAGCCGGGTGTCGTGCTCATCGGCGAAGGGCCGCGCTCGCGCACCCAGCCGATGCTCGACAAGGAACGCGCCAACGTCGCGCGGCTGCTTCCGAACGTGCCGGTCTACCAGCTGCACGTCGGTCCCGACCTCGACTCGGTCCCGCTCTACAAGGTTCCGGCGGCCCTGCGCAAGTACAAGAACAAGCTGACGAAGGCCGAGATCCAGCAGGTCGACAAGCGGCTCACGTCGGTCGGCAAGGTGAAGGGCTTCGGCATCCCGGCTGGCATCGACCCGCAGCGCCTGCGGGCCCCGCGTCCACGCTGACCCGCCTCAGCCCACTCGTGTCAGCAGCCACACGTTGAGGTTGTTGACGTCGCCGTTCATGCAGGTCTGGTAGTAGCCGTCGTATCCGGGTGGCAGGGACGCTGCCGATGAGCCGGACGGCAGACCGCCGACGCGGCCTGCGACCTGGTAGATCCCGTACCCGGGGAAGCTGACGAGCGCGCCCGTCCCGAGGCCCGCCCAGCTGCGCCCGCCGCACGACCAGTGCTCGGCGGCGTAGAAATCGCCGCCCAGGTAGCCCGCGACGTCGGCCATGTTCACCGAGCCTCTGCAGGCGTCGATCTCGGCCTGGCCGCCGGATGTCCAGATCCCTTCGACGTACGGCCCCGCCACGACTGCGGCGCCGGCGGTGCGCGTGCGCGGCTGGACTCGCGCGGCCGCCGCCGCCTCCGCTGCGCGACGTGCGGCCTCCTGTTCGGCGGCGATCCGCGCCTGCTCCGCCTCCCACGCGGTGACGGCTGCGGTCACGGCCGAGATGCCCTCCTTCAAGCCCGAGGTGAGTTCGCGGCGATCTCCGGTCATCGAGGCGCCGGCATCCGGCAGAGCACCCGGATCCCCGACCGCCGTGAGCAGGAGCGTGTCGCGAACCCACTGCTCCGCACCGGCGATGCGAGCCGCGAGAGTGGTGCGCACCGACTCGTCGAGCACCCGACCGTCTGACGAACGCAGCGCGGCGTCGGCCTTCGCCAAACCTGATTCGAGGGTCGCGATCTCACCCTCGATCGGCGTCGCCGTCGTGGTCGCCTCGGACGCCCGCACCGAGGCCGTGGCGGAGACCGGCGCGGCCTCGAAGAGGTCGGCGTGCAGTGGATCGCCGAGGCACACGAGCACGAGACCCGAGATCGCGCATCCGAGGGCGAACTCGTGCAGGCCGCCGTGGCGATGGTGCACGTGGCGCACGATGCCGCGCTGATGGACTATCGGGAACCCGCTCGCAGTGGCCATGATCCACACTTCGCTCGCCCATGCTGCGACAGCTGGCGCTGTCGCAGCGCTTGTCATGAGTGCAGGGTGCGGAGGTCTCGGGTACCTCGATGCTGCCGTCAGTCTCCTCCCGCCGCGGGGAGATGGCAAGAGGATGCCTCGACTTCGGAGGCGAGTGGCGAGTCGCTAAACGCGGACCAGCACCGTGCCTGCGGCCTTGTCGTGCATGCCCCGCTGGTCGCGATCCCAGATGACGGCCGGGATCACCAGGCACAGCAGCAGCGTGCGCACGATCGGACGCCACAACCCCAGGTATCCCCCGCGAACCGGCACGAGCCGGAGCCGCACGATCAGATGGCCGAGGCTGCCGTTGACGATGAGCAGGAACAGGAACTGCAGGGCGGCGAAGATCCCGAGGGTGACGAAAGGTGCTGCGCCGTCCGGAGTCGGGAACAGGGCCCACGAGAGCAGGTAGGCGACCCCCCAGTCGATGAGCAGCGCGATGACGCGTCGACCGAGCCGCGCGATCGACCTCGGGCCCCCCTCCGGTAGACCCAGCCGCTCCCCCGGCCAACGCTGCTCTGAACCGGATGCGGGGGTGCTGCTCACTCGACCACTCTAGGGACAGGCGCGTAACATGCCGGAAACAAACCGGTCACGGTCGGGAAATGCCACCCCCCTAGCCTCGAAGCGGCTGCATCCGCAGCCTTACCCCGTTCCACGCCCTTGGAGTAAGCCCCTATGTCCAAGCCCCTTTTCAGCGACTCCTCCGAGGTGCTGAAGTTCATCACGGACACGGATGTCAAGTTCCTCGACATCCGCTTCACTGACCTTCCCGGAGTGCAGCAGCACTTCAACATCCCGGCCTCGACCGTGGATGAGGAGTTCTTCACGGTGGGCCAGCTGTTCGACGGTTCGTCGATCCGCGGCTTCCAGTCGATCCACGAGTCGGACCTGCAGCTCATCCCGGACATCTCGACGGCGTACGTCGACCCCTTCCGCACCGAGCGCACCCTCGTGATCGTCTTCGACATCTACAACCCGCGCAACGGCGAGATCTACGGCCGCGACCCGCGTCAGGTCGCCAAGAAGGCCGAGAAGTACCTCGCCTCGACCGGCATCGCCGACACCGCGTTCTTCGCCCCCGAGGCCGAGTTCTACATCTTCGACGACGTGCGCTACGAGGTGAAGCAGAACAAGTCGTACTACGAAGTCGACTCGTCGGAGGCGGCCTGGAACAGCGCCCGCGTCGAAGAGGGCGGCAACCTCGCCAACAAGACCCCCTACAAGGGCGGCTACTTCCCCGTCACCCCGGTCGACCAGCACGCCGACCTGCGCGACGACATCGTGCTGAAGCTGCAGGAGGTCGGCCTCGAGGTCGAGCGCAGCCACCACGAGGTGGGTACGGCCGGTCAGGGCGAGATCAACTACAAGTTCGACACCATGGTGCACGCCGGTGACGACATCCTGAAGTTCAAGTACATCGTCAAGAACACGGCTCTCGAGTGGGGCAAGACCGCCACGTTCATGCCGAAGCCGCTCATGGGCGACAACGGCTCGGGCATGCACACCCACCAGTCGCTCTGGAGCGACGGCAAGCCGCTCTTCTACGACGAGCAGGGCTACGGCGGGCTGTCCGACATCGCACGCTGGTACATCGGCGGCATCCTGAAGCATGCCGCCTCGCTCGCCGCGTTCACCAACCCGACGGTCAACTCGTACCACCGCCTCATCCCCGGCTTCGAGGCCCCCGTCAACCTGGTGTACTCGGCCGGCAACCGCTCGGCGTCGATCCGCATCCCGATCACGGGCACCAACCCGAAGGCGAAGCGCATCGAGTACCGCGCGCCCGACGCCTCCGGCAACCCGTACCTCGCCTTCGCCGCGCAGCTGATGGCCGGCATCGACGGGATCAAGAACAAGATCGAGCCGCACGAGCCCGTCGACAAGGACCTCTACGAGCTCCCGCCCGAGGAGGCCAAGGGCATCCCGCAGCTCCCCGGCTCGCTGGGCGAGGCGCTCGACGCGCTCGAGGCCGACCACGACTACCTGCTCGAGGGCGGCGTGTTCAGCGCCGACCTGATCGGTGCCTGGCTCGAGTACAAGCGGGAGAAGGAGCTCCTCCCCTTCGCGCAGCGTCCTCACCCGTTCGAGTACGAGCTGTACTTCGGCGTCTGATCCACCCTGCATCACAGCGAAACGGGCCGTCCCCCTCGGGGGGCGGCCCGTTCTTCGTGCGCGGCAGGGTGACGGGGAACGCGGAACACATGCCGATGGCGCTGTGCGGGCGCGTGAGGGCCTAGAAGAACCGTCGCATGTATTCGGCCGACTCGTGGAATCCGAGCCGGTCGTAGAAGCCTCCGGCGCGTCGACTGGCGACCGTGAGCTGCGTGACGCCGCGGCGGATGCACTCGGCCTCGACAGCGTTCACCAGCTGCGTGCCGTAATCGTGGCCACGGGCATCGGATGCCACCACGATCTCCTGCAGCTGCGCCGACGGACCGTTCGTCGACAGCAATGGGACGACCGTGGTCAGCGCGTAGCCGCGCACGGCTTCCCCGTCGTCGACGACGTGCAGCAGCACGGTGGGCTGCTCACCGGCGAGGTAAGACGCGAACGTCCTGTCGAACGCCGCGCGGTCGACGACGATCGCGTGGCCGAGCTGCTCGACGAGGGCGAAGATCGCGTCTTCGTCGCCCGCCCGCGCCTCGCGGATCGTCATCAGCGCGCGAAGTTGTTGCGGTAGTACTCGTAGTTCCAGCCGACGATCGCGATGAGCACGATCGGTCCGCCGATGAAGGAGACCCACGGTCCGACCGCGAGACCGAGGAACACCAGGGCGAGCGCCGCACCCAGCACGAACGGCCACCAGCTCCACGGGCTGAAGTGACCGACCTCGGGGTCGTCGTCGTCGATGTCGGCGGTCGGGATGTCCTGCGGAAGCTCGCCGCCCTGAGCGCTGTGCACGCGGCCGATGTAGAAGGCGATGAAGAAGGCGAGGATCGCCGACAACGTCATCGCGACGGTGCCGACCCACTCCACGCTCTCCCAGGCGATGACCCATCCGTGGTTGATGAGTTCCCAGGTCGTGTAGGCCACTGCGGAGAGCAGGAAGAACGCTCCGAGGATCCACATCAGGTTCGCATTGGCGCGCATGGTGTTACTTCACCTCTCCGTCGGCGAGATCGAGAACGGGCGTGTCGGGCGCGTCTTTGGCGGGACCGACGCCGACCTGGACCGTCTGCTCCGGGTGGTGCAGATCGAACGCCGGCGACTCGGAACGGATACGCGGGATGGAGGTGAAGTTGTGGCGCGGCGGCGGGCACGACGTGGCCCACTCGAGCGAACGGGCGTTGCCCCACGGGTCGTCGACGGTCACCTTCGGCGCCTTGCGAGCCGTGATCCACACGTTCAGGAAGAACGGGAGCAGCGACACCGCGAGGATCGCCGATCCGATGGTCGAGAGCTGGTTCTCCCAGGTGAAGCCCTCGCCCGCCAGGTAGCCGGCGTAGCGGCGGGGCATGCCCTCGACGCCGAGCCAGTGCTGGATGAGGAAGGTGGTGTGGAAGCCGATGAACAGCAGCCAGAAGTGGATCTTGCCGAGGCGCTCGTCGAGCATCTTGCCCGTCCACTTGGGCCACCAGAAGTAGAAGCCGGAGAACATCGCGAACACGACCGTTCCGAACACCACGTAGTGGAAGTGGGCGACCACGAAGTACGAGTCGGACACGTGGAAGTCGAGCGGCGGCGACGCGAGGATCACGCCGGTGAGGCCACCGAATGTGAAGGTCACGAGGAAGCCGATCGCCCACAGCATCGGGGTCTCGAAGGTGACCGAGCCGCGCCACATGGTGCCGACCCAGTTGAAGATCTTCACGCCCGTGGGCACCGCGATGAGCATCGTCATCAGCGCGAACCACGGGAGCAGCACCGACCCGGTGACGTACATGTGGTGCGCCCACACGGTGACCGAGAGGGCCGCGATCGCGATCGTCGCGTAGATGAGGGTCTTGTATCCGAAGATCGGCTTGCGGCTGAAGACCGGGAGCACCTCACTGATGATGCCGAAGAACGGCAGCGCGATGATGTACACCTCGGGATGGCCGAAGAACCAGAACAGGTGCTGCCACAGGATCGTTCCGCCGTTGGCGGGGTCGAGCAGGTGGGCGCCGAAGACGCGGTCGGCACCCAGCGCGAAGAGGCCGCCGGCGAGCACCGGGAAGGCGAGCAGCACGAGGATCGAGGTCACGAGGATGTTCCACGTGAAGATCGGCATACGGAACATCGTCATGCCGGGCGCGCGCATGGTGATGATCGTCGTGATGAAGTTCACCGCGCCGAGGATCGTTCCGAAGCCGGACAGCGCGAGACCGAAGACCCAGAGGTTGCCGCCGAGTCCCGGGGAGAACGTGGTGCTCGTGAGGGGCGCGTACGCCGTCCATCCGAAGCCCGCCGCACCCTGAGGAGTGAAGAAGCCGCCGATCGCGATCAGCGATCCGAAGCTGAAGAGCCAGTAGGCGAAGGCGTTCAGACGCGGGAACGCCACATCCGGAGCGCCGATCTGCAGCGGCATGGCCACGTTCGCGAAGCCGGCGAACAGCGGCGTCGCGAACATCAGCAGCATGATCGTGCCGTGCATCGTGAAGAGCTGGTTGTATGCCTCGTTCGTCGGAACGACGTCGACGCCCGGCGTGAACAGCTCGACACGGATGACGAGTGCGAGCACGCCGCCGATGCAGAAGTAGATGAACGACGTGATCAGGTACAGGTACCCGATGGTCTTGTGGTCGGTGGTGGTGATCCACTTCACCCAGACGTTGCCCTTGCGGGTGGGCTTCGTCGGCGCCGTCGCCGCCGGGGCGGGCTGCGCCTGGGCCGGGGCCGGAGCTGTCGTGGTCATCGCTCAGTCCTCGTTCTCGTTGCTGCCGGTACCGGAGTCGCCGGGCAGGTTCTGGTTCACGTTGTACTCCGGTCCGAGGCGACCCTCGTTGCCGGCCGCACGGAGCTCCTCGATGTGGGCGTCGTACTCGGCCTGCGAGACGACGTGCACCGTGAAGAGCATGTCGGCGTGGTACTCACCGCAGAGCTCTGCGCACTTGCCGCGGTACACGCCTTCTTTCAGCGGGATGAAGTACATGTGGTTGATCTTCGCGGGGATCATGTCCTTCTTGTAGAGGAAGTCGATGACCCAGAACGAGTGGGCGACGTCACGGGACTCGAGGTCGATCTCGACCTTCGCGTTCACCGGGAGGTAGAGCGCCGGGAGCGTGTCTTCGTCGAGGTTGCCCGCGGAATCGGGCTGCGCCTGCACACCCTTGGTGTAGACGTTCTCGTCGAGGTAGTTGAAGTCCCACGACCAGCGCTTGCCGAACGCCTCGATGCGCACGTCGGGCTCACCCTCGTGGGGCGCCTCGATCGCGGCCTGGTCACGGGCGGTGAAGGCGAAGAAGCCGATGATGAGGATGAAGGGCACGATCGTGTAGAAGATCTCGATCGGCAGGTTGTAGCGCAGCTGCACCGGGAGGCCCGTCTGGCCCTTGCGGCGACGGTAGACGATCGCCGCCCACAGGATGAGGCCCCAGGTGATGACACCCACGCCGAGGAGCACGATCCAGGAGGTGACCCAGAGCCCGATGATGCGGTCGACGTGGTTGGTGGTGCCCGGCTCGGCGGGCAGGAAGCCGTTGAGCTGTTCCTGCGTGCAACCGGCGAGCACGAGCATGGCCGCGATCCCGATCGGGACGACTGCCCAGCGGGCGAGTCGAGAACGGCGGGCCGGACCCTGCGGGTGGTTGGTAGGCACCTGTGACCTCTCGGAAAAAGACGAAGCTGTGGTTCGTCTCCGAGTCTATCCACCCCATCGCGATGGCGATAACCGCCACGCGTGCCTCACAACGAGACGAGCGCGGTCGGATCGTCTCGCGGGCAAGCCGCGAAGCGATGCGACCGCGCTCGTCTCGCGGAAGCCGGCGCGCCGCGGATCATCGCGGCGCCGGAGAAATCAGTGGAAGCTGTCGCCGCAGGCGCAGCTGCCTTCGGCGTTCGGGTTGTCGATGGTGAAGCCCTGCTTCTGGATGGTGTCTTCGAAGTCGATCGAGGCCCCGTCGAGGTAGGGCACGCTCATCTTGTCGACGACGACCTCGACACCGTCGAAGTCGCGCGTGGCGTCGCCGTCGAGCAGACGCTCGTCGAAGTAGAGCTGGTAGATGAGACCCGAGCATCCGCCGGGCTGGACGGCGACGCGCAGACGCAGGTCGTCGCGGCCCTCCTGCTCGAGCAGGGTGCGCACCTTGAGCGCGGCCGTGTCGGTGAGGTTGACCCCGTGCGTGGTCTCGAGCGTGTCCGTCATGCCGCCGATTGTAGCCGCCGTTCCCGTGCGGATGCTGGCTACCGCGCGCCGAGCCGTGCGAGCAGGAGCGCCTCGGCGAGGATGGCCCGCTCGAAGCTCGGGAGGTGCAGCGACTCGTTCGGGCTGTGGGCGCGCGAGTCGGGGTCTTCGACGCCGGTCACCAGGATCTGCGCGTTCGGGAACCGCTCGGCGAGCTCTGCGATGAAGGGGATCGAACCTCCGACCCCCATCTCGACCGTCGGGCTGCCGAATGCCTCCTGCAGCACCGCCTTGGCATCCGCGACCGCCCATCCGCTCGTGTCGACGAGGAAGGCCTGGCCGAGGTCGAGGCCGTCGACCTCGAGCTCTGCGCCGAACGGGGCGTTGGCCCGCAGGTGCCCAATGATCGCCTCGTACGCCTCCTCAGCGCGCTGGCCGGGGGCGACGCGGGCGCTCACCCGCACCCGCACGCTCGGCACGAGCGTGTTGGAGGCGTCGCGCACGCTGGGGGCGTCGATGCCGGTGACGGTGATCGCCGGCTGATTCCACAGGCGCGACACGATCTCGCCGTGGCCGATCGGCTGCGCGCCGGGCAGCAGTCCCGTCTCGGCGCGCAGCTGCTGCTCGCCGTACTCGGGAGTCTCGGCCTCGCGCGAGGTCAGGCCCTCGACCGCGACCGAGCCGTCGGGGTTCCACAGCGTTCCCAGCATGCGGATCGCAGCGAGCATCGCATCCGGTACCGCTCCCCCGAACATGCCGGAGTGGGATGCGTGCTCGAGGGTGGTCACCCGCAGGTTGAACGCGACCGCGCCGCGCAGCCCCACGGTGATCGCCGGGATGTCGACCGACCAGTTGCCGGAGTCGGCCACCACGATCACGTCGGCGTCGAACTGCTCCTCGTAGTGCTCGAGGAAGGTCGAGATCGAGCGGGAGCCGAACTCCTCCTCGCCCTCGATGTAGAGCACGAGGCCGATCTCGGGGTCGCCCAACACATCGAGGTGGGCGCGGATCGCCGCCAGGTGGGCGACGACGCCCGCCTTGTCGTCCGCAGCGCCGCGTCCGTAGAGGCGCTCGCCGCGCACGGTCGGCTCGTAGGGCTTCGAATCCCATGCGGCGTCGTCGCCGGGAGGCTGCACGTCGTGGTGCGCGTAGAGGAGGATCGTGGGCTTGCCGTTCCGCGCGGCGCGCGTGGCGACCACCGCCGGCTGACCGAGGGCGTCGGAACCCGGGTCGGAGACCGGCAACTGCACCACCTCGACCGATTCGAACACCTCGAGGCCGCGCGCCAGCTCCGCCACGCGCTCGGCGCTCGCGCGCACGTGTGCGTGGTCGAATCCGTCCCACGCCACCGACGGGATGCGCACGAGCCCCGAGAGCTCGGCGATCGCGGTGGGCAGACCGGCCGCGACCGCGGCGCGGAACTCCTCCGCGCGGGGGGTGGTGGCGGACGCGGTGGACGGCTCGATCCCAGGCATGTGGGCTATCTTAAGCTGACCGAGCAGCGAGGAAACCCGTGCCCCAGAACACCCCCACCGATCCGTCCGGCGCGCCGGAGAGCCCCGAGACCGAGGCAGCCACCGGCAAGGGTCGCGCGACACCCACCCGCAAGGAGCAGGAGGCGGCGAACAAGCGCCCGCTCGTGCCCACGGATCGCAAGGCCGCGTCGAAGGAGTCGAAGGCCAAGCTCAACGAGCAGCGCGAGCGCGCCCGCGTGGGCATGGCGAACGGCGAGGAGCGCTACCTTCCCGTACGCGACAAGGGACCGCAGAAGCGCTACGTGCGCGACTACGTCGACGCGCGATGGAGCGCGGGTGAGATCCTGCTGCCGCTCATGGTGCTGGTGATCCTCACCTACTTCGTGCCCGTTCCCGAGGTCGCCTACTACGCGCTCATCGCCGTGTGGGGCGTGATCCTGCTCGTCGCGATCGACTGCGTGGCCATCGGATGGCAGCTGCAGAAGAAGCTCAACGCCAAGTTCGGCGTCGGCAAGGTCGAGAAGTTCCGCTGGTACGCCACCATGCGTGCCGTGCAGATGCGGCCGCTGCGACTGCCCAAGCCGCAGGTGAAGCGCGGCCAGTTCCCGGTCTAGCCGACCGCGTCGAGCCCGCGGTTGATCGCGCGGGCCCAGAACGGACCCTCGTAGAGGAACGCGGTGTAGCCCTGCACCAGGGTCGCGCCGGCGGCGAGCCGCTCGCGCACATCCGCGGCGGTCGTGACACCGCCGACCGAGATGAGGCAGAGCTCGGGCCCGACCGCCGCGCGAAGCAGGCGCAGCATCGCGAGCGACCGCGCGGCGAGCGGGGCGCCCGACAGTCCCCCGTCGCCCGCCGCCTCGACGACCGCCGGGTCGGTGGCGAGACCCTCACGCGACAGGGTCGTGTTGGTGGCGACGATGCCTGCGAGGCCGAGCCCGCGGGTCAACTCGGCGATGCGGAGCGCCTGATCGTCGGTGAGATCGGGCGCGATCTTGACGAGCACGGGAACAACGCCCGCTGCATCCCGCACCGCCGCGAGCAGCGGTTCGAGCTTCTCGAGCTCCTGCAGGCCGCGAAGGCCGGGAGTGTTCGGCGAGCTGACGTTCACCACCAGGTAGTCGGCGTGCGGCGCCAGCAGCCGGGTGCTCACGAGGTAGTCGTCGATCGCCTGCTCGACCGGCACGATCTTCGTCTTGCCGATGTTGATGCCGATCACCGGGCGCACCCCGCGGCGGCGCTCACGCGCGATCCGAGGAGCGGCCGCCTCAGCACCCGCGTTGTTGAACCCCATCCGGTTGATGACCGCCAGATCGGGGATCAGCCGGAACAGGCGCGGCTTCGGGTTGCCGGGCTGCGCCTGACCGGTGAGGGTGCCGACCTCTACATGGCCGAAGCCGAGTGCGCCGAGGCCCGCGATGCCGAGGGCCTCCTTGTCGAACCCCGCGGCGAGACCGAAAGGAGTCGGGAACTCGAGGCCGAGCGCCTGCACCGCATGCGAGCGCCTCGGCCTCGTGAAGGCCCTCGTGATCGGGCGGAGCACCGGCCAGCCGAGGATCCGGATGACGACGAACGCGAGATGGTGGGCGAACTCGGGGTCGAGGCGCGAGAGGACGAGCCGGAAGAAGAGTCGGTACATGCCGACCCCAGGCTAGCGTGTCAGCCGGCGTCCTCTGCCGCGGTGGCGGCCTCGTCGCGGGCCGTGGCGTGCTCGACGCGCAGCAGCGTGATCGCCGACTCGAAATCCTCGAGCGAATCGAAGCCCTGGTAGACGCTCGCGAACCGCAGGTAGGCGACCTCGTCGAGCTCGCGCAGCGGCGGCAGGATGGCGAGGCCGATGTCGTTCGCATCGATCTGGGCGACGCCCGTTGCACGGATCGTCTCCTCCACCCGCTGCGCGAGCATCGCCAGGTCGGCGTCGCTCACCGGCCGCCCCTGGCAGGCCTTGCGCACGCCGGAGACGATCTTCTCGCGGCTGAACGGCTCGACGATGCCCGACCGCTTGATCACGCTGAGGCTCGCGGTCTCGGTGGTCGAGAAACGGCGGCCGCATTCCGGGCACTGGCGGCGTCGACGGATCGACAGTCCGTCGTCGCTCGTCCTCGAGTCGATGACGCGGCTGTCCGGATGGCGGCAGAAGGGGCAGAACATCCCCCTCAGGCTACCTTCTCAATCCTCGAAGCGTGCCATCACGGCGTCGCCGTGGCCGGGCAGATCCTCTGCATCGCTGAAGGCACGGATGCGGTCCGCGACCGCCCTCAGCGCGCCCCGGTCGTAGCGCACGATCTGCTGCGGGCGCAGGAAGGTCATGGCGCTGAGCGCCGACGAGAAACGCGCCTGACCCGCGGTCGGCAGCACGTGGTTCGAACCCGCGAGGTAGTCCCCCAAGCTCACCGGCGCCTGATCGCCGAGGAAGATCGCGCCGGCGTTCGAGATGCCGGCGAGGGTCGCATCCGGGTCGACCGTGTGGATCTCGAGGTGCTCGGGCGCGAACGCGTCGACGAACGCGGCCGCAGCCGCCGCATCGTCGACGAGCACCAACGCGGACTGCCGCCCGTCGAGCGCCGCACCGACCCGCACGGCGTGCCGGGTGACCGCGAGCCGCGCCGCGAGCTCGGCGGCGACACGCACGGCCAGCTGGGGCGCGTCGGTGACGAGCACCGCGGCCGACAGCTCGTCGTGCTCCGCCTGGCTGATGAGGTCGGCGGCGATGAGTCGCGCGTCGGCCTGGGCATCCGCGAGCACGAGGATGTCGGTCGGGCCGGCCTCAGCATCGATGCCCACGACGCCCCGCACCAGGCGCTTGGCGGCCGCGACGTACACGTTCCCGGGGCCCGAGATCACGTCGACCGGCTCGAGGCCGAGATCCGCGACCCCGTAGGCGAGCGCACCGATCGCCCCGGCTCCCCCCATCGCGTAGACCTCGTCGACCCCGAGCAGCGACGCCGCCGCGAGGATCGTCGGATGCACCGACCCGCCGAACTCGGCCTGCGGCGGGGAGACGAGGGCGAGGGATGCGACGCCGGCGGCCTGCGCGGGCACCACGTTCATGATGACGCTCGACGGGTACACGGCCTTGCCGCCCGGCACGTAGAAACCGGCGCGGCGCACCGGCTGCCAGCGCTGCTCGATCCGGGCACCATCCGCCAGCTCGGTGACGACCGACGGCGGCACCTGCGCGGCGCTCGCCGACCGTACGCGCGAGATCGACTCCTCGATCGCCTCCCGCACCGCCGGATCGAGACCGTCGACCGCGGCAGCCAGCTGCTCCGCGGAGACGCGCAGCGCGGCCGGACGCACCCGATCGAGGCGCTCGGCCTGATCCAGCAGCGCCTCAGAGCCGCGCGAGCGCACGTCGGCGATGAGCTGCGACGCCACCTCGGAGGCGACGCTCACATCCAGCACGGCGCGCGGCACCAGCTCGAGGAGTTCGGCGGAGGTGGGACGTGTGCCACGGAGGTCGAGAGTCTGGATCATCGCGAGACAATGCTAGAGGGAACGGAATGCCGCGCCCCCGCCGAGGGTTGGACAGGACGATGAATCAGAGCAGCACCGAGCACGAGCCGTACATCGTCGACGACCTCTCCGCCTTCAAGCTGGCCTTCCGCAGGCTCGCGGCGGGCGTCTCGGTGGTGACCGCGCGCGACCCCGACGGCCGCCCGGCGGGGTTCACGGCCACCTCGCTCGCATCGCTCGCGGCCGTGCCGCCGCTCGCGACGTTCAACATGGCGCGTGTCTCGAGCGCGTGGCGCGCGATCGAGCAGACCGACCACGTGATCATCCACATCCTCGGGGCCCGCAACCGCGACGTCGCCGCCAAGATGGCCGCCGACCACGACGAGCGTTTCGTGGG
>Ga0160437_1000803_pt1 | contig 15365 bp, 12 predicted proteins | sample HID1975I_E0MG_FD_108227 | JGI IMG/M metagenome (GOLD analysis project Ga0160437, IMG submission 108227) | Enriched soil microbial communities from UW Madison campus, WI, USA - HID1975I_E0 MG | ecosystem: Environmental > Terrestrial > Soil > Unclassified | place: USA: Madison, Wisconsin... | reverse complement strand
CGTCGATGAAGTTGAGGCTGCCGAGCTCGGAGACGCGGTACTGGCTATGCCAGGCATAGGCGGCGCCCATGCGCTTGATCAGGACGTACAGAAAGCCCTCGCGCAAGGGCCGTATGGCGTACTCGGACTCGCTGAGCGGACCGACCTGGAAAGGCCGGCGCAGTTGCATGGGCAACGGCGGCAGCAGCCCGCGCTGGAAGTCGCTGCCGCCCATGGCGCCATAGCGCAGGGGCAGCAGGCAGAAGCTGCGCGTGCAGGTGACTTCGGCGCCGGGTTTCATGACGCTGTCCAGCAGCCGGCGGTTTTCGGCGCATTGGTCGAAGATGTCTTTCCAGCTCTGCATGGGGAGACTCACTCAAGATTCGGGGGAGAGACGCGCCTGCAGCGCGAGGGCGAGGGGACGGCCGTTGTCGCGTGCTTCCGCCAAGGCTTCCTGCCATCTGGGCGTTGCGTGCAGATCTTGGCCGCGCTGGGTGAGGAGGGTGACGTAATCACATTGGTCCTCAGGGCGGTTCAGCCCATTCTTTCGAGCCTCGGCCAGCAGCTTCTGTACGTGTCCCAGTCGGGTGCCATAGCAGTTCTCCGACAGGCTGGCGGCCAGAGGCTCCTCAAGTTGCTCGGCCAGCTGGTAGCTCAACGGGTCGCCCCCCAAGGCATCCCGACATGCGTGGTCAAGCTGGATAAGCGGGACACCGCACAACTGCGGTTGGTCATAGCCCGCGAAGTGTCTCCAGGCTCTATGTTCGGGATGAGGTTCCATGACCCACCAGGACCGGATTGGCGCCAGTAGATGGGCGATACCTGGCAGGTCATGACGAGCATGCAGTACGGGAAAGGCCTGCTCGGTGTGAAAGCGCAACATGTAGGTGCCGCCATCCGGCCCCTGGGCGGTGGTGGCCTGACCAAGATGGTGGGCAAGTCTGGAGGGCTCCTGGGCGCTCACCAGCCAGCCGCACAGTGCATCGCCTGCCATCTCAGTCAGTGTGCAGTGGAAGTCGTATTGGCTTTGAAGGTCCGCCCCTTGCCCTGGGGAGAAAAGCCAGGGACCAATGTCCCGGAGATTGGAGAACCCCTCGTGGTAGAGGATTGGCCGTGCGTCTTCGAGGAAGTGGTCCATGAGCTGTCGGCGTTCGTCGGCTTGCAGCCGAGCAAACTCCACGATCGCCATCAACTGATGCTCCGGAGCCTGTCGAAGTTGTTCGATCAGTTCTTTTGCAAAGGGCGTCATGCGGCGGGCGCTCCTTCCATTGGAACCAGGCTGCGGCCTTCGGCGATTGCCTTGAGCAAGCAACTCAGGCACACCGGCTCGCCCTCATCGGGAGTGCCGTCGAAAGCTAGGTTGTTGGTGGTTGCGCCAGGGTTTGATGTCACGGGCCCCAGCATCCGGATCGAGACGCCATCGAGTGTTATTCCGCTGTCGTCAATGCGCAGCGTTCCACCGGGGGCCTTGAGGATTAGAGCCTTTGCAGCATGAACCTCGTAGTCTTGGGTTTGCTGCCTGATGTGCTGGCCCGCACTCAGTTCAACATGCCCTTCAACCCGCTTTTCCAGGTGGCCGCCTATCTGTATTCGATGATTGGCTGATGTCTTGTCGTGCCGGTTGTTACCCACCTCTTCGATACGGTCTTTGGTCGTGACAATTGCCTGGTTACGGCCGATGTTGAGGTAGCTGTCCTGGCCGATCTCATGTCGACGGTCCTTGCCAATGGTGACTTGTTCGTCATTGCCTACGGATTCGCTGCGGTCGTGGCCGATGGCGAGGGTCTCGTCGTTCTCCACGCGCTCACTGCGGTCATGCCCGACCAGGGTGGTCTCGTCGTTGTTGACGATGTTGTTCTGGTCCTTCTGGGCGTGGATGTAAATCTCTTCCTGGTTGGCCTCGTCTTCGAAGCGGATTTCGTTGAAGCCCTTGCCCTTGTGGGTCTGGGTCTTGATGGTCATCCGAGTCTTGTGGGCAGGCAGCTCGTAGGGCGGCAGTTGGTTGGCGTTGTAGCTGCGGCCGGTGATGATGGGTTGGTCTGGGTCTCCATCGAAGTTGCCGACGATGACTTCCTGACCAATGCGCGGGATGGCCATGTGGCCCCAGAGGGCACCGGCGATGTTCTGGGACACGCGAATCCAGCAAGAGCTGTGTTCGTCATTGTTGCCCTCCCGGTCCCAGGGGAACTGCACCTTCACGCGACCAAACCGGTCGCAGTAGATTTCCTCCCTGGGAGGGCCAACCACGGTGGCCTGCTGCGGACCTTCGATGCGCGGTTTGCGCAATGGCTCGGCGCGCCATTCTGTATCGTCCGGTACCAGGGTGGCGGTGCTGCTATAGCGCGTGCCGTGTTCGGCATCGGCACTTTCCTCGGCCAGGCTGGTGTATTGCTTGCCGTGGTGCTCAATGTGAATGGGCCGCCAGCCGCGGTTCATGTCCTGCCGCGGATGACCGATGAGGTCGAAACAGATGCCGGGTACCAGGCGGGCATCATCGCCCTGCACGTTGACGATGCGTGCGTCCGAACGCAGGCCTCGCAGGCGGTCCCGGGTGAAAGCGTTGCCCATTTCACCCTTGTAGCGCCCCGGGTAGTCGTACCGCTCGTAGCTGCGTGACTGGTGCTCCAGGTCCGTTCCCTCGTATTCGGTTTCCTGGTTGCTCAACGGGTTCTTGAAGCTGTAGTCGCGCTGGGTCTGGCGCGCGGTGCGTACATTTTCGGTATAGACAAACTTGCGCAACGCAGGCCCCGGGCGATCGCCTCCTGCCATGGGGTTGTATTCGACCGGTGGCGCGGGTTGCTTGCCGAAAATCCAGAGACGGTCGCAGTGGATGAGGCTGTGTCCTTCGGCGCTGTGCAGGAAGCCATAGAAAAAGCCTTCTTCACGCATGATGCGTTCGACAAAGTGGTAGTCGGTTTCGCCGGCCTGAACGCAGTATTCCCGGGGCTGATGCGGATTGGTAAGCCGTTGCTCGTAATCCAGGGTCAGACCATGCTTCTTAAGCAGGACCTTGGCGATTTCGGGCGCGCTGAGGCTCTGGAAAATCCGCCAGTCCGAAGCCAGGCCCAGGCGGGCCAAGCGGGGCTCCACGATGGCGCGGTAGCGGGTCCGCCGAAAGCCGGTGTCGCCTTGTTGGAATGAGGACACCGAGCCGTGGACATGGCGTATCGGCCGGCCCGCCTGCCAGATGGTGAGCAGCGCTTGACGGTCGAGGATCCGGCCAAAGTCCACGGCGGAACTCGCGCAGCTTAGGTCCACGTCCAGCCGGAAGGTTTTGGATAACCCTTCGACAAGGTGAAATTCGACGACTTCGAAGTCGTAGATGCCTTCGCCTGCGGTGAAGGTAAAACGCAAATCGGATTGGACTGCCATGTGAAATCCTTACCGGCCTCTGTTTTGGTCACGGTGATTCAAGTTGGAAAGCAACCGACGTCTGCCACGTCGGTTGCCGGAACTCGCTACCGGATTAGCCTTCCATGGGCTTGCGCCAATCGTCCGAGGCCTCGGTGCCGGCGATGACATGGGTCCAGGTAATCTTGCGGTAGGCCATGGCGACCTTGACCAGTTGGGTATACGAAGCCTTGGCCTCGTCCTGGGCGTGCGGGAGCACGGTACTGATGCTGACGATCGTGGCGTCTTCCAGCTGAGTGGAGAAGAAGTACTCTTGTTTGCCTTCGGAGGAGGTGCGGTACCACATCACTTCCACTTCCGGCAGCATCTCGCCGGAGGCCAAGGCCTGGTACAGCAGGGGCGTAGCCTTGTTGAGCGCTGCAGTGAACACGAACGGCCTGTGCACACGCTGGCCGGAGGGCTGACCGCTTTGCGGGTCGGTCGGCGTGGTGATCAGGTGCTCGATTTCCTGGACCAGGATCTGGTCTTCGTGACCCTCCTGGTAGATGTTGCCAACGGACGCAGCGGTGAAGGCGTCTTTGGTGATATTGCCCTGGGTTTTACCCTTGATGCTGATATAGGCGGGAGTTGCCATTGAAGTTTTCCTTGTCGCATTGATGAGAGTGGCCCGTAGGCCGTTTCGCCATAGGCGGAGTTGTGGGTGCGTCAGTGTCTGGGGAGCTCTCCTGTTGTGTTATGTGTCTGTTTGGGCTCCGGCGCCGGGTCCGGCATGGACCGTATTCGCCGAAGTCAGTGAGTCGCAAAGCTCTGGTTTTGCATCGGATTCACGGCTTCAAGATGCCCTCGAGCCTCAGCAGTACCTGCTCTGCAGTGCTGTCGAGGCTGATGGAAAAATAGAGATAGGTCGCAGCCAGCACGGTCGCGGCGATGACCCATGGAATCCAGAGCGGCCATTGGCGGGCCAGGCGGTAACGGCGTGACGCGACGTTGTCGGGTGCGTCGGTGAGGCGCTCGGGTGTGTCTCCACGCTGCGAGCGAAGAATCCGATGCAGCTTGACGATGAGGCTGTTGAGCGTGTCCTTGCTGTTGTGTTGCTGGCCGTATTTGCCCAGAAAACCCAGACAAAGGCAGAGGTACTTGAACTCCAGAACGTCCTTGTAGCGGGCCGGGTCCATCTGCATCCGTGCGAGTACGGTGAAGAACTTTTCTCCACCCCACGTTTCGTTATGGTGGTAGCTCAGCAGCGAGCGTTCGCGCCAGATAGACTTTCTGCCCCACTCAGTGACCATGACGGCCTCGTCGATGAACGCGCACAGGGCATACCGGTAGGCCAGTTGCGTGGCAGCGTCATAGCCGAGCTGGCGAACCTCTTCAGACAGGGCTGTTATCTGGTCACGGACGCTGGCATAGAGCTTGGGGATGTCGTTGCAGCGCTCCAGGCGGCGCAGGCGTATCACGAGGCCGAACAGCGGTTGAGCGGCATCGATCAGGGGGTTCAGGCTATGGCCACGCAGCTGGAACTGAAGGTCGGCGTCTTGGTCAGTCCCTGACACCGTGTCATAGACCAGGCTGGCCTTGTCGGGGAAGCCTGCAGTTGGCGCGGTGCGCAGGAAGTCATCCTTTGGCGGATTGGGCTGGAGGCCGATTTGGCCGTCGATCGCAGCCGGCTCACTCGCAGCCTTGTAGCCGCGGTCGCCAAGGTCGCTTCCGACAGGGAGGGTAGGGGTCATGTCATTGGCTCCGGATGGCCCAGAACTGCAACTGCAGCTCTGGGAATTCGCCACTGATGTGCAAGCCGAAACTGTTGGTGCCCGGGGGCATCAGCTTCTGCCATGCGCTGGAGGTGCGGTCGAGCTGGTAGTAGGTGAAGCCGGCGTGGAACGGCAAGTGCCGCGGCGCCACAGGGAGCGGGCTGAGCGGTATGCCAGGAAGTTGCAGGCGAATGAGTTCCAGCAGCGATTGCTGGGAGGCCACCTTGGTTTGCTGCAGGAACAGCTGCCGCATTTGCTCCAGCGGCATGCGGGCGCGGACGGCGAGGATGAAGTCGGCGCTGTCCATCAAGCTGGTGTCCGTCACCGGCGCGGTGAGGATGCCATGCCCCTGTTTGACTAACGGCACGGAAACCGCGCGCGGCTGCAGCACGGTACCTAACAGGCGGCGCAAGGTTTCCTCGAGCATCAAGAAAGTGCCCTTGAGATTGTCGTGCTGGTAGGCCGGAAACTCAGGAGCAAGGCGTGACTGGTCGATGCAGGTGGCCAGTTCTCCGCAGGCCTGTCCGCACGCCAGGTAGGCTTCGAGGGGCCTGACGTCCGGGTCTCGCGCCATGTGCCGAAACTGATGCTGCCAACGATTGAGGGCCTGCAGCAAATTGAAGTCGCTGAAGTCCGCTACTCCGGACTGACTTGGCGAGCCGATGCGTTGTGCAATGCTCTTGGCGCGCTCCTGCATGAGGGAGGAAATCTCCTCCATGAAATGCGCCAGTGGGCGGACGGCATCGAGGTGCATGGCAGTGATGTAGAACGCTGCATCCATCAGCAGGTGGCCGTCCGGCCGCAGGTCAAGGATGCGGCCCAGGGCCAAACCGGTGAAGGCGCTTCGGTCGTCGCGTTCCAGTGCCAGTTGCAGGTTGGGGACGGCCAGATCCATTGGCGCGTGGCTGCTTTGGTGACTGTGGGTGTCGAGCATTTCTTCCGTGCGCAGGACATAGCGGGTGTTGCCGTAGGTGTCTGGCCAGCGCACTTGGGTGATGCCGTCTGATCGCAGTGGCAGGGTGAGGTAGACCGTCTGGTTCGCCAAACCCGCATCCGCGATGGTCAAGGGGGGCGGCGGTGGTTGGTCGTTGGGGATGTCGAATAGTGAGCCGTCGGGCATGATGCCTCGCGCCCGGACAATGGCAATCTTGCCGAAAGCAAGGAATTCCTGGTTCAGCTCCAACTCGGAGAAACCGTACCAGTATCTGCTGCCATGGCGCGTGTTGATGTAGTGCTCCAGGTACCGGGTGGTCTGCTGAAAATGTTGGGGCTTGACGAACAGGCCTTCACTCCAGACAACTGGGTTGCGGGTGGTCATTGATAGGTACTCGCAGGGGGGGCCGGGCAGAGGTCGGCTTGTGCCGGTCGGAAGCGCTCATCGGTAATGGCGACACGGGTGGTCTGCAACATCACCATGAGGGGGTATTTGCGTCCGCGCGGTTCGACGCGGAATACGTCGTGCCAGCGCTCGGCATTGGGGTCGTGAAATTGCGCGACCACGGCGATGTATCGGGTCTTCTCGTCAATGGGCGCGAATTCGATGAACTTGAATTGGCCCGGGGCCAGCATGTAATCGTCCGACGCGACGAGTGTGCTGCCCAGGGCTTTCTTGGAGTTGCCCTGCAGCAGTTCAGGCGCCACGTTCTCCAACAGGGAGTCGTCCTTGAGCTGCAATACACGGAAGGTAATCGGGGTGGCGGTGGTAGTGGCCACGCGCGCGCTGGGCGTCGGAACAATGCTCGCTGCGCGGTTGTACTGCCCCAAGTCCAGGTTGGATCCGTGTGCGTCCTCCATTGCGGCGTTCAAGTCCATCGGCTCGCTGACTTCAGTGGGCGCAACGACTGGGCTGCTGACCGGGTTGGGGTTCACGTCCGCACTGGCGTACAAGCTCAGGGCTATTTGCGAGGGCTGGTCTTGCGGCGCTCCGACCGGAACGGACGGGTCCATGAGAACCTGCCCTGTCTTCTTGAAGACGTTGCCCACAGTGCTGCAGCCGGCAAGCAGGGTCGCGGCGAGCATGAGCGCGATGGCTGGTCTCATTGCGCCTCCGCGCGCAAGGCCCGGTCGAATGCGGGTTCGAAGACCTCCCAGAACAGCTTGTCGAAGCCGTGCTGGCGGCCCGAGGTCAGCTCGCCGTAATAGTGTCCGTACATGCGCCAGGCCCAATCGTCTGCCAGCGGCTGTCCGGTCTGGGCGCTGCGGTAGCGTTGGAATCGCTGCTGCAGCTGCTCTGGCGAAAACGCCAGCAAGAGCGCGCCGAGCCCGGCGGTTATGGCTTTGTGCATGGCAATTTGCTGCCGACGGATTTGTTCCAGCGACTCCTCGACCGCCGCCGAGGGGGAGAGGTGGACGGCACTACGCTCGGCAGAAAACATCGCACGAACCGTTTCCGGATAGTCCTGTCCCAGGCGCAGAGGGTTGTCTTCGATAGGTTGCAACGTGCGGCCTGCCAGGGAGATTCGCTGCTCATCGCCAGGCTGGGGGATATTGAGAGCGGACAGGCCACGAATCAGCGCTCCGAGCGTGCGTCCCGCTTCGTTCAACAGCCCATAAGCTTCAGTCCCATCAACGGTGCCGACCGGTGCTCCGAGGCCCTCCACCAGGGGCTCGACCACACTGGCAGGGTCTGCGCTGTTTGAGAGCTGGCGTTGTAGCCATTCTCGGGAAGCCGGGGTTTGAATCTCCTGTTCCAACATGGGGCGAGCTCCTGAGGCCTGAGTGGGCGAGCCGTAGATGGCTTCGAAGGGGGTGGTGCTGACGTCCGCCTGAGCGGCCAGCAGGGTGTGTCCGTAGTGATGCGGGTCAGATTCGGTAAAGCCGGTGCCGGCCTGCATGGATACGTTGTGCGCGGCATCGAGCGCTTCGAGCGGGTCGAGTAGCCCTTGGGGTGACAGAGGTTCGGCCAACGACCGGAATTCGGCCCATCCCGGCAGTTGTCGGTGTTCGCTTGCGATGTCATATGGCGCCTCGTCCGGCAGTGCATCGAGGTCGTTCGCGGGGAGATGAATGAATTCACTGAGATCGTGCTCAGCGAGCGATCGGCCTGGGTCGGGCAAAGAATGAAGTTCGTTGTCCAGATGAACGCCGATCCGATATGGACCCACCCTCAGTTTGTCCCCGTCGCGCAACCTGGCGCTGGCATTGAGCCCCAGCGGCTGTGTCTGGTCGTTGACGAGGGTCTCGCCACTACGGTCGATGATCAGGAAGCTGCCGTCCTCATGGCGGAACTCGCAGTGGAGAGGGCGCACGCGCCCGCTGCGGTCGTGAAGTTCCCAGTCCGCGCCGTGGGTCCCGAGGGTGCCGCCAGCGACAGGGAAGCTGTGCCGTGGTTGGCTGCTTTGTTGCAGCGCCTGAGGATTCTCTACGACCAGGGAGAGGCGCAATTCGGAGTTGGCTGTAGTCATGAGCACACCGTGAGACGAACTCGGGGTGGCCTGCGCAGCTCCTGCTGCTCAAGGAAGCTGGTCCAGCCCAATTGGGAGCCGGAGGCCTGTCCGAGGTTGAAGGGCAGGACTTCGTTTTCGCGTAGTCCCAACTCAAGGTCGCAAGGCGTTCCGTCGCGCAGCAGGTAGGTGACCAACAGGCGTAGTCGCGCGAAGTTGTCTCCCTGTGGCAAAAATTCCCGAAGTCGCTTCTCCGAAAGGTCGGTGATGACAACCGTGAATTTGCAGTGGCGCGTCCTTACGCTTGCGCCGATGCGAAAGCTCTCGCTCAGCTGGCCGTTGCTTTGGCCCAGACTCGAGCGGTCAACTGGGGCGATGTCTGTATAGCGGAGCTCGAAGTCGCGAATGGCCACTGAAGGCAGATCGAAGCAGTGCGCAATCAGGCCTGACACCATGGTGGGTGAACGGCTGCGGTGGACAACGGCGCCCGCAAAACTGAGCAGCCGGCTCCAGGCGATAGGCGTGGCGCCGCGGATGGCGTCATCCTTGAGTCCCACAAGCGCAAAGAGACGTTGGGACATCCGGTCGGTGGCACCGGCACGAAAGCGGATGTAGTAGCGGTACTTGCGCCAGGCCTGATGCAGCAGGGTCAACAGACGGTGGTTGAAAAAGTCGAAGAATGCCGGTCGGATGCCGTCACCCTGACTGGCCTCGTAGGCGAGACGCTCCAGGTAATACGACGGAAGCGGGGAGTCCGGACCGTGCATGCCAAAGAAGGTTGCTTGAACCAGATACTGATGCGGTAGGCCCTCATCGAGGCGGCGCGCCACCGATACATCCGAGGTCGGAAAGCCCATGCCCGCGTAGTTGCTCAAGCGGATGCGCTGATGTTCGGCACCATAGGCATTGGCGGTCTCCAGGTCGTCGCCATGCAAGTCGTGCAGCCGCTCGAGCAGGCAGAAGAAGTTGTGACTGCTGGCCTCGTCGAGCAACTGGTCGTTTAAATCAGAGGCTGTGTGCCGGTGCGTAGCGGCCATTTGTAATGCTCCTGATTCTTGACGTTGATGGCTTCCAGTGCATGGAATGACGAGATGCTGTTGAAGACGGCCAGGAAGTGGCTCAGTACCGTGCCGAAGAGATAGAGATCGCCCTCGCAGGAAAATCCGTCCTGGTCGAGCTGGACGATGGTGCGCAGTCCCCGTACGGGAAGCGCCTTGAACATCCGGTCGATGGGAGTGCAGGTCACGTCCAGCAGGCCATTCAGGCGCATCTGGGTGGCCCGAGCACGCTGGATGTCATGATGGGCAGCGAAGTCGTAGCTACGAATGACTGCTTTCAACGAAGCAGGCGATGCCAGGGACAGGTAGGTCGGCGACAGATTGGATATCAATGTCCATTGCAGGTCACCGTCCAGGACCGGGCGATACGATGGTGTTGGTGCAATGAGGTTACGGCAGCAGACGAAGTTCGGAATCTCGGGCATGGGGACGCAGATGTCACCCACCGCCAAGGCCAGCGGCAGGTCGCGGTTTGTGCAGGTCAAGGAAAAGGAGACGGTCTCTTCTCGTCCGATATAGTGCTGCTCGTCGCTGCGTACGAAGGACACCTTATGGTCCACGCCAGCGTTCACCAGGGCTGGTGCAATGCGAGTGCGGTAGTAGAGGACGGTGTTGCCGTGCTCGAAGTCGATTTGGTGGCGAAGCGATTCGAATGGCTGGTAGCTACGAAGCCAGGTGCCTGACTGGCCGGAGGCACCATTCTTCCAACCTTCGACGCGATCGATGCTAAAAATCTCGTAGGCGTCGGGCCGCTGGCCCGACGGGCGGAGACGATAGTCGACGGTCTTGCCGGTCAACCTCACCGGTTCCGCTTCGTGCTCGAAGAGGTTGATGGAAGGTGCGCAGTACAGGGCCAGGTCACCGGTATGCACACGCACGTCGCCGGGCATGGGACGGGTGAAATTGAATTCAAGTCGAATTCGTTCGGTACGCTGATTCGGCCAAAGGGATTGAAGTCCGGTGAGGCCGACGAACAAGTATCTGCGTGGGAACAGGAAGTATTCTTGCAGGATGCGGTAGCCTTCCAGGGCATTTTGCGGATAGGGAAGCAGTGCTTCCTCCGTGGCAAACCCCGGGAAGACGAGGTGGCTGGCGGGTATCTGTTTGACCACGCCATCGCATTCCAGGCGAACATCGGCCAGGTACCTGGATAGCCACAAGTACAGCGTCATGGCGGTGTAATCGCTACCGCTCAGGTAGAAGTCCAGGCGATCGCAATCGTAGGTGCTGGGTGGGCTGTCGCTCAGCGTGGAGAGATCAACTCGCACCGTCGACTTTTCCAGGGAATGCGCGTCGCTGACTTCGCTGATCTCCAGCGGGTAGATGTCGACGTCCGCGCAGGTGCGGAACTCGCAACGTATATCTTCTACCCTGCGCGACTGAATGCGACTCCCTTTCGCGATGCGGTGACGCACGGTTATGGCCCGGTCCGCTGGCGCAAACTGCATGATGGTGGTGCTGGGCAGCGGCCGAAGATAGTTGGGCCATAACAACTGCAGCAACGGATGCGTCAGTTCCGGGAAGTCATCCTCTATCTTCAGGCGCAGCTTGGCTGTCAGGAAGGCAAAACCTTCCAGCAGCCGCTCGACGTCCGGATCGGTCGCTTCTTCACCGAGGAACCTCGCCAATTGCGGATTGTTGCGCGCAAACACTCTTCCGAGCCGCCGCAGGTAATCCAATTCTTCCCGGAACTTGCTTTTCAGTGGCATCTTGCCTCCTTGGCGATTGGTCACATCACCTGAATCCGTTGTTGACGCTGGTGCACCAGCAGGTCTATCTCCACATGCTCCGCGGCATCCTTGAGCGGAACCTGGCAGTGCAGCCGGAAGCACAAGCCCTGCGGGTGCTCGTTGGAGGCGAGCGGACTGACGTCGGTGACCCGGACACGGGGCTCGAAGCGCGCCACCAAATCCCGTATTTCCTGGCAGATCTGATTGCGCAATTCCAGTTGCCCCGATGCAGCATCATTCATGTCGGGTAGCCCCAGTTCCGGACAGCTTTGCGAGCCGCCCCGACGTGTGTTGAGCAGTTGCTCGAGATGGTTCTTGATGGCTCGAATCCGCTCCCCTGCCAGAGACTGCGGCGTGCGCGAACGCAATGGCAGGTCTGGCGTGAGCCGTTCGAAAAAACTTCCGTGTCCGGGTGATCGCGGCATGGGCTCTGACTCACTCCTTCTCGAGTCGCCCGACGAGCGAAAGCTCGAAGTTCGCGCCCATGTACTTGAAGTGCGGACGAACCGACAGCGAGACCTGATACCACCCGGGTTTGCCCTGAACGTCCTGAACCTCGATCTTGGCCGCACGCAACGGTCGTCGGCAGCGCACATCGGAAGAGGGGCTTTCCTGGTCGGCTACGTACTGGCGGATCCAGGTATTGAGCTCGCGCTCAAGGTCCTGGCGCTCCTTCCAACTGCCGATCTGCTCGCGCTGGAGCACCTTGAGGTAGTGCGCGAGCCGGTTGATGATCATCATGTAGGGCAGCTGCGTGCCGAGCATGTAGTTGGTCTGCGCCGCCTGGCCCTCGGGTGTCTTCTGGAACACCTTGGGACGCTGCACGGAGTTGGCGGAGAAGAAGGCTGCGTTATCGCTATCCTTGCGCATGGTCAGCGGGATGAAGCCTTCGCTGGACAGTTCGAATTCTCGCCGGTCGGAGATCAGCACTTCGGTGGGGATTTTGGCTTGCAGCTGGCCGAGCGATTCGTAGAGGTGGATTGGCAGGTCATCAACGTTACCGCCGGACTGTGGGCCGATGATGTTCGGGCACCAGCGATATTTCGCGAAGCTGTCGACGATGCGGCTGGCGAGCGCGAACGAGGTGTTGCCCCAGAGGTAGTTGTCGTGGTCGCCGTCGATGGCCTCGCGGTAGTCGAAATTGCGCGCCGGGTTTTCCAAGGGGTCATACGGCTGACGCAGCAGGAATCGCGGCATGGTCAGACCGAGATAGCGGGCGTCTTCGGAGTCTCGAAGGCCGCGCCACTTGGTGAAGCGCGGGCCATCGAAAATGTCTTTGACTTCCTTGAGGTTCGAAATGTCCTGGAAGGAATCCAGGTTGAGCATTTCAGGACCAGCGGCACCGAGGAACGGCGCGTGCGCCATCGCGCCTACCGAGGCGACATAGCCAAGCAGCTTGATGTCCTGGGCGCTGGGGCCAAAGGTGTAGTTGCTGACAATGCATCCGACCGGCTGGCCGCCGAACTGGCCGAAACCCGAGGTGTACACGTGCTTGTACAGGCCGCTGCGAGTGACGTCGCTAGCACTGTCGAAGTCGTCCAACAATTCGGACTTGGTGACATGCAGCATGTCTATCACGATGTTTTCGCGAAAGTCGGTCCGGTCGACGAGAAGTTTGAGTGCGCGCCAACTGCTTTCCAGCCCTTGGAGCTCCGGTCTGTGCAGTACAACGTCCATTTGCTTGCTGAGCTTGGCGTCAATCTGAGCCAGCATCTGATCGACCAACTGCTTGTTGACCGGTTGCTCGCGATCAGGAAACTTCAGCGCCTCGGCGATGAATGCAGCGACGCCTCTCTCGGCGACGGCATAGCCTTCCTGGTCGGGTTTTATGCGCGTTTGCGCGAGGATTTGGGCCAGCAGGCTCCCTTGCGGCTGGGCGTCTTGTTTCTCGACAACAGCGGATTGCGGTTGTGTCATGGTCATATCCTTTGAAACCTGAAAGTGAAGAGGCTGTTCGTGTGGCAGCAAGGCGGCACATCCGAAGCTTGCGTCGGGTGGCTTGCTCGGGGGCGGTGGATCAGCCATGCCTGTGGGCGCTGACTACGGCCGTGGCCACATGAATCACGTTATGCAACAGCACAGCGCGTCAGTGCGGGTGTTCGCCCAGGATTGTTTCCAGTTCCTCGGCCAGTTTGCTGCGGGCGCTTTCGTCGCCGAGCATGGCCTGCAACTGCTTGCGAAACGCGGGGACGTTGCCTAGCGGCCCCTTGAGGGCGACGAGTGCTTCGCGAAGTTCCAGTAGCTTGTTCAGTTCAGGTATCTGGCGGGCGAGGAGGTCTGGACTGAAGTCCTCGATAGCGCGGAATTCGAGGTCTACATGCAGGTCGTCGGCGCCTTCGGCAAGGACGTTGGGAACGTCCATCTTCAGGCCGAGATTCTGTTCGGCCATGACGTTGTTGAAGGTGTCTTTATCAAAGCGGACCGGCATTCGGTCTTCGAGTGCCGCTTCTTCTTCACGACCCAGGAAGTCACCTGTAACCAGAAGTCGCAAGGGGAGTTCTACTTCCTCTTGTTGGCCGTTCGTCGCAGGAACATAGGTGATATTGATGCGTTCTCTGGGGGCAACTGTTCCATTCTTGTTTGCCACGAGCCACTCCTTCGGAAAACGTTGATGAGTTGGTGTTCAAAGTTGATAGGGCGCAGATACAGATCCAAAGAAGCGCTCTGAAGGAAACCGCTGCTCGGTGAAATGTGCGCACGCTAACAACAAGGAGCGAGACTAGTTGGCGTCCAGGCGTCAAAGAAATAAGAAATTTCTCAAATGCAGCGTTGAGTTAATCGCATCGATTGGGGGGGGGATGCCGTTAGGAACTTTCCCTTAGTTGCTTGAGACGTTTCCCATGTACGGCAGGTATTCAAGAGTGGTCCTCTTCAGGATCGCTGTCCGCGCGCTCGTGAATTCCGAAAGGTGCAGAAGAAATAAGCGCCTGACTGTCGGCATTGGCAGGCTCGAATCTTAGCGTCGCCCGGAACAGGGAAACTCTTTCTCTTTGAAGTGAGCTTCAATAAATGATCACGGTTGATTTGGCAGCGCTATTTGAGCGTGTTAATCCCTTCTGCAGGCGTGCCGTGGAGGAGGCTGGAAGTCTCTGCATCGAACAACGCGCAGCGGAGGTGACCGTTGCGCATCTGCTGACGGCATTCCTTGATCAGCCTGCGAGCGATATCTGCATTACGCTGGCCGCAGCCGGGCTTGAAGTCGGTGCATCTCGACAAGCCTTGTCCACCGGATTCGCTGATCGTGGCGGCAACCACAGTCAATACCCATGCTTCTCGCCGCTGTTGATCGAGGTGCTGCAGGAGGCCTGGCTGCTCAGCTCTGTCGAGCTTGGGCAGCCCCATATCCGAAGCGGCGCAATTTTCCTGGCAACCTTGCTCAACCCAGCGCGTTATTTGCCTTTGGCGGCCATTCAGTTATTCGATGAAGTCAATCGCGAGGCACTGCGCAAGCGCTTCGGCGAGCTGCTATCAGGGTCAGCGGAAGCTGTGGGAGTTGCGCCCGCACTGGCCAGTTCGATGGGCACGTCGATTCACGACAGTGCACTCGCCAAATACTGCCACAACTTCACCGATCAGGCGCGTGGTGGCCGGATCGACCCTGTTCTGTGTCGGGATGTGGAGATCGACCTGATGGTCGACATTCTTTCGCGACGGCGAAAGAACAATCCCATCGTCGTGGGCGACGCCGGTGTCGGCAAGAGCGCAGTGGTCGAGGGACTGGCTTTGCGCATCGTTCAAGGGCGGGTTCCCGAATCGTTGCGCTTGGTCGAACTGTGGGAGCTGGATCTCGGGGCCTTGCAGGCCGGGGCTTCGGTGAAGGGGGAGTTCGAGAAGCGCCTGAAGGCAGTGATCGATGAGGTGAAGGAGTCGGCATGTCCAATCATTCTCTTCATTGACGAAGCCCACACCTTGATCGGCGCTGGCAATGCCGCTGGGGGAAGCGACGCCGCCAATCTGCTCAAACCGGCGCTGGCGCGCGGCGAGCTGCGCACAATCGCCGCCACGACTTGGTCCGAGTACAAGAAGTATTTCGAAAAGGATCCTGCCCTCACACGTCGCTTCCAGTTGCTCAAGTTGGAGGAGCCCACGCCCGACCAGGCTGTGCATGTCCTG
>Ga0160437_1000801_pt1 | contig 15379 bp, 10 predicted proteins | sample HID1975I_E0MG_FD_108227 | JGI IMG/M metagenome (GOLD analysis project Ga0160437, IMG submission 108227) | Enriched soil microbial communities from UW Madison campus, WI, USA - HID1975I_E0 MG | ecosystem: Environmental > Terrestrial > Soil > Unclassified | place: USA: Madison, Wisconsin... | reverse complement strand
TTCAGCCGGGCGTGAAAACGGTCTACGAAAAGAACACGGACTACGTGCCGCGCAAGGAAGCGCCAAGCTGGACGGCGGGCGGCAAGGTGGTCAACGTGGACCGCGTGGAATGGGTGGCCATGGCCGACCCGATGACGACCGTGAATGCTTTGCTGGGCGGCGAGGTCGATTACATCGAGACCGTGCCTTTCGACCTGGTGCCGATGGTGAAGAGTTCGCCGGACCTGACGTTGCGGGTGCTGGACAAGATGGGCTACCAACCCATGTACCGCTTCAACCAGCTCAACGCGCCTTTCGACAACAAGCTGGTGCGCCAGGCAGCGATGTACGCGGTCGGCCAGGACGACATCCTGAAGGCGCAGGTAGGCGACCCGGAATTCTTCAAGACCTGCGGCGCGGTGTTCGGCTGCGGCCTGCCGTATTCCAGCGATACCCGCGCCGACATGATCGTGCCGTCCAACATCGACCGGGCGAAGGCGCTGTTGAAGGAAGCCAAGTATGACGGCACGCCCGTCGTGGTTCTGCATGCCACCGACATCGCCATGGCCTCCGCCATTCCCGTAGTGATGGCGCAGCAGTTGCGCCAGGCGGGCTTCAACGTGCAATTGCAGGCCATGGACTTCATGACCATGTTGTCGCGCCGCGCTAACCGTGATGTGCCGGCCAAGGGCGGCTGGAGCATTTTCGTGACCACGTGGCACGTCAGCGAAATCATGGATCCGCTGCGCAACTACGGCGTGTCGGCCAACGGCGAGAAGGCCTGGTTCGGCTGGCCGACCGTGCCGAAGGTGGAAGCGCTGCGCGACCAGTTCCTGGTGGCCGCGACGGAACCCGAACGCAAGCAGATCGCCGAGCAGTTGCAGGACGTGATGCTGGACGAAGGCGTGGCCATCACGCTGGGCCAGATCGAGACGGCCGCGGCCTACAGCAAGAAGCTGTCAGGCGTGCTGGAATCACCCGCGCCGGTGTTCTGGAACATCAAGAAAGCCAGCCGGTAAGCCAGCATGTTCAGCTACCTACTCAGACGCATCCTGGCAACGGTTCCCGTGGTGTTGACGGTGGCCGTGCTGGTGTTCTGCCTGCTGCGGCTGACGCCGGGGGATCCGGCGCTGATGCTGGCGGGCGATGCCGCCACCGAGACGCAACTGGCGCAGATCCGCGAGCACATGGGGCTGGACCGGTCGCTGGCCACCCAGTTCCTGTTGTGGAGCGGGCAGGTGCTGCAGGGCGATCTGGGTGTGTCGCTGCATTCGGGCACGCCCGTGACGGCGATGATCAGCAGCCGCGTGGGGCCGTCGCTGGCCCTCGCGCTGTCGACCATCCTGCTGTCCACGCTGATCGCGGTGCCGCTGGGCGTGTTCGCGGCCTGGCGGCGTGGCACCCGCGCGGACCGGGCGGTGATGGCATTTTCGGTGCTGGGCTTTTCGGTGCCCATCTTCGTCACCGGCTACGCCCTGATCCTGCTGTTCGCCATGAAGCTGGGCTGGCTGCCGGTGCAGGGCTATAAGTCGCCGTCGGCGGGCCTCTGGGCCTTCGGCATGCACCTGCTGCTGCCCACTCTTGCGCTCAGCACGGGCTTTGTGGCGCTGATTGCGCGCATCGCGCGCAGCAGCGTGCTGGAGGTGATGGGCGAAGACTTCATCCGCACCGCGCGCGCCAAGGGCATTACCGAACGCGCGGTGATGATGGCGCACGCGCTGCGTACCGCGGCCGTTCCCATCATCACCGTGATCGGCGTCAGCATCGCGCTGCTGATCAGCGGGGTGGTGGTCACGGAGTCGGTGTTCAACCTGCCCGGCCTGGGCCGGCTGGTGGTCGAGTCCGTGCTGGCCCGGGATTATCCGCTGATCCAGGGGTTGATCCTGCTGTTCTCGCTGGTCTACATCGGCGTGAACCTGACCATCGACGTCCTGTACTCGGTGTTCGATCCGCGCATCCGTTATTGAAGGAACCTGCATGTCCACTTCCATACACTCGATAGCGGGTGGGGCCGGCGTCGCGCCCGCCATCCGCAAACGGCCCAGGTCGGCGCTGGTTCGCACGCTGTCCACGTGGCCGGTCATGGCTGCGCTGGTGATGCTTGCGATCATCGTCCTGGCCGCTATCTCGGCCAACCTGCTGGGCCTGGCCGATCCCATGGCCATCAATCCCATGCAGCGTTTGAAGGGCTTTTCCGCCGAGCATTGGTTCGGCACAGACGCTTACGGCCGCGACGTGCTGTCGCGCGTGGTTCACGGCGCGCGCATCTCGCTGATGATCGGGGCGGGCACCGCCGTCGCCGCGCTGATACCCGGGCTGTTGCTGGGCGTGATCGCCGGCTACTTTCGCGCGGCGGACATGGTCATCATGCGCGTCATGGACGGCATCATGTCCGTGCCCAGCATCCTGCTGGCCATCGCGCTGGTCGCCGTGACCGGCGCCAGCATGCTGACGGTGCTGATCGCCATCGCCGTGCCCGAGTTTCCGCGCGTGGTGCGCCTGGTGCGGGGGCTGATCCTGAGCTTGCGCGATGAGCCCTATGTGGAAGCCGCCATCTCGCTGGGCACGCCCACGCACGTGCTGATGATGCGCCATCTGGTGCCCAACACGGTGGCACCGTTGATCGTGCAGGGCACCTTCATCTTTGCGTCCGCCATGCTGTCCGAGGCGGTCATGAGCTTCCTGGGCGTGGGTATGCCGCCCGAGTTCCCGTCCTGGGGCAACGTCATCGCCGAGGGCCGCATGTACTTCCAGATCAAGCCCGGGCTGATCCTGCTGCCAGGTCTTTTCCTGGCGCTGACCGTGCTCAGCGTGAACATGCTGGGCGACGCCATGCGTGATGCCCTGGATCCCAAGATGGCGCGGAGGGTCTGACATGAACGATTCCACAATGCCCGTCCTGCAAGTGCAGAACCTGTCGGTGGCGCTGGTGGGCGCGCCCGAGGATGAGCCACGCCACGTGGTCGAAGGCATCAGCTTCGACATACACGCCGGTGAAACCTTGTGCGTGGTCGGGGAGTCCGGATCGGGCAAGTCCGTCACGTCGTTTTCGGTGATGGGCCTGCTGGCGCCCGACGCGCTGCGGCCCAGCGCGGGCCGCATCCTGCTTGACGGCGAAGACGTGCTGGCCTGCACGCCCGAGCGCCTGCGCGAACTGCGCGCCACCCGCATGTCCATGGTGTTCCAGGAACCCATGACGGCGCTCAATCCGGTGCGCACGGTGGGCTGGCAGATCGACGAGGTGCTGCGTACCCACAGCGGCATGGACGCTGCCGCCCGCAAGCGCAAAATCCTGGACATGCTGGAGTCGGTGCGGCTGCCGGACGTGGAGCGCATCTACCAGTCCTATCCGCATCAGTTGTCTGGCGGCCAGCGCCAGCGCATCGTCATCTGCATGGCGCTGATCTTGAACCCCAAGCTGCTCATCGCCGACGAGCCCACCACGGCGTTGGACGTGACGACCCAGAAGCAGATCCTGGCGTTGATCCTTGAGCTTCAGAAATCGCACAACACCGCGGTGCTGTTCATTACGCACGACTTTGGCGTGGTGGCCGAGATTGCCGATCGCATCGCCGTGATGAACCGGGGAAGGCTGGTAGAGGTGGGCACCCGCGACGAGATCCTGGCGCGCCCGAAAGAGGCCTACACCCGCATGCTGGTGTCATCGGTGCCGGGCCTGGCGCCGGCTGCGCGGCAGGCGCCCGAAGGCGAACCCGTGCTGGTGGTGCAGGGTCTGCACAAGACCTATAACGAGCGCGGCTTCTTCAAGGCGAAGCGGGCGGTGCACGCCGTGAGTGATGTCAGCTTCACGCTGCGCAAGAAGGAGATCGTTGGCATCGTGGGTGAGTCGGGTTCGGGCAAGTCCACCCTGGCGCGCTGCATCGCGCGCTTGATCGATCCCAGCTCAGGCAGCGTGCGCCTGGACGGGACCGAGATCGCCACGGCCAGCAAACGGGAATTTCATCCCGTGCGCAAACGCATCCAGGTCGTGTTCCAGGACCCATACCGGTCGCTGAATGCGCGCATCCGCGTGGGGGATTCGATTGTCGAGGGCATGCGCAATTTCGGCGTGCCACAAGACGAAGCCCGCGCGCGGGCGATCGAGCTGCTGGATATCGTCGGGTTGGGGGCGGACACCATGGACCGCTATCCGCATCAGTTCTCGGGCGGGCAGCGCCAGCGCATCTGCATCGCGCGCGCCCTTGCCCTGCGGCCCGACATCCTGATCGCCGATGAGGCGGTGTCCGCGCTGGATGTGTCGGTACAGGCGCAGGTGCTGGAACTGATTGAAGACATCCGCGCCCGCACGGATACGGCCGTGTTGTTCATCACCCACGACCTGCGCGTCGCGGCGCAGATCTGCGATTCCATCGTCGTGATGAAATCCGGGCAGATCGTCGAGGCGGGAGAGGCGGCCGCGGTGCTGACCCGGCCGCAAGACGGCTACACGCGGCAACTGCTGGAGGCCGCGCCAGGCAGGCACTGGGATTTCAAGCGGTTCCGGCCGGCTGATGTGGTGTTGCAGTAAAAGCGGGAAGCGACCGGCAGTAAAAAGGCCGGCCTATCCAGGCCGGCCTTTTTGCGTCAGAACGGGATCTTCTGCGACCAGGGCGCGGTGTTTTGCGTGCCCACGCCTGGGGCAACCTTGATCTGCGTATCCGGGTTGCTGCTGCCGCTGCCCAGACCGTTCAGGAATTCACCCAGCGTATCGGCCTCGGCCAGCCCCAGGCGGGCGACGGCTTGGCCAGGGGGGAATTCCGAGAAGTAGAACTCGCCGTTTTCCACGATCAGGCCGTCGGGACGGGGGCGCGGCTTTTCTTCCGGCACGCCCTTCAGGACGTCCTGCATGTAATCGACCCAGATCGGCATGGCCACGCCGCCGCCCGTTTCACGCGAGCCCAGCGACTTGGGCTGGTCAAAGCCCAGCCACGAGGTTGCCACCAGGTTCGGCGTGTAGCCCGAGAACCAGGCGTCCACGGATTCGTTGGTCGTGCCCGTCTTGCCGGCGATGTCGTTGCGCTTGAGCAGCGCCCGCGCGCGGGCCGCGGTGCCGTAGGTGGCCACGCCGCGCAGGATGTCGTCCATGACCCAGGCGGTGCGCGGGTCGATGGCGCGGGCCGCCGCGTCGCCGGCCACAACGGGCCGAGACTGCATGATGACCTTGCCGCTGCTGTCGGTGACGCGGTCGATCAGGTAGGGCGTGACGCGGTAACCGCCGTTGGCGAACACCGAGAACGCGCCGGCCAGTTGCAGCGGCGTCACGGAGCCCGCGCCGAGTGCCAGCGGCAGCACGGGCGGCTGACGGGCCTTGTCGAAGCCGAAACGGGTCAGATAGTCTTGCGCGTACTGCGGGCCGATGGCTTGCAGGATGCGGATCGACACCATGTTCTTCGACTTGTACAGGCCCTGGCGCAAGGTCAGCATCGGCTCGTACTGGTTGCCGTAGTTCTTGGGGTTCCAGGCCTTGGAGCCGGTTTGCGCCGCGGTCAGTTCAAACGGCTGGTCGGAAATCTGCGTGGCCGGGGTCAGGCCGCGCTCAAGCGAGGCGGCGTAGATGAACGGCTTGATGTTCGAACCCGGCTGGCGCCAGGCTTGCGTCACGCGGTTGAAGTTGCCGCGATAAAAATCGAAGCCGCCCACCATGGCGCGGATGGCGCCGTCTTGCGGGGTCAGGGCCACGAACGCTGCCTGCACCGACGGCAGGTTGATGATTTCCCAGTGGTCGCCGAACTTGCGGATGTAGACCACCGACCCACGCTTGATGCGCTGGTCGGGCTTGGCCTTGTCGTTCAGCGCGCGCGCCACGACGGCCAACACTTTCTTGTCCGTGATGGTGATGATTTCACGCGAGCTGCGCGCCAGCTTCACTTCGGTGGGGCTGGCCGACAGCACCAGGGCGGTGAGCAGGTCGCCGCTGTCGCTGAATTTGTCGAACACGCCGTCCAGGAATTCATCCAGCGCGGCCGGGTTGCTTTCCGTTCCGGGCGGCAGGTCCAGTTGTTCTTCAGGGCCGGGGTAGGGCGCGCGGCGGGTGTATTCCAGCACGCCTTCACGCACGGCGCGATAGGCCGCTTCCTGGTCCTTGGACTGCACCGTGGTGTAGATGTTGATGCCGCGCGAGTAGACGTTGTCTTGATAGACGTTATAGAGCAGTTGGCGCGCCAGTTCGGCCACGTATTCGCCATGGATGGCATAGCCGCCGGCCGGCGTGCCTTCCGCCGATTTCATGACGATGGGCTGCGCCATCGCCTGCTTGTATTCGGGTTCGGTCAGGTAGCCCAGCGACAGCATGCGACCCAGCACGTAGCGTTGGCGCAGTTCGGCGCGGGGGCGGTTCGAAATCGGGTTGAAGCGTGACGGCGCCTTCGGAATGCCGGCCAGCATGGCGGCTTCGGCCGGCGTCACTTCCGACAGCGGCTTGCCGAAGTAGGCGCGCGACGCGGCCGCGAAGCCGTAGGCGCGGTGGCCCAGGTAGATCTGGTTCATGTAGAGCTCAAGGATCTGGTCCTTGGTGAGCTCGGATTCAATCTTGAACGTCAGCAGCAGTTCGTAGAACTTGCGCGAATAAGTCTTTTCCGACGACAGGTAGAAGTTACGCGCCACCTGCATCGTGATCGTGCTGGCGCCCTGCGTCTTCGACATGTTGATCACGTTGGTCAGGCCCGCCCGCACCACGCCCATCCAGTCGATCCCGCCGTGCTGGTAGAAGCGGTCATCCTCGGCCGCCAGCACCGCCGACTTCATGACGTCGGGAATCTCATTGAAACGCAGCACGTTGCGGCGTTCTTCGCCGAACTCGCCGATCAGGACGCGATCCGCCGTGTAGACGCGCAGCGGCACCCGGGGGCGGTAGTCCGTCATGGCGTTCAGGTTCGGCAGGTTGGGCCAGGCCAGCGCCAGCGCCATTCCGGCCAGCAATACGCCGCACAGGAACAGGCCGACACAGAAGATGCCGGTTTTTACGAAGAATCGCAGGATCGGGGAGCCGCTCTTGGCGGGCTTGTCTTTCTTGGAGGAATTCTGGGGCTTGCTCATCGCGGCGATTTTACGGGTAACTCCGGCCCCATCTCAGCGAGAGGGATCGGTTTCTGTAACAAGATTGTTCTGTGTGGTGCGCGGGCAACTGGCGGCAGATGTGATAATGCCGACATGAACTTTTCCGCTCACTCATGTCCGGAAGCTGACCCGGACCCAGCGCCCACTGGCGAGGCGCCTGAAAACGTGCCGTGCGCCATCGAATGCACAGGCAAGGCTGTGCCGTTGCCGCACGATCTGCCCGTCTTCCTGGTCGGGATGATGGGCGCGGGCAAGACCACCATAGGCCGTAGTCTGGCGCGTGCGTTGGGGCGCGAGTTTATGGATCTGGATCATGAGCTCGAGGCGCGTTGCGGCGTTCGGGTGCCGGTTATCTTCGAAATCGAGGGCGAAGCCGGTTTTCGTCGCCGAGAGTCCGCCGCCTTGGAGGAGTGTACCCAACGGCGCAACATAATTCTTGCCACCGGCGGCGGCGCGATCCTGGCGGCCGAAAATCGCCAACGGCTGCACGAGCGCGGAATTGTCATCTATTTAAGGGCCAGCGTGGACGAGTTGTTCCGCCGGACCTGCCGCGACCGCAACCGGCCCTTGCTGGCCACGGCGGACCCCCGCGGCACCCTGCGGGACCTGATGACCCTGCGGGAACCCCTCTATAAAGAAGTCGCCGACCTGGTCGTGGAAACGGGCGCGACGCCCATCCACACCCTGGTCAAGGCGCTGCTGCCGCAATTACAAGCCTTTGAGAAGCGCATATGAACGTTGTTGACGTCGACACCCCGGGCGGAAGCTATCCGATCCATATCGGCCCCGGCCGCATCGATGCCCTGGACCAATGCATTCCCGCCGACGCCACCGCGATTGCGGTCGTGACCAACCCCACGGTGGCCGCGCTGTACGGCGAACGCGCCGAGGCAGCGCTGGCGCGCACCGGCAAGCGCGTGTTGCGCATCGAGCTGCCGGACGGCGAAGCCTACAAAGACTGGCAGTCGCTGAACCTGATCTTCGACGCCTTGCTGACCCACCGCCTGGATCGCCGTTGCGTCCTGGTGGCCTTGGGCGGCGGCGTCATCGGCGACATGACGGGATTTGCCGCCGCCGTTTACATGCGCGGCGTGCGCTTTCTGCAGGTGCCCACCACCCTGCTGGCCCAGGTGGACTCGTCGGTGGGCGGCAAGACCGCCGTCAACCATCCGCTGGGCAAGAACATGATTGGCGCGTTCTACCAGCCGGTGGCGGTCGAGATCGACACCGATGTGCTGAATACGTTGCCCGCGCGGGAAGTGTCGGCGGGGCTGGCCGAAGTCATCAAGTACGGCCTGATCCTGGACCCGGATTTCTGGACCTGGTGCGAAGAGAATGCGCAAAAATTGCGCGCGCTGGACCCCCAGGCCGTCGCCCACGCCATCCGCCGTTCTTGCGAACTGAAGGCGCAGGTGGTGGGCAAGGACGAGCGCGAGTCCGGCTTGCGCGCCATCCTGAACCTGGGCCACACCTTTGGCCACGCCATTGAATCCGGCCTGGGCTATGGCGCCTGGCTGCACGGCGAGGCCGTCGGTTGCGGCATGGTGCAGGCGGCGGAATTGTCCGCCGACGTCGCGGGCTTTGACCGTGCCGACGTCGAGCGCGTGCGCGCGCTGGTGGCCGCCATCGGCTGCCCGGTCGTGGCGCCGGATCTGGGTGCGGACCGCTGGCTGGACTTGATGCAGGTCGACAAGAAAACAGAAGGCGGGTCCATCCGCTATGTGCTCATGCCGCGCATCGGCGAAGCCTTCATGCGCGCGGCCCCCGACGACGCGGTGCGCGCCGTCTTGTCCCGAACCACCCAGTAACCGCGATGGGAGACGGTGTTGCAGATGAATGAACTGGCTTCTTACGCATCCGACCCGTCTCAATCGCGAGGTCGGAAAACGGCAGAGCCGCCGCCCGAGAACCGGACCGAGTTTCAGCGCGACCGCGACCGCATCGTGCATTCCGGCGCGTTTCGCCGGCTGGAATACAAGACGCAGGTCTTCGTCAACCATGAAGGCGATCTCTTTCGCACCCGCCTGACGCATAGCCTGGAAGTGGCGCAGATTGCGCGTACGTTGGCCCGCAGCCTGAAGCTGTCGGAAGACCTGACCGAAGCCATCTCGCTGGCGCACGATCTGGGCCATACGCCTTTCGGCCACGCGGGGCAGGACGAGCTGAACGCCTGCATGCGCGAACTGGCGCCCGAGGCGGGCGGTTTCGAACACAACCTGCAAAGCCTGCGCGTGGTGGACGAGCTTGAAGAGCGCTACGCGGACTTCAACGGCCTGAACCTGTGCTTTGAAACGCGCGAAGGCATCCTCAAGCATTGCTCGGCCGCGCACGCGCGCCAGTTGGGCGACGTGGGCGAACGCTTCCTGAACCGCACGCAGCCTTCGCTGGAAGCGCAACTGGCCAATCTGGCTGACGAGGTCGCCTACAACAACCACGATATCGACGACGGCCTGCGCTCGGGGCTGATCACGCTTGAGCAACTGCAAGACGTGTCGATCTTCGAACGGCATCACGCCTATGTGCTGGACCGCTATCCGGGCCTGGCGCCGCGCCGTGCGGTGGCGGAGACCATCCGCCGCATGATCAACACGCTGATCGTCGATTTGACGCAAACCTCACTGGCCCGTATCCGCGACGCGGCGCCGGCCAGTGTGGACGACGTGCGCCGATCACCGCCGTTGGCGGGGTTCTCGGACGAGATCCGCCGCGAAGCCGATGCGTTGAAGAAGTTCTTGTTCGACAACCTGTACCGGCACTATCAGGTGCTGCGCATGACGGCCAAGGCGCGCCGCATCGTGCGCGAACTGTTCGCGGCGTTTCTTGATGACCCGCGTCTGCTGCCGCCCGACTACCGGCGTCCGGCGTTCAACGAGCAGGCACGCGCCATTGCCGATTACATCGCCGGCATGACCGACCGCTACGCCATCCGCGAACACAAGCGCCTGTTCGAAATGGGCTGACGCGGCAGGGGGGGCTGGCCGCGCGCCATGCCCGCTTAGCGGTGCTTGCGGTAGGGTTCGTCTTCGGGCACGAAAGTAGCTTCGGCGCGCGCATCGCGCATCCAATCCTGCATGGCCGGCAGCGCCAGGACGGCGTCCATGTAGTCGCGCACGGCGCCGGCCGCGGCAATGCCGTAGGTGGTGAAGCGCGACACCACCGGCGCAAAGAATGCGTCGGCAATCGAAAATGCACCGAACAGGAACGGGCCGCCCTGCCCGAATTCAGCACGGGTGTCGTGCCAGATGGCTTGCAGGCGCGAGATATCCTGTTGCGCGGCCTCGGGCAGCTTGATGCCCGGTAGATGCGCTTCGATATTCATCGGCAGGGCATTGCGCAGGGCGCCAAAGCCGCTGTGCATTTGCGCCACCAATGAACGCGCGCGGGCGCGGGCCTTGGCGTCCTTCGGCCATAGCCCAGCTTCCGGGCGCTGCTCGGCCACGTATTCACAAATGGCCAGCGAATCCCACACGGCGAAGTCGCCGTCCAGCAAGACCGGCACCAGGCCGGCGGGCGACACCGCACCCACCTTGCGCGAAAACTCTTCCGTGAAAAACCCGAGCTTTTGCTCAGTGAACGCGATGCCCGTGGCACGCAACGCCAACCACGGCCGCAAGGACCACGAAGAGTAATTCTTGTTGCCGATGATCAGGGTGTACATGGCGCGGTTCCTTGCGTGGGTGTTGATAAGTCGATCTACCTGCTTGCGTTACGCCGCAGCAGCTTGCCCAGGTATTGCCCGGTGTGGCTGGCTTGCGAATTCGCGACGTCTTCCGGCGTGCCTTGCGCCACGACATAGCCGCCGCCGTCGCCGCCTTCCGGGCCCATGTCGATCAGCCAGTCCGCCGTTTTGATGACGTCCAGGTTGTGTTCGATGATGAGCACGGTGTTGCCGCTGTCGACCAACTGATTCAGCACTTGCAGCAGCAATTCAATATCGCGGAAATGCAGGCCGGTGGTGGGTTCGTCCAGGATGTACAGCGTGCGTCCGGTGCTGCGGCGCGAGAGCTCCAGCGACAGCTTCACGCGCTGCGCTTCACCGCCCGACAGCGTGGTCGCGCTTTGGCCCAGGCGGATGTAGGACAGGCCAACATCAATCAGGGTGTGCAGCTTGCGCGAGATGGCCGGCACGGATTCGAAGTAGTCCAGCGCCTGCTCAACCGTCAGGTCCAGCACTTCGCTGATGTTGCGGCCCCGGTAGCGGATTTCCAGCGTTTCGCGGTTGTAGCGCTTGCCGTGGCACACGTCGCAGGGCACGTACATGTCGGGCAGAAAGTGCATTTCCACCTTGACCACGCCGTCGCCCTGGCAGGCTTCGCAGCGTCCGCCCTTGACGTTGAAGCTGAATCGGCCGGGGTCGTAGCCGCGTGTGCGCGCTTCGGGCACGCCCGCGAAAAGCTCGCGGATGGGCGTGAACAGGCCCGTGTACGTGGCGGGGTTGCTGCGCGGCGTGCGGCCGATGGGGCTTTGGTCCACGCTGATGATCTTGTCGAAATTCTCCAGCCCCTGCATCGACACGTAGGGGGCGGGTTCGCTTTGCGCGTGATGCAGTTGGCGCGACACGGCGACTGCCAGCGTGTCGTTGATCAGCGTGGACTTGCCGGAACCCGATACGCCGGTTACGCACACCAGACGGCCGGCGGGCACACGCAGTTCGACGTCTTTCAGGTTGTTGCCGCTGGCGCCGCTCAGGGTCAGCCAGGGCAGTTCGTCGTTGACCGGGCGGCGCGGGGGAATCGCGATCTCGCGCGCGCCGCTCAGGTACTGGCCGGTCAGCGAGTTCGGATCGCGCTGCACGGTTTCCGGGTCGCCCTGCGACACGACTTCGCCGCCATGCTCGCCCGCGCCCGGGCCCATGTCGACCACCCAGTCCGCCATGCGGATCATGTCTTCGTCGTGCTCGACCACGATGACGCTGTTGCCGAGGTCTCGCAGGTGCTGCAAGGTGCCGATCAGCCGATCGTTGTCGCGTTGATGCAGGCCGATAGAGGGCTCATCCAGCACATACATCACGCCCGTCAGGCCCGAACCGATCTGGCTGGCCAGGCGGATGCGCTGGGCCTCGCCGCCCGAGATGGTGTCGGCGCTGCGATCCAGCGACAGGTAATTCAACCCGACGTTGTTCAGGAAGCTGAGCCGCGCCTCGATCTCGCGCACGATGCGCTGTGCAATTTCCTGCTTGGCCCCGGTCAGGCTCAGATCGCGGAACCAGGCCAGGCAGCCCGACAGCGGCATCGCCTCGACTTCATAGATAGCCTGGCCGTGGCGCTCGCCGCCGCGCGGATCGTGGCCGATCAGCACGTTGCGGGCCTCGGGACGCAGGCGCGACCCCGCGCAGTCGGGGCAAGTCTTGATATTGCGGTACTTGCCCAGTTCTTCGCGCACCGTCGCCGAATCCGTTTCGCGCCAGCGGCGTTCCAGGTTCGGGATGACGCCCTCGAAGGTATGCCGCTTGACTGTGCTGCGGCCTTTTTCATTCAGGTAGAGAAACGAAATCTCTTCTTCGCCGGACCCGTACAGGACTTTGTCGCGCAGGTCTTCGGGTAGCTCTTCAAACGGGGCTTCAATGTCGAATTCGTAATGGGCCGCCAGGCTGGCCAACAGCGAATGCGTGAACGCGTTGCGGCGGTCCCAGCCACGGATCGCGCCGGCGGCCAGGCTCAGTTCCGGAAATGCCACGACCCGCTTGGGGTCAAAAAAGCCCACCTGGCCGATGCCGTCGCAACTGGGGCAGGCGCCCATCGGGTTGTTGAAGCTGAACAGGCGGGGTTCCAGCTCGGGCAGGCTGTGGCTGCACACCGGGCAGGCGTAGCGGCTGGAGAACACCTGTTCGTGCTCGCTGTCCATGTCCAGCGCCAGCGCGCGTCCGTCGGCCAGTTGCAGCGCGGTTTCGAAGCTTTCCGCCAGACGCTGCTTGCTTTCCGGCTTGATGCGCAGCCGGTCGATGACGACGTCGATGTCGTGCTTTTCGGTCTTCTTCAACGGCGCCATGCCGTCGATTTCAATCAACTGCCCGTCCACGCGCAGCCGCACATAGCCTTGCGCCTGCAAGCTGGCGCATTCGTCCTCGAAGCTGCCTTTCTTGCCGCGCGCAATGGGCGCCAGCACGGCCAGCCGCGTTTCGGGCGTCCAACCCAGCACCGCGTCCACCATCTGGCTGACGGACTGCGCCTGTAGCGGCAGGCCGTGCTCGGGACAGTAGGGCGTGCCCACCCGTGCATACAGCAGGCGCAGGTAGTCGTGGATCTCGGTGATGGTGCCGACCGTGGAACGCGGGTTGTGGCCGGCGGCCTTTTGCTCGATGGAGATGGCCGGTGACAGGCCTTCGATCAGGTCGACGTCCGGCTTGTCCATCAGCTGGAGGAATTGGCGGGCATACGCGGACAGGCTTTCCACATAACGTCGTTGGCCCTCCGCGTACAGCGTATCGAACGCCAGCGAAGATTTGCCAGAGCCGGACAAGCCGGTGACGACCACCAGTTTGTGGCGCGGCAGGTCCAGCGAAACGTTCTTGAGGTTGTGGGTGCGAGCACCCCGTATGCGTATTGTCACGTCGATCGGGTGTCCATCAGGCTCTTTTAAGCGGTTTCAAAGGCCAACTTGTTACTATAGCGCGCCGAGTCCCCCCGCGTTCATGGCAGTCCGTGATTTGGACTGAATGGGCTCCGGCGCCGCTCCGCCAGATCAGACTGTGAACGTGTGACATCCACGCGCGCGCACCGCCCTTGTCATTGTTGAAATTTCCGCATGCCGGCAGACACCAAACTGAAATTGACCCCTTCCGAGCGCCGCGCCAGCGTGGCATTGGCCGGCCTGTTCGCCGCGCGGATGTTGGGGCTGTTCCTGTTGCTGCCGGTGTTTGCCGTGGCGGCGGCCGGCATGCCGGGCGGAGACGACCCCGCTCGCGTCGGCCTGGCGCTGGGCATGTATGGCCTGACCCAGGCGTTCATGCAGATCCCCTTCGGGCTGGCGTCCGACCGCTGGGGCCGCCGCCCCGTCGTGCTGTTCGGGCTACTGCTGTTCGTGGCCGGCAGCATCGTCTGTGCGCAGGCAACCGATGTGTACTGGATCACCATTGGCCGCGCCATCCAGGGGGCGGGCGCCATCTCGGCCGCCGTCACGGCCTGGCTGGCCGACGCCACCCGCGACGAAGTCCGCACCCGCGCCATGGCCATGGTGGGCGCGTCGATTGGCCTGTCTTTCGCGGTGTCGCTGGTGCTGTCGCCCGTGCTGGTGGGGTGGTGGGGCTTGTCCGGCCTGTTCTGGACCATTGCCTGCCTGGGTGTGATCTGCCTGGCCGTGGCGCGTTTCGTCGTGCCCGTGGTGCCGCGCACCCAGGCCCGCACCATGCAAGCCGCCCGGCCGATGGAAGTGCTGACCCACCGCGACCTGCTGCGCTTGAATTTCGGCGTGTTCGTGCTGCATTTGATCCAGGTGTCGATGTTTGTCGTGGTGCCGGCCCTGCTGGCCAAGGTGGGCGGCCTGGACGCGCGCGAGCTGTGGAAGGTTTATCTGCCCGTCATCCTGGTGTCGTTCGTGCTGATGGTGCCCGTGGTGTTCGTGGCGGAAAAGCGCCGCGCCCATCGAGGCGCCTTGCGCGCCGCCGTGGCGGGCCTGGTGCTGGTGTGCGCGTTGATGCCGGCGGCCAGCCATGGTTTCTACACGCTGGCCATCGCGCTGACGGGCTTCTTTGTCGCCTTCAACGTGCTGGAAGCCCTGCAACCGTCGCTGGTGTCGCGCGTAGCGCCGCAGGCTTACAAGGGCTTGGCGCTGGGCTTCTACAACACGGCGCAGGCGGCGGGGCTGTTCATGGGCGGCGCTTTAGGGGGCTGGCTGGCAGCGCATTCAGGCGCCAGCGCGGTGTTCATCGGCGCGGCTATTTTGTCGGCGGTGTGGCTGGCGGTGACCTGGGCGTTGCGGCCGCTGGCGTAAGGGCGGCTGAGGTGGGCGTCGGGCCGCTGGCTAAGGGCGGTGCGGCCCGTTGCAGGGCTGTGGATCGGGCTCTGGATCGATCTGGTTATGCGTCCCTTAATTCATCCGAAACCTCACTGATCGCGCTGTAAATGGCGGCCAACAGCCCCTAAATCGATTCCCTGGGTGGATCGCTTTGTCACGAATCGCGTTTGGCGTGCCGGGTGCTTTTCGTCGATAATACGTACCAAATTAGGGCTTCACGGAAGTAGGGGTCATCAGGATCCCAGGCGTCGCCGGTCATTGTCATGATGACCGGCGTGTTTCATGAAGCCGGTCTTCAACATCGCTTTTTATGTTGTTGCCGGCGCGCTCGCGGCAACGCACAGGCGCAGGCTGTCAACAACTGAGGGACATCGGCATGGCATCGGTTAAC
>Ga0160437_1000795_pt1 | contig 15477 bp, 10 predicted proteins | sample HID1975I_E0MG_FD_108227 | JGI IMG/M metagenome (GOLD analysis project Ga0160437, IMG submission 108227) | Enriched soil microbial communities from UW Madison campus, WI, USA - HID1975I_E0 MG | ecosystem: Environmental > Terrestrial > Soil > Unclassified | place: USA: Madison, Wisconsin... | reverse complement strand
TAAACTGGCGCAGGCTTTTGGCGAACCGCTGGTGGAAAATCCTGAGTGGTTTGTTTTTCCCACGCCCCAAAAGCTGGCCGCGTTACAACCTGAGCAGCTAAAACAGCTCGGAATGCCGTTAAAACGCGGCGAAGCCATTATTCATCTTGCGCAACTCATGGTGAATGGTGAGTTTCCGCTTAACAGCCCTGTGGATGTTGAGAGGGGCGTTAAAGTGTTAACCACGTATCCGGGGATTGGGCGCTGGACGGCAAACTACATTGCGCTACGGGGCTGGCAAGCCACAGATGTTTTCTTGCCCGATGATTACCTGATTAAACAACGCTTCCCTGGTATGACGCCCGCGCAAATCCGCCGTTATGCGGAGCGCTGGAAACCCTGGCGCTCATACGCGCTGTTGCATATCTGGTATAGCGACGGCTGGGTTCCCGTCAATTGATGGCGAAATAACTGGAGTTGAGCAGCATCTCAAGTGGTAACGGTTGAGTGACTGCTTCACCAAATATCAGATCGACGCCAATTCCTGACAGCGTATCCATCACCATCGGGATATCCGCCGGGCCTGCGATAGTTTGCAGCGTCTGGCGCTGTGCGTGACCCTGAATAATCGTCACCATCATTTCGTCCATCAGGTTGCAATGCACGTTCTGAATCAGTTCTTCATCGACAATGATGTAACTGAAGTATTGGTGCGCAACACGTTTAAAGATATCCAGGTCACGCCCCACATGGCTAAGAATCAACTGACAGCCGCTGTCATGCAGCCTTTTCAGGTTTCTTTCGATTTTTTCATCGTCGTTCTGGAGTACTTCGCAATGCACCATCAGGTGCAACAAGCGGGTTGGGAGCGCGCTTCGTGCGAACAGTGCCAGCAATTCGTCAACGACCTTGTCACACGCCAGGCTGTGAGAGGAGAGGGCAAGGGCGACGCCAAAGCCTTTGTTGGTTACGGACTGAGAAAACTTGCTGAAGAATTCGTTGAAGATCCGCAGATCGAGCGCGCAGTGCAACTCAGCATCGGTGACGGCTGTGCGGAACGTTTTCTCGTCAATGACCACGCCGTCGTTGCCCCAGAAGCGCAGCGAAAGCAGATAGAAGCTGGTTGTCTCCGGGATGCGCGGAGGTGCTACACCAAGGGCAATCATCAAGATCGGATTATCATTGATGATAGATTTTTGCTCGGCAAGGGTGATGTTTTGGCCATCTTTGCGGATGTCATGCTGGGAAGATTCAAAGACTGTTACCCGGCCACGGCCACCATTTTTTGAGGCATAACAGGCGATATCTGCCTGGGAAAGCACCTCAGATGCCAGGCGATTATCGGCATCAATTTGCGTGATCCCGGCGCTGGCACCAATGCGATGCAAACGCCCGTTCCACGTAAAGTGGTAATCATTGATGCTCTGGATAATCCGTTCCGAAATATGGCGCGCATTGTCAGACGAACAATCCGGCAGCAGCAATCCAAACTCATCACCGCCCAGGCGCGCGAGGAAATCGCCAGTGCGTAACATACTGAGCATTAAAGAAGAAAGCTCACGCAACAGCGCATCGCCCGCCGCGTGACCCGCGGTATCGTTCACCGCTTTAAAGCGATCGAGATCGATAAACACTAACGCGTGGCGCTGACGATTTTCTCCGGCACTCTGCAGCAGGCGTTTAAGGTGGTTTTCAAAGCTGACGCGGTTTGCCAGGTGCGTCAGCCCATCGTGTGAGGCGCTGTAGCTCAGCTGTTTGAGCATTTTACGCGATTCGGTGACGTCCTGAATAACCAGCACCGAGCCAATACTTTGCCCATCAAGTGTGGTCAGCGGTGTGATGCTGTAGTGAATGTCGTAGCTGCCACCGTTGCGGCAATGCAGAACCACATCGTGTTCAATCGTCGCGCGGGAATAATCACCGCTATGAATGTTTTCCATTACCGGGCCGTTGTCACCAAAGGTAATGTGTAGGATTGCCAGAATATGTTGACCAATCGCTTGCTGCTGCGGCCAGCCGCTCAACTTTTCGGCGATCGGATTCATAAAGGTGATATTCATATCCACATCAGTACAAATCACCGCTTCGCCAATCGAGTCCAGCGTAATGTGCAGACGCTCTTTTTCCTGATACAGCGCTTCGTTCAGCTGTTTCACTTCGGTCATATCCATGTTGATGCCCAGCAAACGCTCGACGTCACCATTTTTATTCAGTACGCGGTTGGCGAGAGAGCGAATATGGCGAATGCCTTCTTTGACATGAATGCGATATTCCATCTTAAATGGCACGCGAGCCTGCAAGGCATCGCGCACCGTTTTCTCAGCCGCAGGCGCATCATCAGCGACAATACGCTCCAGCCACAATGCGTAGGTAGGTTTCAGGTGCGCCGGAACCTCATAGAGATCAAACATACGTTTGTCCCAACTGATCACATCAGTCCCAAGATCCCATTCCCAGATACCAATACCGCCGGCCTCATTGGCCAGCGTGATGCGCTCCATCAGGCGTTTGTTCACCCATTCGGTGTGCTTGAGATCGTTAATGTCTTCGATTTGGGCGATTAAATAGAGTGGCGTGCCGTCAATATCTCGCACAATGGAAACCGCCAGCAGCGCCCACACCACATCACCTTTGCTGGTGTAGTAACGTTTTTCCATTGAATAACTATTGATACTGCCGCTGACCAACATATTGAGCTGGTGCAAGTCGGCGTGTAAATCTTCCGGGTGCGTAATTTGCTGGAAGGTGAGCGAACGGAGTTGCTCTGAGGTGTAACCGAGGAATTTACTCAGCGATTTATTCACCTGCAACCATTGCCCGTCGGTCGAAACCAGCGCCATACCGATAGCGGAATATTCCATGGCATTACGAAAACGTGCTTCGCTTTCGGTGATGTGTTTTCGTTCTTCACGAAATGAATACATCACCATGGTCATCACATTGGCAGGCAATAGAATCATCAGGAACGGCAACCACGGTGCATTATCCATGACGGTTGTGTGGGGTTGTTGCATCGCGATGTGACCGTTGGTGGTCATCATTAATGAGACCACCATCAGCGTGCCGAGGAAAACAATAAAGGCTTCGAGGCGGGGCAGGCGAATAGCGCTCCACATCAGGAAAACAATAATAAAGGTAAATGGCCACGGCATATAACGCAGGGCGAGATAACTTAACGTCAGGGTAATGACAAAAGTGAATATTGTTTCTAATAATAATTTTGGATTTTTATGGCGTAAAAGGGTGCTGGGTTTAAACAATAAAGCGGTGGGCACCAGCGCCAGGCTACCGATCATTTCGGATAGCATCCAGACGAAAAAAGTTTTGGCAACGCTTCCGCCATCAGGTCCGGCTAACCATACCGCCAGTATACCGCCGACAATCGGCGGGATGACGGCACTGCACATCACCAGCCGAACCCAATTATGCAAATTTTGGAGAGGATTATGCTGTGGCAACAGGCGGCGCATTAATGTTGCACCAAGCACCGCTTCAATAATATTGATGGCGGTATAGCCCAAATTAATTTCGTTTAGGGGAAATAATACTGCTGTGGCGCATAAACTCCCCACAGCGCAAACCCCAATAACCATGGGCCACTGACGGAGTGAATTGCGGAATAAAGCCACCATCATGAGAGATGTCGGGAACCAAAGCGGCGCTAAAACAGTTCCAACCAGGGATAATTCGAGTGAATACAGGGTAAATATAAAGCTGAGAAACCCTAATCCCACTGGCAGTATGAAGGAAGGCATTGCGATTAATTCTTTTGTGTTTTGTTTGATCATTACCGCAAATCCGTTAAGGCGTGCCGCCAGGTGCCATGCCCGGATGCAAATAAAAAGATAAGTTTCGGTTTATGCTAGTACAAACAATTTACATTTCCTATGTCGGTTGGTCATAATTTAACATTAAGAGGTAATAAAAAGTGATATTAGACATACTTATTTTCATCTCTTGATAATTGTCCCTGTTATTGGAAGGGCATTGCTGGATTAACCCTGAAAGCTAAAATCACCCGCCAACGTGCATTGCTCTGGTATCAGCGGGCGGATCTCCCTATAATTGCCGCGTTTGACGCATCTGCGTCCCCCTTCCTCAACATTTAAGTCAACAAGGCTCGTTACAACATGACTGACAAGTCCCATCAATGCGTCATCATCGGGATAGCCGGTGCGTCGGCTTCAGGAAAAAGTCTTATTGCCAGCACACTGTATCGCGAACTGCGCGATCAGGTTGGTGATGAACACATTGGTGTCATTCCAGAAGACAGTTACTACAAAGACCAAAGCCATCTTTCGATGGAAGAACGAGTTAAGACCAACTATGACCATCCTAACGCGATGGATCACAATTTGTTGTTCCAACACCTGCAAATGCTTAAAGCCGGAAACCCAATTGAACTCCCGGTTTACAGCTACGTGGAACACACCCGCACGGGTAACACTGTTCATTTAATGCCGAAGAAAGTCATCATTCTGGAAGGGATTTTGTTGCTGACGGATGCCCGTCTGCGCGAAGAGATGAACTTCTCCATTTTTGTTGATACGCCGCTGGATATTTGCCTGATGCGCCGCATGAAGCGTGATGTTAACGAACGTGGCCGCTCCATGGACTCCGTTATGGCTCAATATCAGAAAACCGTTCGCCCGATGTTCTTGCAATTCATTGAACCTTCTAAGCAGTACGCCGATATCATTGTGCCGCGCGGGGGTAAAAACCGTATTGCCATTGATATTCTTAAGGCGAAAATCAGTCAGTTCTTTGAGTAATCTCCAGGCGTAAAAACCACCGCACCTGCAATGTGAAAGACGACGGGTATCATGAAATTCCGCTATTTACCCGTCGTTGCGTGGCTATCTGCGCCGCGCTGTGGCAGGGTAAACAAAACTGAGCTTGAGATAAGGAGCATCTGAAATGCGTTTGTGTGACCGCGATATAGAGGCCTGGCTTGATGACGGGCGCTTAACGATTACCCCTCGTCCGCCAGTTGAACGCATTAGCGGTGCTACCGTTGATGTGCGCCTGGGGAATAAATTCCGTACTTTCAGCGGCCATACTGCTCCGTTTATCGACTTAAGCGGACCTAAAGATGAAGTGAGCGAAGCATTAGAGCGCGTGATGAGTGACGAAATTGTTCTCCGCGAAGGCGATGCTTTCTATCTGCATCCAGGCGAACTGGCTTTAGCGGTAACGCTTGAGTCCGTGACCATTCCTGCTGATTTAGTCGGTTGGTTAGATGGCCGTTCATCTTTAGCGCGTTTAGGCTTGATGGTTCACGTTACGGCTCACCGCATCGACCCAGGCTGGCATGGTTGCATCGTACTGGAGTTCTTTAATTCCGGTAAACTGCCTTTGGCTTTACGTCCTGGTATGATGATTGGCGCGCTAAGCTTTGAACCCCTTTCTGGCCCGGCTGCACGTCCTTACAACAGCCGCCAGGATGCAAAGTATCGCGATCAGCAAGGTGCGGTTGCAAGCCGTATTGATAAGGACTGAGTTCCCATCTGTATGAGGGCTGTATGAAACGATTTATAACCACGCTGATGATATTGCTGGTCGTGCTGGTGGCCGGCCTTTCTGCGTTGGTATTGTTGGTTAATCCCAATGATTTTCGTGCATATATGGTGCGCCAGGTTGAAACCCGTAGCGGTTATCAGCTTCATCTGGATGGCCCGCTGCGTTGGCATGTCTGGCCGCAGCTCAGTATTTTATCAGGGCGTATGTCGCTGACGGCTCCAGGGGCAAGCCAGCCGTTGGTCAGTGCCGATAACATGCGCCTTGACGTGGCTTTAGTTCCGCTGTTATCCCATCAGTTGAAAGTCCAGCAGGTGATGCTCAAAGGTGCGGTGATTCAACTCACTCCGCAAACTGAAGAGCGTCGTCCGAAAGATGCGCCCGTTGGGCCATCAACCGGCATTACCCCGCCAGCTGAAGACCGTGGCTGGTCGTTTGATATTGCGAAGCTAAAAGTTGCCGATAGTGTGCTGGTGTTTCAGCATGACGGCGATGAACAAATCACCGTGCGCAATATCAATCTGCAAATGGAACAAAATGACAGAAAGCTGGCGCACATTGAGCTGAGCAGCCGCATTAACCGCGATCAGCGCGACCTGAATTTTTCTATGGTGGCTGACCTCGACGCCAGTAATTACCCTCAACAGCTCACGGCGAATATCTCGAAGCTGGATTACCAGTTACGCGGTGCCGACCTTCCGGTCAGTGGCATTGCCGGGAATGCGACCTTCGTTGCCAGTTGGTCAGATCCGCAACATCTTCTTGAATTTAATCAACTGCAACTGACGGCAAACGATAGCGACCTGCAAGGTAACGGGCGTGTAGTGCTCGAAGATAAGCCTCAATGGCAGCTCGATCTGCGCTCCAGTAAACTGAATCTTGATGCTCTGGTTGCTGAAAATGCCGTGACCAGCACAAAAGTCGTACAGCAGGCGCAACAGCAAAGCAGTTTGCCACGCCCGGTGATTGCCTCCGGCGTAGACGATAACACTTATCAGAGCCTGCGCGGTTTCAGCGCACAGGTGAAAATTGCTGCGGGAAATGTGCGTTGGCGTGGGCTGGACTTCACCGATGTTCAGTCGGCGATGACTAACCAATATGGTTTGCTGAAAGTTTCAGAGCTGGCAGGCAAGTTTGGTAAAGGCAGCATGTCATTCCCCGGCGTTCTGGATGCGCGTAAAAACGAGCCGAGTTTACACTTCAATCCGAAAGTCACTGACATCGAAATTGGGCCGATCCTCACTGCCTTCGATTATCCGATTGCTTTGACAGGATTGCTGTCGATGGAGGGCGACTTTAGCGGTGACAAGCTCAATGCTGATGCATTCCGCCGCAGCTGGCAGGGCGATGCGAACATCACCATGTCGAATACCACAATGCAGGGGATGAACTTCCAGCAAATGATTCAGCAGGCCGTTGCCCGCAGTAATGGCGATGTGCAGGCCCAGCAAAACTATGACAACGTCACCACGCTTGAAAGTTTTGCAGCGCAGGCGAGCCTTGATAACGGTCAACTCACGCTCGGCAACATGTCGGGCAAGTCTTCAATGCTGGAACTCACTGGCAAAGGGACGCTGGACCTGGTTAAGCAGCAGTGCGACACGCGGTTTAACGTCACGGTGCTGGGAGGCTGGGAAGGGGACAGCAAGCTGATTGAAGTGCTGAAAACCACGCCTATTCCGCTTCGGGTTTACGGCCCGTGGCAGAAGCTAAATTACTCTCTGCAAGTGGATCAGGCACTGCGCAAGCAGTTGCAGGGCGAAGCGAAACGTCGGTTGAATGACTGGCTGGATAAGCACAAAGACAGCAAAAATTCGAAAGACGTGAAAGAGTTGCTAAATAATCTGTAGCGTTGTTTTGTAGGGTGGATAAGTCGTAGACGTCATTCACCATGTATGTCGGCTTTTGTCGGATGACGCTGGCGCTTATCCGACCTACGACGAGTTTGTCATCACCCTCAGAGAGAACCGAAAGGTTCTCTCTTTTGTTTTACACTTCGTAATCCATCTCTTCATCATCCTCGAGCGGCACAATTTGCACCTTCTGCACCCGGTGGCTTTCCACTTGCAGCGTGCGCAACAGAAAATCCCCCACCTGGACTGCTTCCCCGCTAACCGGAATATGTTGCAGTAACTCCATCAGCAAACCGGCGATGGTGTGATAGTTACGTTTCTCATCAAGCGGCAGCGGCACATACTGGATTAAATCCTCGAGCGGCATATGCCCGTTGGCTGTCCAGGTGCCGTCCGGGTTTTTCTGGATATCATGGCGCGCATCAATCTCTTCGATTTCGTTGGGCAAGTTACCGGCGATGGTCTCCATCACGTCACTTAATGTCACCACACCTTCGACGGAACCAAATTCATCGACCACAAAGGCAAAGTGCGTGCGCCCATTGCGAAACTGTTCCAGTGCGGCCAACAGCGGCAGCGTTTCCGGGAATATCAGTGGCTGGCGAATCAATGCCTCAAGATCAAGCGGCTCGCCCTTCAGCGACTGCTGGAGCAAATCAATGACGTGCACCACACCTAAAATTTCATCGCCTTCACCAGTAATGACCACGCGGGTATGCTGATTTTTGTCCAGCAACGCGCGTGTTTGTTCCTCGGGATCGCCAAGTTTGATGTGCTCGACATCATGGCGTGACGTCATGATGCTGCTGACGGTACGCCGGTTCAGATTGAGCACTCGTTCAATCATCAATCGTTCCTGAGGCTCAAAAATTTCATCCTGTTGCGAGTGGTCAGCAATCAACGATGCCGTTTGCGCATCCAGCTCCGCTTCTTCCTTTTTACCATTAAGGAGCCTTAAAACAGCCTCGGCGGTGCGCTGGCGCAATGACTGGTCGGCTGATAAGAAGCGACGACGATTGAAAATGGCGAGCTGATTCAGGCTCTCAATCATCACCGAGAAACCAATTGCGGCGTACAGATAGCCCTTCGGAATATGGTAACCAAAACCGTCGGCCACCAGACTAAAGCCAATCATTAACAGAAAACTCAGGCACAAAATCACGATGGTTGGGTGATTGTTCACAAAGCGCGTCAGGGCTTTGCTGGCAAGCAGCATCAGACAAATGGCGATGATCACCGCAGCCATCATGACGGGCAAATGGTCGACCATCCCCACAGCGGTAATCACTGAGTCGAGAGAAAACACCGCATCAAGAACGACGATTTGCGCGACCACTGGCCAGAAGCGCGCCCCCCGTCGCTGCGTGTGGGATTCGCTGTCTTTACCTTCAAGGCGTTCGTTTAGCTCGACGGTAGCTTTGAATAATAAGAACAGGCCGCCAAACAGCATGATTAAATCCCTGGCGCTGAATGCCAGTTCGCCGAGATGAAACAGCGGACGGGTCAGCGTTACCAGCCAGGAAATAGAAGCCAGCAACAGCAAACGCATTAACATCGCCAGTATCAACCCCGTGACACGAGCACGGTCGCGCTGAGCCGGGGGAAGTTTTTCGGCAAGTATTGCGATAAACACCAGGTTATCGATACCCAGAACCAATTCAATAACGACCAGAGTCACCAGTCCTGCCCAGATTGAGGGGTCGACAATCCATTCCATACGCCGGTCAGTACCTCATTAAAGATGACAAATGTCACAATGAAATGATGGATACTCACCGGGGAAATTGCAATGCCAGATGCGGGAATAATCCATTCATGCTGAATTCTTATGCCTGTTTCGCTTAATTCCACTTAATCACCAGGGTAAATAATTAATATTTTGCTAAATAAAGGGTAATTGCCTTTTCTTATATTAAAAATTACATGAGATAGTTCTGTATATTCCCTTGCGGCGTATCACTTATTAATTTTCTGTCAATATAAAGAAAATCCTAAACGCGTGTAAATGTGCTGTTAATATTAATCTTAAAAGTCAGGTTCTCCTTCTGTGGAACCTTGCCTGATATAGGGTTAGCTGTAACAATCGATATCGGTGTCTGATATTAGATGTATTTTTTATATTCGCTGAAGCCATGATATTTAACCTGGCACCGCAGGGTTTATTTTCTAAGATAATTCTTTGAATTTAATTTCTGTAACGATTACCCATTATAACTTGTCTTTTTTCAGTAGGTTGGTGACTGTAAGCCAGGGGCGGTAGCATGCCCGAAGGCCAGAGAATAAGCCTCAATTATTCTGTCAATAGGATGTCGGGAAATAAGAGTTTTTTTAGGATTGATGCCAGATATTTCTGCGGCACCAGGTTTAAATTCAGACCTCATTCAAATACCTAACGAGTCACTTATTTTATTCGCTCAGGATAATTACTCTGCCATAGTGATAAATACTCAATGACAAAATACAAACTTAAATTGATGCCTTTATTGGTGTCAGTAACCCTTATGAGTGGTTGCACAGTGCTCCCCGGTAGCAATATGTCTACGATGGGGAAAGATGTTATCAAGCAACAGGATTCAGACTTCAATCTGGATCGCATGGTTAACGTTTATCCGTTAACGCCGCGTCTGGTTGAACAATTACGCGTACGCCCTGCGGTGGCACAGCCAAATATGTCTCTGGACCAGGAGATTGCAGCTTACCAATATCGTGTTGGCCCAGGGGATGTCCTGAACGTCACCGTCTGGGATCACCCGGAACTCACCACACCTGCGGGCCAATATCGTAGCTCAAGCGATGCCGGTAACTGGGTGCAGTCTGACGGCACGATGTTCTATCCGTATGTCGGCAAAGTAAAAGTCACGGGTAAAACCCTTTCTGAAATTCGTAGTGATATTACCAGCCGCCTTGCGACGTACATCGCAGACCCGCAGGTGGACGTTAATATCGCTGGGTTCAGATCTCAAAAAGCCTACGTCTCGGGCCAGGTCAACAAATCAGGGCAACAGGCGATTACCAACGTTCCGCTTACCGTTCTGGATGCGATCAATGCCGCAGGTGGCCTGACGGATGCCGCCGACTGGCGCAACGTGGTGCTGACGCACAACGGCCAGGAAAAGCGCATTTCTCTGCAAGCCCTGATGCAAAACGGCGACCTGAGCCAGAACCATCTTCTGTATCCTGGCGACATTTTATTCGTGCCGCGCAATGACGACCTGAAAGTGTTCGTGATGGGTGAAGTGAAGAAACAAACCACCCTCAAAATGGACTTCAGCGGCATGACGCTGACCGAAGCGCTCGGCCAGGCCGAAGGTCTGGATATGACCTCATCTAATGCCAGCGGCATCTTCGTTATTCGCCCAATCAAAGAGAAGCAGGGCGGCAAAATCGCCAACATTTATCAGCTTGATATGTCCGATGCGACCTCGCTGGTGATGGGCACCGAATTCCAGCTGCAACCTTACGACGTGGTGTATGTGACCACCGCACCAGTCACGCGTTGGAATCGCCTGATCAACCAACTGCTGCCAACCATCAGTGGCGTTCGTTATATGACGGATACCGCCAAAGATATCCATACCTGGTAACGCGCTATGTTCAACAAAATTCTGGTTGTTTGTGTGGGGAATATTTGCCGTTCCCCAACCGCTGAGCGGTTATTAAAAAATTACCATCCGCAGCTTACTGTGACTTCCGCAGGGCTTGGGGCGCTGGTGGGAAAAGGGGCGGATGTGGGCGCTATCCGCGTGGCCGAGCAGCACAACCTCTCGCTTGAGGGGCATTGTGCGAAGCAGGTTTCCGGAAAAATGTGCCGCGAATACGACCTGATCCTCGCCATGGAAAAACGCCATATCTCCGCAATTTGCGAAATGGCTCCAGAGATGCGCGGCAAAGTGATGCTGTTCGGTCACTGGGATGCGGAACGGGAAATTCCCGATCCGTATCGCAAAAGTCACGACGCTTTTGAAGCGGTTTACGGTCTTCTGGACCAGAGCGCTCAGAAATGGGCTAACGCACTCAACGCTCATCAGGGATAACAATGACAGAAAAATCACGCCGTCCGAGCGCCCCGACTGAGGGCAATGACGAAATTGATATTGGCCGATTGTTTGGCACGGTTCTCGAAGCCCGCTGGTGGGTTTTGGGGATCACCGCCGTGTTCGCCATTCTTGCCACCGTCTACGCGATGTTTGCCACACCCATCTATAAAGCGGATGCGCTGGTGCAAATTGAACAAAACGCCGGTAACTCGCTGGTCAACGACATCAGCTCCGCGCTCTCAAACAAACCGCCAGCATCTGCTGCGGAAATGCAGCTGATTCAATCGCGCCTGGTTTTAGGCAAAACGGTTGACGATCTCAACCTTGATATTGCGGTGGAGAAAAACAGCTTCTGGTTATTGGGCGCGGGTTGGGACCGTTTGCAGGGTCGCCAAAATGACACCGTTGTGGTCGATACTTTTAACCTCCCAGCGGGGCAGGGCAAAAATATCTTCACCGTCGAAGTCACTAGCCCAACGCAATATCAGCTCACCAGTGATAACGGATTTAGCGCCAAAGGGCAGGTCGGGCAAACCCTCAGCAAAGATGGCATCACCATGAACGTGAGTGCGATTAAAGCGCAAGTGGGCGATACCTTTACCGTCACCAAATATTCCACGCTTGGCATGATCAACCAGCTACAGGGCAACCTGGTGGTCGCTGAAAACGGTAAAGATACCGGGGTATTAAGCCTTTCTTACACCGGTGAAGACCGGGATAAAATTCGCGATATCCTCGACAGCATCACGCGCAATTATCTTGAGCAGAACGTACAACGCAAATCGGAAGAAGCGGCGAAAAGCCTGAAGTTCCTTGCCGAACAATTGCCAGAAGTGCGCACGCGTCTGGATGCCGCTGAAAACAAGCTCAACGCCTATCGCCAACAGCAAGATTCGGTTGATTTGTCGCTTGAAGCGAAATCTGTGCTCGACACCATGGTGAACATTGACGCGCAGCTTAACGAGTTGACCTTCAAAGAAGCTGAAATTTCCAAGCTATATACCAAAGTTCACCCGGCGTACCGCACGCTGCTGGAAAAACGTAAAACGCTGGAAGATGAGAAAGCGCGTCTGAATGGTCGTGTGACGGCCATGCCGAAAACCCAACAAGAAATCGTGCGTTTGACGCGTGATGTGGAATCCGGCCAGCAGGTTTACATGCAATTGCTGAACAAACAGCAAGAGCTGAAAATCACCGAAGCCAGCACCGTGGGCGATGTACGCATTGTTGATGCGGCGATTGCGCAGCCTGGAATGGTTAAACCGCAACGGGCGTTGATTATTCTCGGCAGCATTATTCTTGGCCTGATGCTTTCTATTATGGGCGTGCTGCTACGCTCGCTGTTCAACCGTGGCATCGAAAGCCCGGCGGTGCTGGAAGAGGCGGGGATTGGTGTTTACGCCAGCATTCCACTTTCCGAATGGCAGAAATCTCGTGATAACGCCACGGTTCGCGGTGTGAAAGCGGCGAAGCGCAATAAACAAAGCCAACTGCTGGCGGTGGGCAATCCCACGGATCTCGCCATCGAAGCCATTCGCAGCCTGCGCACCAGTCTGCACTTCGCCATGATGCAGGCATCGAACAATGTTCTGATGCTCACCGGTGTCAGCCCGTCGATTGGTAAAACCTTTGTCTGCGCCAACCTGGCCGCCGTGATTAGCCAGACCAACAAACGCGTGTTGCTTATCGACTGCGATATGCGCAAAGGCTATACCCACGAACTGCTCGGAACCACCAATAACAACGGCCTGGCCGAAGTGCTGACCGGGCAGGCGGAAATCACCCGCTGTGCGCAAAAAACGTCAGTGCCTAATTTCGACCTCATCCCGCGCGGTGTGGTGCCTTCAAACCCTTCTGAACTGCTGATGAGCGAGCGCTTTGCCGAGCTGATTGCATGGGCAAGCAAGAACTACGACCTGGTATTGATCGATACCCCGCCAATTCTCGCGGTGACCGATGCTGCCGTTGTGGGCCGCCACGCAGGCACCACGTTGATGGTGGCGCGTTATGCGGTGAACACGCTCAAAGAAGTCGAAACCAGCCTTAGCCGCTTTGAACAAAACGGTATCAACGTGCGCGGCGTGATCCTGAACTCCATCTTCCGCCGTGCGGCGGGATATGAAGATTACGGTTACTACGAATACGAATATAAGTCCGATGCGAAATAGTCAGGCATCAGCTGGCGGATGACGCTTTGCTTATCCGCCCTACATTTCACGCCCTGTAGGGTGGATAAGCGATAGCGTCATCCACCAATAAATAAAAACGATTTTCGGGGGAGCGCCATGAATAACCCACTTATCTCTATTTATATGCCGACATGGAATCGTCAGCAGCTGGCAATCCGCGCCATTAAATCCGTGTTGCGCCAGGATTATGAACACTGGGAAATGTTAATCGTTGACGACTGCTCTTCATCCTACGAACAGCTCCAACGCTTTGTGGAAGAACTCGGTGACGCGCGCGTGCGTTACACCCGCAATGATTTCAACTCCGGCGCGTGTTCAGTGCGTAACCAGGCCATCAGCCAGGCGACGGGCGAATTGATCACGGGTATTGATGATGATGACGAATGGACGCCTAATCGCCTGTCCGTTTTTCTGGAGCACAAACACCAACTGGTGACACACGCCTTTTTATACGCCAACGACTACGTCTGCGAAGGGCAGGTTTATTCCCAGCCCGCCAGTCTGCCGTTGTACCCAAAATCACCGTTTTCATTAAAGCTGTTTTATAAGCGAAATATTATTGGTAATCAGGTGTTTACCTACGCCAGTCGCTTCAAGGCTTGCCTGTTTGATACCACACTGGCTGCGGCTCAGGACTACGACATCTTCCTGCGAATGGTGGTCGAGTACGGTCAACCCTGGAAAGTGGAAGAAGCCACGCAAATTTTGCATGTTAACCACGGTGAAATGCAGATCACCAAATCGCCGAAAAAATTCGCCGGGTACTTCCACTTCTACCGAAAACACAAAGATAAATTCGATCGGGCCAGCAAGAAATACCAGCTGTTTACCCTCTACCAAATCCGCAATAAACGCATGTCTTTACGCACGTTATTAGCGCTGTTGAGCGTGCGTAACACCAAACGTCTTGCCGACGGACTACGGGGGAAATAACCGTGCTTGAAGATCTGCGCGCAAATTCCTGGAGCCTGCGCCCGTGCTGCATGGTGATGGCTTATCGCATCGCGCATTTTTGCTCGGTGTGGCGCAAAAAAAGCGTCATCAACAATCTCTGGGCGGCACCGGTCATCCTGCTTTATCGCTTTATCACCGAATGCCTGTTTGGCTATGAAATCCAGGCAGGCGCCACCATCGGGCGTCGTTTTACTATTCATCACGGTTATGCCGTGGTCATCAATAAGTTCGTGGTTGTCGGAGACGATTTCACTATTCGCCACGGCGTCACCATTGGCAATCGCAGCAAAAGCAATGATTGCCCGGTGATTGGCAATGGTGTCGAACTCGGCGCGAATGTGGTGATTATTGGTGATATCACGGTGGGTAATAACGTGGTGGTCGGTGCAGGAAGTGTGGTGCTGGACAACGTGCCGGACAATGCGCTGGTCGTCGGCCAGAAAGCGCAAGTAAAGGTTATAAAATGAATATCTTACAATTCAACGTGCGCCTGGCTGAAGGCGGGGCGGCAGGTGTCGCGCTGGATCTTCATCAGCGCGCCAACGCCGCCGGTTTTAGCTCCCGTTTTATCTATGGTTACGGCAAAGGCGGAAAGAAAAGCGCCAGCCACGATAAATTCCCGGGCGTAGTAAAACACACGCCGCGACTCACATCGATTGCCAACATTATTCTGTTCCGCTTTTTCAACCGCGACCCGTTTGGCAACCTCAATAACCTGTATCGCAAAGTGACCCGAAGCATCGGCCCGGTGGTTCTGCATTTCCATGTGGTCCACAGCTACTGGCTGAATCTGGAAGAGATGGTGACGTTTTGCCAGCGCGTGAAAGCCCATAAAGCAGATGTCACTTTTGTCTGGACGCTACACGACCACTGGAGCATTACCGGGCGCTGTGCGTTCCTCGATGGATGCGATGGCTGGAAAACCGGTTGCCAGAAATGCCCGACGCT
>Ga0160437_1000794_pt1 | contig 15488 bp, 10 predicted proteins | sample HID1975I_E0MG_FD_108227 | JGI IMG/M metagenome (GOLD analysis project Ga0160437, IMG submission 108227) | Enriched soil microbial communities from UW Madison campus, WI, USA - HID1975I_E0 MG | ecosystem: Environmental > Terrestrial > Soil > Unclassified | place: USA: Madison, Wisconsin... | reverse complement strand
TACGCGGCCGACACCAGCTTCACGGTTTCAAAGCCCACCGCGCCCAGGAAGGCGCCGGCCGCATGCCCGGCCCCGCCAAGAATGGTGATGAAGACGAACTCGCCCGACCGCAGCCACGACCCGATTTCCGGAGTGACCAAGCCCTGCATCAACGCCAGGATCGCGCCCGAAAACCCCACCACGACGGCGGACAGCAGGTAGCCCTTCCACATGATGAAGTAGGCGGAAAACCCCAGATATTCAATGCGCGTTTCGTTCGTCTTGATGGCCGACAAGGCCTGCCCGCTGCCCGACCGAAAGTAGCGCTGCACCCACCAGGCCAGCACCAGCGACAAGACCAGCGTCATGACCAGCAAGGCACGCTCGAATGATTCGCGCTCCATCAGCACGCCGGCGATGGCGGGGCGCACGATGCGCATGCCGTCCGAGCCGCCCGTCAGGGTGTAGAGCTTGCCCAGCAGCGCGAACAGCACCATGCTCAGCGCCAGGTTCAGCATGCCGAAGAAGATGCCGCGATAGCGCACCACGAACAGGCCGATCACCACGGCAGCCAGGAAACTGGCCACCACGCCGGCCAGTATCAGCACCAGCGCATCGGTGCCCGGCATGGCGCGCGCCAGGAAGGCAACGGTGTAGGCCGAGATGCAGGAATACATGGCGTGGCCGAACGAGATCTGGCCGGCGCGGGCCATCACCGACACGCCCAGTGCGGCAATGGCGTAGGTCAGGCCGATGACAATCGGCGTGATGGTCCACGAATAGGTATAGCCAAGAAATAGCGTGGCCAGCGCGGCCACGAGGCTGAGTACGACGACTTTCATCAGATCCTCCGGGCTTGGGCGACGGTGAACAAGCCATGCGGCCGGATGATCAGCACCAACACCATGATGATGTACGGCACCGCCACTTCCAGTTCGGGCGCGGCGTAGACGGCAATGGAACGCATGACGCCGATCAGCAGCGCGGCGATCAGCGCGCCGGTAATCTGCCCCAGGCCCGCCGTGGCCACCACGGCGAACGACAGCACCGTCATGTCGGTACCGGCGCCGGGCACCAGCGACGTGGTGGGCGCGGCCATCGCGCCGCCCAGCGCGCCCAGGATGGTCGCGATCACAAACGTGACGTAGCCGATCTTCTTTGCGTTGATGCCCAGCGACGTGGCCACTTCACGGTTGTGCGTGGTGGCCACCGTCTGCTTGCCCAGCTTGGTGTGGCGCAGGAAGAATTCCAGGCACACGTAGGCCAGCACGGCGGTCACCGGCACCACCACCAGTTGGTAGGTGGTGTAGGTGATGTCGCCGATTTCGATATTGCCCAGGCGGTTGACGACTTCGCTGGCGCTGTAGGGCTGCGCGCCCCACAGCAGGCGCTGAATGTCTTCCAGCATCAGGAAGCCGCCGAAGGTGATCAGCAGTTTCAGGATGGGGTCGTAGTTTTGCGCGCGGCGGATCAGCACGAATTCCATGATGCTGCCCAAGGCCAGGCCCACCGCGATGGCGGCCACGAACAAGGCGGCGAACAGCAGGAAGGGGGAGTCGGTCTTGGGCGCCAGGAACATGACGAGGCTGGCCGCGGCGTAGCCACCGAAGGCGTAGAAGGCGCCATGGGCAACATTCAAGATGCCCATCACGCCGAACACCAGGGTTAATCCCATCGACACCAGGAACAGCAGACTGGCGTACGCCACGCCATCCACCAAGGCGAGAGGCAGTAGATCCAAGGTCAAGCGTCTTCTCCCAATCCGCTATGCACCTGCCGCGCGGGCGATGCGTTGCCTTGGCAACGTGCGTCCCCTGCACGGTGGTACGGGCATGTTGCCCGGGACGCGCATGGCGCGCCCTTGTCTCGTTATGGACCTTGCCGTGCCCGCTGCCGATGCGAATCGGAACGGGCCGGAAGGCGTTTATGTGGACGGGTTCGATCGCAGGCCGCAACCGCTCTTCGTACTCATCCGATGTGGAAAAGAAGTATAGGGAGGCGTTTTTTCAGCGCCTATTTATCTTTGCGCAAGCCGGGTTTCACAAGCGATAGAGTGGCCGTGGCGGGCGAGCTACCCGCCTACGGGTTTACCTGCATCGTCGCGGCCAAGGGCGCCCGCGTCTGGTAATTGGGGATGATGCGCAGGTGCGGTTCGTTGGGCAATTGCACATAACGGCCTAGTCCATCCGGCGTAAGCGCGCCCACGTCCATGCGGGCCAGCGCGGCGCCGTGGGCGTCGTCGATGGCGATGCGCAGCGCGGGCGGGTTCAGGCCGTAGGATTCGCCAGCATGCGGGGTCAGGATGCGGTCGCTGCGGGCGTGCGAAAACAAGGCCAGGAAGTCGGCGACGTCGAAGTTGGCGACGGCGGGGGTTGCCACCCAAGCTTGCTCGCCGCGTTGCAGCATCAACGTCTGCGCCGATGTCTGGGTCGATGTCTGCATCTGCGCAGGGATCAGCAAGGTAACGCGGGCCGCTTGATCCGCATTCCAGGCATACAAACGCGCGGGCTTGCCGCTATCGTCATGCAGATGCGTGTGGCCGCTGTGGGCGGCGGGCAACTCCATGGCTTCGTGCCATTGCCACGCCGACAACACCACCCCGGCCACCAGCAACATCGGCCATGCGATGCGACGTCCCAGGGGAAGGCGCGCGGCGTTCATCGCCGTCTCCACCACAGCAACAAGCCCGTCATCAAGGCCAGCAGCGGCAAGACAACGGTGCTGGTCCAGAACACCGTGCGCATCTGGCGGTTGCTGAGTTCGACGCGGCGGTTTTCGTAATGGCGCGGGCGGATCGTCAGCAAGGCGTCTTCGCCGGCCAGCAGCGTGACGGCGCTGGTGAAGAGCGCGCCGTTGCCCAGGGTGGCGAAATGGCGGTTGCTCGCAAAGTCGCTATCGCCCGCCACCAGCAAGGTGGGCCGGGCTGATCCGTCCACGCTGGCCGCCTGCGCGTTGCGCGTGGCCAGCGCCATCAAGGTGTGCCGCGTGCCGGCTTGACCCGGCAGGTGCGCCTGCGCGGATGTCTGCGCCAAGGGAATCACGGTCACGCCCGGGGGCAGGCTGTCGCCCGCGGGCTCCAGACCGGCCGCGCTGGGAAAGAAGCTCAAGGGCAGGCCGCGCGTCATCTTGTGGCGGGTGTAGTCGCTGACGGCGGGGCTGCCGGCGTCGTTGCGGTAGTGGCTGGCCGGGTCCGCCAGCGCGCCCGCCGGCCGTGCAATGCCGAAGTCGGCCAATAAGGCGTCCAAGCCGTGCTGCGTGTCGGGTTCCAGCAGCAGCAAAGTCTTGCCGCCGTCGGCGGTCCAGCGGCGCAGCGCCTGCGCGTCGTCCGCGCCGAAGGGCGTGCGCGGGCCAGCCGCCACCACCACGGCGCAGGCCGGCAGCGCTTGCGCCAGGCTGCCCGCGTTCACGGCGCGAGTGCCAAAGCCCAACGTCTGCAAGGCATTGCGCGCCATCGCCATGCCGTGCTGCTCATGCACCTCGATGCGCGCCACCAGGTTTTCGTCGTCGCCGTGGTCTTCCAGATCGTCCAGCGACGTCAAGCTGTCCAGCATGGCTTCGCGATGCCCTTGCGTGAAGCACACCGTTTGCGCACCCTGCTGGCTGATGCGGATCAGCGCGTTGGTGAAGTCGGTTTCGGTGCCGCCGTTGATCGTCATTTTGCGGCTATCGGCGGCCAGCACCGCGCTGCCCGCGAACTGGATGCCGGCTTCGCGCGCCTCGGCCGGGCGCAGCGCCGGGTCCACGCCGCGCACGCGGATCAGCGGATTGGCGTGTTCGTACTGGCGCAGCAGTTCCAGCGCATCCACCATGCTTTTGTTGCGCAGGTCGTAGAACCAGGTCACGTCCACGGGCTGCTTGATCTGGCGCGCCACGTCCAGGCTTTCGGGCGACAGGCTGTAGAGCCGTTGCGCCGTCAGATCCCAACGGCCCAGATGGCGGGATGCCCACAGGTTCAGCGCCAGCAGCAAGGCCGCCACCGCCAACACGGGCAGCCATAGCCCCAGCCGTCTGCCCGCGCGGCGCAAGCCGGGGGGGCCGATCATCGCAGCCTCCAGCGCTTCAGGTTGACGGCCGCAACCATCAACGCCAGCACCGCCACGCTGGCCAGCGTTACCGTGGCGGGCCCGGGCAGCACGCCCCGGATAAAATCCACGTGCTGCGCCGACAGGGACAGTGCCTGGAAGAACGGCGACAAGGCCGGAAAGGCATCCAGCGCGGCCGGGTAGTCCATGAACCACAGCAACACCAGGATGCCCCAGGTGGCGCTGGCCGCCACGATCTGGTTCGAGCAGGCGCTGGACACGGCAATGCCTATCGCCAGAAACAGCGCGCCGTACAGGAACACGCCGATGTAGCCGCCCACGATGGGGCCGTAGTCAGGCTGCCCGTACCATGCCAGCGGCAGCACGGCGGCGGTCGTACCCGCCAGCATCAAGGCCAATACGGTCAAGCCAGCGGCGTACTTGGCCGCCACCAGCGTGGCGTCCGACAAGGGCAAGGTCAGCAACAATTCCAAGGTGCCCTGCCGTGCCTCTTCCGCGAACGCGCGCATGCTGACCAAGGGCATCACCAGGATCAGCAAGATCGTCATGTTGTGAAACGCCGTGACCATTTGCCCGGTGCTGACGAAGAACAGATTGAAACTGAACAGGTAGCCCGACAACGCCCAGAACACGGCCACCACCACCAGCGCCACGGGCGAGCCGAAGTCGGTGCGCAGTTCTTTCCGGTACAAGGCAAGAAAGCCCTTCATGCGCGCCTCCGCAAGACCGGATCCCACAACACCGGATCATTCGGCGCCAGCGCCGCCAGCAGGCGGGTTTCGACGGCGTCGTGCAAGGACAGCACCGCGCGCACCTGGGCATGCGCCAGCACAACGCGCAGCACCTGGTCGCACACGGCGCCTGGCGCTTCGCCACTAGTGGCGGTGTTCCAACTGATGCGCCACTTGCTTAACCCGGCGTCCAGCACCGTGGCGTCCACCGCTTGCACGCCCGCGCACCCCGACAAGGCGGCATGCAAGGCCGTGTGGCCCGCCGTGGGCAAGGCCAGTTGCAATTGCAGTGCCGACTGCGCCTGACCCAAGGCCGCGTCTTCCACCAAATGGCCTTGGCGCAAGATGACGATGCGGGTGCACAAGGCCTCCACCTCTTGCATGAGATGGCTGCTGAACACCACCGCGCGCCCTTCGGCGCAGCGGCGGATCATGGCGCGCGCTTCCACGATCTGCACCGGGTCCAGACCGTTGGTGGCTTCGTCCAGCAGCAGCACGGGCGGATCATTCAGCACGGCTTGCGCCAGCCCTACCCGTTGCCGCTGGCCCTTGGACAGGCGGCCGATGGCGCTGCCGGCAACGGCTTGCAAGTCGAAGCCGTCGATGGCGCGTTCAATGGCCTGGCGGCGCGCGCGCGCCCCGCCGGCCACCTTCACGCCCGCGCCGAACTCCAGGTATTGCATGACCGTCAGCGCGTCATACAGCGGCGCGCGTTCGGGCAGGTAGCCGATGTCGGCATTGCCCCGGCCCGGCGCGGGTTCCCGCCCGCGAATCGTGACGCGACCGCTATCGGGCGTGTAGAACCCCGCCATCAGGCGCAGGGTGGTGGTCTTGCCGCTGCCGTTCGGCCCCAACAGGCCCACGATTTCCCCGGGCGCCACGGACAGGCTCAGGGAATGCAGGACCTGGCGGGGTCCGAACGACTTGCAGACCTGGTGCAAGGCAACGGCCGGCTGCATGAGGCGCTCTTGGGTCGGGGTGGCGAGGATCGGTGCGTAGCGTCCAGCGCCTTAGTCAAAGACCTTGGTCTTGGCGTTCTGCGCGTGCTGCTCGGCGTCGTGGCTATACCAAAGCTGGCCCTGGCGCGCGTCGCGGATCTGCTTGAGCCGGTCAATTGCCTGCATCGATGCTGCCGTGTTCCAGGTAATACCCGGGATGACACCGGCCTCGTTCTCGGCGGTATAGATGGCGTCGGCCGCCAGCAGCACCGTGCCGGTGTTCTTCAGCTTCACCTGCAAGGACTGGTGCCCCTGCGTGTGGCCCTTGGTGTCCAGCAGCACGATGGTGCCGTCGCCGAACAGGTCGAAGTCGCCTTCCACCTGGATGAAGTCGTAGTCGCGCGTGGTGTCGAAGTCTTTCATGACATAGGCGGCGCGCTGGAATTTCTCGGGCCACCAGGCGGCGCGCAGCTCGGCCTTTTGCACCACGTGCTTGGCCTTGGGAAACATCTTGATGTTGCCCGCGTGGTCCAGGTGAAAGTGCGAATACACCACGTACTTCACGTCGCTGACGTCAAAGCCCGCGGCCTTCAACTGGCGGTCGATGACTTCGTCGCGGCCCTGGATGGAATTGAAGGCGCCGCACAGGCCCTGGCCCCAGTAGTTGGCGCAGTTGCCGTCGGCGGTGGCCTGGTTCATGCCGGTATCGAACAGGACCAACCCGCGCGGGTGCTGGATGACATAGGCGGGCACGGGGATCTTGATCTTGGTGCCCACATCGACCATGGCGGTCATGAAGCCCTTGTCCAGCTCGATCTTGCCCACGGACAACTGCATCAGCTTGACGTCGGGCGGCGCGTCGGCGGCCTGCGCCCCCGCCATCATCGCCATCGCCCCAAGCGCACCTGCAAATCTCTTCCAGCTCTTGCTCATTGTCGTCTCCTCGGACCAACAGGGATGACCGCCACCACGTGGCAACGGTCGATAGCAAGCCGCCCGGTGTGTCCCGGGTTTCTTTCGATAGATTTTTGCTGTGCGGGGTTGAAGGCGCGGCGGATCGGTTCGCCGGCCAGGACGGCATCTGACGGCCGTTTTCTCTGTTGCGCACTCTGACGCAGCGCCGCGCGGCTGCCAATTTAGGATTTATTAAGCTGGGCTTCACGGCCGCCGAACTGGTAGCAACCCTAAGCCGGAGGCAACAAGGCATCCGGTCGGCGCAAGTCAAAGACGCTTGCCGCCTGCCGGATGCCGGGGGAGCGATGCGCGATCAGCCCGGGTGGCGGGCCTGCAATTCAGCGAACGACATCAGCGCACCCGCCAGCGCGCTGGCCATCACGGTGGGCGGGCTGCCCAGCCACACGCTTCCCGGCCCCGAACGGCCGGGAAAGTTGCGGTTGATGGCGCTGATCGTCACCTGACCGGCGTCGGTGGAGGATCCCGGCCCGCAATTGGCGCAGGCTCCACACGACGGTTGCAGGATGCGCGCGCCCACGGCCGCGAACGTGCGGTCGTACCCTTGCGCCACGCAGTAGTCGCGCACGGCTGTCGTGCCGTATTGCAGATACAGCGTCACCCCGTCGGGCAGGCGCAGCCCACGTTGCACCGCCCAATCCAGCACTTGGTGATAGGCGTCGAAGTCTTCGCGCTTGCCGGCCGTGCACGAGCCGCCGTAGGCAATATCGATACGCGGGCGCGTGGCCAGGGTGGATAGCGCCACACCATTACCCGGGTCGCCCGGCGCGGCCACCATCGGCGAAAGCTGCGTAGCGTCCACGCGCAAGGTGGCGGCGTAGACGGCATCGGGGTCGCTGTGCATCCAGGGTTCGATCGTCACGTCCACGCCACGGCGTTCGCGCAGAAAGCGCGCCGTCTCGGCGTCCGGCGCAACGATGCCGGTCAGGCCGCCCAGTTCGGCGGTCATGTTCGTCAAGGTGGCGCGTTCATCGATGGACATGGCCGTGACGGCTTCACCGGTAAATTCAAACACCTTGCCGACGCCGGCGCCCGCGCGGATCTCGGGCAAGGCCAGCAGGTGCAGCACCACGTCCTTGGCCGTCACGCCCGGCGGCAAGGCGCCCGCCAGTTCCACCCGCAGCGAGGCGGGCAGCGTCAGGCGCACGGCGCCCGTGACAAAGGCGTTGGCCATGTCGGTGGTGCCGACGCCGAAGGCCACGCAGCCGAGGGCACCGCTGTGCGGCGTGTGCGAATCGGTGCCGACCACCACCTGGCCGGGCAGCGCGTAGTGTTCGGCCATCATCGCGTGGGATATGCCGGCGACGTTGTTGCCCCCATCGCGCGCGGCTTCCAGCTCGGTCAGGGTGCGGTGATGCCGTAGCCCGTAGGCGTCGACAAAGTCCCGCTGCGCCTGGCACATGACGCGCACGTTAGGCACGATGCCCGCCTTGACGTGATTGGGGCTTTCGTCGACATACGACGTGTGGTCTTCAAACACCACGATGCGCGCGGGGTCCACCAGCCGCAGCGGGCGTCCGAAGCGCGCGTGCAGCATGTGCGCGGCCATGCCCGTGTAGTACTCGTGGATGAAGCGCCAGTCGGCGCGGATGAACACGCCCGCGCCTTGGCGCGCGTCGCTGGACGTGACCGGCGTGGCCAGCACGTGGCGTTGGATGATTTTCTCGAACAGCGTGCGTGGCTCGGCGGCTGAGCCCGCGTGGCCTTGCGCCGGCTTGTCCCCTGCCGCGACGTCTTGCAGATGCGCCGGTTCGTCACCCGTGCCGGACACGTCTTGCAGATGCGCCTGCCCAAACGCCAGCAAGCCGCCCGCCCGCACGATGGCGGCGGCCAGGTCGTCGCGGCCCGCCACGATCTCGTCCACCGTGATGGCTTCGCCGCGCTCAAGCCGGGCGACAAGGCCCAGGTCGGTGCTGGTGTACAGCCCGATGTTATCGGCGTTCTGGCGGTAGATACGTTCAAAGCTCTCTGCAATCACCAGCCGCACGCCGGCCGATTTCTCGGCCATGGGGCTGTGTTCGCGCGACGAACCCTTGCCATAACGCTTGCCCGCCACGACCACATCGATGCCCGCGCGCTGGATGGCGTCGACGCCGATCGGTTGAACGTTCGCCACCCGAAGGCCGGTGTACGGATAGCGCCCCAGCTTGTCGTCAAAGTGCGTCAGGATAGGCACCGGCGTGATCTCGTCGGTGGAGATATCGTCGCGCAACGGCGCGGCGGACGACGCCGAAATGGGCGTGCCCTGCAACTGCGCGGCGATACACGCCGGGTCTTGCGACAAGAACAGCAGGCGGGGCGCGGCGGCTATTGCGATCGTCATTCCGCAGTCACCGCGGCGGCCTTGACCAGCGCCTGGCTCTTGGTGATTTCAGCGTTCAGCGTCTGCACCGCCTGCTCGGTGCTGCTGCCCTGCGACACAAAGCCCTGCGGCGTCAGCGTCTTCAACACGGCGGGATCGGCCATGGTGCGCTGCGTGGCGGCTTGCAGGGCGCGCACGATGTCCGCGGGCAACTTGGCCGGGCCGATCAGAGATATCCACGCATCGTAGGCATACCCCTTCACGCCGGATTCATCCAGGGTCGGCACATCAGGCAAGGCCGCCACGCGCTCGGGTGTGCTGACGGCCAGCGCGTGCAGCTTGCCGGCCTGCACCTGCGCCAGCACGGACGGCACGGCCAGGAACGCCACCTGAATCTGGCCCGACATCACATCCGTGATCAGCGCATTGCCGCCCCGGTACGGGATATGCATCATGTTCACGCTTGCCTTGGACTTGAACAGCTCGCCCGCCAGATGCAGCACGCTGCCGTTGCCGGAAGATCCGTAGTTGATCTTGCCGGGCTGCGCGCGCGCGGCGGCCAGCAGGTCGCCGACGCTGCGATACGGCGAATTCTCGGCCACGACCATGACCAGCGGCGTGGTGCCGATGACCGATATCGGCGTGATGTCCTTGACCGAGTCGTACGGCATGCTCTTGTACAGGCTGGGGTTGATGGCGTGGTTGGACGACACGATGGCCAGCGTGTAGCCGTCCGGCTTGGCGGATACCAACTGCCGCGTGCCGGGTATGCCGGCCGCGCCCGCCAGGTTTTCCACAATCAGCGGCTGCGCCAGGGTCTTGCCCAGATTCTCGGCCACCACGCGGGCAACCACGTCGGCGGTGGAGCCGGGCGAGGTCGGCACGATCAGGCGGATGGGGCGGTCCGGGTAGCCGGCCGCTTGGGCGAAGGCGGCGGGCAGCATGGCGGCAAGCGCCAACGTACAGCCGGCCAGGAATCTGGTGGTGGGGGTCATGATGTCTCCGTATCGTCACAGCGGGGTCTGATTGCCCCGGCTTGGGTCCGCGCCCAAGGTCGAGTCGAGGGCGCGGTTTGACTATAAGGAGCGGTGAGCGATTGCCGAAGTGTCGTCTGGGCAGGCCAGCCATCGCAAACCGAGATGCCGGCTCAACCTTGCTGCGCCAGGAACTTGACCAGGGTCGCGGCCGTTGCCGACAACTGCTGTTCACCGGGAAAGACGATGCACAACTGGCGCCGCGCCCATTCATCGGACAGCGGCCGCACCACCACGTCCAGCGACTGAAGATAGAGTTCGGCCACTTGCTGCGGCATCACGGCAATACCCAGGCCCGCGTGCGTCATGCGGCATAGCGCGTCCAGGCTGGCCACGCGGATCTTCACGGCCAGCGTCGCGCCGATCGCGCGGGCCTGCGCCGCCAGCAACTGCGTCAACGCGCTGTGTTCGCCCAGGCCGACAAAGGTTTCACCGACGATGTCCTGCAAGCTCAGTTGCCGCGCGCCGGCGCGGGGATGATGGGACGGCAGCATCACCGCCAGCCGGTCGCGCCGGTACGGCAGTTGCTCCAGCCCTTGCGCCCCCGCAATGCGGTTGCAGATGCCGAAATCAAAAGCGCGTTCGCGCACCAGGCGCAGCACATCGGGGCTGTGCTGCTCTTCCAGGTCGATGTCCACTTCTGGAAACAGGCGCTGAAACGCCGCCACGTCTTCGGGCAGGAACTGCACGATGGCCGACAGGTTGGCCACCACGCGCACGCTGCCCTTCACGCCCGCATAAAAGCGCGACAGTTCGGCGCCCATGGATTCCACGTCGCCAATGATCTGCTGCGCGTGGCGCAACACCGTCTGGCCGGCGGGCGTGACCGAGACGCCGCGCGTGTGGCGCTCGATCAGCGGCAGGCCGATCAACGATTCCAGCTCGGCGATACGGCGGCTGACCGCCGACGGCGCGATGAATTCGCGTTCGGCCGCCCGCGCAATGCTGTTTTCCTGGCACACGGCCACGAACAGGCGAAGCGAGGTCAGGTCAAGTTTGCGTAGCAGGTTTTCCATGGCCGGGGGACGGACGAACACGAACGCGGCACGATCCGCGTTGACGGGGGATCGTACACCAGGCGATCCCCCGCGCTCGCCCCTTAAGCCGCCAGCGACCCCGCCCGCGGATGGCGGTAACGTTCCAGCAAGCCCGCCTGACGCTCGCGCGCCGCCGCCACGCTTTTCTCCTTGACGTGCCCGTAGCCCCGGATCGAATCCGGCAGCGTCGCCAGGTCCAGCGCCGCGTCGCGATTCGCGGACGTCAAGGTGCGCGAGAACTCGTCCGCCAACGCCAGGTAGTCCGCCGCCAGTTGCCGTTCCATGCGGCGTTCCTCGGTTTTGCCGAACACGTCCAGCCACGAACCCCGCACACGCTTCATCGGCGCCAGCAGCTTGAAGGCCAGGCCCATCCACGCCCCGAAGGCACGCTTCTGCAAGCGGCCCTGCGCATCGCGTCGCGCGAAGGCGGGCGGCGCCAGGTAGTAACGCACGCGATAGTCGCGCCCCGGTTCGCCTTCAAACTGCGCTTGCAGCTTGGCCTTGAACGCCGGGTCCGTGTATAGGCGCGCCACCTCGTACTCGTCCTTGTAGGTCATCAGCTTGGCCAGGTATTGCGCCACCGCGCGGGTCACCTCGCCGCGCTGCCCGTCGGGCAAGGCGCCCTCACGCGCGCGCACCGCCTTCACTGCCGCCACATAACGGGTGGCATAAGCCTCGTCCTGATACGCGCGCACATGCGCGGCCAGCCGCTGGATCATGCCATCCAGCGATTCGGGCAATGCCATCACTTGCGCGGGCCTGGCCGGACGCAGCGCATCGATGCCACGATGCGCGGCCTGGCGGCCCAGTTCAAACGCGGCCAGATTCTTTTCCACCGACACGCCGTTGATCTCGATGGCACGGCGCAGGCTATCGCGGCCCAGCGGCAACCCGCCGCGTTGCCATGCATAGCCCAGCAACAAGGGGTTGGCGTATATGGTGTCGCCCAACAAGGCTTCGGCCAGTGGCCCGGCATCCAGGAATTCGCAATTGCCGCCTGTGCTTTTCGCCACGGCGGCTTCGGCTTGCGCGCCCGGAAAGCGCCACGCGGGCTGCGACAGGAACGCGGCCGTGGGCGCGGCGGCGCTGTTGACCACCGCGCGACCGTGGTCCGGGCGCAGGCGCGACAGCACCTCGGGAGACGCCGACACCAAGGCATCGCAGCCGATGACCAGGTCCGCTTCGCCCAAGGCCACGCGGGTGGCATGCAGGTCTTCAGGGCGGTTGGCCAATTGCACATGGCTGAGCACGGCGCCGCCCTTTTGCGCCAGGCCGGCCATGTCCAACACGGTGACACCCTTGCCTTCGATGTGGGCCGCCGCCCCCAGCAACGCGCCCACCGTCACCACGCCCGTGCCGCCCACGCCCGCGATCACCACGCGGTACGCGGCGCCTGGGGCGATGTGCGCGGGGTCCGGCAACGGCGCGTCTGGCATGGCCGACGCACCGCCCGCCACGGTGGGCTTGCGCAGCACCGCGCCTTCGGCCGTCACGAAGCTGGGGCAGAACCCTTCCACGCAAGAAAAGTCCTTGTTGCAGGACGACTGGTTGATGCGCCGCTTGGTGCCCATCGGCGTGTCCAGGGGCTCCACCGACAGACAGTTGGACTTGACCGAGCAGTCGCCGCAGCCTTCGCACACGGCATCGTTGATGAAGGCGCGGCGCAGCGGGTCGGGATAATCGCCGCGCTTTCTGCGACGGCGCTTCTCGGTGGCGCAAGTCTGGTCGTAGATCAGCACTGTGGTGCCTTCGATATCCCGCAGCGCGCGCTGCACGTCGTCGAGCGACTTGCGGTGGTGCACGTCGATGGACGCCGGCAGTGCGGCCGCACCGGTGTATTTGTCTGGCTCGTCGGTCACCACCACCGTCTTCACCACGCCTTCGGCCTGCATCTGGGCGGCAATCTGCGGCACCGTCAGCACGCCGTCCACCGGTTGCCCGCCGGTCATGGCGACAGCATCGTTAAACAGAATCTTGTACGTGATGCTGGCGCGCGCCGCGACCGCCGCGCGGATGGCCAGCAGGCCCGAATGAAAATACGTGCCGTCGCCCAGGTTGGCGAAGATGTGGCGTTCGCGGGTGAAGTCCTTCTCCCCCAACCACGCCACGCCCTCGCCCCCCATCTGGCTGAAGGTGTCGGTGTTGCGGTCCATCCACATCGCCATGTAATGGCAGCCGATGCCCGCCACGGCACGCGACCCTTCCGACACGCGCGTGGACGTATTGTGCGGACAGCCCGAGCAGAACCACGGCTTGCGTTCTTCCACCAGCGTGGGGCGGGCGGCTTCGCGTTCCTTGGCGTCGATCACGGCCAGGCGCGCCGCGATGCGGGCACGCAGCGCATCGGACAAGTCCGCCTTGTCCAGGCGCGCGGCGATGGCGCGCGCGATCAACGCGGGCGACAGTTCATAGCGCGCGGGCAACAGCCAGTTGCCACGCGGCGAGGACCATTCGCCGCCGCCGTGCTCGCGTTCATCGAACTTGCCGAACACGCGCGGGCGCACGTCGTCGCGCCAGTTGTACAACTCTTCCTTCAGCGCATATTCCAGAATCTGGCGCTTTTCCTCGACCACCAGGATCTCTTTCAGGCCGGTCGCGAACTCGCGCGCATCGTGCGCGTCCAGCGGCCAGATGCAGCCCACCTTCAGTACGCGGATGCCGGCTTCCTGACAGGCGGCGTCATCCAGCCCCAGGTCGTTGAGCGCCTGGCGCACATCCAGATAGGCCTTGCCCGCCGTCATGATGCCGAAGTGCGCGCGCGGTGAATCGATCACCACGCGGTTCAGCTTGTTGGCGCGCACATAGGCAAGCGCGGCGTACCACTTGTGATCCAGTAGACGCGCCTCTTGCGCCAGCGGCGAATCCGGCCAGCGGATATTCAGCCCGCCTTCGGGCAAGGCGTCTTCGGGCAGCACGATGCGCACGCGGTCGGGGTTGACGTCCACCGACGCACTGGATTCCACCACGTCGGTCACGCATTTCATGGCTACCCACAGGCCGGTGTAGCGACTCATTGCCCAGCCGTGCAGGCCGTAATCCAGGTATTCCTGCACGTTGGACGGATACAGCACGGGGATGCCGCTGGCGATCAGGACGTGTTCGGATTGATGCGCCACCGACGAGGACTTGGCGGCGTGGTCGTCGCCCGCCAGCATCAGCACGCCGCCGTGCGCGGCCGAACCGGCCGAGTTGGCATGCTTGAGCACATCCACCGACCGGTCCACGCCGGGGCCCTTGCCGTACCACATGCCAAACACGCCGTCGCGCGTGGCGCCCGGAAACAGGTTGACCCGCTGCGTTCCCCAGACGGCGGTGGCGGCAAGGTCTTCGTTCACGCCGGGCTGAAACACCACGTCGTGCGCGGCCAGGTGCTGCTTGGCTTTCCACAAGGCCTGGTCCAGCCCGCCCAGCGGAGACCCCCGGTAGCCCGAGATATAGCCGCCGGTGTTCAAGCCCGCCTGCTGGTCGCGCAGCTTCTGCATCAAGGGCAGGCGCACCAGCGCCTGGGTGCCGCTGAGATAGACGCGGCCGGTGTCCTGCGTGTACTTGTCTTGTAGCGACAGGCCATGGGTGCTGGCCGCGCCCGGGGGTAAAGGGGCATTCACGCGCTTGTCTCCTGCGGATTGCTGGGGGTTTTTTGAGTGTTTTCCGCAGTGTAGGAAGCGCGCTGGCTATCGTATATTCATAGTTTCAGGTAGCAGGTATTCGAAAAACAGATGGCTAATGATGTCACCTTGCGGCAGCTTCGGTACTTCGCGGCGGCCGCCCGCACGGGCCGGTTTTCCATGGCCGCCACCGACGAGCACGTCTCGCAATCCGCCGTCACCAACGCCGTGTTGGCGCTGGAGGCGCAATTGGGCGTGCGCCTGTTCGACCGCCACCCGCACGGGGTGACGTTGACGCCAGAAGGCCACAACTTTCATCGGCGCACGCAAGACATCCTGGATTCCCTGGATGACGCCATCCGCGAACCCGGCTTTCAGCGCTACGCCCTGCGCGGATCCGTGCGCATCGCGGCCTCGTATACGGTGCTGGGCTACTTCCTGCCCGACCTGCTTGCCCGCTTCCGCCGCCGCTACCCCGACGTGACGCTGGACCTGGTGGACATGGACCGCCCGGACATCGAAGCGGCCGTGGCCAGCGGCGATGTCGAGCTGGGCATTGCGCTGCTGTCCAACGTGGACAAGCGCGATCGCTTCGCGCATCAGGTGCTGGTGCGTTCACGGCGGCAGTTGTGGACGGCGTCGGGCCACCCCTTGCTGAAAGCGTCCGCGCCCTCGTTGGCCGACATCGCCCGCTATCCCTACATCCTGCTGGAAGTGGATGAAGGCGAACGATCCACGCTGGGCTATTGGCGCACGCACGGCTTGACGCCCGACATCGCGCTGCGCACGCGGTCGATGGAAGCTCTACGCGGCCTGGTGGCGCACGGCTTCGGCGTGACGGTGCTGT